>Ga0068864_100003082_pt1 | contig 13762 bp, 12 predicted proteins | sample KBSSwiS72_FD_66586 | JGI IMG/M metagenome (GOLD analysis project Ga0068864, IMG submission 66586) | Switchgrass rhizosphere microbial communities from Kellogg Biological Station, Michigan, USA - KBS Switchgrass S7-2 | ecosystem: Host-associated > Plants > Roots > Rhizosphere > Soil ... | reverse complement strand
CGAAGATCAGCGGGATCTTCATCCGCGACTCTTTGACCGCGGCGCTCTGCATGATGCGCGCCATGCGCGCGCCGTTCCCGTTGAACACGCCGGTCAGCGATCCCTGCCGCGCTTCTCCGACTTGCCCTTCGAAATTGGAGCCGCTTCCGGGCGGGTTCAGGCTCAATGCAGCGCCGCCGCCCCAAGCGGCCGCCATGAGCTGCAGCTGCCCGGCTTTTTCCTCGAGGGTCATGCGGTCGATCAGCTGGTCGACCAACGACGGGACCGCGAGCTTGGCCGCCGCCTGCACGAGAGCCCGTGCAGGGCTTGCGAGCCAGGCGGCCGTGGCGCTCGCGCCCATCAATACGGCGCGACGGGAAATGCCCGAGTCCAGCATCATTTCTCCCCTTCCATCATGCACGGATCGAGCGCGAGAGCAGGCTTTGCTGGCCTCCCGCGAAATCTATGTAACCGGTTACATCACGCTCGCGCAATTGTTATCGCCTGCGGCGTGACTCTTGTGACTCGCCGCCGATAAGGAGCCCGATGCCAGACGCAACCATCCGCGATGTCGCACGCCGTGCGGAACTCTCGGTCGCAACCGTTTCGCGCGTGCTCAACGGCTTCGAGAGCGTCAGCGAGTCGGCCCGCGAACGCGTCTCGGAAGCTGTGCGCGAGCTCGGCTATGTCCCTCACGCCGGCGCGCGCAGTCTCAGCCTGGCGCGAACCAACGCCATCGGCGTCGTGCTGCCCGACCTGCACGGCGAGTTCTTCTCCGAGATTGTCAGGGGCCTGGACAAAGCGGCGAACCGCGAGGGCTACCTGCTTCTCCTGTCGAACCTGCACGGAAGCCCGGAACAGGCGTCCCTCGCACTTCGCGCGGTGCACGGGCGAGTCGACGGATTGATCGTCATGGCGCCGCAATTGGAGGCGGAAGAACTGGCAGCCGCGCTTCCGAGTGGAATCCCGTCCATCCTGATCAACACCCGAGACTGCAGCGGCGCTCGAGCGGCGATCCATCTGGACAATGCGGCCGGCGTGCGCGCGGTTGTGGCACACCTCGTGTCACTTGGCCGCAGGCGGCTGATCCATATCGCCGGGCCAGAAGGCAATATGGACGCGGACGAGCGAGCCGCCACTTTCCGGGAGGTGTGCGGGGCGCATGGCATTACCTGCGAAACGGTGCGAGGCGATTTCGGTGAAGAGTCCGGCTCGGCCGCTGTCGAAAATCTGCGTTCGAGCGGCCAGGACTTCGACGGAATCTTCGCCGCCAACGACAATATGGCCATAGGTGCCTTGCAGGCGCTGCGGTCGGCTGGAGTCACGGTGCCGCACGAGGTCGCGGTCGCCGGGTTCGATGATATCCCGCTTGCAAGGCACCTCGGCCTTACGACCGTTCGCGTTCGAATTGCCGAGCTCGGCGAGCGCGCGCTGGTGCGGCTCGTCAGTTCCTTCGGAAAGCGAAATGCGGGCGGTGACGAGCTGCATGCGCCGGAGCTCGTCATCCGCTCGAGCACGGACCCGAAGGCCGTCTTTTGATGGATCTCCGTCGTCGAGGACTGCTGCAGGGTTCCTCGCTCCTCCTTGCCGGGGCAGCGCTGCCTTCGCCATTGCGAGCTTCCGGCCACGCGCGTCGCAGCCTTCCTGCATTCTACGAGGACATCGAGCACCGGACCTTCCGCTGGTTCTGGGATCATGCGAACCGGACGAACGGGCTGGTTCCTGACCGTTGGCCGACGCCCTCATTCTCAAGCATCGCCGCGGTCGGCTTCGCGCTTCCTGCTTACGCGATCGGCGTCGAGCGAGGCTGGTGTACACGCGCCGAGGCCCGCGACCTTACGCTAACGACGCTGCGGTTCTTCTGGAACGCGCCGCAAGGACCCGACCTGACCGGCACGACGGGCTACAAGGGTCTTTTCTACCACTTCCTCGACATGAACGGTGGTCACCGGTTTCGGCACACCGAGCTGTCGAGCGTCGACAGCTCTATCCTGCTCCTGGGCGCGCTGTTCGCCGGCCAGTTTTACGACCGGGCCGATGCGTCCGAACGCGAGATCCGCGACCTTGCGGACAAGCTCTACGCGCGCGCCGACTGGAACCACTTCCGCTCCGACGGCCGCGCCGCAATCTCGATGGGCTGGCATCCTGAAGACGGGCTGATCCCGCGCAGCTGGATCGGCTTCAACGAAGGCATGCTGGTCAACATCCTCGCGCTGGGCTCCCGGTCGCATCCCGGCCCAAGGGACCTGTGGCGGCAATGGACGTCCAACTACGAGAGCTTCTGGCGAGGGCAGGGGGCTACGCGCCGCCTCGCATTCGCGCCGATGTTCGGCCACCAGTTCAGCCACATCTTTATCGATTTCCGCGGGATCCGCGATGCAGTGATGCGCGGGGCGGGGTTCGACTATTTCGAGAACAGCCGGCGCGAGACCTATGCGCAGCGCGCTTATTGCATCCGCAATCCGATGCGGTGGCGCGGTTATTCGGACGGGGTCTGGGGCCTCAGCGCCTGCGACGGGCCGGGCACTGCCGAACTGCCCTACCGCGGCGAGACGAGGACCTTCTTCGGTTATTCCGCGCGCGGGCCGATCGACGAGCCCGACGGGCGTGACGACGGTACGATCGCGCCGACCGCCGCGCTCGGCTCGCTGCCTTTTGCGCCGGAGATCGTCGTCCCCTGCGCCCGAGCACTGCGATCGCAGCCTGGCCTGTTCGACCGGTACGGCTTCAAGGACAGCTTCAACCCGAGCTTCACCTACGCGAACGCCAGGATCGAAACGGGGTCGGTCGATCCGTCACGCGGATGGCTCGCGCGCGATTATCTCGGGCTCGACCAGGGTCCGATCCTGCTTCAGGCCGCGAACCATCGCGACGAGTTCGTGTGGCGATACATGCGCCGTTCGCCGGTCATCCGTCGCGGACTGCTCCGCGCCGGATTCGCGGGGGGCTGGCTCCGCTACTGACCTCGAACGAAGATATTCGCAGTCAAACGCCCCACGCGTGGGTTGGTGTCAAAGTTGCTCCCTGGCGGAATGATCCCCGAATGAAGCAGGCTTCCCTGATAGATGACCATCCGGTCCGGGACGGCTTCGACAGCGCCAATCTGCTCGAAGAAATCGTCAGAGCCGAGGATGTAACCGGAATCTCGCGGCAGCTTAGCAGCGTCCGACCTGGCGGTTGCGATGAAGGTGGCGAGATTGGACTCCGTCACACGTTCGATGCCGGTCGACCGCTGTCGGTAGAATGCGGTTCCGCTGTGCGGCGGGACGTGCAGATAATGAAGCAGCGCGTAATAGCGGGGATCAGTTGAATCGAAGTGCGGCGCGCGCTGCGGCGCGGTCAGCCGGTCGGGCAGCGTCGAAACGATCGAGAAGCTCGCTTCGATAAGGTCGAAGCTGTCGACGTCGAACGCGCCGGCGATGAATTGCGCAGCGCGCTCGCACGTCTCCTCCACAAAGGAATCCGCCGCTTCGTCATCTATCGTGATCAGGCGCCTCAGGCCAGGATAGTAATTCGCCTGAGCGCCGTAGGGCGCGAGGCCGGCAGCGATATCGATGACGCGCTCGAGGTCGCCGCTGAACTCGTCGATGACGACCACCGGTGACTGCTCATTGCCGAAGCGGCGAAGCTCAGCTCTCACGCGACGTTCCAAATAAAAAAGGAGGGAGACGTTTCCGTCTCCCTCCCGAGAAGCGCAAGACCGATCAGAAGGTGAACTTGGCGCCCACCTTGAAGTTGCGTCCCTGGCTCGCGACGCCGGTACGGTCGTGCTTGTGCGTGGGCCGCGGCCCATCCACGAAGTCGACGCCGCCGGTCCACATCGAATAGTTGCGATTGACGAAGTCGAACGCGTTGAGCGCCTGGAAGTAAACCTGGAATTCGTGGGAAGGATTCCACGGAGCCTTGAAGGTCTTCGAGAGGTTGATGTCGACATTCTCGTAGCCGACGCCGTGCGGCCGATGGATGCCGAAGTTGGTCGTGTAGCAATCGGTGAATGCGCCGTTGTTAACGGGAACATTGCACAGCACGCCGGCATAAGACGGGCCCGACGAGAATGTTGCGATCGTCGAAAGCCGGATGTCCCAGGGCAAGCCGACCGTTCCCGACCCGACGAAGCGCCACCGCTCGAAGCCGACCGACGGGCCCCAGCCGAGGTCCCCGATTTCCGGCGCATCGAAGTTGAACGGATCGCCAATCGAGTTGGTGCTTCTGGTATCGTTCGAGCGCGATTGGGAGATGGTCAGTGCGGCGCTGAATCCGTAGCCGTCCTGCCTCGTGTAAGGTTTGTCGGCCTGGAGATAGATGGCCTTGTAGGTCGCCTTGCCATCGCTGTTGCCGATGAAGATGCTTCCGTGTCCGGGTAGCGGCGCGCCGTGTGCACCATTGATTGCGCCACATGGGAATGGCGCGGGCCGGAAGTCGGGGCAGTAGAAAATACCTGGCCCATAAGTTGAGCCGTTATAGGTGAAAGTCGGATCGGTCAGGTTGTGAAAATATGCTCCGTCGGGGAACCGGTTTCCGACGACCTCCTGGAAGATGTTGTGAGACTTGATGTATGAGAAGGTGATCCCGGTGTTGACCTTGCCGAACCGCTTCCGGACCCCCGCGTTGAACTGGTCTGAGTAGGGCACCTTGGTGTCGTTGTTTAGCAGGTGGACTTCGCCACCCTGCGCTGCACCGAGCGCACGGAGCGCATCGGGATCCAAGGGCAGGGGATTTCCCGGAGTGGCGAAGATAGTTGCGACCGACTCGAAATAATCCTTGATCGTCTCGATCGCGGAATCGATGAACAGCGACCGGTCGTAATAACGTCCCGCACCGGCGATGAAGACGAGATCCCGGTCGCCATGCACGTCATAGGACACGCCCAGCCGCGGCTGGAACGCGCCGAAGAAGTGTCCACGATTGTGGCCGTTCGAAATATAATCCTCGGGGTTGATTCCGGCAGCTGCCCAGCCGGGATAGGCCCTTATTGCGGCAGCAACGTCGGGAGGCGTGACGAAATTCTCATTCCTCGCATTGGATTCGTAGTCCCAGCGCAGGCCGGCACTCACCTGCCAGTGGTCGTCCGGACGCCAGTCGTCCTGTACGAACGCGCCGATCTCGGTGTTCTTGGCCTCTACGGGCTGAACTTCGGCGGTGTTGATCGTCGCCGCGAAAGGAACCGACGAGGTGACCCCCGTGAAGGTGTTAGCGTCGAAGAAATAGGTTCCCTCGGTGTTGTTGGATTCGAAGCGAGAGAGCTTTGTGAAATTGATCTTCGCGCCGAACTTGACGGTGTGCGGACCACCCGTGATGGTCACGTTGTCTTTGACCAGCGTTTGATACTGGTGATCGTCCTGGGCGAAGTTGACCCCGCCAAGCTTGATCATGTCGGTGCTGCCGAGATTCGGGACTATCCCGGGCCCAGCGAATTTCACCACAAAGGATGAGCCGCCCACATTCGGAATCGCACCATTGGCGCCGACGTCACGAGCGATGAATAGCTCGTTGAGCCAGCTGGAGCCGCGGTGGCTCCACCAGGCTTCGTAGCGGTTCTCGTTGTTGCGGTTGCGCGTGGACGCATCCGTGGTCGTGACCCCGCCGTTAATCTGCAGGTTGGATTCGTGACGGATGAAAGCGCTCACGTTGATCGTGTCGTCGGGAGTCGCGAAATAGGTCAGCTTCCCGAAATAGAGCTGCTCCTTGAACGTCGCAGGGAAGCTTCCGTTGAATTGCGACTGGGCGGACTTTGCGTACGCGATCGCGGCGGGAGAAGTGAATGGCGGTGGGACCGCATCAAGGTTGATCGGATAGACGTTGATGTCGTTCGAGCCGAACGTTTTGTTCGTTCCCTCGAAGTCGACGAAGAAGCTCAGCTTGTCCTTGATGATCGGGCCACTGAGATTGCCACCGTAGAACTTGTTGCTGAAGTCAGGCTTCTGTTTGAAGGGGTGGGTCGCATTGAGGAGATGGCCGGGCCGGTCGTCGTAATTCTCGCTGATAAACGCTTTCGGCTGCCACTCCCCAAACAGTTCCCCATGAAACTGATTGCCGCCGGTCTTGGTAACGCTCGAGATCACGGCTGAGCCGGCTTGCTCGAACTCGGCTTTGAAGTTCTGGGTCTGCACGTCGAACTGATCGACGGCGGACGCGGGGAATGGGTTGCCCGAGGAATAGTTCTGCCCGAGCGTGCCGCCGTGGTTGACGAGGTTCTTGATGCTCAGGCCGTCGATGAACGTGTTCGTGTTGTCGGAGTTGATGGCGCCGGCTTGCACCTGCCGTGCCTTGCCGTTCAACGTCGGCGGCGAAACGGTGACGCCGGGAGCCAGAGCGGCGAAGTTCAGGAAGTTGCGGTCGCCGTTCGGCAGGTTCTCGAGCTGAAAGCGCGACACGTTGGTCGTCACCGCCGGAGTTTTGACGTCCTTCGTGTGCGCTCCAATGACCACGATTTCGCCGGCGGTCGAGGCCGGGCCCGCCGCCGCAACTGGACCGAGGTCGACCGTGACCGACTGGCCCAGCGGCACGACGACCGTTTGCGCGTTGGCGCCCGACTGCACGCGATAGGTGCTCGGCGGCAGGCCAACGATATTGTAATTGCCGTTGGCGTCGATCGCGGCCGTATCCGCATGACCGGTGTTGAGATCGGTGACGGTGACCGTCGAACCAGCCTTCGCACCCTCGACATGCCCGGTAATCGCGGACGTGGTCTGCGCGAATGCGGGCGTTGCAACGCCGAGCGAAACAGCGATTGCGATGACGGAAATGCCGGACGACAGCCGGCCCTTGTTTTGCGTGACCTTCACTTCGCCTCTCCCCTGTTCAGCGGCATGTGTAACCGGTTACACGACGCATTGGCCTTTTGGCTCTGTGGCGAAGATGAAACTCTTTCGTCACTCCAGTGTCAATCGCGGGTGAGAGGCTTTAGTCCTTCTGTGACATTCCGGCCACGAGGCGCTCTATTGTGTCGTCTCGCCGCGCTCGTAACGCAGCGTGAAGCTGACATTTGCCGGGGCTGCCGACGCCTGTGCGGGCGGCGTGCTGGGCGGCAGCTGCCTGACGAACTCTCCATGATCGGGCATCCGGTTTGCAACGTCCTCGATCACGTCGGCGATATCCCCAAGGAAATCGGTGATCTGCTCCTGAGGAACGAATTGAGTCACCGGATCCGGGCGCATGTCGAAGCCCTGGCCGATCAGGATCTGCACCCAGCTTTCCTCCGCGAACAGCTCCTGCGCGTGCCGCTTGAAAAAGCGCCCTGACGAGCGGAACAGCTCGAACCGCTCTTCCAGGCTGTCCGGCACTTCCATTTCACGGACATGGTCCCAGAAGGGATCGCCGCTTCGCCGGGTGACCTTGTAGTGCGCGACGATGAAGTCCCGGACGTCCTCATATTCGAACAGGGCCTGACGGTTGTACTCGTCGATATCCGCGGCGGAGAAGCTTTGTGCCGGGAACATCGCCAGTAGCCGGTGGATGCCCGTCTGGATGAGGTGAATGCTGGTCGATTCCAGCGGCTCCAGGAACCCCGACGAAAGGCCAATGGCGATGACGTTTTTGTCCCACGATTTCAGTCGGCGGCCCGGCCGGAAGCGGACCATCCGCGGCTCCGCCAGCGCCTCGCCGTCGAGGTTTGCGAGCAGGGCATCGCCAACCTCCTCGTCGCCGATCAGGTCGGAAGCGTAAACATAGCCGTTGCCGACCCGATGCTGGAGCGGGATGCGCCACTGCCAGCCGCACTTGCGCGCGGTAACGCGGGTGTAGGGCGTCAGCGGCTCGACGCTGGCCGATGGAACCGCCTGCGCGCGGTCGCACAGGAGCCATTTGTTCCAGTCTTCGTAGCCAATCCCTAGCGCATCGCCGATCAGCAGGCCGCGCATGCCCGAACAATCGACGAACAGGTCGCCTTCGACTTCGCGCCCATCAGCCATCCGGACCCGCTCGACGAACCCGTTCTCGGGGTTCTGGATGACCTCGACGACGCGGCCCTCGATCCGCTCGACGCCTCGCGCCTCGCTTTCGCTGCGCAGGAACCGTGCAACCAGCGAGGCGTCGAACTGGTAGGCGTAATCCATGTCGCCCATCGGCGAGTTGGGATTGCTCCGGTCGGGGAAGGCGAAGCGGTTCTTCCCCGACGCTACGCAGTTCAGCGAATAATGGTCGAAATGCTTGACTGAGTTCGGGTCGCGTTCGCGCGCGGCGAGCCACAATTGGTGCGGATGCAGCCACAGCATGTCGCGGCCGATCTTCCCGAATCCGTGGACATAGGTTTCGCCCGGCGCGCCCCAGTCGACGAACTGGATTCCCAGCTTGAACGTCGCCTTGCTCTCGCTGATCAGCTTCAGGGGATCGACCCCGGCCAGCGCCATCAGGTTGCGGATGTGCGGGATCGTCGCTTCGCCGACGCCGACGATGCCGATCTCCTCCGACTCTACCAGCCTGATCTCGATCTGAGTGAGCCATTGCGACAGGACAGCGGCGGTCATCCAGCCGGCGGTCCCGCCGCCAATGATCGTAACTTTGCGTACTGGCTGATCGGCGGCGGCCAACTATCCCTCCCACGCTTCCCAGCGCCTGAGAGTGCTTACAGCAACGCGCGCACCAACAGACAAGGGCGATCGGAAAGAGTAGGGTGCTGCCATGAGACGCAGCATCGCGTTCCCGGTCGCCCTACTTGCCATTTCCTGCGCGGCATCGCCGCCGTCTCCAGCACCGCGACAGTTGCCGAATGAGCTTGCCGGTCGGATCGCCGGGAAGCCGGAGCGCTGCGTGTTGATCCAGGCGGGCGAAGGACTGAGATTTTCCGAGGGCGACAGCCAAACGCTTCTTTACGGCAACGGGAGGACGGTCTGGGCCAACGACCTCGGTCCCCATTGCACCATCAGCCCAAACGATATCCTGATCAACGAGCCGCTGGCACCTTATTACTGCCGCGGCGACCTTGTTCGATCACTCGACCATATTTCGAAAATTCCGGGTCCGGCGTGCGTTCTCGGTGACTTCGTCCCGTACAGGCGCTAACTAGCGAATCGTAGTCACCATCTAATTCTGGTCCATGTGCTCGTTAGAAGAGCCCAGCCGCTAGCCGAACTCCAGGACGCACTTTTCGGTTTCGACCGCATGCTCCGTAGGATCATCGACCGCTGGCATCGGCGCGGCTTCCTCCAGGGCGGTATCGATACGCGAGCCGTGAAGCGTCCGGTGGACCGGGCATTTGTTGGCGATCTCCAGAAGGCGCGCCTTCTGCTCGTCATCCAGCGCACCGGTGAGACGGATTTCGCGCACGAAGCAATCGCTGGGCGTATCCTGCATCTTCGTGTGACCCACAGTCACGCGCACCCGATCGAGCGGCAGCGACTTGCCCCGGGCATAAAGTCGTAGCGTCATCGCGGTGCAGGCGCCGAGGCCTGCGGACAGCAGGTCGTACGGCGTAGGGCCGCTGCCAAGGCCGCCCACTTCGACCGGCTCGTCGACGAAGAACTGTGCGCCCCCCGCCGTGACTTCGACCTGGAAAGCGCCTTCGCCTGTTTCCTCTACGACAACATAGCCTTGTTGCGCCGCCGTTCGCACCGGCATTTCGCCGGTGAGATAGCGCGATGCCCAGGCGGCAATGACCTCGGCGACATAGCTCGCATCCTGCGCCTTGGTGATCAAATGGTCGGCGCCATAGAGCGACACGAAGCTCTTCGGGTGCCGCGCCGCCTCGAAGATCATGCTCGCGTTCTCGATGCCGACGTAGCTATCCAACGGGGCGTGCAGGATGAGGAGTGAGCATTTCAGCGCGTGGATACGCTCGGCCTGGTCGTGCTTGGCGAGATCGTCGATGAAGCTCCTCTTGAGCTTGAAGGGTCTTCCGCCAAGCATTACTTCGGCCTCGCCTTCCGCCTCGATCCTCGCGAGCCCGTCGCCCAACTGGTGCTTGACGTGGTTGACGTCGAACGGCGCGCCAATGGTCGCCACCGCCTTGACCTTCGGCAGCGATCCGGCCGCCGCGAGAACCGCGGCCCCGCCGAAGCTGTGGCCGATGAGCAGCGAGGGCGCGATCCCTGCCGCTTCCATTGCGTTCGCGGCCGCCACCAGATCGCGGATGTTGCCGCTGAAACTACTGTCGGCGAACTCGCCGCCGCTTTGTCCGAGACCCGTGAAATCGAACGAAAGGACGCCGAAGCCCTTTGCCGTCAGCGCGCGGGAAATCCGGCTCGCGGCAAGCGACTTTCGAGTGCAGGTGAAACAATGAGCGAAGATCGCATAGGCGAGCACCGGGCCCGGCGGCTCGTCGAGCTGGCCATCGAGTTGCTGACCGTCACTGCCGATGAAATCGAATTGCCTCGATGCCATGTTTTTCCTCGCGAGCGGTGGCCGATTGGCGGCGGTATCAGGCGTCCTCGATCTCCAATATGCTCAACCCCTTCAGCTTTCGAGGCCTTGTTGAGGATGGGGACTTTTCCCGGCGAACGTCGGCGCAAGAGTCGGTTCGGCGAGCGCAGTGGAGGGTAGGGATTTACGCTGATCCAACCTGGTCACTACACGGGGGATGGTGCCCAGGGGCGGGATCGAACCACCGACACCGTGATTTTCAGTCACGTGCTCTACCAACTGAGCTACCTGGGCGCGCTTTCGAGAGGCGGGGCCTCCGCAGCGAACGGCTCCCCTAGTCGCCGCTATCTCCGCTGTCCACCCTTTCGGGATCGGCCGGCGGGCCGGGGATGCGATAGCCGTCGCCGAGCCAGTTCAGCAGGTCGCGGTCCTTGCACCCATGGCTGCAGAAGGGGGCGTGATCGGGATGCTCCGGCCTGCCGCAGAGCGGGCATTTCTTCGACTTGCTAGAAAGGTTCGGCATATCCGCCAGACATGGTGAGGCTGGTGTCGGCCCGCAAGCCGATGTTGCCGCCAAGCGCGCGAGCGAGCGCGTCGAGCCATTCCCGATGCTTCTCAAGAATGGCGATCAAAGCGGGATGAGCGACGAGCCGCGTGCTTCCTGGCGGTTCGGACCCCGCCCGCCGAAGCAGTGCCCGCGCCTCGAACAGCGCGCGGTCGCGAGCCAGTTCGATGAGCGAGGCGCGGGGTCGCGGACGGACGACCTGGACAAAGCCGAAGCCGTTTATCGCGGTCCGTTCCGACGGTTTGGGCAGGAATTCTTCGAGCACACGATCGACATCGTGCCGAGCCCGTTTGTCACCCAAGGTGGGGAAGTCGATGCCAATTGAGCCGCCGATGTCCAGGCGGCGAATCGCGCGGGCGGCTGCCCACGCCGCAACCTGGGCGAGCTGAGGCGGCGCCAGCCAGCCATCGACATCGAACATCGTCATTGCAGCGGTGGGCTCGATCCGCAGTTCGCCACCATTGAAGGGGACAATTCCTCCGCGGGCATCTTCCAGCAAATCGTCCCAACCTGCGATCGGGCTTTCGCGGCCCTCGGCCAGCGGCGGGGCGGCGCGCGGCGCCTCGCTGGTGACGCGGGCCAAGCCTCGTTTCCACTGTTCCGCACCGCCGAGGGCTTCGCGCGTAACCTCGATGAAAAGCGACCGGCCTTCGCTGACCCCGGAAACGCCGCGCGGGAGGAGGAAGGTTTCGCCGCCCGCCTCTACGGTGACCCGCGGTGCTACCGCGACCAGCTTCGCCTCCAGGATCGTACCCGCAGGGGTGACGCCGTCCCGCCGAAGCCGCGCCTCGACGATCTCGCCGTTTTCGACCAGCGCTGCTCGGGTCTCGCCGATCCCGCGCTCGATCAGCCATTCAGGCAATCGGGTATCCCGCGCTTTTCAGCAGCACACGCGTCTCGGCGAGCGGCAGGCCGACTACGTTCGAATAGCTGCCCGCAATGTGTCGGACATAGACTTCGCCATAGCCCTGCAGCGCATAGCCGCCCGCCTTGCCGCGCCATTCGCCATGGCTGGCATAATAGTCGATCTCTTCTTCACTGAGCCGCTTCACGGCGATCATCGTCTCGACCAGCCGTTCGCGAATGCCGTGGCCGGGCACGGCAAGCGCGACGCCGGTGAGCACGCGGTGCCGGCGGCCGGACAGCAGCCGCATGCAGGCCCGCAGCGTGTCCTCATCCTCGACCTTCGGGAGGATTCGGCGGCCGACGGCAACGACCGTGTCGGCGGCAAGCACGAGGGCCTGGGGCTCCTGTGCCGCCACCGCCTCCGCCTTTTCGCGAGCAAGACGCAGCGCATGCTGTCGCGGCAGCTCGCCTTTGGGCACGCTTTCATCGATGTCGGCGGGCGCGACCGCGTCGGGCGTGACCCCAATGCGCGCGAGCAGGTCGAGGCGGCGCGGGCTCGCCGAGGCGAGGATCAGCCGCATCGGCTCTTAGCCCGTATAGCCGGGCGGGCCTCCGCGGCCGGGCATGAAGCGATAGGTGATGCGGCCCTTGGTCAGGTCATACGGCGTCAGTTCGACGAGCACTTCATCGCCGGTGAGCACGCGGATCCGATTCTTGCGCATCTTCCCGGCGGTGTGGCCGAGGATCTCGTGGCCGTTCTCAAGCTCGACGCGGAACATCGCATTGGGCAGCAGCTCCACCACCCGTCCACGCATCTCGAGCAATTCTTCCTTGGCCAAGCAAACCCTCTTTCTTTGAGCAAAAAGCCGCGGACGCTTAGCCGCGAGACGCCGAAATGTGAAGGCGTGCTTGATCAGATCATCAGCACCGTCGAGCCGCTGGTCTTGCGGGCCTCGAGCTGGCGGTGCGCTTCGGCGGCGTCCTCAAGCGGGAATCTTTGTTTCACCTCGACCTTCACCTTGCCGCTCGACACCATCTCGAACAGCTCGGCAGCACTCTTTTCGAGTTCCGCACGCGCCGCAATGTAGTGAAAGAGGGTCGGGCGGGTCAGGAACAGCGAGCCCTTTTGTGCCAGCAGGCCGGGTGCGATCGGGTCCGGTGGGCCCGAGGCGTTGCCGAAGCTGACCATCAGCCCGCGCGGGTGCAGGCAGTCCAGCGACTTCATGAAGGTCGAGCGTCCAACTGAGTCATAGACCACGGGCAGCTTCCTGCCCTCCGTGATCCGGTCGACCTCGGCGGCGAAGTCGTCGCGGGTGTAGACGATCGGGTGATCGCAGCCGTGCGCCCGCGCGAGCTCGGCCTTCTCGTCGGTGCCGACCGTTCCGATGACGGTCGCGCCGAGCGCCTTTGCCCACTGACAGACGATCAGACCGACGCCGCCCGCGGCCGCGTGGATAAGGATCGTGTCCCCTTTTTCGACGCGATGGACCGCGCGGAGCAACATCCGAGCAGTGAGCCCCTGTAGCATCATGGCGCCGGCATGCTCGGTCGAGATCAAATCCGGCAGCTTCACGAGGCGGTCCGCGGCGATCAGCCGTTCCTCGGCATAGCCCCCGATCGGTCCCGCGTAGGCGACGCGGTCGCCCGCCTGCAGATTGGTAACCCCCGGACCGACCGCCTCCACGATGCCCGCGCCCTCGACGCCGGGCGTGAAGGGCATTTCCTGCGGGTAGAGTCCGGTGCGGTGATAGACGTCGATGAAGTTGAGCCCCGCCGCGCGCTGGCGGATCCTGGCTTCACCCCGGCCGGGATTGCCGACCTCGACCTCTTCCCACTTGAGGACCTCGGGACCCCCGGCTTCATGGATTCGGATGGCGTGCGGCATGGGCGGCTCCTTCGCGCCTTTCCCGCAAAAGAAAAGCCCCGCCGCGGCGTACCGAGGCGGGGCTCCCCTTTTTTAATGATCGAAACGGATCAGACGGCGGAGTGCGCCGCCAGCGCCGCTAGCAGGAGCAATGCGACGATGTTGGTGATCTTGATCATCGGATTGACGGCCGGACCGGCGGTGTCCTTGTA
>Ga0068864_100003079_pt1 | contig 13764 bp, 10 predicted proteins | sample KBSSwiS72_FD_66586 | JGI IMG/M metagenome (GOLD analysis project Ga0068864, IMG submission 66586) | Switchgrass rhizosphere microbial communities from Kellogg Biological Station, Michigan, USA - KBS Switchgrass S7-2 | ecosystem: Host-associated > Plants > Roots > Rhizosphere > Soil ... | reverse complement strand
ATCACCTATCTGGGGCAGGGCCTCGGCCAGGATCATCTGTTTCGTCTGGCCGAACTGCGGGAGGGCATGGAGACGGCCGCCCTCCAGAGGGCGCTCGGCCTCACCCCGCGCGAGAGCGACGTGCTGTTCTGGATCGCGCAGGGCAAGTCGAACCGCGACGCGAGCGAGATCATGAACATCAGCGCGCGCACCGTGAACAAGCATCTCGAACAGATTTTCATCAAGCTCGGTGTTGAGAATCGCGCCGCCGCCGCGGCGATCGCGACGAAGGTGATAGCGCTGGCCGAATGAGACGAGGGCCAGCTTTTGCGCGGCCCTTTCGGGGGATCCGGCGCATCCGACTGCGGGGACTTGGCGGTAGTGGATTGCGGTCTAATCTGCGCGAGACAGCGCTGCATGCGCCGCCGCGACTTCACTCATCCAGGACGGATGGATCGAGCAGCGATTGGCGATCTCCTCGGCTGAACCGATCGGGAGGAGCTTGCTGAACATAACGCCGCAGCGTCCTTGCTCCCCCCATCGTATATAGCCGCCGATCGGGAGAATGCCGTCGATATCGAGCATGATCCCGCGGCCGACCGACAAGGACAGGCCGCAATTTATCAAAGCACCGCCGGGGCTGATGTTGTCGATCATAATCTTGCGCTCTACGCCGGGTGCGCGAACGACAGCAGGCAGGCTGACCTTGGCGCGGCCGGGGCGGGGACGCTTCCCAGCGTCGAACAGGATCGAGCTGTCGCTGAGCATGTCTTCCGCGAGCGCGATATTGAAGACCATTCCGCACTCATTGTCTCGAACCCAACGGACCGCGCCGCTGATCGGCGCGAATCCGGGCGCGCGTACGAGCAGGTGGGCACCTTTGAAGAGGCAAGGCTTGCTCGTGAACGAGAGGGTAAGTCCAGAGGTCGAGATATCCCGGATTTGAGCTGCGTGGACCGCGCCGGCGCTCAACACCTCCGCGGAAAGAAGCGCCTCGTGGCGCTTGTCCGATCGGCGCTCACATGCATCGATTTGCTCGATCGAGGGGTGGAAGGTGGCGTTCCACGCCGACCGGATGGCGGAGACGGTTCCCATGATGGTCCTTTCCGATATTGGCATCAGAGACTATGCTGCGCGCGTCGCGAGCAGCAGGCTGTCGCCCATGACGAGCGGACGGCCGCTGCGGGGACGGCGCAAACGACGAGCCCGCAGGAAGTCAGTGACCTTCTCGATCGAGAGGGCTTCGCTATAGAGGAAGCCCTGTCCGCGGGTGCAGCCAAGCCGGAGCAACTCCGCCGCTTGTGCGATCGTCTCCACGCCCTCGGCCACCACTTCCATGTCCAGATCCTTCGCCATCGACAGCATCGCTGCGACGATCGCCTGGTTGGCGCGAAGATCGAGCCTGCTGACGAATGAGCAATCGATCTTGAGGACGTCGACCGGGAAGTTGGGCAGGTGCGCTAACGCTGCATAGCCCATGCCGAAGTCGTCGAAGGCTATCGAGATGCCAGCATCGGACAAGGAGCGAACCGATGCCAGAACCGCCCCGGAGCGCTCATCGAGCAGCACGTCCTCGATGATCTCTATTTCAAGCTTGTCGGGGGCGATCCTGTGCTCCCGAAGTGCCTGGAGCAGCCGTCCAGCGAAGGTGGGGTCGCCGACCTCCGTCGCGGAAAAGTTTACCGCCACGCGGCCAAAGTCGATGCCCTCCGACATCCAGACCTGCATGTCATGCAGGATCTGATCGAGCATGCGCGAGCCGATCGCCTGTGCAAGTTCCGCCTCGCCGAACGCGGCACTGATCTCTCTTGGAAGCGCAACCGCGCCATCCGGGCCGACAATCCGCAGAAGCGCCTCGAGACCATGGACCGTGCCATCGGCCAAGTCGACCTTGGGCTGGTAATAGGGGACGATCCGGCCGGTGGCGAGCGCCTGCTTCGCGCGCGCGATCTGCGCGAGCCGCTGCGACTGCTCGGTGAGCATGCTGTCCTCGAATTCGACATAACGGCCTCTGCCCCGAGCCTTCGCTTCGTAAAGCGCAGCGTCGGCCAGACGAACGAGATCATTTGGATTTTCCGTGTGTCGAGGCATTTGGGCGCCGCCGATCGTGATGCGGCATTCGAGCGAGCGCCCATCGTAGAGAACGGGCTCGCGCATCGCGCATAGCAGCCTTGCTGCAAGGTCTCCGAGTTGTTGCAACTCATCGAGATCGCGCACCACTACTGCAAACTCGTCTCCGCCGACACGGATGACGAGGTCTCGCGCGCGCACAGACGCACTGAGGCGGCGCGCGATTTCCTGTAGCAGCACGTCGCCCGCCTGGTGACCGAAGCTGTCGTTGACGCGCTTGAAATGATCGACGTCTACCGCGAGCAGTGCGACCGGGGACCCGCTCCGCCCGACGTCGAGGAGAGCTTCTCGCAACAAGGCGCGGTTGCCGAGGCCCGTCATGAAATCGTGATTTGCTGCCCAGCGCAGTTCCGCCACGGCCGTGCGCAATTCCTCTGCGGTCCGATCCCGCTCCGCGAGCGCCTGTTGCAGCTTCAGTTGGAGGCTGGCCTGGCCGGCGAGCATGCTGAGCGAACAGCGTTGCTCCCTGGTGAGTCCCGCGGAACGGACTGCCGTGTCCAGTACGCAAAGCGCCCCGATCGCTTCGCCTGTGCTGCCGATCAGCGGTACGCCAGCGTAGAAGCGGATATTCGCTTTACCCGTTACGAATTCAAGATTCTTTACGCGATCGTCGCGGGTCGCGTCGCGGATCTCCAGAAAGTCTCCGGCCCGAACGGTATGAGCGCAGAATGAACTTTCCGCCAATACCTTGTCGCGGCTCATTGCCTCCGCACCAATGATCCATTGGTAGCCGCCGCAGAACAGCGTAACGGCACCCATGGGCGTGTTGCACAAGGTCGCGGCGAGCTTTGCAAATCGATCAAACTCGGGTGCAGGGCAGACGTCGCTTGCGGACCGTCTGCACGACGTGGATTGCGCGCCGCGGAAAATCTCCACGATCTTGCGACCTGCGGCTTTCGTCAGACCCATTATCGATCTCCCTTCGGAGGGAGAAAAATCCTAAAAAGGTACGCAGTGTTCAACCTGTGGAAAACGCGGCCGGCTTATTAGGCTTTCGTTTACCAATCCAGCTGGGGACAGCGTAGATACGGCATATCGGATATTGGCCGTTCATCTGCGAACATGTGATCGGATAAGTTTTATCCACGGCATTGTTCGGGAGGCTCATCTCCCCGTAATTTCCACATGTGAGAGTAAGGCATTCGGCAAGTGTCGGGGATTTAGGACAGTGGGGCACCCGAAAGGCGCCCGCCTAGTGTTTCAGGCGGAGTACACGACACGCCGGCTGCATTCCTTCCGCCTCTGCGGCCGGCGTGTCGATTGTCTGCTGACCCATAGGCTCGCCGGGGATTGATTCCGCCGCCGGATGCCGTCCGCCCCTCGTCTGAGCACGCAGCCCATGGCTATTTGAGGTGTATTACATAGGCGACGGCTTCCGCCGCGCTCCTAATCCCCAGCTTGGTCATCAGGTTCGCGCGATGCATCTCGACCGTACGGACACTGAGTTTAAGGGCGTGAGCAATCAGCTTGTTCGGCTTCCCCGCCGCCACAAGCTTGAGCACCTCGCTCTCCCGGGGGGAAAGGCGGTCGACCTTTGAACGGATGGCGCTCCACTCGTCATGTCTGGCCGCGCGCTCGTCGAGCAGATCAAAGCATCTCGACAGAGCTTCGAGCAGGAGCTCCTCCTCGAACGGCTTCTCGAGGAATTCGATGGCGCCAAGCTTCATTGCGGTCACCGCGAGCGGAACGTCTGCGTGACCTGTCATGATGATCACCGGCCAGTCGATCGACCTCCGGCTCAGCTCCGCCAGAACATCCATGCCGTCGATCTTTGGCATGCGAACGTCCAGCACGATCGGGCCGGGCGCCAACTCGCTAACCCTGTCCAGAAAGTCGGACGCTTCGGCGAAAGGTTGACCTTCAAAACCGAGCGTAGAAAGTTGGAACGTCAACGATATCCGCACCTCGCGGTCATCGTCTATAATATAGATCGATTGCCCGGACGCCCGGCTAACCACACACTCACCTCAATTATAAACAAGCGCGTTAAACTACTCGTATCATTGGGTGAACGCCTGTCCAGCAACATTTCAGCCTGCTCCGGCAGCCGGGTGTCGCGGGCGGCAGCCCGGCCTTGGCCGGACTGCCGTCGTTCAATCAGTGAACCAGAAGATCGCGCAGGTTGTCGCGCATGATCTTGCGCACCGAACCCTCGTCAAGCGCGGCGAGCGACTCCTCGAATTCGGCCGGCTGGGCCAGGCCCTCGGCATGGGGATAGTCCGAGCCCATCAGTACACGGTCGACGCCGATGCGCTTGACCAGCTCCAGCGTATTGTCCTCGTGGAACGGAACGACATAGACGTTGCGCTTGAACATCTCGGACGGGTGCGCGGGCAGCTGGCCACCCGGCCAGTCGCCAAACCGACCCCACATCGCGGCCTTGTTGAGCGTCTTCAGCAGATAGGGCACCCAGGCGCAGCCATTCTCCACGCTCAACACGCGCAGCCCGGGGAAGCGGCCGAACAGGTTGTGGAGGACCATCGCGGCCAGCGTCGTCATGATCGGATTGTCGACGTGAAACATCGCGAATTGCAACGGAGAGGTATCGCGCGTGCCAGGGCGCGGCCTCTCACCCCAGACCGTCGATTGTTCGAAGAAGCCAGCCGACAGATGGAGCCCGACCGGGACTTTCGCCTCCTCAAGACGCGCCCATACCCGATCGAACTTGGGATCCGCGATCGAGCAGGGTTTGGTCCCGCCGCCCGGCGCCGGCCGCATATAAACCACCCGGACGCCCGCCTTCAGCAAGCGATCGAGTTCTTCCACCGCGAGGTCGGGATCGGCCAGAGACAGGCACGCGGTGGCAAAGATCCGACCGTCGGCTCCGAAACCCCAATCTTCCTCGATCCAGCGGTTATAGGAGCGGAGGTTGGCGTAAAGCGCTTCGGGGTCGTCGAGCAGATCCTGCTCCACGCCATTCGCGACGGACGGAAACATCACCGTTCCCTCCACATTCTGGCTATCCATCAATGCCAGCCTCGCAGTCCGATCATGAAAGCCAGGCTGCATTGCAGCTTCGGCCTGTGCTTCGCCGAAACCGCCGAGACCCGGGTTCTTGAGGATCTCCTTGAATGAACCGGGAAGTTCGGTGCTGTCGAACTTGACGTTGCAGAAGGTGAGAACCTTGTCCCCGCAATGCCAGTATTCCTTGCCGTCGTCGTGCCGGCGAGCCTGGATCGCAACGTCCTTGTACTTCGCCTCGATGTGACGGCTGAAGCAATCGCGAACTTCGTAGAAATGGTTGTCCGCGTCCCACAGACGATAGGTTTCGCCTTTCATATCACCTGCTCCTACGTGCAAATAGAGGATCGAGTGTCATTCTGCATGACACCGTTGATATCTAGCTATCATCGTGTCATACGCTATGTCAATGTCTCGGACCTCCCTTGCCGCCCGCCACACCGACCTGACCCAGCGGCTGATCCTCGATGCCGCCGTGGACCTGCTGGAGACCACCTCCGTCAGCGAGTTGTCGGTGCGGGCAGTAGCGAAACGCGCCGAAATTTCCGAGCGCACCGTCTTCCGCTACTTCGCCGCGCGGGAGGACCTGCTCGATGCGGTGGCCGCCGAGGTCGCACGGCGGACGCAGGCTCCGCCGAACCCGGAGACCGTCGCCGAGCTGCTGGCCTACCCGGCGGCGATCTTCGCGCGCTATGAGGAGACCGCAACGCTGACTCTGGCGGCGATGCACTCGGAGCTGTTTCACCGGATCCGCACCACCGATGCCGAGCGCCGCGGCGCGACGCTCCGCGCCTTGGTCGACCGCGAGGCCCCTGGCCGCGCCGAGCGCGAACGGCGACTCGCAGCGGCCAATATCCACTATCATGTGGTTGCCAGTACCTGGCGCTACTACCGCTTCTATTTCGGCTTCGCGCTGGAGGACGCGGTCGAATGCTCGAGCATGGCGATCCGCCAGACGCTGGCGGGCCTGGGCATCGACGTCGACGCGGCCTAGAAGTCCCGGTAGAAGGAGAGGCGATCCGCCAGCAATTCTTTCGCCACAGTTCGCTTCTGAATTTCTGTCGTACCCTCGGCGATGCGCATCAGGCGCAACTCCTCGAGCCCTTCCCACAAATGGCTCTCATTGGAGATGCCGACACCGCCGTGGATCTGGATACAGGTGTCGACGATTTCATAAGCCACGTTCGTTGAATAGACCTTGGCCATCGAGACCTCGCCGCGCACATTGTCGCCTCGATCCAGTCTGGTGGCGCAATCCATCGCCATTGCATAGCCCGAGTATAGCTTGACCGCGCATTCGGCGAGGTAGTTTTGAATTGTCTGATGCTCGGATATCGTCTTGCCGAATGTCTTCCTGATCTTCGCATAGTCCGTGGCTTTCGCCAGAGCCCAATCCGATAGGCCAAGGGATCGCGATATATGGTTCATCCGTCCATGCTGCACGCCTGACAGGGCAAGACTCAAACCCCTGTCGACCTCGCCGATCCTGTAATAGTCGGGAATCCGGACGTCGGTGAAGGACAAGATGCCTTCATTGCCGCCGACATGACCGAATATCCTGAGCACGGACTCCACCTTGAAGCCCGGTGCGTCGGTGGGAACGTAGAAACAGGAAATTCCGCCGGCGCGAGCGTTGAACAGATCCTTGTTGGTTATCGCATAGACGATTACGTAATCGGCAGTCGGAGACCATGACGTCCACTGCTTCATACCATTGATGATCCAGTCACCGCCGTCTCGGCGGGCGGTCGTCTTCATGCCGTAAGCGTCTGACCCGGCATCGGGCTCGGTCAGGCCGAATGCGCCATGCCGCTCACCCGAGGCGATCGGGGCGAAAACCTCCGCCCGAAGCGCGTCCGACGCGTGGAGCCATACTTCATGCGGACCACTGGAGAAGCTGGAAAGAGCGAAAAAGGGCATCTGGGTCAGCAGAGGTGCGCCATACTTCCGCGCGGATGCGTAGTGGCACAGGAAATATAGCCGGATGCCCAGGCCTGCGCCGCCGAGCTCGACCGGGTTGAACATGCTGTAATATCCGGCCTTCGCGGCGGCCATGCGGGTGGCGCGCTTGGCCTCGGTGATCTCGGGCGCTTCCTTTCCGTCGGGCAGATAATAAAGTCGCTGATCGCTTATCATTGGTCCAAGCGCGCGCTGGATAGGCATTATCTCGCTTTCGAGGAAGCCCATGAAGCCATCGACGATTTGTCGCTCTTCCTCGGTCACGAAGATGTTCGGTCCGCAAGCATCCGTCATCATGATCTCCCGCTTACTTTTTTGTCTTCGGAACATTCTGCACAGTTCGCGGCGCAAGCCAACGGAGTGCGGCCCTCCTCCGGAGCGATGTTAGGCCGCGAGCGTGCGGTGTTGCAAGCGCACGGCAATCTTGGCCTCAGCGTTTACGGCCAGATATTTGGCGACGTCATGTCGCCGTTGCCATTGCCGGACGTCGCGGGTCGTGGCTGCACGTGTCCGCCGCGCTCTCCGACCCGCGACCGCCATCTGGCCGGTTGGGCAGAGGCTTCAGACCATGCCGGCAGGTATGGGCAGCCTGCGGGTAGACGCGCGTTCGACCACCGCGGTACCGCGCGCTACCAGGCCGCTGCGATATTCCTTGATCGGCATGTCCGCCAGCACCCGCATGATGCGCGAGCTTACCGGGGCATGCTGCGGATCCGGCGTGTCGAACGTGATCCGGCCCTTGCCGTACCACGCCTGGTCAAATTTCCAGCTCATCACGATCACCGTGGGGTAGTCGGCATCATGCGGGCCGTCCATGCTCGGGATGATCTTCCAGCCCAGCGTGTCGACATGCTTCACCCGTTCGTTCAGCTTGGCGAGCGACGCGGCGTCCATTTCTTTCAGATCGGTCCATTCGCCGCGCATCAGTCGCGCGTCGATATCGCGCCCGTCACTTTCGTAGAGCTCGAACGCGCGCCGGCCCGGGCTTATCTCTTCGGTGGGGAAGCGACCATGAACTTTCGGCGACCCCAAAAGTTCGCGGCCCGACACAAGCGCCTGAACCTGGTCCACCCACAATACCGCACCGAACGCCGCCTTGAGGGTTTCGTTGGGCCCGTTATAGGAAGCATCGACATTTACGACCAGCTCACGATATTCGCCGCCGGCGAGATAGTTCATGCCCCGGTAGGTGAGCCTGTAGATCGTGATCACCGGTCGTTCGAGCTCGTAGAAACGGGGCAGCAATTTCCTCGCGGCGTCCTCGGTCGTTTCGAACACGATGGCAGATGTTTCCGCATATGAGGCGGGGGATGTCTCCGGCATCAGCGAAGGTCCGAAGACCGCTGGAGCATCGTAACGGACATAGGGTTTTTCAGCCATCCAGACTCTCCAATTTTCGTCGTTTCGGTAGGGTGTACGGCGGCCGATTATTCCTGGCAACCTCTCAAATTCGTCCCTTTTGCACCCGCTGCCGGCCCATGGGCGGGGGCGATCGCGGGATCAACTCCTTGCCGCCGAGTGTCTTGACAGCGTCGCCTTGAACTGTCTTCGATGTACTGAAGAGCACTGTCAGAGGCATTCCATTCCTCCTTCGTGTTCTAGACCGGGAGAGTTGATGGGACACTCAGCAATCCGCAGATCGAAATTGGCCACCGGTCAAACCTTAGGTGGCGTCTGAAGGAATCTTCTGTTGGAACGTTCAAGGTCTGAAGGCCAGGCATGGATCCTGGTGGGCCTTCTCGGCCTGGCTACAGTTTCATCCTATTTGGATCGGGGAATTATAGGCGTTGTGGCGCCCGATATCCGAGAAGATCTGCAGCTTTCGTATACTGGACTAGGTCTGTTGCAGGGAATTGCCTTCTCATTTTTCTTTGCGATAGCAAGTCTGCCGATGGGGCGTCTGGTCGATGCCGTAAATCGCAGGAACCTCGTAATAACAGGCATTGTGCTTTGGTCGATCGCAGCCATGCTTTGTGGCGTTGCTCAAAATTACTGGGAATTGATGCTGGCTCGCGCAGCGCTTGGTATCGGCGAGGCATGCCTGCTGCCGGCGGCATATTCGATGGTAGCTGACAGTTTCGCACCGACCCGACGTGGCCGGCCCATGAGCCTCATCCATTTGGGGACGACGATTGGAGCAAGTGCGTCGTCGATCATCGGCGGCACTCTCCTGACCTTTTGGGACGGACGGACGGTCAGCCTTCCCCTCATTGGTGACATTACGACATGGCGAGCGGTATTCTTGGTCTCAGGAATGCCTGGCCTTTTGGTTGCGGTTCTGTTGCTGATGTTGCGCGAGCCGGCAAGAGGAGCGCAGACGGTGACCGATCCCGCCGACCTGACAACTGTGAGCTATGTGGAATTTCTCAAGAGCAACAGCCGCCTGTTCATTCCCCTCCATATCAATTTCGCTGCAATATTCTTCACGGTATATGCCATCGCCCTATGGAGCCCGTCGATTTTGCAGGAGGTCTATGGACTGACTCGGGGAGAAGCAGGCGTAGCTACGGGCAGAACGATGCTGATAGGCGCTGTTGCGGGCACGCTGGTGTCCGCATATCTGGGCGATCTTATTGTGCGGCGTAATGTGCCGCAGGGCCGTTTTGCCCTGTCCGCCTGGGCCATGGTGGCAGTTGTTGCGGGGATTGTTACATTATTCGTCCCGTCTTCCTTTGCATTTCTCGTCGGTTTCGGCCTCATAACCTTCGCTGCGGGAGTAATGACTGCCAATGGCTATCCTGCTTTATACGATATTGTTCCTACAATAACACGCGGCCGCGCTGTCGCGGGCTATATGGTCGTAGCTAATATTTTTGGCGTTGGCGGAGGAACGTTCGCGGTCGGAGCGGTTAATGATACCATAATGTCTGGCAAGAGTTCGCTTGTTCATTCAGTATTGCTTGTCACCAGCTTTTCTGGCCTGATTCTTGGTATGACATTTATTTTTGCATGGCGTCGCTACGCGGAATTGCGGCACCAATTCCTAACAACGTCTTCATAAGATAGTTATAGCCGGCCCCTCTCCAAGGTCTCAAGGTACTTGACCTTGCCCGCAGGCGTGCTTGCCGCCGATGGCGGCCAGGCCGAGCACGTCGACGCCGGTCATCGCTGGCTGCGCCCGCTGGCATCATCTACGGCGCCGTTGCGGCCTTCGATCATATCGGTGATTTTGTTGGCGAGTTCGGTCATCACGAAAGGCTTGGTGATCACCTCCATCCCCGCCTCAAGGTGGCCGTTGCCGACAGCAGCATTTTCCGCAAATCCGGTGACGAAAAGCACCTTCAGGTCCGGGCGACTGACGCGGGCCGCGTCCGCGACCTGGCGTCCGTTCATGCCTCCCGGCAATCCTACGTCGGTAATGAGCAGGTCGACCGGAGCGTCGGACTGAAGGATTTTCAGCCCTGACGGACCGTCTTCTGCTTCGAGCGCGACATATCCTGCCTCCTCGAGCACTTCGACTATGAGCATGCGCACGGTCGGCTCGTCGTCGATCACAAGCACCGTTTCGCCGGCGCCCGTCTCCTGGATCGGTGCTTGGACGCCGCCGGTATCGTCCCCGATATCGCCCGAGTAGCGGGGCAGATAGAGGCACATCGTCGTGCCGTGCCCTGGTTCGCTGTAAACGCGTACCTGGCCGCCGGATTGCCGCACGAAACCATGGATCATGGAAAGCCCCAGACCCGTGCCCTGACCGATCGGCTTTGTCGTGAAGAAGGGATCGAAAATCCGGTCGGCGATGTCTTTCGGGATGCCGGTCCCCGTGTCGGTGACGCACACCGAGATATACTGTCCGGGCGGCAGGTCGCGCTCCCACGCGGCGCGGTTGTCCAGCCATTTGTTGGCGGTCTCGATCGTCAGCTTGCCGCCTTCGGGCATGGCGTCGCGCGCGTTGATGGCGAGATTGAGGAGCGCGCTTTCGAGTTGGGCGGTGTCGATCCTGGTCGGCCATAGGCCGGCGGCACCTACGACCTCGACTTTGATTGCCGGGCCGACCGTGCGCGCGATAAGGTCTTCCATGCCGAAGACCAGCCGGTTCACGTCGGTGGGTTTGGGATCAAGGGTCTGCCTTCGGGAGAAAGCAAGCAGCCGTTGAGTCAGCGCCGCGGCGCGCTGCGCGGAGGTTTGTGCGCCGTTGATGAAGCGTTCGATGCCCTCGGTTCGGCCTCGGGAAAGACGCCTTTCTATCACTTCGAGGCTGCCGCTGATCCCCGCGAGAAGATTGTTGAAATCGTGGGCGATCCCGCCGGTGAGCTGCCCTACCGCCTCCATCTTCTGCGACTGGCGTAACGCTTCCTCCGCTTCCGCGCGTTTGCCGATCTCGACTTCCACCTGCTCTTCGAGCCGCTCGTTGAGCTCACGCAGCCGTTCCTCGGTGCGCTTGCGCTCGGTTATGTCGATCACGGTGCCGACGAACCGCGTGCCTTTCCCGGGATTGAAGAATGCGCGTCCGTTCGCGGCGATCCACCGCTGCTGTCCGTCCTCGATGCCGATGGTGCGGTACTCGAGGTCATATCGGCCCGAACCGGCCGGATCGAGTGCGAGCTGGACGGCCTCGTCGGCGCGATCGCGATCCTCGGGGTGCAGTCCTGCGAGGAACGAGCCCTCGTAGGAGACCGCCGCATCGGCAGACAGGCCGAACAGTTGCTTGCACCGAACGTCCCAGCGAAGATCTCCCGATGTGGGGTCGTAATCCCAGGTGCCGATTTCCGCCGCCTCGGTCGCCAGCCGCAAGCGTGCTTCACTGTCGGCAAGCTCGCTTTCGGCTCTCCGCCGCTGTGCCAGTTCGCGTTCGAGGGCCCGAAACAGCCTGGCGTTGTCGATCGCTACGGCAGCCTCGGCCGCCAGGCCTTCGAGGCCGCGTTCCGAACGCTCGTTGAAAACACCGGTGCGCGCATGGCCGAAGAACAAGCCGCCTATCACGTCTCCGGTACGGGACATGACGGGCACGGCCAGATAGCTTCGAACGGGAAGATGGCCTTCGGGCATGCCCTTGCGCGGCGCATTCTGCCCGTATCGTGGGTCCTTGGTGATATCGTCGGAGCGAACGATCCCCTCACCCGCGAACGTCGGCCCGAACACGGCCGTGTTGCGCGGCATCGGGAATTGGGAAAATGCCTCTGCTGGAGCACCGGACAAGGTGTAGAGCGTGTAGCTCTCGCCGGCCTCACTCTCGACATTGTAGAAAAAGGCGCCGAATTCAGCGCCGGTCAGCTCGACTCCCGCGTCGGTGACGATCTGGACCAGTTCCTGAAGGTCGGTTCTGGCCACTAGCGCAGAGCTGGCGCGATTGAGTATTTCCAGCGCCCGGCGTTCCTCGGCAATCGCTTCCTGGGCTTCTCTGTCGCTCGTGCGGTCGCGCAATATCTTTGTGAATCCGACAACAGCTCCGGCCCGATCGCGGATTGGCGCCATCTCGCCCACCGCCCATAGCTGCGATCCGTTGCGGCGGATGCGCCAACCCTCCATTCCACCGCCACGGCCGACGCTGAGCGCATCGCTCATCTCCCGTTGTAGCGCGGAGGCACCTTCTCCGGGGGGAAACAGGCGTTCGAGCGTATGGCCCACGACCTCGGAAGCGGTCCAGCCCAGCATCCGGGACGCCCCCTCGTTCCAGCTGGTCACCCGACCCTCGAGGTCGGTAGTGATGATCGCCGTGCCAACTGCGCTGTCGACGATCTGACGCCATTCGTCAGCGCTGATCGCGCGTGACGGGTCTGGCTCGGTCATTGGTCCCCCGGTGCTGCTTCCCCTGATTCCGGACCCAAACGCGAAACGATCGAATTGGTTGCTCGCCGCTCGTCGCCGACTGCGGTTCGCTGTGCAATCTCAATAGTCGGCTTCACATTGGCCCAATCCGGCACGGAGGGACCTTCTACGCCTGGGCTGCGCGAGATGCCTATGTCAGAGAGGACGTCTCCGACAGCTGCAAGGCAGTCGTCGTGGCCTTGATGCCCAGAACCCCAAAGTGATCGGCCAGGTCGAGACCGGCACCGCCTAGCGCGGATCGAAGCGCACGTAGATGTCGCTGGGAACCCGCATCGTCAGACCGCGAAGCTGAGGGGCGGGCTTGTCCGGGTCGAGGCGCAGATTGTCGAGGTTGTCGAGAACCGCATGCAATGCGCGCGTCATCTCGACCCGCGCCAGATGCTGGCCGATGCAGATATGCGGCCCGCGAGCAAAAGCGTAATGCACCCGCCGCGCGCGGAAGATGTTGAAGGCGTCCGGATCGGGATAGATTTCGGGATCGCGGTTCAGGGCGCCTGCGATCACGTCGATGGAGGACCCGGCCGGAATATGTACGCCGCCGACTATGGTGTCCACCGTGGCAACCCGGAGGTGCGCCACGATCGGCCCCTCCCACCGAAGCGCTTCCTCTATCGCATCAGGGATCAGCTCACGGTTCCGGCGGACTGCTTCGAGCTGATCCGGGTTCTGCAGCAGCCCGACCAGCAGCGCGCTCGTACCGCGATAGGTCGTGTCGCCGCCCGCGTTCATCAGCTGCCGCAGGAAGGAAAGGAGGACCAACTCGGGCAGATACTCGCCGTCGACCTCCACGGTCGCGAGCAGGCTGATGAGATCGCTGCCCGGCCGGGCCCTCCGCTCGTCGACCAGCCCGCGAAAATATTCGCCGAGCTTGACGCCGGCTTCCTGCGCCTGCGGCATGTGAAAATAATCGGTCTGTCCAAGCGCCAGGCGCTGGAAGGTGCGGATATCCGAGTCCGGAAGATCCAGCTG
>Ga0068864_100003076_pt1 | contig 13775 bp, 10 predicted proteins | sample KBSSwiS72_FD_66586 | JGI IMG/M metagenome (GOLD analysis project Ga0068864, IMG submission 66586) | Switchgrass rhizosphere microbial communities from Kellogg Biological Station, Michigan, USA - KBS Switchgrass S7-2 | ecosystem: Host-associated > Plants > Roots > Rhizosphere > Soil ... | reverse complement strand
GTTCGTCGCCGGGCTGATGGTCGGGCGCACGCCTGAATATGTCGGCAAGAAGATCGAAAGTCGTGAGGTCAAGCTTGCTGTCCTGGCGATCGCCGTGCTGCCCCTCACGATCCTGGGGTTGACCGCGATCAGTTCCGTGGCGACGGCCGGGCTTGCCGGGCCGCTCAACAAGGGGCCGCACGGCTTTTCCGAGATCCTCTACGCCTTTACCAGCGCGGTTGGCAACAACGGCTCGGCCTTTGCCGGTCTGGCGGCCGCCACCCCCTATTATGATGGGCTGCTGGCCGTGGCGATGTGGATCGGCCGCTTCTTCATCATCGTACCGATGCTGGCGATCTCGGGCAGCCTCGCGGCGAAGAAGTACACGCCGGAATCGGCGGGCTCTTTCCCGACGACCGGCGCCCTCTGGATCGGCTTGCTCGTGGGTATCGTCCTGATCCTGGGCGGTCTCACCTTCTTTCCGAGCGTCGCGCTCGGCCCCATCGCCGATCATCTCGCGATGATCTCGGGCAAGACTTTCTAAGGCGGACACAGCAATGACCTTTCATCCTCATGCCGCTCCCAAGTCGATCTTTTCCTGGGAGCTTGCGGGACCGGCCATGGCCGATGCCGTGCGCAAGCTGGACCCGCGTGATCTGATCCGCAATCCGGTGATGTTCACCACCGCCGTCGTGGCGGCGCTCCTGACCATCCTGCTCTTCGTCGGGCATGACGAGCTCGCCATGGGGTTCAAGCTCCAGCTCGTCATCTGGCTCTGGCTTACCGTGCTGTTTGGCAATTTCGCCGAGGCGCTGGCCGAGGGGCGGGGCAAGGCGCAGGCGGCAAGCCTGCGCGCCACCAAGGCCGAACTCAAGGCCAAGCTCCTTCTCGGAGTCGATGATGCATTTGAGCTGGTGCCCGCAAGCCGGCTTCGTGCCGGAGAGATCGTGCTTGTCGAAACGGGCGACCTCATCCCGGCAGACGGCGATGTGATCGAGGGCGTTGCTTCGGTCAACGAAGCCGCGATCACCGGGGAAAGCGCGCCCGTCATACGGGGGGCGGGCGGCGACCGTTCCGCCGTTACGGCAGGTACGCGCGTCATTTCCGACCGCATCAAGGTTCGCGTCACCGTCGATCCCGGCCAGGGCTTCCTCGACCGCATGATCGCGCTGGTCGAGGGCGCCGAGCGGCAGAAGACGCCCAATGAGATCGCGCTGACGATCCTGCTGGTGGGCCTGACCATCCTCTTCTTGATCGCGGTCGGCACGATCCCCGGCTTTGCCTCCTATGCGGGCGGGAGCATCCCCGTCACCATCCTGGCGGCACTGCTCATCACGCTCATCCCGACGACCATCGCGGCGCTTTTGTCGGCGATCGGCATTGCGGGCATGGACCGGCTGGTGCGCTTCAACGTGCTCGCCAAGTCCGGCCGCGCGGTCGAGGCGGCGGGCGATATCGATACGCTGCTGCTCGACAAGACCGGCACGATCACTATCGGCGACCGGCAGGCGAGCGAGTTCAAACCAGTAGGCGGCGCCAGTGTCGCCGAATTGGCTGAGGCGGCCCTGCTCGCAAGCCTCGCCGACGAAACGCCCGAGGGCCGTTCCATCGTCGTCCTGGCCAAAGAGAAGTTCGGTGTCATGACCGCCTTGCTCCCGGCGGGCGCCGAGGTGATCCTGTTCACGGCGCAGACCCGCATCTCCGGGGTGAAGCTTGGCGACATGTTGATCCAGAAAGGTGCGGTTGATTCCGTGCTCCGCGCCAATCCGGGCGCAGGGTCCACGGCTGCGGCGGCCGAACTTCGTCGCATTACGGACGAGATCGCGCGTGCCGGCATGACGCCGCTTGCGGTCGCGCGCGATGGCCAACTGCTCGGCGCGGTCGCGCTCAAGGACATCATCAAGGCGGGCGTTCGCGAGCGCTTCGCCGAATTGCGCCGCATGGGCATCCGTACCGTGATGATCACCGGCGACAATCCGCTCACCGCCGCCTCGATCGCGGCCGAGGCGGGAGTCGATGACTTCCTCGCGCAGGCAACGCCGGAGGACAAGCTCGCGCTGATCCGCAAGGAACAGGAGGGCGGCAAGCTGATCGGCATGTGCGGCGATGGCACCAATGACGCGCCCGCGCTGGCACAGTCCGACGTCGGCGTGGCGATGAACACCGGCACGCAAGCGGCGCGCGAGGCGGGCAACATGGTCGACCTCGACAGCGACCCGACGAAGCTGATCGAGATCGTGGGCCTCGGCAAGCAGCTGCTGATGACGCGCGGATCGCTGACGACCTTCTCGGTCGCCAATGACGTCGCCAAATATTTCGCGATCATCCCGGCGATGTTCGTCGTACTCTATCCGGGGCTGGGCGTGCTCAACATCATGGGCCTCGCGACACCGCAGAGCGCGATCCTGTCGGCGATCATCTTCAACGCGCTGATCATTCCCGCACTGGTGCCGCTGGCGCTCAAGGGCGTGAAATACCGGCCGATCGGGGCAGGGCCGCTCCTTGCGCGTAACCTCGCCATCTACGGGCTGGGCGGCATCCTCGCGCCGTTTGTCGGCATCAAGATCATCGACCTCGCGGTCAACGGCCTCGGCCTGGCCTAGGAGTAAAGCATATGGGTTCCGATTTTTCTTCCGCGATCCGTCCAGCGCTCGTCATGACGCTGTTGTTCGCGCTCCTTGTCGGCTTGGCCTATCCGCTCGCCATTCTCGGCGTCGGCCAGATGCTGTTCCCGTCCCAGGCCAATGGCAGCCTCGTGCGCGATGGCGACAAGGTCGTCGGCTCGACCGTGATCGGCCAGGCCTTCACCGCCGGCCGTTATTTCCAGACCCGCCCGTCGGCCGCGGGCAAGGGCTATGATGGGCATGCTTCATCGGGCTCCAACCTTGGGCCCACCAGCAAGGTGTTGGCCGACCGGATCAAAGCCGATGTCGACAAGCGCCGCGCCGAAGGCATGACCGGCGCGCTGCCGGCCGATCTCGTCACAGCGTCGGGGTCCGGGCTCGATCCGGATCTCTCGCCGGAAGCGGCACTTGCCCAGGTGCCGCGCATCGCCAAGGCGCGCGGCCTCGCTGAACCTGTGGTGCGCGCGCTCGTCGAGCGCTCGATCGATGAGCCGCTGCTCGGCCTGCTGGGCGAGCGGCATGTCAATGTCTTCATGCTCAATCGACAGCTTGACCAAGTTCATGCGAATATGGGCGGGTGAATGAACGCCCGGAAATAACCGATCGGCCCAGCCCAGAGGCCTTCCTGCGTCAGGCAGCGCAGGAAGGCCGTGGCCGTCTCAAGGTGTTCCTGGGAGCAGCACCGGGCGTCGGCAAGACCTATGAGATGCTCACCGACGGCATGCAGCGCAAACGCGCAGGCGTGGACGTCGTGATCGGCGTGGTCGAGACGCATGGCCGGGCCGAAACGGAAGCGCTGACGCGCGGGCATGAGGTCGTGCCGCGCAAGGATATCGAATATCAGGGCCGCATCATCACCGAGATGGACATCGACGCTGTCCTGGCGCGCCATCCGGCGCTGGTGCTCGTCGACGAGCTGGCGCACACCAACGCCCCGGGCAGCCGTCATCCCAAGCGCTATCAGGACGTGGAGGAATTGCTCGCGGCCGGGATCGACGTCTTCTCGACGATTAACATCCAGCATATCGAGAGCCTCAACGACGTGGTCGCCTCCTTCACGCGGGTGCGCGTGCGCGAAACGGTGCCGGACCATGTGCTCGAAATGGCCGAGATCGAGGTCGTCGACATTCCGCCCGATGAACTCATCGAACGGCTCAAGGACGGCAAGGTCTATATCCCGCAAGAGGCGACGCGCGCGCTCAACCATTTCTTCTCCAAGTCGAACCTGACGGCGCTGCGCGAACTGGCGTTGCGCCGGGCGGCTCAGGCGGTCGATGCCCAGATGCTTGATTATGTCCGGGCGCACGCGCTTGCCGGCAGTTTCGCGGCGGGCGAACGTGTTGTGGTCGCGATCAGCGAGATGCCCAATGCCGGTGGCGTGGTGCGCGCCGCCAAGCGTCTTGCGGACGCATTGCGCGCGCCGTGGACTGCGCTCCATATCGAGACGCGGCGATCCCGCGATCTCACCGATGCTGACCGTGATCGTATCAACGGGGCGATGGCGCTCGCTGCCCAGCTCGGCGCCGCGACCGCGACGATACCGGCGGCCAATGTCGTCGAAGGTCTCATCGCCTTCGCCGGCGAGGCGCGTGCGACCCAGATCGTCATCGGCAAATCGTCGCGCAGCTGGTGGTTCGAACTGCGTCACCGCTCGATCGTCGACCAGCTCGTGCGCGGCCTGAGCGACGTTGCCATCCATGTGCTTCCGGCGGAGAGGGACGCGGCGGCCGCGCCTGTTCTCGTTGGTCGACGGCGATCAGCCGGGTCCTGGGGTCCGCCGGAAAACTATCTATGGTCCTCGCTGATGGTGGCCGGTGTCACGGCCTTCGGTTCGGCGCTGGGTGCGGTTCTGAACCTGGCCAATGTCGCACTGCTCTACCTCCTGCCGGTGATGGCGGCGGCCAGCCTGTTCGGACTGCGCGCCGGGCTGTTCGCCAGCCTATTGTCATCGCTGGCGTACAATTTCTTCTTCCTGCCACCAGTCGGCACGCTGACGATCAACCATCCCGAAAATGTCGTCACGGTCGTCATGCTGCTCTCGGTCGCCTTTGTCACCAGCCAGTTCGCGGCGCGGGTACGCGACCAGGCGGACCTCGCCGCGACGAGCGCGCGCCACAATGCCGCGCTCGCGGGCTTTTCGCGGCAACTCACGGCGATCGCCAATGACGAGGAGCTGATGCAGGCGATCTGCGCCGAACTGGCCCGCCTCTTCAATGCGCGCGCCTGCGTGCTGACGCCGTCGCCGGACGGGCCGCAACTGCGCGCGGCCTTTCCCCCCGAGGATCGTCTCGACCACATCGAGCGCGCCGCCGCCCAGTGGGCGATCGACAAGGGGCTGCCGGCGGGGCGCGGCTCCGACACGCTGACGTCGTCCGACTGGCTGTTCTACCCGATGCGCACCGCGCGCGGCGTGCTGGGGGTCGCCGGTCTTGCCCGCGACGACGGGCGCGATCCGATCCAGCCCGATCAGATTCCCCTGCTCGCGAGCCTGCTCGACCAGGCAGTGCTGGTGCTGGAGCGGGTGCAGATCGAGGGCGAGATGCGCGACGTCGCCCAGTTGCGGGAACGAGACCGCCTGCGCGCCGCCCTGCTGTCATCGGTCAGCCATGACCTGCGCACGCCGCTCACCGTCATTCTCGCCGCCACGGCCGAGATGCGCGGCCATGCCCCGGCCCAGCTGGTCGAAACGATCGAAGGCGAGGCGCAGCGGCTGAACCGGTTCGTTGCCAATCTGCTCGACATGGCGCGGGTGGAGGCCGGGGCGCTCCGGCTCAACATCGAACCCACCGACCTTACCGACGCGGTGGGCAGTGCGGTGCAGGACACCCGCCGCACCCTGGAGGGTCATGACATTCGCCTCCAGGTGCCGCCCGATCTGCCGCTGGTGCGGGTCGATGCCCAGCTTTTCCACCATGTCCTCATCAACCTGCTGGACAACGCGGGCCGCTATGCCGACCCCGGTGCGCCCATCACGATCGCGGCGACCAGGTCGAGGGACGAGGTGGTGCTGTCGATCCTCGACGAAGGGCCCGGCCTTCCCGCCGGGCGCGAGGATCAGCTGTTCGAGACCTTTGCGCGCTTTGAGGGATCCGATCGCTCCAAGGGGGGAACCGGCCTCGGTCTTGCCATCGTCAAGGGGTTCGCGGAGGCAATGGGGCTCACAATCGAGGCAACGAACAGGGTTCAGCCGCGCGGCGCCTGCCTGAGCCTGCACTTTCCGGAAAACACGCTCGTCCGCGCTTTGGATCAGGAGAAGATAGTGTGAGCAATGCGCCAAAGGTTCTCATCATCGATGACGAGCCGCATATCCGGCGTCTCTTGCGTACGACATTGGACCGCGCCGGCTATGATGTGACCGAGGCGGCCTCGGCGCGCGAGGCATTGGAGGCACTGGCTGCGTGTCAGCCCGATGTCGTACTGCTCGACCTCGGCCTGCCGGACCGGGACGGGCTGGAGCTTGTTCCCATCATCCGTACAAAGTCCGATGCGACGCTGTTGGTGGTGTCGGCGCGTGACGCGACCGACCAGAAGGTGACAGCTCTCGATCTGGGCGCGGACGATTATGTGACCAAGCCGTTCGATACTGACGAGCTGCTTGCACGCATGCGGGCCGCCCTGCGCCATCGCATGAGCGCGCAGGGCGCCCAGTCGAGCGTTCTGGTGAAGGATGTCGAGATCGACCTGGTCAATCGGCGCGTGCTGAAAGCTAGCGAGGATGTCCACCTCACGCCCAAGGAATATGCCGTCCTGGCGGAGCTCGCGAAGTTCCCGGGGCGCGTCATAACCCACGACCGCCTTCTGAAAGCCGTATGGGTCAATGAGTATGAACATCATATCGAATATCTGCGGGTGGTGATCCGCAACCTCCGCCAGAAGATCGAGACCGACCTCAGCCGTCCCGCGATCATCGTCAACGAACTCGGTGTCGGCTATCGCCTGATGGGTGTGGAAGGCTGACTTCCAGTCAGCGGCCAGTCTGCGGCTCATGCTCGCGCGCCTGCCCTGAAGGCCAAGGCGGCGACGCCACCGCACCAGAAGGGATCAACTCCAGCGAATGCGCTCGGCACCGTTCAGAACTTGGCGAAGGCCTCGGTCAGCAGCGGCCGGATTCGACGCAATTCTTCGCGATGTGTTGCCGCCAGTGACGCCAATATCGCTTCGCCGTCTGGCGTCAGCGCCACGCGGATCTGCCGCTTGTCCTCGGAGCCTGCGTCCCGCCGGACCACGCCGAGTTTCTCGAGCCGGTCAATCAGGCCTGTTGCGCTATGCGGCCGCAGCAGCAGGCGCTCGGCAAGTTCGCCAACCCGCATTACCCCTCCCGCCCCGGCGCGAATCGCCAACAGCGCCTGATATTGCTGCGCGCTCAGGCCCGCCTGGGTGGCCGCCTTCTCACTGAAGCTCAGAAAGCGCCGCAATTGATAGCGGAACGCCGCCAGCGTCTCATAATCCTCATCGCGAATGTCATGGGTCATGAGGCGACTATGCCAGCTGTCCGCGCGGGTTGCCATATATCGTATTACGATATAGGTGGCGGCAGCGCCTCCTTAGCGGGATTCCCCATGACCTTCTCTTTTCGAGCCTTTCGCACTGCAGGCGCGGCTATTTCACCCCAACCCAGACTGGCGGATCATAGCGCGGACCTCCGGATGCTCGTGCTTTCCGGCATGGCGATGATCGTCGGGACGGGGGCCGCCTTGGCCGCCTGGCTATTGCTGAAACTCATCGCGCTGGTCACCAATCTTGCCTGGTTTGGAACCATTTCGACGGGCCCATCGGAGATCGCCGACGTCTCGCTTGGCGTCATGACATTGGCGATCCCGATCCTCGGCGGCCTGGTCATCGGGCTGATGGCCCGGTTTGGATCGGACAAGATCCGTGGTCATGGTATCCCCGAAGCCATCGAGGCGATCCTGTTCGGCGAAAGCCGCCTGTCGCTGAAGGTCGCCATCCTCAAGCCTCTGTCCTCGGCCATCTCGATCGGAAGCGGCGGTCCCTTTGGCGCGGAAGGACCGATCATCATGACCGGCGGCGCCATTGGGTCGCTATTTGCCCAATGCTTTCATCTGAGCGGTGCGGAACGCAAGACCTTGCTGGTGGCCGGCGCCGCCGCTGGCATGACGACGATCTTCGGGACACCGATCGCGGCCATCCTGCTGGCGCTCGAGGTCTTGCTGTTCGAATGGAAGCCCAGAAGTTTCGTGCCCGTAGTGGTCGGCACCCTCATGGCCCTGGCGTTACGCCCGTCCCTTGTCGGGAGTTCTGCCTTGTTTCCCCTCGTGGGATCCCTCCCCGGGGCGCCATGGCTGCTGCCGGTCGGCGCCCTGCTTGGCCTGGCCACCGGCTTGGCCGCGACGCTGTTTTCCACTGCGCTGTACCGGATCGAGGATGGCTTTCATCGGCTGCCCATCCACTGGATGTGGTGGCCGGCGCTCGGCGCGGTCGTGGTGGGTGTCGGGGGACTCATCGATCCGCGCGTGCTTGGCGCAGGCTATGCAAATATCGACGCGCTGATCGAAGGTACGATGACGCTTCGGGCGGCACTGATGTTGCTGACGATCAAGGCGATCGTCTGGCTGGTGGCATTGGGTTCCGGCACGTCGGGCGGCGTGCTTGCACCGCTCCTCATTCTGGGTGGATCAATCGGTGCAATCGCCGGGCATTGGCTTGGCCATCCCTGTTTCTGGGCACTCGCAGGGATGGCAGGCATGATGAGCGCGGCCATGCGCGCGCCGCTGACCGGTGCGATCTTCGCGGCGGAACTCAGCGGGCGGCTGGATGTCCTTCCCGGAGTAGCTGCCGCATCGGTCGCGGGATATGCGCTGGCGGTGCTGATGCTGCGCAGGTCGATCCTCACCGAAAAGATCGCGCGCCGGGGCCGGCATCTGTCGCAGGAATATAGCGTCGACCCCTTGGAAACCGCCCGCATCGGCGACCTCATGACCTCCGATCCCGAGACGTTGGACGCGGCCATGCCCGCAGTCGAGATGCTCGCCTTCTTCGAGCAAGGGGCGCATCATCGCAGCTATCCGGTGATCAACAGCGCGGGATGGCCCGTCGGCCTCGTGTCCCGCGCGGATGCATTGCGGTGGGGGAGTTCGGGCGGCGAGCAAGGTCTTACACTGGGCGAACTCGCCTCGGACAGATCGATGAGCGTCGTGACGCCTGAGATGCCGGCCAGTATCGCCGCGGACCTCATGATTGCCGAGGATATCGGCCGGTTGCCGGTAGTCGATGCTTCGGACGGCCGCCTTGTCGGGATCGTGGCGCGCCGGGATCTGTTGCAGGCACGTACCGGGCTGCACCGCGCCGAAAGCGAGAGGAAACGCTTCGTAGGCTATGGCCGCAGCCGTGAAACCGTGGCGCTGAGATCATAATCCCCAGGAATAGGCGGCCCGGCATTCCACTCCGATCCCCATTCTGTTAGCGTGCCGCGGATTCATGGGCCGCGGATCTGGAGTATCTCATCAGCATGACAGAAACGAAGGGAGCAACGTACCATCTTCCTTCCGGATTCTCGTCATTCAGCCAGAACTGGCCGCTGATCGCCTGGGCACCGTTGTTCATCCTGTCGCTTGTCCTCTTCTGGCCCGGAATTGTGACCTACGACGGCGTTGACCAATATCAGCAGGCGCTAAGCGGCGTCTTTGATGACTGGCACGCGCCGGTCATGGCCCGCATGTGGCAACTTCTTATCCCGCTCGGGCCGAAGGCGGCACCCATGCTCGTCCTTCAACTGGCGACTTATTGGTTCGGGCTTGGTCTTCTGGCCGCCGGTGCGGGTGGTCGTCGGGCGTTTGCCATTCTTGTCGTCGGCGCTTTGCCTCCTTTCCTGGGCTGGCAAGGCATAGTCCTGAAGGATGGACAGATGGTCGGCGCCTTGCTGACCGCGACGGGGCTGGTCGCATATTGGCGGCTCCGGGGCCGTGCAATTCCCATCCCGGCGTTGCTCGGAGTGGCGCTGTTCATGGCCTATGCCACGCTGCTGCGGGCGAATGCCCTCTTCTCGACCGTACCCCTTGCGGTGGTGCTCGCGCCCGTGCCCCGGTCCCTTTGGGGCAAGTTCGGAACAATAGCGATTGCGACATTGGCCGTGCTCGCCGTCTCTCCGGTCATCAATCACGGCCCATTGGGTGCCAGCCGTAGCGGGATCGAGAAGGTCGAGGCCATTTATGATCTGTCCGCCATCGCAGTTCGGACAGATGACGCCGAAGCCACCGGATTGTCTCCTTCCGCTATCGCCGCGATCAAGGCACAGCACTGCGTCAAGTCCCTGTTCTGGGATCCTCTTGGCGAAGTAATGCCCTGCAAGGCAGCGGTGAAATCACTGGACGCAGAAAGCAGCGTTTCGCTTTACCTTCAACTCGCAAGCGCTGCGATGCGCCACCCTGTCCCCTATATCACACACCGGCTGACCCATTTGAACTCGACCGAGCGCTGGCTTGTACCGCTGCACTGGCCTTTCGCGGCCCCGCCATTTGAGGCTGAACCGAATGCACTGGGCCTCGGCAATCCCGGCGGCGCCGCCGCCATCTGGCAACGGCTTGCCGGATATGTGGTTGAAACGCCGCTCGGCTGGCCGATAGTCTGGATTATCGTTGCGATATCCGGACTCGTCGCGGCCCTCGATCGAGCACCCGATGCGACCCGCGAGATGGCGTTGGCGCTGTTCGCATCTGCCCTGGCGCAGGAGGCGAGCTTTGGGTTCCTCAGTATCGCGTCCGACCTGCGTTATCATCTCTGGCCGATGCTCGCGGCAGCGCTCGGCAGCGCACTGATATCCGACAAGCGATGGTCGCGCGGGCCTTGGGTTTGCGGCATGATTGCGCTGATCATAGTTGTCACCGCTGGAATCGCGGCACGCATAATTCTTCCGCAAGTCCCGACAACCTATTCCGATCTCCTCGTTTGATATCGAGGAGGGCTCGCCCGCGGGCGGCCAGGATAGATCATGCTAGCGGCAATGCTTTCTTCCATTGTGGGCAAAATGGTGCCCGGCCAGGCCGCCTGCCGCAGCGCCGACCACCAGGCCGCCAGTACCGCCAAGGATGACCTTGCCCAGTACGCCGCCAGCTACAGCGCCGGCTGCTGTCCCCGTTGTCTTGTTGAAGCGGAGGCATTTGCCATGGCCAGAACTCGCATGACGATGATGCATTGCCTCGACCGGACCGGCAAGACCGAGTCCGGCAGTCACGCCAATTGCGGTGATGGCTGAAACCAATTTGTTCATATATGCTCCTATGGTTCCGTTTGAGCGCAGAGATATGAATTCTGCGTTAAGAGAGCGATCTCCGCAGCCAGAAGACCAGCAATCCAAAACCGGTAAGTCCGGTCAAAAAGACCACAAGCTTCACCAGAAAGATCAGGGCATCCTTCCCGGTGCCCCTCTCGCGTGATGGTTCACCCGCCACTCAGCTCAGCTTCGAAATGAGAAGCGCGGACATCGAATTTATCATGTGTCACTCCGAGATGCCTTTGGCGCTGCTATAGCCTAGGAATCGATAATAATAGCATCACAAATTGGAGTGCAGTGCCCGGCACTACAGGTGGATAATCCCGCCGCGCGGCATGGGCGACGGCCGGATGATCGATTCGGCCGATGGCTATTCGAACTGGGTGCCGGGCAACCAGGGCGGCGAGTCCGAGACGATCATCGGTGCTTGGCTGGAAAGCCGCGGCGTCAGGTCGGAGATGAAGATCGCTACCAAGTCCGGCCAGGGCGGCCCTCCCGGTGCCCTCGCGCCGGCGAAGGTCGCAATCGCGCTCAATGCCTCGCTCGAGCGGCTGCGCACCGACTATGTCGACGTCTATTATGTGCATCGCGACGAGCCGCAAACGCTGATCGACGAAGTCGTCGCAGGCTTTGATGCGCTGGTGAAGGCCGGCAAGGTGCGCGAGCTTGGCGCTTCAAACTTTACGGCCCAGCGGCTGACCCTGTCGCTCGACAGCGCGGCGCGGCAGGGACTTACTGCCTACACGGTGCTGCAGCCCGGCTATAACCCTGTCTGGCGCGGCGAATTTCCGAGGGAGCTGCACCAGTTGGCAGCAGTCGATCGCGGCCTGGCCGTACTTCCCTATTACGCCCTCGCCGCAGGCTTCCTGACTGGCAAGTATCGCGCGCCTGACGACTTCAAGGGCATGCGCGGCGGCAATGCGAAGATGTTCGCGGAGGCGGGCTGGCAAGCCATTCCGGTGCTCGACGCGGTAGCGCGCGAGATCGGTGCGACAATCGGCGAAGTGGCGATCGCCTGGTTGAATGCGCAGCCGGCGATCCATGCACCGCTCGCCAGCGGAACGTCGGTGGGACAGGTCGAGCAGCTTTGTGCCACAGCCCGCCTGGAGCTGAACCCGGATCAGATTGCAAGACGCACTGCGGTGAGCATCGATGCGGCAACCTCACCCGCGATCCTTTAGAAGAGAAGGTATAAACTGGCATAAGCTTGCGCTTGCCATCGCCACCAGCTTTGCAGACATTCGCGGAATGACGGTCCCGGATAAAATCGCACTATCGGGTGTAAAAAAGCTTCGCAGCGGCCAGCTGGCACTGAATGGGGTCACGCTGTCGATTGTAGCGGGATCATTCGTAGCGATTGTGGGGCGCTCGGGATCCGGCAAGACCACGCTCCTAAAGACGATCAACGGGCTCGTCATGCCCGACGAGGGCTGGATTCACCTCGACGGAATGGACATTCGAGGTCGACCGCCTACCGAACTGCGCCGCCGCATCGGCTATGTATTCCAAGAGGTTGGACTATTTCCGCATATGACGGTCGCGGAAAACATCTGGCTGGTTCCAGGCCTGCTGGGGACGCCCAATACGCAGCGCGACGACCGGATTGCGGAACTTTTGACTCTCGTCGCGCTGTCGCCAGACCTTGCCGCCCGGTATCCGCGCGCGCTGTCCGGCGGCCAGGCGCAAAGGGTCGGTTTTGCAAGGGCGCTGGCTGCGCGTCCGGCGGTCATGCTGATGGATGAGCCGTTTGGCGCACTCGATCCAGTCACGCGGGACGAGCTCGGCCGGGCGTATCGCACGCTGCACGATCAGCTCGGTCTCACAAGCCTGCTCGTCACGCATGACATGGCCGAAGCGCTGCTGCTGGCTGATCGGGTCATCCTGCTCGACGCGGGCCAGGTCCGTGCCGATATGACGCCCGCCGAAATGATGGCAGATACCGACAACAGCGCCGTCCGGGCCATGATCGAAATCCCCCGCAAACAGGCGGAGCGACTCATCGCGCTTCAACGACAAGCATAATGCCAGAGTTCGACGCCGTCATTCGGGAGCTGCCGGCACTGCTCCAGGCGCATCTTCTGATCAGCGGGTGCGCGGTGCTGATCGCGATCGCGATCGGCCTGCCGCTTGCGATCTGGGCGGCGGACAATGCGCGGATACGTGGCCCATTGCTCGCGGTCATCGGCCTGTTCCAGACGATACCGGGGCTGGCCTTGCTAGCGTTATTCTATCCGATGCTGCTGCTGCTCGACAGTGTCACGCCGCTGGCCATCCCGGCGCTCGGCTTTGCACCGGCCCTCCTCGCGCTCAGCGTCTATGCGCTGCTTCCCATCGTCCGGAACGGTGTCGCTGCGATCCGGGGGATCGACCCGGCATTGGTCGAGGCCGCGAACGGACTGGGCATGACGCGCGGACAACGGCTCAGGCTCGTCGAGCTTCCGCTGGGCGCACCGGTCATCCTCGCCGGCATCCGCACGGCGACGGTATGGACAATCGGTACCGCGACGCTGGCGACCACCATCGGCCAACCCAGCCTGGGTAACCTCATCTTCTCGGGGCTGCAGACCGAGGATTGGCAGCGGGTGCTGATCGGGTGCGCCGCTTCGGCGTGCCTGGCGATCATCGCTGACGGGCTGCTGGCGCTGCTCGAATCCGGGCTGGCGCGACGGTCGGCATTGCGGGTCCGGATCGGCATCGGCCTGATCGCCGCGGGACTTGCCGTGGCGCTTACGCCGATGTCCGGCCCCGCGAGTGGCCAGAGAATGGTCGTGATCGGAGCGAAGAACTTCTCCGAGCAATATATTCTGGCGGCCGCCCTGCAATCGCGTCTGGAGGCGGCGGGATTTCGTACCGAGCGGCGCGATGATCTTGGATCAGCGATTGCCTATCGCGCGCTCGCGGCCGGCGATATCGATGCCTATGTCGATTATTCCGGGACGTTG
>Ga0068864_100003065_pt1 | contig 13798 bp, 13 predicted proteins | sample KBSSwiS72_FD_66586 | JGI IMG/M metagenome (GOLD analysis project Ga0068864, IMG submission 66586) | Switchgrass rhizosphere microbial communities from Kellogg Biological Station, Michigan, USA - KBS Switchgrass S7-2 | ecosystem: Host-associated > Plants > Roots > Rhizosphere > Soil ... | reverse complement strand
CGCGCGCCAGAGATCGCCGTAGCCGAGCTTGAGGCGGGCGTCGCGCGCCAGCAGCGTGTGCGGCGCCTTGCTCCACGCCGGAGCGCCGATCTCGATCCGCTGGGCCGTGATCTTCACCCCGCGCACCAGCCCGACGCGCACGCCGCTGGTGCCGCCCGACTCGTCGTTGAACTCGACCCGACGGTCGAGCGTGCCTGCCAGCCAGTGCTGCACCGGCGCTACGAGGAAGGGCCAGCCCAGCGCCTCGCAGGCGAGAACCGCGGCCAGCAGCGCCGCAACGACCCCGAGAGTCGCCAGCGGCCAGCGAACGCCCGCCCGCCAGGCCGCGAGCGGATTCCTCATCGTTCGCTGGCAGCGCCGGCCGAGAGCGGCGCGGACAGATCGGTCAGGACATCGTGATCGACCTGGCCGATCGGCGTTCGGGCCACCGCGGAGGCAGCGAGGGCGAGCAGGCGAACGGTGCGGCTGTTCGGCGCATCCCAGTATTCGGCCCGATCCGCCACCACCTTGAGCAGCGCCAGATGGCGCGAGCTGGGCCCTTCGGGAAAGGCGGCGCGGTCGAACAAGGTCCACAGGCGCGCGATCCGCGCCGCGTCCTTGGCGATCTCGCCGCGGCCGGAGATCGACACGTAGGTGCCGCGGACTTCGTCGGCGAAGCCGAGGTTGACCGCGCGCAGCCGCTCGGCGAGGTCCGAGCGCAGGTCGGTGAAGAACCAGAGCGCGCCCTCGCCGTCCATCTCCAGTGCCTCCATCGGGCAGCTCACCAGGGCGCCGTCGTCGCCGACCGAGGTCAGCATCGCCACCGACATGTCGGCGATCAGTTCGCCCAGGCGGACCAGATCGGCTGTGGATTGCGGTTCGATCTTCATGCAGCGGGACGCGCGGCGCGCCGAAGGGAGGGGAAAGGCGAAATCGATTCTGCGCCCGCTCCCGGTCGCTGCTATCGGCCCGCGTCCTCGGCCGTTGTGGGTCCGTTCCTACAGCGCGCCGCTCACTCGATGAACTTGACGAAATTCGCCACCGGCTCGCGCTCGGTCACCAGCGTGTTCTCGATCGCATCGGGATCGCGGTAGCCGAGCGACATGCCGCAGACCAGCTGCTCGTTGGCCGCGGCGCCGATCGCCGGCATGATGATCCGGTGGAACGGCGTCCATGCGGCCTGGGGGCAGGTGTCGAGGCCGAGGCCGCGGGCCGCGACCATGAGGCTCTGCAGGAACATGCCGAAGTCGAGCCAGCTGCCCTGGCGCATGATCCGGTCGATCGTGAACATCAGGCCCACCGGCGCGCCGAAGAACTCGTAGTTGCGCGAATGCTGCAGGTGCATCCGGTTCTTGTCGGTCTTGGCGATGCCGAGCAGCCCGTAGAGGTCCCAGCCGACCTTGCGCCGCCGGTCGATGAAGGGCGACTTCCACTCGACCGGGTAGTAGGCGTACTCCTCGGTGTGGAGCTCGCGCTCCTCGGGATCGTCGTAGATGTCGCGAACGCGCTGCGACAGCGCCTCCTTGGCCGCGCCAGTCAGCACGTAGACCTTCCACGGCTGGGTGTTGGTGCCCGAGGGCGCGCGCGAGGCGACGGCAAGCACCCGCTCGAGCAGCTCGCGCGGCACCGGCTTCGGCAGGAAGGCGCGGATCGAGTGGCGCGAGGTGATCGCCTCCTCGACGTCGAGGAGGGTGGCGGGGGCGACGCTGCTCACGCGAGCTCCTTCACGACCTGCATCAGGCTATCGGGCAAGGCCACCGGCCGCTCTGTCGCACGATCGACGTAGACATGGATGAAATGGCCGCGGGCCGCGGTCTCGGCTGCGCCGGCGGCGAAGATGCCGATCTCGTAGCGCACGCTCGAGCCGCCGATCCGGCCGACCCGGATGCCGGCCTCGAGTGGCTGGGGGAAGGCGAGCGGCGCGAAGTAGTTGCAGCGCGTCTCGACGACGTAGCCGATCACCGCGCCGGCAGCGATGTCGATCGCGCCCGCCTCGATCAGGACGCCGTTGACCGCGGTGTCGAACAGCGCGTAGTAGACGACGTTGTTGATGTGGCCGTAGGCGTCGTTGTCGAGCCAGCGGGTGGCGAGCGGCACGAACCGGCGATAGGCGGAACGCGGCAGCGGCTCCGGCCGGTCGAGGGCTGCGGCTTCGTTGCAGGCGGCCAGGGAGCTGTCGTTCATGGGCGCGCATTCTTCCATCCCTGCCAGGACTCGATCGCGGCACGGATCGTCGCTCCCTGGATCGCGACCGTGACCTCGATGTCGCGACCGTAGCCGCCGGCCATCGACAAGGCCACCGGGAGGCGGTGCTCGCGCAGCGCCGCGAGCACCCGCCGGTCGCGCTCCAGCAGCCCCGCTGCGGAGAGCTTCAGGCGGCCGAGCCGGTCGCCCTCGTGCGGGTCGGCGCCGGCGAGGTAGAAGGCCAGGCCGAACGGGCGCAGCGCATGCTCGCGCCAGACGGCGGCCAGGGCGGCGTCGAGCGCGGCGAGATAGTCGTCGTCGCCACAGCCGTCGGGCAGGCCGACGTCGAGATCGCTCGATGCCTTGCGAAACGGAAAGTTCTTCTCGCCGTGCAGGGAGAGCGTGAAGACGCTGGCGTCACCGGCGAAGATCGACGCCGTGCCGTCGCCCTGGTGAACGTCGAGATCGATGACGACGATGCGTGGCATGGCGCTGCCGCTGGCCGCGCCGGCCGCATCCGCCTGCACGGCGCGCGCAGCCACGGCGACGTCGTTGAAGACGCAGTAGCCGCTGCCGCGGGCGGCGCTCGCATGGTGGGTGCCGCCGGCGAGATTGGCGGCGACCCCGTCGACCAGCGCCGTGCGGGCCGCGGCCAGCGTCGCCCCGACCGAGCGGCGGGCACGCTCGACCATCGCCTCGCTCCACGGAAAGCCGATCGCCCGTTGCTCGGCTGCGCTCAGCCCGTTGCCGGCGATCGCCTGCACGTAGCGCGGCTCGTGGGCGAGCGCGAGGATCGCATCCGGCGCCGGCTCCGCCTCGCGGACGTCGAGTTCCGGCCAGGCCTCGACCAGGCTGCGCAGGCGTCGGTACTTGGTCGCCGGAAAGCGGTGTCCCTGCGGCAGGACAAGCGGTTGCCGGTCGGCATGGAAGGCCTTCATCGGCTCCCGCACGCGTCGCCGGCCGGGCCTCGTCCCGGCCTGAAATAGGGGTATCCGACTAAAGTGTTGCGGCGCAGCATAAAGTGCTTGCAATGCTCGGGTTTACCTCTATACTTCGTTCATGTTGCATCGCAGCATAAATCGCTGAACCGCACTGCCCTACCCCCGATTTCACTCCAGGAGACCCCTCATGCTGACCGCTGAACAAATCGTGTCCGAATACAAGGCCAATGTCGAAACCATGTTCGGCCTCTCGGGCCTCGCCTTCGAAGGCGTCGAGAAGCTGATCGAGCTGAACACCCAAGTCGCCAAGAGCGCCCTGACCGAAGCTTCGGCGACGATCCAGGCCGCCCTGTCGGTCAAGGACGCGCAAGAGCTGCTGGCCCTGCAAGCCGGCCTGCTCCAGCCCGCCGCCGAGAAGGCCGCTTCCTACGGCCGTCTGGTGTACGAAATCGCCGCCTCGACCGGCGCCGAAGTGAGCCGTGTCGCCGAAGCGACCGCCTCCGATGCGCAAGCGAAGTTCATGTCGGTCGTCGACAACGCCGTCAAGAACGCGCCCGCCGGCACCGAGAACGCCGTCGCCCTGGTGAAGTCGGCCGTCGCCGCTGCCAACAACGCTTTCGAAAGCGTGCAGAAGGCCGGCAAGCAAGCCGCCGAAGTCGCCGACGCGAACTTCCAGGCCATGTCCACGACCGCCGTCCGCGCCGCCAAGGCGAAGAAGGCCTGAGCTCAGGCTCGCTGAAAGACAGTCGCATCGCTCGCCGATGCGACCCGAAAAGCCCGGATTCGTCCGGGCTTTTTTTTGCCAGCCCTAGGCGAACAGTGGACGCGCGAACGTCGCCGCGATGCCGACCGCGCCGGCGACGAGGACGACCGGAATCACGCCGACCTTGAAGCGGATCAGGGCGATGCCGGCGACGACGCCGATCACCGCGGAGAGCGCGTCGAACCGGCCCGAGAGCCCGGCCGGCCAGAGCACGTGGTAGCCGAAGAAGACGGCGAGGTTGACGATCACCCCCACCACCGCCGCGGTGATGCCGGTGAGCGGCGCGGTGAAGCCGAGCTTGCCGTGAGTCGACTCGATGAACGGGCCCCCGGCGAAGATGAAGAAGAACGACGGCAGGAAGGTGAAGAAGGTCACCACCGTGGCCGCCGCGGCCCCGGCGAGGAGAAGCGACCCCGAGCCGAAGATCGCGCGCGTCCAGCCGCCGACGAAGCCGACGAACGAGACCACCATGATCAGCGGACCCGGCGTGGTCTCGCCGAGCGCGAGACCGTCGATCATCTGCGGGCCAGTGAGCCAGTGGTACTGCTCGACCGCGCCCTGATAGACATAGGGCAGCACCGCGTAGGCGCCGCCGAAGGTCAGGAGCGCGGCCTTGGTGAAGAACCAGGCCATCTGCGTCAGCACCGCCTCCACGCCGAAGATCAGCGCCAGTCCGGCGATGGCGAGGAGCCAGAGGCCGAGGCAGACGCCGACAACCCTGGCCAGACGGCGCCAGCTGAAGCGGGCGTGTTCGGGGGTGGGCGTCTGGTCGTCGATCAGTGCCGCGCCGCCCCCCTTGCCCGCCGCGCCGTGGCCGCCGCCGACCGCGAACCGGGTCGGCAGGAACTTGCCGCCCAGCCAGCCCGCGATCCCGGCACCGAGAACGATCAAGGGGAATGGCAGATCAAGCGCGAAGATGGCGACGAACGCCGCGGCCGCGATCGCCCAGCGCCAGGCGTTGGTCAGCACCCGCGAGCCGATGCGCCAGGCGGCAGCAACGACGATCGCCGTCACCGCTGGCTTGATGCCGTAGAACAGGCCGGCGACGACCGGCACGGCGCCGAACGCCATGTAGATCCAGGAAAGCGCGATCAGCAGCAGCAGCGAAGGCAGCACGAACAGGCCGCCGGCGATCAGCCCGCCCCAGGTGCGGTGCATGAGCCAGCCGATGTAGGTGGCGAGCTGCTGCGCCTCGGGCCCGGGCAGGACCATGCAGTAGTTGAGGGCATGGAGGAAGCGCTGCTCGGAGATCCAGCGCCGACGCTCGACCAGCTCCTCGTGCATCAGCGCGATCTGCCCTGCCGGGCCGCCGAAGCTGATGCAGCCGAGCTTGAACCAATAGGCCGAGGCCTGGCGCAGACTGACCGGCTCGGGCGCGGCGCTCATGCCGGGGAAAGCGTCCGGCCCTTGGCCGCCAGCCGCTCGCGCAGCTCGGCGATCTGCGCCAGCGTCACCTCGCGGCCGGCGCGGATCGAAAGCTTCCGGCTGCTGAAGTCGGTGCCGGCGACGCCCGGCAGCTTCGGCACCAGCACCAGGTCGGCATCGCGCAGCTCGTAGCCCTTGATGCTGCGGCCCATGATCGAGAAGGTCTGCATCAGCATCCGCGCCAGGTCGCTGGTCGGGTTGCCCTGCGGCACGGCGGAGATGTCGACCGCGATCACGAACTCGGCCCCCATCGCCCGGGCGTGATGCACCGGCACCGGCGCCGACAGGCCGCCGTCGACGTATTCGCGGCTGCCGATCTTCACCGGCTGGAACACGGCCGGCACGGCGCTCGAGGCGCGCACCGCCGTGCCGGTGTCGCCGCGCTGGAACAGGATGCCCTCGCCGCTGTCGAGGTCGGTCGCAGCGATGCCGAGGGGGATCTTCATCTGCTCGATCTGCCGGTTGCCGGTCTTGTCGCGGACGAACTTCGCCAGCGCCTCGCCGCGGATCAGGCCGCGGCCGGGATAGGCCCAGTCGGCGAAGGCGGTTTCGTCCATGGTATCGGCGAGCACAGCAAGATCGTTGCCACTCCTGCCGGAAGCGTAGAGCGCGGCCACCAGGCTGCCGGCCGAGGTGCCGGCGACGAGATCGGGCGCGAGCCCGCTTTCCTCGAGCGCCTGGATCACGCCGATGTGGGCGAAGCCCCGGGCCGCTCCGCCGCCAAGCGCCAGGCCGATGCGCGGCCGCCGTGGCGGGGGCGGCGGCGGTGGCGGCGGTGGCACGACGGCGACCGGCGGCGTGGGTGCGGCGATCGGCGCCGGCGGCGGGGCGCTGCCGCAGCCGCCCAGGCCGAGGCCGCCGACGCCGCAAGCCGCCAGGAAGACGACGGCCCGGCGCCTGCCAGCCCGCGCCGGTGCGTCGTCGCCTCCCTCCGGCGCTTCGCCCCGGCCGTGGTGCATATATCGCATCGAGATACCGACCCAACAAATATGTGTTTCGCGCCGGGGTACCCGGTCGCCTACAGTCCCGTGCTCCGTCGCAAGAGCGGGTCTTTGGGCGTGAGCGCGCTCCGTGCATTCTGGCCGGAAGGGGCGCGACTCCCGCCGAGCAACCCGCCCCACGCATGTACCGCTACACAGAATTCGACCGCCAGTTCGTTCACCAGCGCGCCGCCCAGTTCCGCGACCAGCTGCAGCGCCACTTCGCCGGGCAGCTTCCCGACGACGACTTCCGGGCCCTGCGCCTGCAGAACGGCTGGTACGTCCAGCGCCATGCGCCGATGCTGCGCGTGGCCGTCCCTTACGGCGAGCTGAGCTCCAAGCAGCTGCGCGCCCTCGGCCGCATCGCTCGCGAGTTCGACGCCCGCGAGGGCGGCCCCTACCAAGACCAGCGGGGCGGCTACGGCCACTTCACGACGCGGCAGAACTGCCAGTACAACTGGATCGCCCTGGCCGACGCCGCCGACGTGATGGACATCCTCGCCGATGCCGACATGCACGGCATCCAGACCAGCGGCAACTGCATCCGCAACATCACCAGCGACTGCTTCGCCGGCGTCGCCGCCGACGAGATCGTCGACCCGCGGCCCTACTGCGAGATCCTGCGCCAGTGGAGCACGCTGCATCCGGAGTTCGCGTTCCTGCCGCGCAAATTCAAGATCGCGGTCAGCGGCACCCTCGAGGACCGCGCCGCCACCGCCTGGCACGACATCGGCCTGGTGCTGAAGAAGAACGAGGCCGGCGAGATCGGCTTCGAGGTTCGGGTCGGCGGCGGCATGGGCCGCACGCCGATCATCGGCACCGTGGTCCGCGACTTCCTGCCGTGGAAGGAGATCCTGGTCTTCATCGAGGCGATCGTCCGCGTCTACAACCGCTACGGCCGGCGCGACAACTCGTACAAGGCGCGGATCAAGATCCTGGTCAAGGCCGAAGGGCAGAAATTCATCGACGCCGTCGAGGCCGAATTCGCCAACATCCGCGAGCACGACGTCGACGGCGGCGCCCACCTTTTGACCGATGCCGAGCTGGCCCGTGTCTCGGCCCACTTCGAGCTCGTGCCCGAGGGCGTGACGCCGTCGACCGGTGAACCCCTCGACCTGTTCGCCGACGCTGCGGCCCGCGGCCCGGCCTACCGGCGCTGGCTGGAACGCAACGTCCACCCGCACCGCATCCCCGGCTATCGCGCGGTGACGCTCTCGCTCAAGCGCGCCGGTCTGGCCCCGGGCGACGCCACGGCCGACCAGATGGACGCCGCCGCGGCCCTGGCCGACCGCTTCAGCCTCGGCGAGCTGCGCGTCTCGCACGACCAGAACCTGGTGCTGCCGTGGATCCGCGAGAGCGAGCTCGCCGCTCTCTGGGAGGCGGCGCGCGCCGTGGGATTCGCCACGCCCAACATCGGCTACCTCACCGACATGATCGCCTGCCCCGGCGGCGACCTGTGCGCGCTGGCCAACGCCCGCTCGCTGCCGATCGCCGCGGCGATCAACGAGCGCTTCGATGACCTCGACGAGCTGCACGACATCGGCGACATCGACCTGCACATCAGCGGCTGCATCAACTCCTGCGGCCATCACCACAGCGGCCACATCGGCATCCTCGGCGTCGACAAGGACGGCAAGGAGTGGTACCAGGTCTCGCTCGGCGGCATGGACGGCTCGGCCCTCAGCGGCGGCGCCGCACCGGGCAAGGTGATCGGCCCCTCCTTCGCCGCCGACGAGGTGCCCGACGTGATCGAGGCGGTGATCGACGCCTATCGCGGCCAGCGCAGCGCCGCCGCCGAGCGCTTCATCGACACCGTCAAGCGGGTCGGCCTCGAGCCGTTCAAGGCTGCCGCCAATGCCGTGCGCCGGGCCACGGCGGTCCACTCGTGAGCGCGGCCGCCAACATGAAGGTCATCGACACCAATCACGATCGCTGGCACGAGGTGACGGCCGACGATTCGCTCGTCGCCGTGCCCGCCGCCGAGCCCTGGAGCCTGCTGACGATCACCCAGTGGCAGGCGGTGCGCGCCTCCTGGCCGGCGGACGTGCCGGTCGGGCTGATCGTGCCGAACGACGTCGACATCGAGACCGTCGTCGCCGACCTGCCGCGCCTGCGGCTCGTGGCGCTCTGCTTTCCGAAATGGGTCGACGGCCGGGCCTACAGCCAGGCGCGGCTGCTGCGCATGCGCTACCGCTTCCCGGGCGAGATCCGCGCCACCGGCGAGGTGCTGGTCGACATGCTGCCGCTGATGGTGCGCACCGGCTTCGACGCGGCCTTGCTGCGTGCCGACCAGACGCTGGCGAATGCCCGGCGCGCGCTCGGCTTCTTCGCCGAAGGCCATTACCAGGGCGACGTCAGCGAGACCCGGCCGCGCTTCGCGCGTCCCGCGGCTGCATGAAGGGCGCGCGCGCCACTCCCGGCCGCGTCGTCTTCGTCGGGGCCGGACCCGGCCAGGCCGACCTGATCACGGTGCGCGGCGCGCAGCGCCTCGGCCAGGCCGATGTGGTGCTGTTCGATTCACTCGCCGACCCGGCGCTGCGCGCGCTGGCACCGAAGGCGCGCTGGATCGACGTCGGCAAGCGCGGCTTTCGCGGCGTGCCGCACGGCAGCATGGCGCCGGGCGCCGAGAACACCGGCCAGGCGACGATCAATGCGCTGCTGGTGAAGCACGCCTGCGAAGGCAAGGTGGTGGTGCGCCTGAAGGGCGGCGACCCGAGCGTGTTCGGCCGTCTCGAGGAAGAGCTGGAGGCGCTCGCCGCCGCCGGGATCGAGAGCGAGGTCGTGCCCGGCGTCTCCGCGGCGCTGGCGGCGGCGGCGGCGACGCAGCGCCCGCTCACCCGGCGCGGCAGCGGCCGCAGCGTCGCCCTCACGACCGCCATGACCCACGATCGCGGCCTCGAGGTCGGCCGCAATGCCGACACCGAGGTCTTCTACATGGCCGGCAAGCAACTCGGCGCCCTGGCGCGCCGGCTCGTCGCCGCCGGCTGGCCCGAGGACGTGCCGGTGTCGGTGGTGTCGCGCGCCGGCTGGCCGGACGAGCTGGCCAGCGACCACAGACTCGCCAGCCTCGGCCAGGCGACGGTGCTGCATGCCGGCCGGCCGACCGTGGTCGTGGTCGGAGCGGGGGCACGTAAAATCGGCGATTCACCCCGTTCCTCGTCGCCCGCCCGGGCCCGGCAGCGCACGCTGCGACTTCCCTCACCATGACCCACGTCGTCCTCGAATCCTGCATCCGCTGCAAGTACACCGACTGCGTCGACGTCTGCCCCGTCGATTGCTTCCGTGAGGGGCCCAACTTCCTCACCATCGACCCCGACGAGTGCATCGACTGCGCCGTCTGCATCCCCGAGTGCCCGGTCAACGCCATCGTTCCCGAGGAAGACGTGCCCGGCGACCAGCAGCACATGACCAAGCTCAACGCCGAGCTGGCCAAGGGCTGGCCGAGCATCACCCGGCGCAAGGCGCCGCTGCCGGACGCGGAAGAGTGGAAAGACCGCACCGGCAAGCTCGACCAGCTGATCCGCTGATTCGCCAGCGGCTGCGCCCGTGGCCGATTCGCCTGCCGCCGCCCTGCCGGTGCCGATAGAGACCGACGCGCTGATCGTCGGCGCCGGCCCGGTGGCGCTGTTCGCCGTGTTCGAGCTCGGCCTGCTCGAGGTCGGCGCCCAGGTCGTCGACTCCCTGCCCTTCGTCGGCGGCCAGTGCATCGAGCTCTACGCCGACAAGCCGATCTACGACATCCCCGCCCTGCCCTTTGCCACCGGCGCCGAGCTGATCGAGCGGCTGCAGCGGCAGATCGCGCCGTTCGCCGCCGGCTTTCACCTCGGCCAGCAGGTGAACGAGGTGGCACTGCGCGAGGACGGGCGCTTCGACGTGGCGACCGATGCCGGGCAGCGCTTCGTCGCCAAGGCGGTGGTGATCGCCGCCGGCGTCGGCTCGTTCCAGCCGCGCCGGCTGAAGATCGAAGGCCTCGATGCCTGGCGCGAGCGGCAGCTGTTCCATCGCGATCCGGGGCCGGAGGCGACGGCGGGACGGCGTGTCGTCATCGTCGGCAACGGCGAAGCGGCGGTGACGGCGGCGCTCGACGCCGTCGAGGCTGGCGCGGCGAGCGTGACCGTCGTGCATCGCCGCGACGACTTCGACGCGCCGACGCCGCTGCTGCTGCGCTTCCAGTCGGCGCGGACGAACGGCCGGATCGAGATCGTCACGGCGCAGCCGAGCGGGTTGCAGAGCGAGGGCGAGGTCCTGAAGGGCCTGGTCGTCGACGGCAGCGACGACCGCACGCGGACGCTCGCGCTCGACCTTCTGCTGGTGCTGCTCGGCTGGAGCCCCAAGCTCGGGCCGATCGCGCAATGGGGCCTGGCGCTGGCCCGCAAGCAACTGATCGTCGACACCGAGCGCTTCGAGACCTCGACCCGAGGCATCCACGCGATCGGCGACGCCGTGACCTATCCGGGCAAGCAGAAGCTGATCGTTTCCGGCTTCCACGAGGCGACGCTCGCCGCCTATGCGGTCGCCGAGCGGGTGCATCCCGACCGGGCGCAGCCGCTGCTCTACACGACCACCAGTCCGAAGCTGCACAAGCTGCTCGGCGTCGACCCGGCGAATCCTTCGCCGCCGGCTTTGCCATAATCGATCCGCGCTCCGGCTTGAAGGCCGAGGCGTATCCGCTAGGGGTGTTGGCCGCTCGACGCGAGTCGAGCGGGCCGACTGAGACAGTCCCTTTGAACCTGACTGAGGTAATCCTCGCGCAGGGAAGCAAGCCGGATCGGCCGCCTTCATCGCGTCGGTCGATCGTTCGGCCCAGAGACCTGCCATCGGAAGACGATGGCTCACACATTCAGATCGAAGCAGAACAGGCTCCGGCGAGCGGCGACGCTCGCGCCGGCGATGGCCTTGCTCGCGGCAGGCGCGAGCGCCCAGGTCGCCGCGCCGGCGCCGTCGGCTGCCGCGCCTGCGTCCGCGCCGGCCTCCATGCCGTCGACGCTGCCGGGCGCGCCGTCGGCCGAGACCCTGGCGCCGGTGCGCATCACCGGCCGCGCGCCGGCCGACGCGAGCGTGGCCGGCTGGGGCGACGTGCCGCTGTCGCAGGCGCCGCTGCAGGCGACGACGATCGACGCGGCGCAGATCCGCGAGAGCGGCGCGCGTCGCATCTCCGACCTGTCGCGCTTCGACGCCTCGGTGTCCGACGCCTACGACACCGAGGGCTACATCGACTACTTCACGGTGCGCGGCTTCGTCATCGACAACCGCTTCAACTACCGGCGCGACGGCCTGCCGATCAACGCCGAGACCTCGATCCCGCTCGACAACAAGGCGCGGGTCGACATCTTGAAGGGCCTGAGCGGCATGCAGGCCGGCACCAGCGCGCCGGGCGGACTGGTCGACCTCGTCGTCAAGCGACCGCTCGATGCGCCGCTGAGCTCGGCCTTCGTGGAGTGGCGCGAGCGCGGCAGCGTGCTCGGCGCCGTCGACCTGAGCCGGCGCTTTGGCGTCGACGGCGCGTTCGGGCTGCGCCTCAACGCCGCCGCGGAGCACATCGATCCGAAAGTGCGCGACGCGAGCGGCCATCGCAACCTGCTGGCGCTGGCCGGCGACTGGCGGGTCGCCAAGGGCACGCTGGTCGAGGCGGAGGTCGAGAACAGCCGGCGCTCGCAGCCGAGCGTGCCCGGCTTCAGCCTCCTCGGCGACGTGCTGCCGTCGGTGCCGGATCCCCGCCTCAACCTCAACAACCAGTCCTGGTCGGAACCGGTGGTGTTCGACGCGACGACCGCGTCGCTGCGCCTGACGCAGGAACTGAACGCGCAGTGGCGGCTGGTGGCGCACGGGGCGGTGCAGCGGCTCAGGACCGATGACCGGATTGCATTTCCATTCGGCTGCTCCGACCCCGCGCCGGCGCCGGACGGCACCTACTATCCCGACCGCTATTGCCCCAACGGCAATTTCGACCTCTACGACTATCGCAGCGAGAACGAGCAGCGCCGAACGGGCGTGCTCGATCTCTCGCTGCACGGCGAGTTCGCAACCGGCTCGGTCGGCCACACCCTGGTGGCCGGCGCGATGCAGAGCCGGCTGCGCGCCCGCTTCGAGCCCCAGGCATTCAACTTCGTCGGCACCGGCAACGTCGACGGCACGCTGACGACGCCGGCGGACCCGACGCCGACGACGCCGAGCACGAATCGTGACGAGCGTTCGACCGAGCTCTACTTGCGCGACCGGATCGCGATCGATCCGCGCACCGCGCTCTGGCTGGGCGCCCGGCACACGCACCTGCAGCGCAGCACCGACAGCACCGATGGCCTGAGCCACACCGACTATTCGCAGTCGTTCACGAGCCCGTTCGCCGCCGCCAGCTACGCCTACACGCCGGGGCAAATGGTCTATGCGAGCTGGGGGCGCGGCGTGGAGAGCGACGTCGCTCCCGACCTGCCGCGCTACGCCAACCGCGGCCAGCCGATCGCCGCGGCCAAGAGCCAGCAGGTGGAGATCGGCCTTAAGGGCGGCAGCGAGCGGCTCGAATGGAGTCTGGGGGCCTTCGACATCAAGAAGCCGCGCTTCGACGACGTCGGCCCCTGCATCGCCGGCGACGGCGACCCGCCCGATTGCACCCGGACCCTCGCCGGCACCGAGCGGCACCGCGGCCTCGAGGCCGGTGGCGCCTGGCGCCAAGGCGGGCTCGAGCTGCGCGGCGGCGCCCAGTGGCTGCAGGCAAGGCTGGAAGACACGCCGAATCCGGTACTCGACGGCAAGCGGCCGACCAACGTCCCCGCCGTGACACTACGGATGCAGGCGCGCTATGCCGTGGCCGCGGTTCCTGGGCTGGCCGTGCAAGGGGCAGGGAGCTACGAGAGCGCACGCGAGGTGCTGCCGGACAACAGCGTCGAGATCCCCTCGGTGACCCGCTTCGACCTCGGCTTCGACCTGCAGCGGCGCCTCGCCGGCGTTGCATGGACTCTGCGCGCGGGCGTCGACAACGTCTTCGACCGCCGGGCCTGGCGCGAGTCGCCGTACCAGTTCAGCCACGTCTACCTGTTCCCGCTGGCGCCGCGCACGTGGCGAATGTCGCTGCAGGTTGACCTTTAGGCCGGCCGACGGCCCTCGCTGGCTATAATTCGAGGCTGTTCCTCGATAGCTCAGTCGGTAGAGCGCCGGACTGTTAATCCGTAGGTCCCTGGTTCGAGCCCAGGTCGGGGAGCCAAGAATGACGGGGGTTAGCCGGTGATTGCCTGCTAACCCCTTTGTCTTTTGGGAGCGTTTGGGGAGCAGATGCCGAAGGGGCTAGCGCTTCCTTCCGATGATCGGCGGCGGCCTCGGCCCATCCCGAGCCAGGTCGCGCGCAGGGCCCTCGCCCACCCTCGCGGCCAGCAGCTCGCGCGCATGCTTGAAGGCCCGACCCTGCAGCAGCCGCGCACCCTCGCGCGTCATGCCGAGCTTGAGAGCCACGGCATCCAGCGTGGCGCTGTCCGCCAGGCCGGGAGCGATTAGTGCACCTGGGCGTCGATTTGGCATAGCCGGTTTCGCATCGC
>Ga0068864_100003062_pt1 | contig 13803 bp, 13 predicted proteins | sample KBSSwiS72_FD_66586 | JGI IMG/M metagenome (GOLD analysis project Ga0068864, IMG submission 66586) | Switchgrass rhizosphere microbial communities from Kellogg Biological Station, Michigan, USA - KBS Switchgrass S7-2 | ecosystem: Host-associated > Plants > Roots > Rhizosphere > Soil ... | reverse complement strand
GGCGAGAGCTACATGCTCTACACCTTGTCCGGAGTGCCGCGATCGGCGTTCGAGAAGTTCCCTATGCCCCGCAATACGAAGGTCTTCGCGCCGACCTTCACCGGTGAAGGCGTAGTCCGATCCGACGACATCACCAGGGACCCGCGCTACGGCCAGAATGCGCCCTATTATGGAATGCCGGAGGGTCACCTGCCAGTCGTCAGCTATCTCGCGGTGCCCGTGACGGGTCGGCAAGGCGAGGTCATCGGCGGCTTATTCTTCGGTCATGAAGAAATCGGCCGGTTCAGCGAACGGCATGAGCGGCTCATGGAAGGCATTGCTGCGCAGGCGGCAATCGCAATCGACAACGCGCGGCTTTTCGGCGCCGCCCAGCACGAGATCGACCAGCGGCAGAAGGCCGAGCAGGCGCTGACGGCGCTCAACGAAACGCTCGAAAGCCGCGTTAGCGAAGAGATCGGGCGTCGCAGCCACGCCGAAGAAGCCCTTCGCCAGACCCAGAAGATGGAGACCGTGGGCCAGCTCTCGGGCGGCATCGCTCACGACTTCAACAACCTTCTCCAGGTGATCCACGGCAATCTGTCGATTCTCGAGCGCAGCCTGCCGCCTGGCAGCGATCCGAAGCTGCAGCGTTCCGTCACCAACGCGCTGAGCGGGACAGAGCGGGCTGCAGCACTGACCAAGCGCCTCCTGGCTTTTTCCCGGCGTCAGGCCCTCGATCCCCGCCCAGTCGACGTGAACCGCCTCATTCTCGACATGACGGAGCTGCTCCATCGAACGCTCGGCGAGACTGTCGTGATCGACACGCGGCTGTCGGGCGAGGTCCCGAACGCGCTTGTCGATGCCAACCAACTCGAGAATGCGATCCTCAATCTCGCGATCAACGCTCGAGATGCGATGCCAGGCGGCGGGCGGCTCGAGCTTTGCACGAGCTCAGCCGAACTGGACGAAGGATTCTCGGCCGCCAATCCCGAAGCGGTGCCGGGACGTTATGTGGCAATCGAGGTGCGCGACACCGGTCATGGAATGAGCGAGGACGTGCGAAGCCGCGCGGTCGAGCCGTTTTTCTCGACCAAGGAGGTCGGGCAAGGGACCGGTCTTGGCCTGTCGATGGTCTATGGCTTCGTGAGGCAGTCGGGCGGGCATCTCGTTCTGAACTCGAGCGAAGGCAGCGGCACCACAATCGTCCTTTACCTGCCCTGCTCCAACGCCGCGGCGCAGGCGCGCGAGCGCGGTGATACCAGCAACGAGCTGCCCATCGGCAGAGGGGAGCGGGTGCTCCTGTGCGAGGATGATGATGAGGTCCGTTTCTTCTCGCGCGAGACCCTGACGGAGCTCGGCTACGAGGTGATCGAGGCGCGCGATGCAACGTCCGCGATCGACGCCCTGATCGAGCATGGGCGCATCGACCTGCTCTTCACCGATGTCGTCCTCCCCGGCGGAAAGACGGGCGCAGACCTCGCGCGCGACGCGCGCAAGCTTCAGCCTGGCCTCCGGGTGCTGTTCACCACCGGCTATGCGAGGAGCGCGCTCGACCGGGAGCAACGCGGCGAGAAAGGTGTCGAGGTCCTCCTGAAGCCTTTCCGCGTCGACGAGCTCGCCGAGAAGATTCGCGATATGCTGGACTAGCGCCGGCCCGACATTCGAACTTCCGCCAGCGACAGAAAGAATTGGTCGGCAGCAGTGGGTTGCAGGGGGCGTTCCCTGCTCTAATGACCTGAGGCGTGAGTGCTTCAATCGTTATAGGCTCCGCTCCAGCCGGAGCCGAAGTTCGCATCGATATCGAGGAATTGCTGGCCACGCGCCTACTCGTGCAGGGTAATAGCGGGTCGGGAAAATCCCACCTGCTCCGCCGCCTTCTCGAGGAAAGCGCGGCGCTGGTGCAGCAGGTTGTGATCGATCCCGAAGGCGACTTCGTCACGCTCGCAGACCCGTTCGGGCATGTGATCGTCGACGGCGCCGCCTACAGCGGAGCCGAGATCGGACTCCTCGGGGCACGCATCCGAGAGCATCGTGCCTCCGTGGTGCTTGCACTCGACGGGCTCGAAGTGGAAGCGCAGATGCGCTGTGCGGCGCAATTTCTCGGTGCGCTGTTCGATGCGCCCCGCGAGCAATGGTATCCGGCCTTGGTGGTCGTCGACGAGGCGCAGGTCTTCGCGCCGGCGGCGGCCGGGGAAGTCAGCGACGAAACGCGCCGGCTTTCGCTTGCTGCGATGACGAACTCATGTGCCGCGGTCGAAAGCGCGGGCTCGCGGGCGTGATCGCGACGCAGCGGCTGGCAAAGCTTGCAAAGAACGTTGCCGCGGAAGCTTCCAACTTCCTGATGGGCCGTACCTTCCTCGACATCGACATGGCCCGTGCCGCCGATTTGCTCGGCATGGAGCGCCGCCAGGCTGAGCAGATCCGCGACCTCGAGCGTGGCCATTTTCTTGCGCTTGGGCCGGCGATCAGCCGCCGTCCCGCGGCAGTGAAAATCGGAGCGGTCCGCACCTCATCGCGCGGAGCATCCCATGGATTGATACCGCTGCCTGCGACCTCCGCCGAGGACTTGCACGCGCTTTTGCACGCGGAACGGTCCGAGGACGAAGTGCGCAATCGCACCCCCGAACCCGAGCCCGTCGAAGCGGATGTGCTCATCGAGCAGATCGGCAGTCACGATGCCAAACGCCACGAAGAAATGGAACCGGATTGTTCCGGAACCGAACCCGCCATCGACGTTGAGCAGGCGCTGGCCGAGATCCTGACTGAAATGGCCTCGGAGGAAGGGAGCACTTTCCAGTCCACGGCGACGCTCTACCAGGATTTTTCGGTGCGTTGTCGGATGCGCCGAATCCCCGCCAGTCGTCTCGACCTAACGAATTTCCGCCGCCGCTTTTCGATGGCGGCAGCCGGGATAACGGACATAGCGAGCCATCGGTGGACCGACATTTTGCGTGTGGCGCGCGCGGTGCCGGACGACCTGCTTGGCCCCTTCCTGCTCCTCGCCACTGCCGCGCAGGAGGGCGCTCCTTGTCCTGATGACCAGATGCTCGCGCGTGCTTACGGGACGACGTCGCTCGGACGGATACGCCGCCTTATCGACCATCTGGAGAAAAGCGGTCTGATCGTCGTCCGGACCAACTATGGCGGAAAACGCTCTGTCGGGATCCCCGACCTCGGGCTGACCACGGCACCGACGGAAGCCTGAGCGGCAGCCCAAGGGCCGCTCCGATTCTCGGCCATCGGCGGCCGGCGCTTTTGCGCCGGCCATCGAGGCTTATCCGCGTTCGCCAGAACGCCGAACCGGAGGCGGCGGCGCGGGCGGCGGCGGCGGGACCGGGCAGGTCGCGCCAGCCGGGACCGTGGATCCGTCCGGACAAGTCGTCATCGGGGGCGGCGGAGGAGGTGGCGGCGGCGGCGGCGGCGGACAGGGCGACGTCGTCGCGACCACCGTTCCGTCGGGACAGGTTTGGGTCGTTGGCGTTGTCGCACATGCCGAAACGGCGACCGTCGCCACGACAACCAGCGCAAAGCGTATCATTTGCCTCTCCCTCTGACGTTATTCCGCCCAGAAAACGATGTCCCTGCGGCTGTGTTCCCACGAAATGGGCGCGGGCTTGTTTGGGGCCTGGATCCGCGCCCAGCGGCAATGCGGGTCCAGACGAGCGCGAGACCATTTTCTCAGCGCGCTGGTGCCCCTGGTCCGACTCGAACGGACACTCCGGTGAAGGAACTCGATTTTGAGTCGAGCGCGTCTACCATTCCGCCACAGGGGCACGCTGGCCCTAGCTAGCGGCGGCGTTTGACGGTTGCAAACAGTTCACGGAGCATCGACGGCTGATCGGGCGTTTGCACGATGAACAGCAAGCAGCGGGTGAAGCCATGAACACCGCCGACTTCCTCGTCGATCGCCTCAAGACGTGGGGTGTCACCAGGATCTTCGGTTACTCCGGAGACGGGATCAACGGCGTCATCGGCGCCATCCAGCGGGACGCAAGCATTGACTTCATCCAGCCGCGCCACGAGGAGATGGGCGCCTTCATGGCGGTCGCCCATGCCAAGTTCACCGGCGAGCTTGGCGTCTGTCTTGCGACCGGCGGCCCGGGTGCGACCCACCTCATCACCGGTCTTTATGATGCAAAGCTTGACCATATGCCGGTTCTCGCAATCTGCGGCCAACCCGAGACTACGGTCCGGGGCGCGAGCTACCAGCAGGAGCTGAACCTCGACCGCCTGTTCGCCGATGTCGCCGAATACGTGCAGGAGGTCACCCATCCCGCGCAGCTGCCGCACGTCATCGATCGGGCAGTCCGGCTAGCCATCGCCCGTCGCGGGCCGTCAGTCGTCGTCATCAACAAGGACGTGCAGGAGCAGGCATTTGCTGCACCCCGGCGCGCTCATGGTTTCACGCGTTCGGGCCCGGGCTACACGCGGCCGGTGCTGGTGCCGCCCGAGGAAGAGCTGAAGAAGGCGGCGGACATTCTCAACGCGGGCGAAAAGGTGGCGATACTGATTGGCGCTGGCGCGATCGGCGCGTCCGACGAAGTCATTGCGGTCGCCGAGAAGCTGCGCGCTGGAGTGGCCAAGGCGCTGCTGGGCAAGAGCGCCCTGCCCGACGACCTGCCGTTCGTCACGGGCTGCATTGGACTGCTCGGCACACGCCCAAGCTCGGACCTGATGAATGGCTGCGATACGCTTCTGATCATCGGCAGCGGCTTTCCCTGGTCCGAGTTCCTGCCGAAGGACGGGGCGGCGCGCGCCGTCCAGATCGACGTCGACGCCGCGATGCTGTCACTGCGCTATCCCTGCGAAGTCAATCTTCACGGAACAGCAGCGGAAACGCTGCGGCTGCTTCTTCCGCTTCTGAACGAGAAAAGCGACCGACGTTGGCGCGAAGAGATCGAAAGCGGAATGAAGTCGTGGTGGCAGACGCTCGAATCACGCGCGAGGACCAAGGCTCACCCGGTCAACCCGCAACGGGTCGTTTGGGAAATGTCCCCTCGCCTGCCCGACAATGCGATCGTCACCAGCGACAGCGGGTCGTGCGCCAACTGGTATGCGCGCGACTATCGCGTAAAGCGCGGACAGATGGCTTCGCTGTCGGGCGGCCTGGCGTCGATGGGCGCCGCGGTGCCCTATGCGATCGGCGCCAAGCTCGCGCATCCCGACCGCCCCGTGATCGCACTCGTGGGCGACGGGGCGATGCAGATGAACAACATGGCCGAGCTCATCACCATCGCCAAATACATGGACCGCTGGGCTGACAAGCGGCTCGTGACCTGCGTCTTCAACAATCAGGATCTCAACGAGGTGACGTGGGAGCAAAGAGTGATGAACGGCAATCCGCGGTTCAATGCGAGCCAGGATATTCCGGATATCCGCTACTCTCGGTTCGCTGAGCTGGTCGGACTGAAGGGGATCTTTGTCGAGGCACCCGAAGACCTGGCCGCTGCATGGGACGAGGCGCTCTGCGCGGATCGACCCGTGGTGCTGGAGGTGAAGACCGACCCGGAAATCGCCCCGCTGCCGCCGCACATCAGCTTCAAGGAAGCGAGGCAGTTCATGTTGTCGATGGCGAAGGACGAGGATGCCGGTCACGTCATAAGGGACACCGCTCGACAGGTCATCAATGCGGTCCTGCGCAAGGAGGATGCGGACTAGTTGCGAGCGTGCGGCGGACGAGGTTTGAGCTCCACTGCGCCTCCGGCGCGAGGGCGAATGGGCAAGTTTGTTATGTTCCTCCGGCATTCCCGCGAGCGGGTTGCAGGATCGGCCCGACGTGGCCACATCAGCGCGGATGATGACGCGTGATCAGTTGCGTAAGTTCATGGACCAGCCCTGGGTGGAGTGGGGCCTGTTCGCCGTCGGCGTTCTGCTGATCATTGCAGGACTTCTGGTCGCACCTCTGCCTGGACCGGGCGGAGTATTCCTTATTGCACCCGGCGCGGCGCTCATCCTCAAGACCAGCATGTGGGCCAAGCGCCGCTACGTAAAGTTCAAGCGGTGGCAGCCAAAGGCCGGCCGCTGGACGGACTGGGCGCTTCAGCGGCGTTCGGCAAAGCGGCGGGAAGCGATCCGCAAGGCGCAGGAAACAGGAGGCGGCAATTGACTTGCCCGTCCTCCTCTACTATCGGCGCGCACGACAGCGGCTGCCTCGTAGGCGGCCCTTTTTCTTTGAATTCGAACTAAAGGCATGAGCGATGAAGCGCACCTTCCAGCCGAGCAACCTCGTCCGCAAGCGGCGTCACGGGTTCCGCAGCCGCATGGCGACTGTGGGCGGTCGCAAGGTGTTGAACTCCCGCCGCGCGCGCGGCCGCAAGAAGCTCAGCGCCTAACTTCCATCAAGAAGCGCGCGGATTTCCTGGCCGCAAACGGCGGGCAGCGCACGACAACACCCGGCTTCATCCTGCTCGTCCGCGACCGCAACGATCGCGACGCTGCGATGCGCGTCGGCTTCACGGTCACGAAGAAGATTGGTGGCGCGGTTGTCCGGAACCGGATGAAGCGCCGCTTCCGGGCGCTTGCTCGAGAGATCGTTCCCCTGCGAGGCTTCGCCGGTGCCGATCATGTGATGATCGGACGGGCCAAGGGTATCGAACGGGACTTCGGACTGCTTCGCTCGGAGCTCGCGGGCGCTCTCGACAGGCTGCGCAAGTCATGATCGCAAAAGCCATGATCATGGTCGCCAAGGCTTGGCAGAAGGGACCCTCGCAAATCCTTCCGCCGAGCTGCCGCTATCAGCCGAGCTGCTCGGCCTATGCGATCACCGCGTTAGAGCGCTATGGCGCCGCACGCGGGGGCTGGATGGCTTTGAAACGCATACTCCGCTGCCACCCTTGGGGCGGGCAAGGTTACGACCCGGTACCGTGAGGATCCAAATTCAGTGAATGACAGCAAGAACCTGATCCTCGCCGTGGTGCTGAGCGCGCTTGTACTGCTCGGCTGGACGTGGGCAGCGAACAAATTCTTCCCGACGGCAAACCCGCCGAGCACCAAGATCGAGGCCGGCAAGCAGCAGTCCTTGCCACAACCGCAAATTCAGCCGAGCGGACAAACGACGCCGCAGAATCGCCAGACTGTCGCTCAGGCGCTGGCAGCAGGGTCGCGCGTCAGCATCCGGACTCCATCGCTGCTCGGCTCGATCAACCTCAAGGGCGCGCAGATCGATGACCTGCTGCTGCTGAACCAGAAGCAGACGATATCCAGGCTTTCGCCACCGGTGCGGCTGCTTTCGCCGCTGGGAGCACCCGGCGCCTATATCGCGCAATTCGGCTGGACCGCACAGAACGGGCAGGCGCCCGCCCTCGACACAATTTGGACGGCAGACAGCCAGATATTGTCCCCCGGCCACCCCGTGACGTTGTCGACGCAAACCGCGGACGGCACTCGCTATCAGATCAAGATCGCTGTCGATGACGGCTATCTGTTCACCATTCAGCAGAGCGTCGCCAATGCTACTGGCCAGCCAATTACGGTTCGACCGATCGGCCTCGTGAGCCGCGCCGCCCAATCGGCCGATCCGTCGAGCTGGACGAACCATGTCGGGCCCATCGGCCTGTTCGACGGCAAGGCTAATTACGACGTCAACTGGAAGGATCTCGACCAGGGCAAGACGGAGACGTTCAACAACGTCCCGGGCTGGCTTGGCTTCACCGACAAATATTGGCTGACGGCGCTGGTTCCGCAGGGCGCGATGAACGGTGAGTTCCGGAAATCCCCGAGCGGCGGCTATCAGGCGGATTACGCGGTTGCTCCCACCACGATTGCCCCGGGCCAGACGGTGACGACCCAGACACGATTGTTCGCCGGTGCGAAAGAAAAGGCCTGGCTGGACCGCTACGAGGACGCGGGGATCACCAAGCTTTCCAAGTCGATCGACTGGGGCTGGTTCGAGTTCTTCATGCGCCCGATCTTCGACCTGTTGATGTTCCTGTTCCACACCGTCGGCAACTTCGGCGTGGCGATCATCTGCCTGACGCTGATCGTCCGCGCGATCATGTTCCCGATCGCTCACAAGCAGTTCCAGTCGATGGCTGCCATGCGGAAGGTCCAGCCCAAGCTGAAAGCGATCCAGGAGCGGTTCAAGGACGACAAGCAGCGCCAGCAGCAGGAAATCCTGAAGCTTTACCAGGCCGAGAAGATCAATCCGGCTGCAGGTTGCCTGCCGATCCTCCTGCAGATCCCGGTATTTTATGCACTGTACAAGGTGCTGCTGGTCAGCGTCGAAATGCGGCACCAGCCATTTGCTCTGTGGATCAAGGACCTCTCAGCGGCGGACCCATTGACGCCGGTCAACCTGTTCGGCCTGCTGCATTTCGCACCCCCTGCATTCCTCGCCATCGGCGTGCTCCCGATCCTGGTCGGTGCGACGCAGTGGATGTCGATGAAATTGAACCCTCAGCCGATGGACCCGGCACAGGCGCAGGTGTTCGCCATCATGCCATGGTTCCTGGTATTCATCATGGCGCCCTTTGCGGCCGGACTGCAGCTTTACTGGATCACGAACAACGTGCTCACGATGGCGCAGCAGTGGTTCCTCTACAGGAAATACGGTCTCCACTTCAGCGACACGCACCCGGTGCACACATGATCACGCAGGCAGACGAGGAACTGGCCGAACGTGCCCGGAAGCTCTTTTCGGGGCCGATCGAGTTCCTGAAGTCAGCGCCAGGGCTCCAGTTCCTGCCCGAATCAGATGCGCCGGAGATTGCCTTTGCCGGCCGCTCGAATGTCGGCAAGAGCTCGCTTCTGAACGCGCTGACGAACCGCAACGGCCTGGCGCGGACGTCGAACACGCCAGGGCGCACGCAAGAGCTCAATTTCTTCGATGTCGGCCAGCCGCTCCAGTTTCGCCTCGTCGACATGCCGGGCTACGGGTTCGCCGAAGCGCCGAAGGACCTGGTGAAGCGCTGGCGCCACTTGGTGAATGACTATCTGCGCGGCCGCCAGGTGCTGAAACGGGCCCTCGTCCTTGTCGACTCCCGTCATGGCCTGAAGGAAGTCGATCGCGAGATGATGCGGATGCTCGACGATGCCGCCGTCAGCTACCACCTCGTCCTCACCAAGGGGGACAAGATCAAGCCGTCCGCGCTCGGTTCGCTCTACGAAGCGACCGCGATCGAAGCCGCGAAGCATCCCGCCGCGCATCCGTCGATCTTCACCACGTCGAGCGAAACAGGTAGCGGCATCGCCGAGTTACGAACGGCAATCCTCGACGCCGTGACGTCCTGAGGGAGGACCCGTGTTCAAGCTGATCATCGGCAACCGCGCCTATTCGAGCTGGTCGATGCGTGGCTGGCTCGCCTGCAAGCAGTCGGGCGAGGAGTTCGAGGAGCTCGTCGTGCCGATGTTCGACGCGGAGTGGGAGAAGCGCCGCGAAGGCGACGAGTTCGCTCCGTCTCTCGGCAAGGTGCCGATCCTTTGGGACGGTGAAATCGTCGTGTGGGACAGCCTCGCGATCATCGAGTTCCTTGCCGACCGACACGGCAGCGCAATCTACTGGCCCGAGGATGAAGCTGCCCGTGCGGTGGCGCGCTCGATGTCGGCGGAAATGCACTCTGGATTTTCGAATTTGCGCCGGGAACTGCCGATGAACGTGCGCAAGAGCTTCCCCTCGACGGCTCTCAGCGAGCCGGTGCGCGAAGAGATCGACCGGATCCTCCAGCTGTGGGCCCAGGCCCGCGCCCGGTTCGGCGGTACCGGCGACTTCCTCTTCGGCGATTGGTGCGCGGCAGACATGATGTATGCGCCGGTCGTCACGCGTTTCATCACCCACGGCGTCGCCGTCCCGAACTTTGCCGGCGTTTACATGAAGGCCGTGCTCTCGCACCCCGACGTCGCCGAATGGATCGACAAGGCGCAGGACGAGCCGTGGGTGATCGATCAGTATGAAACCGGAAAGGCCGCTTAGGCAGGCCTCGCCGTATCGTCGTAAGGCGTTCCGTCCTTGTGGACGTACGTCCCCTCAGGCGTGAATGCGAGGTCGATATCGGAATAGCCGCCGCCGGTATTGGTGCCCCCTCCAACGACGATGAAGGCGCAGTCCCGATCGGATTCGTTACGAAGATGATGGCCGTTGGTGCTGCCCTTGGGCCATGCGGCGCAATCGCCGGGACGCAGGAGCGTGCGGCCATCGTCCTCGACAAGCACCGCCTCGCCTTCGACCATCACGAGGAACTCGTCCTCGCCATTGTGCCAGTGACGCTGGGACGACCAGGCGCCGGGCTTGAGGACGACGTGACTGACACCGAAGTCGGTGAGGCCGGTCGCCGGCGCGATCCTTCGGTACCAGCGGCCCGACACAGCCTCGTGGAAGGGCGCAGGGTATCCGGTGCGGTTCACCTGCTCGATGGTTTCAAGGTCGATCTTCGGCATTGGCATCCCCTGGTCGGGGAACAGCATTAGCAGAAGTCTTGAGCCGTCTAGAAGGTGCCTTTGACCGAGAGGTTGAACAACGGTCCAACGAGCTGGTCATGCTTCTCGATGAAGTTGACCGGGTTGCGGTCGCGAAAGCCGGTGTAAACCGTGCGGTCGAGCAGGTGACGCCCGTTGAAGACATTGTTGACGGTCGCGCGAACGGTAAGGCCGAACAGATTCTTGTGCTCCACGTAGAAGCCGGCGATCCAGGGGAGATCCAGCGAGCGATAGACCTCTGTCAGGAAGTAGTTCTTCGCATAATTGTTGTACTCGACGAAGGCACTCCACGCCCACGGAGTGCCCGGGACATCATGCCGGATCTGGGCACTGGCCCATTTGTCGCGAATCCCGCTGATCGGCCGCCTGTCGCCCGTGAGTGGATCGCGCACCGACGTCCACTCTCGGCCAATCGTTACGTCGAGCTTGGCGCCCTTGATGCCCAGCGGGTCGAGTTGAAAGGTGCTTACGCTCTCGGCGCCATAGCGATCGGCGCGCGGCAGATTGCCGATGCCCTCCCCGTCCTCGCCGATCGGGATCACGTCGACGATGTCCTCGACGCGGTAGTACCAAAGGCGCAGCCGCGTTTTTCCCCATGGACCAAGGTCACGGGCGAATTCGGTTTCCGCTTCCCAGCTCTGCGGGGGCACCAGGTCCGGGTTGCCGGCATTCTCGCGGTCGGAGCTAAGCTGCGGCTGGGCAAGGAAGTCATAGAAGCTGATCTGGCCCACGCGGCGACGAAGCTTCAGGCTGATGTCCCACCCTTTGGCGGGCCGCCAGCCAACCGTGACGCTGCCCTTGGGGCGGAAGAACTTGCGCGCCTCCTCGTCGTCGGGCGTGCGGTCGAGGCGCGAAATCTCCGCCCCGGCGGCTATCTGCAGGTCGAGGTTGGATGCAACCGGCCTGCTGAACGTTGCGATGCTCTCATAGCGGACTTCGGTAACTTTTCCGGTGCCCTCGGGGAATGGAACCTGGATGAATTCGCCATTGGAATTCAGCTGGAAGAGGTCGCCCTTCTGGTCGAGCGAGTTGAAGGCCCGCTCCAGCGACAGCTGGAAGTCATTCTTCCCACTCTTCCAGTGATATTCGCTTCGGGCGATCGTCTCGCCGAGATGGGTATCGCGGCTGAATCGGGTGCCGTTCGAATCCGCGCCGCTGCTGTCGAACCGTAGGATCTGGGTCGTCACGAGCGGCTCGTGCTCCCAGTGGCGAAGACCAATCAGCTTCAGGCGTCCAGGCCCGAGGGCGAATTCGTAGTCTCCGTTGATGTCCGCATAATAACCGTCGAGAGTTGCATGGTTTGTGCGGCTCCGGAGCTCGCCCGTGACGAGCTCGCGGGTGTCATGGCGATCCGCCGGATTCCAATAAGGCACATAGCCGAGCGTGAGATTGCCGGCCGATGAGCCAGGACCATCGATGCCCATCCGGGCCTTCATGTTCAGCTCCTCATATTCGGAGCTGTAGACTTCGTGCCGCGTCTCCCGGAGATTGCCGCTGGCATCGGAAATCCAGATCGGCCCGCCAAATCCGCCGCGGCCGTAATCGTTCTTTAGCGACAACGTATAATCGACCGGTCCGGCCTTATCGGAGTAGCTGATCGATCCGCCGAGAGGTTCGGGCATCGCAAAATGGGCGCGGAAGCTCGGTTTCCATTCATACTGGCCCGACCCGGCCCGTGATGCCTTCAGAATAACGTTGGCGATTTGTCCCGAAAGACCCGCAATGCCGAGGCTCGCTGCGTCGACAATTTCGATCCTGTCGACGCTCGCGGCGGACGTACGTTGCAATTCGTCGATCGCCCCGCCTGACTTGTTGGCAATGCGCTGGCCGTTGATCAGAACATTTTCCGAAGCTTGTCCGAGGCCGCGTTCCTGATCCGCGCTTCGGATGGAAAAGCTCGGTACCTGCGTCAGCATGTCGTAAGCGGTTTTTGGGGCGAATCTCGCAAAGTCTGCAGGGCTGTAGACGCGCTTAGAGACTGCAGGACCGGCAGGAGCCTGCGTAATCCCCGAAGGCGCTGCATTCTGCGAAAGCGCCGGCGTGGACGCCAGCGCGGAAACGCCGGCGAGTAGCGATAGTCGAACAAATTGCGCGGCCACCAGCCACTCCCCTTTTACGCACACAACGTATGCTACATTTGTAGCGTGCTACATTTGTAGCGCACTTGCAACCCCCAACATGCGAGCTGACGAAGCGACTGGGGCTGCGGGCCAGCCTTGCCAGCATCCGAATGGCCGCTAGGGCTTGCCCAATGCCTGACCCGATCGATCCAGTCGAGCTAGCTTCTGCACTCATCCGCTGCCCCAGCGTCACACCTGCGCGAGGCGAAGTTTTCGACGTTCTCGAACGGGCGCTCGCGATGCTCGGATTCACCGTTCACCGTTGGGTGATGGGGGAAGCGCCCGACGGCCCGACCGAGAATATGATCGCGATCCGCGGCGAGGGCAGACCGCATTTCGGATTTGCGGGTCATCTAGACGTCGTCCCTGCAGGCGAAGGCTGGCAAGGCGACCCCTTTGCCGCCGAGATCGTCGACGGTCTGCTGGTCGGCCGCGGCGCCAATGACATGAAGAGCGCAGTCGCCGCCTATGTGGCAGCCCTCTCGCGGCTCGACACGTCGTCAGGAACCTTGTCTCTGCTCATTACCGGCGACGAGGAAGGCTATGCCACATACGGCACGCCGCGGATCATCGACTGGCTGAACGAGCGACAGGTCCGCCCCGATATGATCCTGATCGGCGAACCGACGTCGGTCGACCGGCTCGGTGACACGGTGAAGATCGGCCGCCGCGGATCAGTAAACATGTGGATCGAGGTGCCAGGCGTTCAGGGCCATGTTGCCTACCCGCATCGTGCTTCCAACCCGGTGCCTGCCCTCGCCCGCGTGATCTCCGCGCTCGGTGCGCTGCGCCTCGACGATGGGACGGAGCAATTTCCGCCCTCGAACCTCGAGTTCACGGCGGTCTCGACACCGACCAATGCCAGCAACCTCATTCCGGGCACGGCGACCGCTCAGTTGAACATCCGCTTCAACAATCTCCAACGCGGTGCTGACCTTGTGAAGCTTGTCGAGGAGATCGCCCAGCGCGAGGCGCCGGGCTCCAAGCTAACGGCGCGAATTTCGGGCGAAGCGTTCCTCACTCCCCCGGGGCAACTCTACGACGTGATCGTCGATGCGATCGAGGAGGAGACCGGACACAAGCCCGAGCTATCGACCAGCGGCGGCACGTCCGACGGGCGCTTCCTGATCCAGCTCTGCCCAGTCGTCGATTTCGGCCTGCCGAATGCGACGATGCACAAAGTCGGAGAATGTGCTTCGCTCGAGGATATCCGTGCCTTGTCGAGGATCTACGAGCGCATCGTCAGAAAGGTGCTCGCCTAGGCGACGGACTTCGCTTCGCGACCGCCGGCGTT
>Ga0068864_100003059_pt1 | contig 13811 bp, 11 predicted proteins | sample KBSSwiS72_FD_66586 | JGI IMG/M metagenome (GOLD analysis project Ga0068864, IMG submission 66586) | Switchgrass rhizosphere microbial communities from Kellogg Biological Station, Michigan, USA - KBS Switchgrass S7-2 | ecosystem: Host-associated > Plants > Roots > Rhizosphere > Soil ... | reverse complement strand
TTCCACACCGAGCCGGACTTCATGTTGGCGATGCCATCGGTGGTGGTGGCGATCAGCATCGACGGCGAGGTGTCGAGCGCGATGTAGAAGTTGATGCTGGGCGGCTGCGAGGCGCTGGCAATGGCCGAGCCGCTGATCGGCAGGTAGGCCGACTTCAGGAACGAGCCGAAGATGTTGGTCGAGCGCGCGGTGTAGACGATCCTGACCGTGCGCAGGGTGCCGAGGCTGCCGCCGGAGGTGGAGGTGATGGTGACAGTCCGGACGATGGTGCCGACGCCCTGGAGTCCGGTCGCCTGCTGATCGAACATGGCTTCGGCGGCGAGCTTGGCCTCGTTGTCGGTCCGGGTCATCAGCTGGGGGGCGACGGCGGCAAGCACGGCGGCATCGGCGGCGGCGTTCAGCTTGGTCTGGCTGCGGTTGGCCCGGGCATAGTCGAGGCCGAAGCCGACCGCGATCATCAGCGGGATCAGCGCGAAGGCGGTGAGCACCATGACGTTGCCCCGGCGGTCCCCGCGCAGGCGGGCCAGGGTGGCCAGGAAGCGGGTGGTGATCTGGTGCATCATCGGTGGCATCTCAGTTGAGCCGGGGGATCATGTAGACCTGGTCGGCCACGGCGTACCGCGCCATCGAGCCGAAGCTGTAGACCGGCTGGTAGGAATAGACCGCGCGGCCGAGCAGCAGGTAACCGCCGGCGGTGCCCCGCACGGTCTTGTTCGGCCCGGCGATGGTGTTGTTGCAGACGTTCGAGCCGTCCGGCGAGCTCGGGATCATCGGCGCGGTGATCATCCCGGTGGGGATGGTTATGACGGTGCCGACGGCGAGCGTGGGGGTCGAGGCGGTCGATCCCGCCTGCGCGGCGGCCCACAGGACATAGGCGTGCGTGGCATCGCAGACGCGCAGACCGTCGATCTCCATGGTCGAATTGGCGGCCGCGAACGGGGTCAGGGTGAGCTGGGCCGAGTTCATGTAAGTTGTCAGCGTGCTCGCCGACGGGGTCGATGAGGGTGGGACGTTGCGGCTGACGAGATCGGCCAGCGTGCGCGCAGACGCAGTGACCTTGCGATAGCAGTGCAGGGTGTCCGAGATGACGAATGTACCCAGGAACAGGCCGAGCAGCACCGGCAGGACCATGGCGAACTCGATCATCGCGGCGCCGCTCCGGTCGCGGGCGAGCGCCTTCAGCATGTCGTCACGCCGGAAGCGCAGCCATAGCCTTCGATGGTGAACACGGCGGTGGCGATCATCAGCCGGTTGTTGTTGGGCTGGTTGACGAAATTGAGCCCGAGCGGGCCCTTCGCGGTCGGCCAGAGATACATCAGCTGCAGAACGGCGAGGCGCGACTGGGAACCGGCGAGGCCGGCGTTGTTGTTGGTGCTGCCGTTGCAGCTGGCCTGGCCGAAGCCGGTGCCGGTGCTGGTCAGCACCCCGCTGGTGTAGGTGTAGGTCGGATTGGCCAGGCTGGGGTTGGTGCAGCCCGCCGGCACCACCGCGACGTTGACCGCGAGCCGGTCGCAGGCGAGGAACGGCGGCAGCGCCTTGGCGTAGGTGACCGAAGTGCCAGTGCGGGAATCGGTGGCGGTCACGCCGTTGCAGATCGCGTTCTTGAATTCGGCGGCGGTCATGCCGGTGTGAGTGACGCCGCTGACGGTGATCGCCAGCGTCTGCGCGGAACCGGTGGCGACCAGGCGGGACGCGGATTCGACTGCCGTCTGCAGGCCTTCCTGGGCGAGATAGATCAGCGCGGTGTGGAGAACGCCCAGGATCAGGGCGATGAAGGCGGGGGCGAGGATGGCGAATTCGAGGATGGCGTTGCCGGCGCGGTCGGCCCACAGCCGGGCCGCCCGTTTTGCGTGCAAGCCCTGGCGCGCGGAGGCAGGCGGCACTGGCTGGCGGATACGGATGCGGCGCACGTCGTCGGGCTCCCCGGGCGATACTCCCCTGCCGGCGTCGCAATCGGATGACCGGGCCGGACGGTTGCAGCGCCAAGGTCTAGCGGCGACATAGTGGACAGCCCGACAACGCGCGGATATGGATAAACACCTGGGTGCGGCGGGGGTGACGGCCGGCCATGGCACCGCTATCGCAGAGCTTCCTGCCATTGATCGGAACCGTCGCAATGCCAGAGCCGAACCAGCGGGGACAGCGCCCGGCTTCGCGGCGGCGGGGCAGGGGGGCACTGCTGATCGCCGTTCCGCTGGCCATTCTGGCCGGCGGCGCCCTGCTGCTGACCGATGCCGCGCCGGACACCGGCGGCGAACCTGGCGACCCGGCGCCGGCGCCGACCATCGCCGAAGCCGTTGCCGCCCGGTCGCTGCTGCGCCGGTTGCACGATGCCGCGGGGAGCGCGGAGCCGGTGCCGGTCGAGGCGAGCGCCGCGCAACTGGCGGCGGTTGCGGCTGTCGCCAGCCATGGTCTCGACCCGGATCGGCTGGCGCTCGGGCTGGATGAATTCGGCGTGCATGTTTCCGGCAGCCGCCGCCTGCCGCTCGGGCGCTGGCTCAACCTCGGTCTCGATGTCGCACCGGGCGAGCGGGGGCCGCTGCCGGTCAGGATGACCGTCGGCAGCGTGACCTTGCCTGCGGTGGCAACCGGCTGGGTGATGAAAGGCGCAATCCGGCTGCTCGGCGCGCGCGGTTTGCCGGTGGTCGATCCGGATCGCGCGGTTCGCTCGCTGCGCATCGATGGCGACCGGGTCATCGCCACCGTCGATTTCTCCGGCAGCGGGGAACTGGCCGACCAGGCGGCGGATGTGCTGCGCGGCGGCGATGGCGGGGTTGCGCGGGTCTATTGCCGGCTGGCGACGCTGCAGCGCCGGCAACCGGCGATGCAGTTCAGCCAACTCGTCCGCGTCGCCTTTGCCGCGCCGCCGGGCGACGATCCGGCCGGGCATAACCGCGATACCCTGGTCGCGCTGGCGATGCTGGTGGTCAACCCCAGGGTCGGGCTGCTGGCCGGGATGGCGCCGGGCGATACCGGCGCCTGCCAGGCCGATGCCACCGGGGTCACCATCCATGGCCGCAACGATTCGCCCAAGCACTGGCTGATGTCTGCCGCGCTCGCCGTGACCACCGGGGCCCGCCTGTCGCAGGCCGCCGGCGAGTGGAAGGAACTGGCCGACAGCATGGCCGACAGCCGGGAATTCCGCCCCGGCGATGCCAGCGGCTTTTCTTTCGCCGATATCGGCGCGGACCGGGCCGGCGAACTGATCGCCATGGCGGCGGTCGATCCCGCCAGGGCCGAAGCCATCCGCGCCGCGCTCGCCCGCGCCGACGACGAGGCGCTGATGCCGCGCGAACTGCTCGGCTTCGGCGACGGGCTGGACTCCGTGCAGTTCGCCCGCCGCTATGGCAGCACCGAGGACCCGCGCTACCGCCAGGTGCGCGACCGCATCGACGCCATCATCCTCGCCCGCACGCCTGCCGGCCGCTGAGCCCTGGCGCGGGCAGTCGCGGGGCGGCATCGTGGCGATGGTCCCCCCGGCATCCCGGCCGCGTCGAACAAGTCTGCCGGATTCGCAGAACCTGTGTTGACCAAGTGGCGCTCAGTGTGGCAATCGCCGCGCGTCCGCGGGTGTAGCTCAATGGTAGAGCAGAAGCTTCCCAAGTTGACAGAGCTACGGATTTCCGCCGTTTTCCAAGCCTAAATCCTTCCAATCTAGCGCAAGCCGGCCCTTCTTGTTGGAAGGGCCAGCCCAACTTCCCGCCGGCTAAAAATAACCCCCGGTTCTTTCGAACCGAGGGCGATATCTTGGTCGCAGCTCACGACGGGGGGCGAGTGGGCTACGACAACCCCTGAATCGGCCAGACCCTCTGCAGTTCCCGCCACAGCTACAAAATCGGGCCTACAGACTACGGCAATGTCGCCACGTTCCCGAACGCCCGGAGATCAGCGTTGGTCAGTATGTTGAAGTCGGCACCGCGCGATGTCAGCAGGAACGTGCCGGACGCCGTGTTACCAGCCACCCGCACATTCGCAGCACTGCCTATCGAAATCGCTGCCTGGGGCACGCCGGCGATGGTGTTCTTGTTGATCGCGATCCAGCGATGCACTGGCGCGGCCGCCAGCTTGTCCGAGGCAGTGACGGCATAGGCGCTGATCGCCGCAAACGGGAAGCCATAGCGATTGGTGATCTTGCCGCCGGTGAAGCGGTTCGCCTGCACCGCCACATTCAGCGCGCCCTCGCCCTCGACGAACGTGCCCAGGTTCGATGTGAGCCGGACGCCCGAGCCGTCGAAGGTATTGCCCTGGATCAGCACATTGGCGACTTGCACCAGCACCTTGCCGCCGGTGGTGAAGCTGTTGTTCAAGATCGCCACTCGGCTCATGCTCAGGCCGGCATCCCACACGAAATGCGCCGCCGAGAGGCCCGGGATGGGCCGGTCGAGGGCGATCGCGTTGTTGCCGGTCGGATCCATCTGGGGCGGCACGCCGGTTACCGTGGCCGAACCGATAATGCGATAGTCCCCGTCGAGGGCCATCAGCACATGGCCTGGCCGGATAAAATAGGACCAGTGCCCGAGCGTGACGGTCGCACCGGACACGGCCGCCACCGTCATGACGGGGCTGTTGAGGTTGATGTTGTCGTCGCCGGCGCCGACGAGGGTATTGCCCTGCACGATCAGGTCGCCGCCGAAGGGCAGGATGTGGATCGCGTCGTATTCCGTGCTGATCGGCTCGCCGGCGGCGGGCACGATCTTGCTGTTGGTGATCGCGACTCCGCGCTTCACGCCGCTGACGACGATGCCCATGCCAGGCGAGCGGACAATCCGCACCCGGTCGATGGTGATGTCCTCGGTCTGCTTGGCGCCCGACATCGGGTCGCCGAGTAGCTTGAGCGCCGTGCCGCCGTAGTAGTGGTGGAAGACGACGAACTGCTTGCCGATTGTGTTCTTGCCGAATCCCATCGAGAAATAGCGCCCGTCGCCCTGCCACTGCGCTCCGGTCGTGTAGACGCGAAGATCCGCCGGATCGGGCTTGCCGGTGGCTTTGTCGTATTGCGCGATGTGGCCGAGGCCATCGGCGGCGGTGACGCTGGCCGGATCGTCGATCTGGATCACGCCGTGGATCTTGTCGGGCGCCGGCAGCATGTGGCCCCAGCTCGTCGTGCGGAAATTGTAATCCAGCGTCAGGCCGACGAGTTTGAGGCGCTGGCATTCCGAGACAGTGATCCCGGCTTCGTCGGCGTCGAACAACAGCGTTGCACCGGTGCCGACGATGGTCGCGTCGTTGAGGCGCCGAATGAACCAGTGCGCGTTGTTGCCCAAGGTCCGGAACCGATAGGTGCCGGGCGGGATGACCAGCTTGCTCGCCTTGGCAGCGACAGCGCGGGCGACGAGATCGTCGAAGTAGGGCCGAGCATCCGCGCCGGCCGGGACCGCGTTCAGCACGACCGTTGGACCGGCCGGATTCGCGGGCTGCCGCACGACCGCCTTGATGGTGCGGCCGTCCGGGGCGGTCCAGGACTGGCTGAGGTCACCGGCGGCGGCGGCGGCGGGCGAAACCGCCTGCCCCGCCGCCAGGCGATACCAGTCGTCGTAGGTTACGGCACGTGCCTTGGTCGGCAAAGCGAGAGAGAGAGCGAGCACCACGACACATTGCGCGACGACACCTAAGGCGAAATAGGCGAATCGGCCGCGCATCAGAAGATCACCGTGGGCTGGAAGCCGGTCTCGGTGAGCATGCGGTTCGCCCAGCCCATATAGCCTCCGGACTCTGAGGGGTGGATGCCGTCGTTGTTCACCAGAGTGCCGAGCTGCGACGGCGGGAAGGCCTGCCGGACGTCGTGGATGAGCAGGTTGTTCTCTCGAGCCCAGGCCAGGAACGTCGCGTCGCGGCTGTTCTTGGCCTGCGCAGCGAGCGCGTTGTAGGTAGGGTTCTGGGGGTTCTCTACCACGATCCCGAAGGCGTTGCACCCGGGGGTCCGACCCTTGACGTTCGCGAGCCAGGTGTCTGCGAGGGTCGTGAAGTCCACGCCGAACGTGGTCTCGTTGTGGCCGGTACCGAGGAGTACCAGCCCCTTGCCCACAGGATGGAGCATCGCCTTGTAGTTGGTGTTGAAGTAGGTGATGTTCTGCCCGGTCTTCGACGCGTTCCAGAAGTGCAGGGTCGGGCTTCCCACCAGCGACGAGGGAGCAGGCAGCCCGGTGTTCGTGCTGCAAAAATCCTCGATGTCGTAGGAGTGCGTCAGCGGGCCAGCGATGCCGTCACGAATACCCGCGCGGTAGATCACGCCGTTGCGGAAGCAGGTGGTGGCCGTGACGGTGCCGCTGACGATCGTCGTCGTGCCGTTGGCGTCGCCGCCGATGCTGCGGTCGTTGCTCGGCTTGTTGACGACCGTCGCGCCCGCCGCTGCGCTGGTGGCGACCGTGGTCCAGCTGATGCCGTCGTTCGTGCTGGTCTTCATCACGAGCGTTCCGGTCGAGGCGGTGAACTCGACGCGGATCAGCGTGTCTACCCCCGGTTGGATGCCGTGGGTGGCGAGCGGGACGGACCACGACGGGGTGGTCGTGTTGCCGCTGACGGCCCAGTTGCCTGCACCCGTCGTGGTCATATACCACACGTTGATCGCGCCGTCGCCGCCCTGCGACAACGTCACCCCCTTCGTGCCGCCGAGGTGGCCGTCCGTGATGATGATCCCCTCGAAGCCGCCCGGAGGGGTCGAGGCGTCGAAGTTCACCTTGCCGTAAATCTCGAAGTCGTCGACGGTGCGGGCGACGCAGTTGTTGACCTTGCACAACAGGGACTTTGGGGCACCGTTCGCGGTGAAGCGGACGCCACGCTCGCCGGCCGTGCCCGCCTGGACGACCCAGGTGGTCATGTAGGTGTTCGCGCGCTGCTGGCCGATCACGCCACTTGTCCAACCATGCCACTCAACGCGGAATAGCGGGTCGAGTTGGGCAGCAAGCGCCGGCAAGAAGCGCCCTGTCCATTTAGCGCCGGCATTAGTTACAGGACCAGCACCAGGGTTCGCCGTAATCTCTGCCGTACTATCAGACATCAGTGTAACATGCCCTGACTGCCCCGCAGCAAGGTTATTAAGAATATCCGACCAAGGATTGCGAGAGTTATTTAGGAGGTTGGCCACTTTAATAATTAGGTTTCCCGGTCCGCCGGGATTAATCGAGCCTGCGAACGTCATAAGACTTACTCCGCTGTGGCACTGATCGAAGCCGCACCACGGCCGGAACGTTTTATCCAGCAGTGGGACGAGCCGCTCCAATCCGTGTATGATTGCCCGGGCCTGAGCTCATGGACAGCATCAGTTGGGCCCCCCGCCGGCGCGGCCGTGGTGAATGCGATCAACAGGGTGCCCGTGCCAACGCACTGCCAGGTCACGCCTGTAACGCCGGCTGCGGCGCCGATCACGTCAACCCACGCATCTGTTGCCGCCGCAAATACTTTCGCAGTTGCCATCTCAATACTCCCTCACTTCACCGCGCGCGGCTTGCGCGCCTCGAGGATCCAGTCACGCAGCCACGCGAGCTTGCCGTTTGCCCAGTCGAGCGCGGCGGCATAGTCCGCCAGAAGCGTCGCCGTTTCCCGATCGGACAGGCACGGCGCGCCGCTGCAGCTCGCCTCGCCGGCCGGGACCGTGGGCGCCGCCACAGGTGCCGCCCGCTCAGGGTCCGGCGTCGCGATGCGCACGCTGCTGGCGCAAGCGCTCAGCAACAGCGTTGACAGCAGGGCCGGCAGCAGCACGGGCCTTGTCCGGTTGGGTCGTTCCCGCATGGTCGATTGCCTTTCTCAAGTCCTGGTCGGAAGCCATGCGCCCCATTCCGCGCAGCTGGTCGTTGGCGTTGGCCACCCACTCGGCCGAGCTGGCCGAGATCGACACGGCCGCATTCACCCCGGCTTCGTGCTGGCGCACCACAGATCGGTCATGGAAATGCAGCCAGATGCCCGCCAGGAGGCCCAGGAGCGCGATGGCGGCCGCCGCGGCCAAAACACCGCCTGCAATTCTGGCGGCTCGCTCACCGAGGCCCCAGCGGGCCAAGAGGCCTATCACCCAGCTCATGCCGCCTGCGCCTTCGCCACATTGCGGTCCTTAATGGCGATCGCACCCGCGCCGCCGACGAGGCAAGCAGCAAGCCCCAGCGGATATGCCTGGCAGAACGTCTCGAACGTCACCTGCACCTTGCCGGTCCACACCAGCATCGGCGCGGTGCCGATGTACACCACCGTGCCCAGCGCCTGCAGGATCCTCTGGACCTCGAATTCGCCGCGGACGCCCTTGAGGGCCTGGGTGATCGCCGCCCAGCCCATCACGGATACTCCGCCCAGGGAAGCTGCCAGTGCGGACCGTCCTTGAATGTCCGCCAGTCGCCGCCCCATTCGATCGGCACGTGCTCCTCAGCGGCAGCCTGTTTGATGATAGGCGACAGCTTGTCGTAAAGCGGCCAGGCCCAGGACACCTGCCCGCTGAGCAGGGGCGCGATGTCGACTGCGCGGCTCTTGCCATCGCGACCAGCGAGGTGTCGCGAGTTCATGGTGGCTGACGCGCCCTTCGCGACAAGCTCGCGTTGCCGTTCTGGGGTGCGCAGCACCTCCAGGACGGTGAAGCCCATCGACGACAGTGAGGCGGCGCGCTTAACCACACGCGCCAGATCTGGATGCGCGGCGGCGAGGCGCTCGAGCGATCGCGGCGAAAGGACGACGCTCATGCCTCCGTCCTGCCAGTGCGCAGCCAGTGCCGGAACCGTATGGCGAGCCAAACAATCGACATTACCGTCAGCAACAGGGTTGCAATCGGCGAAATGATTTCTGCAAAGTGCGAGACAATTCCGAGTAAGGCCACCCCGCCCGCCCCCGCGTCTAGTAAATGTTTGATAAAGTCCTGATCTTGGTACATCCGAACACCCCCCGGCGTGGCAATTTTCGCGCGTAATGGGACGCACCCGGATCTAGATCCGCGCTCAAGCCGGCTCACCGGCGCAGTCTCCATTTGGCGGTAGTCGCGGCGGAAGTTGCAGCCGCAAAGTTTATGATGGCGCTGCCAATATTCTTCGTGGCGCAAGCCCACGTTTGGCCGGGCGAGATGCCTTCGAAAGACACCTCTAGGGTGTAGGCAGTGTCCGGCTCATTGAACGGGAACGTCACTGTGGCCGAAGCTTGCGCCGAGGAAATTGCAAGCGAGCCGGACTGCGGCACGTAGCGGTGCCAGTCGATGGCCTGGACCAGCGGCCGATAGATATGCGTGGCAGCGTATCCACCTGGATGATTGTAGCCTGACCCTCCGTAGGTGGAGATTGCCCCTTGGCTCTCTCGCCCAAACAGCAGGCTGTCCTTGATCGACGGCACGTTGAGCCGGGGCACCCCGTAGTAGAAGTTGGCTCCAGAGAGCCAGGAGCCGCCGCCGCCGTGGGCTTCCACCCGAGGATAAAAGTCGCCGCCGAGCCCTACGATCTTGCCACTAAACGCAGGCGGGGTGAACGTGCCGAACTGGCTGTCCTGATCAGTATAGATCGTGACGATGTTCTCAATCTTCTCGACTGTCATCACGAATGGTCCGGTTTGCGTCATATCGAACGCAAAATCCTGACTATATAGCGGTATATTTGACGAAAGAGTCCCGCAATATGCAGCAAACGTGGCGGTCCCGTTGTTCTTCTTTATGATCTGGAAAAAGTCGTCTGCGCCGTAGCCATGCCCAAACAAAAGGTAATCGTTGACGGCCATTGAGGACAGGTTAGCGGCAACCTGAATTTTCCAGTCGTGGCAAAGAGTATCGCCAGTTGCAATTTTGTTGGCGCCAGAGACGACGGCATTGATGGCCGTTGTTCCAATTTTCGCGATGCAAGTCGAAACAGGATCGAAACCGTCACGCGCGCGGCAGGCCATGCGGTGGAAATCGATCAGGCCTATTTCCTGTCCGTTCGATAGGCGCTTCCATTTTGCGTATTGCCGGATCGCACCTGCAGCACCGTCGCGTGACTCTTGTCCTGCCTGGCCCTGTGGAAACAGGGCACTCGCCGGTGTCGGCACAAAGCCCGTGCATACCACGATGGACGGGATCGGGCTGAACGTGCTCCCGATCCAGTTGATGACATTATCGAGGTCTTGCACCTTGAAGTCATTTTTGACCCCGCCCGGCGCATCGTAATTCATTTGCCACGAAAGGATAATGAGATCGGGATGCTCGTTCCCGACGAGCGTGATCCAGGCAGTTGCAGCATCGCCGGCATACCAGGGAATATAGCTCTGGTACGCAACGCCCATCGCGGTGGCATAGGTGGTTCCCCCAATCGCCCGGTTGCGGAAAACAATTCCGTTGGGCTTTTGGTTCATGAGCTCGTGCTCAATCACATTGGCGAGCATATCGCCGCGGGCCAAGCTGTTTGCGAAATATGTGGAAATACTATCGCCCATTAGGGTGACGTTCGGCGTGGGGTTGGTGTTGAACTGCCTGAGGTGCCGGTCCGGAGATAGGTCAGCTTTCCAAAACTCGGCAGCCGGGCTTTCGTCGGGAATGACCCACTTGCGATATACGCTTGCGAGCGACCCCTGCCCCTTGAAGCGCGTGTCGATCAGGTCGGAGATCAGCGTTCCATTTCCGAGTGCCGTGCCACTGACAAGCACGGCCTTTGCCGCCGACGCTGCAGCCGTAATTGCGGCGGCATCGTTTGATAGTCCGTCTTCAGCCGCATTGTATGGATCGTCGACCAAGGCAACGCTCTGCTTGAGCTTGCGAGCCACCGTGCCGGGTCCTGGCGAGCCGCTATGGGTAAAGCCCGAGAGTGCCGATCCCGTTTTTTCACCAAGATCCGCGCGCAAGGCCGCGTCGTTGCCAGTCCCGGATAGCATCACGGGATTACCACCAGCATCGAACCCGAGGAATTTGTTCGCCCGCGCTGAGGCCGCCGCGAGGGGCGGCGCGGTTTCTCCGCGAGGCACCATTATGGATCTGGCATTGAGATCCGCCGTGACGACGTCTTGCTCCTGATCGATCAGCATTGCCCGGTCTAGAGCGGCTTCGTGCGTTTCCGCCGGGAAGCGATCGTTGGGGACGTAGTCAGTCGACTGGTTGCGCGGCGTCTTACGCTGAATGGTGAGTGTCGATCCCGCGATCGACGCCATGAGCGTTACCGTGCCGCCAGCATCGGTTGCGCCTGCGGTGGCCGACCATGCAGTGCCGTAGGCCAAAGTGGTCTGCACGCCCGCCGCCGACGTCCGGGTGACTAACAGATGGGTCGGATCGAGATAGCGGAACGGCGCTGGAAAGCCCAGCGTTACGCCGTCCTCGGCATAGCTCACCGACGGCGTCAGCGCGGCAACGGTCATGTCGTCCCTCCGTCACGAAACGACCGGTGATCATGGCGATCCTCCGGCCGATCCGCCGCGCGTGTCGAGGGACGCGCCGCGTTCGATGTTCCCCATATCAGGTGCGCGACTCGGGGACAATTCCCCCGGTGCCCACCAATAGCTTGTGCCCTGTTCTTGTGCCCATCTAGCTGCCCGACGCCAGGACTGCCGGTAATTCGGATCAACCGCTTCCTGCAGCTGGTCCGCTACCTGACGATCGAAGGCGAGCCGGGCGTACCACAAGGTGCCGCCGGGGATCTGACTACGCAGCGCCTTGAGCGCCGAGCCCTGCTTATTCTTTGCCCCGATGATGCTCCCGAAATCCTCAAAGTCTGAATAAATCGGACCCGCGGCCGCGCCCGCAATGCCACCACCAGTTCTACTGGTTGCTGACTTGAGGAAGTCGCCGAACAAGCCGCCGCCGCCACCTTGAATGAGAGCTTGCCCCCAAAAACCTGGGTTAAATTCGAATTCTCCGGTTTTGTCATTGATGAAGGGTTTGTCGTTTGCACCGCGCGGGTCTCGACCGGCCGCAATATCTTTTAGAGCGATCGCCACAGCTCCCATGATCGTCGTCGCGATCGCCAAGCCCGCAGTGTAGCGGAGCCGCTGGGGACCGGCCATTTGCATGATCCGCTGCAGCTGCATGTGCATGACGGAAATTCCGAAGCCCTTAAACAGAAAGGCTGAGCGGATGGCCTCGCCGTGCCAGGTTCCCTTCGGGGCAACGTCGTTGATCATCGCGCGGGTGGCGAGATCGGTGACCGGCACGGCATAGTCGGTCTCGCGGGCGATCATCTCGAGCAGGCGATCGCCCAGATCGTGATCTGCGATGTTCTGCGGCTTGATCCACCCGACGCCGCGATCATCCTCGAGCGGCGTGGCGCGGATCTTGTCCCAGTCGGCCGAGCTGAAGCCATAGCGCTCGAGCGCGCCTCGAAACGGGGGCTCGAGCTGGTCGAAACTCTTGCCGGCGCTCTCGGTAATGTGGCCCAGCATTTCCATGCCGAAAGCCCAGCGACCTGCCTGGGTGAAACGGGCGAGCCCGGATGCGCGCAGCACCCCCTCGGCGAGGCGCCGCGTCCATTCACCTGTCAACTCCTCGCCCAGGTAGCGCCCTTGCGCGGCCGTGCGGTGGCCCCATTCCTCGGCGATCAGGCCCATCCGGACAGCAAGCTTCTGGTCCTCGATCGAGCCGGGGCGGAACAGCTTGAAGTAGTCCGCCAGCATGGTGCGACTGGCCAGGCCGTTTAACGATCGCGCCCGCCACTGGAAACCCCAGTCGGTTACCGCTGAGAGCATGGCGCCACCCAGCTTGGTGGCAGTTTCCCACGATCGCAGGCGTGAGAACCACAACGCGAGCGTGCGGTTTTCCGGCCGGTTGCTGGCCCCGGTCAACTCATTGTAGAGCCGGTCGATCTGCTTGGCCGCGCCGTGCGCCTGGTCGACCGCCTTGCTGTCCGGCGACGTGTCTTCCGCCGCCGATTTCCGCAGCGTGTCCTTGAGCCACTCGATCGTGTGCGACGGGTTCGGCCCGAGGATCTCCATCATCGCGATATCGCGCGACATGCCGTCGATGTGGCCCATCATCGCATCGAAGGCATTGCCGGCGCCGAACTTCGCCGCGTAGCCCATCCAGTCGTCGGCCGACTTGAACACCAGGAAGCGACCTTCGCCGCGGCGATTCGCCAGCGCGCCGCCGCCCACCCCGCCCGGGGTGCGATCGTTCCAGCCATCGGTGCGGATCGTTTCGAACACATCACGCAGCGCGAGCTCGAGCGACTGATCCGTGAATGGCATCCCCGTCCGGGCATCGATCATCTTTTCGCGATCGAGGCGCGGCAGGATCTCCGCCTTCCAGTTGTCATAGCCGGCGGCTCTCACCTGGCGGCTGTCATGGCTCTGCGGCAGGCCCCAGCGTTCCAGCTTGCCGATGTCGCCGCCGGCGGCATTGAAGCGCTGGCGGAGCATGTCGGCCGTGTTCGTCCATGCTTCGGCGAGCTCACGCGCGTTGGCGTTGCCGCTGTCCTGGCCAAACAGCTCGCGCACGATGTCCTCGAGGCCGGCACGATCGCGCACCTCGCCCAGCAAGTTGCTCGAATGCTTGGCGAGGATTTCGTCCATCATCGCATGGGCACGACCGCGCACCGCGCGCATGCGCCCGTCGACATTGGAATAGGTGGCCCGGCCGTCTCCCCCCAGAAACGCCGGGCCGGCAGCCGGATCGATCGGGCCCCCGCCCTTTCCGTCCGTTCCCCGGCCGCCATTGAAGCCTTTCATCTCCATTTCCATCCGCTGCCGCGTCTGGATCGTCAGGCCGGCGAGCAGCCGCTTGCGCGCTGCCTCGGCCGCCAGCACCTTGAGCGCCGCATCCGTGGCCATCTTGTCGGCCGTCTGTTCGCCGAATTGACGCCGAAAGTCCTGGGCGAGCTCGTCGAACAGGGCGCCGGCACGATCGGCCTGGTCCTGGCTGAGCTTGCCGTCGGCGACCAGGCCGGGAAGGCAGGGTTTCA
>Ga0068864_100003048_pt1 | contig 13834 bp, 17 predicted proteins | sample KBSSwiS72_FD_66586 | JGI IMG/M metagenome (GOLD analysis project Ga0068864, IMG submission 66586) | Switchgrass rhizosphere microbial communities from Kellogg Biological Station, Michigan, USA - KBS Switchgrass S7-2 | ecosystem: Host-associated > Plants > Roots > Rhizosphere > Soil ... | reverse complement strand
CGGCCGAGCGTGATCCGGTCCGGATGCCGGCCCAGCAGAATGATCTGCTCCGAGCCGAGCCGTTTGGCCGCGATGATTCCGCAAAGGCCCACGGCGCCGTCGCCGATCACCGCCACCGATTTTCCAGGGCCAACCTTCGCCACACGGGCGGCGTGATGGCCGGTGCCCATCACGTCCGACAGACTGAGCAGCGATGCCAGCAGCGCTTCATCCGCGCCGATGCCAACTGCGTACAGCGTGCCGTCGGCATGCGGGACGCGCAGCGCCTCGGCCTGAGCACCGTTGAAACCAGCGTTGCCGAAGAACCCGCCGTGCACGCACGCGGTCTGTAAGCCCTCATGGCAGAACTCGCAGCGCCCGTCGGAGTACGCAAAGGGCATGATGACCATGTCGCCGGCCTTGATCTTGGTCACGGCCCGGCCGACCGCCTCGACGATACCCAACGCCTCGTGGCCCATGCTCTGGCCGGCTTCCGTGCGTGCCATGGAGCGGTAAGGCCACAGGTCGCTGCCGCAGATGCACGCGCGGGTGACGCGCACGATCGCATCGCCAGGCTCGACGATGGTTGCGTCGGGGACATTCTCGACCCGGACATCGCCGGCCGCGTACATGATGGTTGCTCGCATCGACTGCCTCCATTTCGAATCGATTATGTAACCACTATTGCTTCCCGGCGCGCGGCTGCACGCCACGCGCATTCGGGGCATGTCCGCGCGCACGAATTGCCGAGTCATCCTGTATCAACCAGCGCATGCCTACTTCAGGGGGCCTATACGTCTGGGATTTTGAGCGGCGCACCCGGAAGGCCAACGTTCGCGTGGACGGCCCGCTGATCTTCAACACCACCCCACGCACGTCGACGCGGCAGTGGCGGGGCTGGGGATCGCCTTGTTGCCCGAAGATGAACTGATGCCGCACATCGAGGCGGGAACGCTGGTGCGGGTGCTTTCCGATGGGTGCCCCAAATTTGCGGGCTATCACTTGTACTCCCGAGCCGAAGGCAACCTTCACCGGCATTCTCGCTGGTGTTGCGGGCATTGCGCATCAGCAGCGCAGGCAGCGGTTAGCGACGCACGCGGGTTGACTCGCCGTTGCGAGCGCCACACGCGGGGTTCGACGAATTTCCGGACAGTATTTATCTCGGCCGCGGTCGCATGTTCTTGACGGGAATTCTTGACGCATCCTGTCGCTGGCTATCTCTGCCGCGCCTTGCGCGCAGCGTATTTGGAGTCGCGCGCGGCCTTCTGATCCTGTTTGAGCGCGGCATCGGCCTCTGCTTTGGCAACGCGCTCCGCGTCCTTCCGCGCCGTTTCTTCCGCGACAGCCTGGGCGTGCCGGGCTTTCTCAGCCGCGCGTTGAGCGTCTTTCAGTTCGGCGGTGACCCGGTTTGCTTTCTTGTGTTCGGCAGTGCGGATGTTGCGCGCTTCTGCCGTTTCGACCCGCGCGGCGCGCCGCTCGCCGGACTGTGCTTCGTTAGCCAGCGCCGTTGCCCGCATCTTTTCCAACTGGGCTTGCTTCGCTTTGACCGCCGTCTGCAGGCGTTCCGCGAAACCTGGTTCTTTACGAGGCATGTTTTTGGCTTTCTCTTTTCAGACCATTCATTCGTATGGGGCCTGCAGGAGTTTACGCCAGCGCCTGGCGGCCCGCTCTCGGGCCGCTCGCGACCCGAGTGCTGAGGTCGGCATGACTCGACTGCAGGCCATTCACGGCGCGGGTTTGTCGCGTGACGGCAGAGCGCTCAGGAGCGGCCCGACGATGTCCATCGGCAGCGGAAAGACGATGGTGGTGTTCTTGTCGGCACCGATCACCGTCAATGTCTCCAGATAGCGCAACTGAATGGCCTGCGGTTCCTGGGCCAACACCTTGGCGGCCTGGTACAGCTTCTCCGAGGCCTGCAGCTCGCCTTCGGCGTGGATGACCTTGGCGCGCCGTTCGCGCTCTGCTTCCGCCTGCCGGGCGATGGCCCGGATCATGGATTCGGTGAGGTCGACCTGCTTCATCTCGACGTTGGATACCTTGACGCCCCATGAATTCGTCTGCGCGTCGAGCGCTTGCTGGATGTCGAGATTCAGCTTCTCGCGACCTGCGAGCATGTCGTCCAGCTCATGCTTGCCGAGCACCGACCGCAGCGTCGTCTGGGCCAATTGGCTCGTCGCGACGAGGTAATTTTCAACCTGGATGATGGCCTTTTCCGCATCGATCACCCGTAGATACACGACAGCGCTGACCTTGACCGACACGTTGTCGCGCGAGATCACGTCCTGGGTCGGCACCTCGAACACCACAGTGCGCAAGTCCACTTTGACCATCTGCTGGATGCCAGGCACCAGGATGACGAGGCCGGGACCCTTGACGCGCCAGAATCTACCTAGCTGAAACACGACGCCGCGCTGGTATTCGCGCAGAATGCGCAGCGACGACGCGGCGAGCAGCACCAGGAGGATCAACACGATCATCGGAGAAGCCCACGCCATTTCACTCTCCTTCGGCCGCAGACACACGCGGCAGCGAGCCGTCGACGGCGACGACGCGAACCCTTTGTCCACGCGCGACATCGCCCGCCGTCTGCACGCGCCAGGTCTCGCCGCGAATGTTGGCCCAGCCGGTTTCTCCGGAAACCTCGAGCATTTCGCCGTCGGCTCCGACCAGCGTCGTCAACCCGCTTACGATCGGCGCCCGGCGCGCGCGCAACGCCATGCGCACCACGGCAAAGATGAACCCCAGCGTTACAAGCGCCAGGATTGCGATCAGCAGCCAGGGGATGCGGAAACCGCCGGCGCTGGTGTCGATCAGCATCAAGGCACCTGCCACGAAAGCGATGAGGCCGCCGATGCCGAGAGAGCCGTACGCGGGCAGAAAGACCTCGGCAACCATGAACCCGATGCCGACGATGATCAGTGCGAGGCCCGCGAAATTCACCGGGAGCAAATGGAACGCGTACGCCGCAACCAGCAGACATACCGCGCCTGCCACACCTGGAAAGACGAGGCCCGGATTGCTGAATTCGAAGAACAGCCCATAAAAGCCGATCAGCGTCAGGATCAACGCGATGCTCGGATTGGTGATCGCCGACAGTATGCGGTCGTGCCAGTCCGCGGTCCATACGATGACGGGTGCGCCCACCGTGTGCAGCACGTGATTCGTGCCGTCCGCGCTGATGGCCCGTCCGTCGAGTTGCTGCAGCAGTTGCGGCACGTCGCCGGCGGTGATCTCGACAACCTTCTGCTCGAGCGCTTCCGTGGCGGAAAGACTCACCGCGTCGAGAACGGCCTTTTCGCCCCACGTGGCGTTGCGCCCGCGCAGTTGCGCGAGGCTCCGGATGTACGCGGCAGCGTCGGAGAATGCTTTGCGTTCGTGCACATCCTTGGGCGCGGGTTCCTTCGCGTTGTCTGTGGCGCCTGGCGACTTGGGCGCCGGAGACCCGATGCCAATGGAAACCGGCGACGCGGCGCCGAGATTGGTGCCCGGCGCCATGGCTGCGACGTGGCTCGCGTACAGGATGAAGGTGCCGGCACTCGCCGCGCGCGCGCCCGATGGCGCAACGAACGCCGCGACCGGCACAGGTGACGCGAGAATGTCCTGCACGATCAGTCGCATCGAGGTATCGAGTCCGCCGGGCGTGTCGAGCTTCAACACGACAAGTTGGGCGCGATCGGCGGCGGCAGCCGCGAGCCCCCGGTGCACGTAGTCAGCCGTCGCCGGACCGATTGCGCCGTCGATGGTCAGCGTAACGATGGGCGCCGCTGCTGCGGCGCAGAGCGCCGTGGCGGTCGAAAGCGCCAGACACCCGACAAGCTGCGAGACGGTCATTCGAATGATGCGCGGCTGCACGGGACGCGAGAGCGGGCGTTTTCGTGCGAGAAACCATTGTCCTCTCATTCTCGAGAGCTCGCTACGAGGTGCAGGAGTTCCAGCGCCAATCAGGTGCCCCGTCGTCGAGCGCGCTAACGAATTCGAGAGCCAGGTCGCGTGAGTTATCGAATGACCTCGTCGGCGCGCAACAGGAGTGCTCGGGGCACTGCCATCCCCAGCGCAGTCGCGGTTTTCAGATTGATCGCCAGCTCGAATTTGGTCGGGCGCTCGATCGGCAGGTCGGCCGGTTTCTCGCCTCGCAGTATCCGATCGACATAAAGCGCAGCCCGGTAGTACATCGCGGGAAAGCTCGGACCGTACGACATGAGGCCGCCGTCCTGCACGTATTCGGTGGACTCGCTGATCGTCGGAAGCTTTTGCATGGTGGCGGCGTTCGCGATGCGCGCCCTGTAACGGTTGAAGAACGGCGATGGAAGCACCAGGATGGCGTCGGCGCGCTCGCTCTTGGCAGTCCTGATGATGGCGTCCAAAGCGCTCGCATCGGCGACCTGGAACACTCGCGGGACGAAGCCAAGTTGCCCGGCCGCGGCCTCGGTGGCCGATTGAATGCCGCGATCCCCCATGGCGGGATCGGAAAGCAGGGCGATGCGCCTCGCCCTGGGAAGCAGCTCCCGCAGGAGGTCCAGTTGCTTCGGCGTGAGCTCCTCGAAAAGATTTGCAAGCCCGGTGATGTTGGCGCCCGGCCGCGCGAGGCTCGCGGCGAATCCCAACGAGACGGGGTCGGGCATGATCGCCACGACAATCGGAATCGTTTTCGTCGCGCGTTGCGCAGCTCGGACCGCGGGAGTGCCCGCGGTGACGATCAAGGCTACCGACAGATTCACGAGCTCGGACACGAGCGCCGTGTGTCGCGTCATATCGCCGTCGGCCCATCGGTACTCGATGGCTACGTTCCTGCCGTCGACCCAGCCGAGCTCGCGCAATCCGCGAAGGAACGCCTCGGTGCTCGCCGAGGCGACGCTCGGATTCAGATTGTTGAGAAATCCGATTCGCGGCATCCCGCCCGGTGTTTGCGCGCGAGTCGCAAGCGGAATCGCGATCAGGGCCGCGATGCTTTTGCCGACGAACGAGCGACGCTCCATCGCGATTTCCTGTTTTGCCTCGCCGCCCGTGCGCCGGCAAGGCGTTCCGCAGTTATTCGACTTCGTCCCGAGGCGTAGTATTGCCCGACTGGGACAACACCGACAAGACGACTTGGCCGAGAACCCTTTTCCGCGCGCCTCACCGCAAAGGACGAGTGCATGAACGCGGAAAGCGAAGACCGCGATGCCGAGAGACGTTGCGCTGATGACGACGACGCCTTCGAAGGCCCACTCGATCTTCGAGGATGTCGTTGGCTACATCGTGCAATGGATAGGGCTGCCTCAGCAGTCGAAGCTGAACAAACCTACGCCGGTGGTGCTTCACGGCGTGATCGATACGCTGAACGACTGGCTGGTCAAGCTCGTCAAGCCGTTGCCGAACGTCCACCTGCTCGACACGCGCAACACTCTCACGCTTGTGGAGCCGGGCACGACGAAGGCATCGAACGACTGGATGGACGAGATTCACGCGGTGCCCGCAGGCTGGGCGAAAATCGCCGAGCGGTGGTGGAACCCGAAGCTGGAAGCGTTACTTAAGTAGCGCGCGACGACGGTTCCGTCGTCTGTGCCAAGAGTTCAGTGGGGTGCGAGGTCGCCGTACCAATAGGCAGCCGTGACCCCGCCGTCCATGAGAAAGTCGCTGCCGGTGATGAAGGCGCCGTCCGGTCCCATCAACAGGGCACCAACCGTGGCGACCTCGTCCGGCGTGCCGCCGCGTTTGGCAGGTGAGCTGTCGATCATGCGTCGGTATCCGCCGCCGCGAGGACCCGTCAGTTCGTCTCGCGCGAGCGGGGTAAAGATGATGCCGGGGCTGATCGTGTTCACGCGGGCACCGCGCTTGCCCCATCGCACCGCCTCGGCCATCACCCGTAGGGAATTTCCGCGTTTGGCAATCTGATAGGCGTGCAGGGCATCTTTCACGTGATCCGGGTGAAGCATCGGCAGCGCCAGCAGCGCTTCAGTGGGTGTCGTCGCCAGAGCCCTGTTTTGCTCGGGCGACAAGGCGGGTAGGCGATGTCCGGACTGCGACGCGATGACGACGCCCGCTCCGCCGCTTGCAATTACGTTGCCGAACTCTTCGAGAACAACGGCGGTGCCATAAAGGTCGACCCGAAGGATGGTGGCTGGGGATGCTTGCGAAGGGGAGACGCCGGCGGCGTGGATCACGCCGGTGACATTGCCCAGCGCGGCGGCAGTATGGACCAGGGCGTGAACCGAGTCGCGCGAGGATACGTCTACGACCGCGGTAGCGGCCTCGAAACCGGCGTCGCGAAGGACGTTCGCCGCCGCATCGGCATTTTCCTGCTTCAGGTCAGCGAGCAACACACGCTTACCCGCACCGATGCGACGGGCAATTGCCTGGCCGATGGATCCGGCCCCGATGACAACGACCACATCGGTCATGGTCAACTCCATTTTCGTCGATGTCGCGTGCCGAGCGTTAGAACTCGAGTTCCGCCTGCATCCGAAAATTGACATCGGGCGATGCAGCCGTCAGACCGAACAGAAGCGCCGCGTTCCACACGATCGCCTGCGTGCCGCCCAGGTTGAACTTCCCGAACAGTGCCGGACCCATGCGATGGCTTTGATCGCTCGTGGACGCCACGTGACTTACGTGTCCCATGTCGCCGAAGCCTTGCACACCGAACTCGAGCGCTTGCTGCCACCGGTACTTGACCTGCCACTGATACCCGAGGTACATGCCGTTGGCGTCCACGGAACGGGAAATGTTCGTGAGCAACGGATTGAAGTTGATCTGCACGAGGTCGAATTCCGTCTGAAACAGCGGCCCAAAGCGGAATTCGTTGCCTTCGCTGCGGTCGTGCGGAAGCTCGAATTCCATGATGAACCCGACGTCGACCGGATACTTGCCCGTCTCCGTGAGCTGGAACTTGTTCTCCCACTCGATCGCGTCGAAGCGATTGCTCGCGCCTTCGCGCTCGCCCTTGAGATAGAACTCGGTGAACCACCATTCCGTCGCGCCGTAGCCCAAACCCAGGCTCGCCGCCTGTAGCGAAGGCTCGTTCTTCTGCGACGCCGCGCCATACTTGAAATCGATTTCGCGCTCGCCGTACGAGACGGAAGGCAGGAAGACGTAATCGGCAGGACCGGCATATGCGCTGCTGCAGACAGCCACGGCGGCGACTGCAGGTAAGAAGCGCGCCTTCAAGACGTTGCCCCGCGGGGGCGCTCCGGCCTGCTGCTGTTGAACCACTTCATGCCGGATCCGATGACGATCAGCACGAGCACATAGAAGACGATCTGCATGCCGGCCGGGCGCTCCTCGTAGCCCATGAGGCTGCGCATCAACGTGCCGAGGAGCGATGTCTGTGGAAGCAGGGCGGACGTGTCCCAAAGCGGGTTCGCGAGGCTCGGCAGAACGTCGGCCTGGATCAGAAAGCGTGCGGCTTGCGATGCCATCCCGGCAGCGAGGAACAGCACCAGGATTCCGGTCGCGGCGAAAAACCAGCGCAGAGGAATGCGCAGCAATCCAGCGTACAGCGCATAGCCGACGGTGATGCCCGCGGCGATGCCCGCGAGGCCACCGATCAGCATCGGCCACGAGGCGCCGCCCTCGGATGCCGCGATTCCGTACAGGAACAGCACGGTCTCGGAGCCCTCGCGCAGCACGGCGAGGCCCACGATGATCATCAGCACCGAGCATTCGCGTCGGCCGTCGCGGATCGCGCCGCCGACGCTGCGGGCGTTTGCGGCAAGTGCCGCCCCGTGCGACGACATCCATAAGTTGTGCCACGCCAGCATGGCCACCGCGATGCCCAGCACCGCGGCATTGAAAAGCTCCTGGCCGACTCCGCTTGCGAGCTCCGCGATGCGCTCCGTGCCGAGTGCGACGAAGCCTGCACCGAGCAGCCCCGCGGCGATTCCGGCCGCGAGCCAGCGGGTGCGGCCCGGAATGGCGCGCGTCGCGGCGGCGACGATCCCGACGATCAGCGCGGCTTCCAGGATCTCGCGAAACACGATGATGGCGGTGGCAAACACGGGATTCCGCTCGATGTCTACTGGACGACGATCACGCCCTGCGCGGTCTTCTCGTTGTATTCGCCGACGAATGGGTAGCGGCCGGGCTTGAGGGGCCCGATGAAAATCGTGGCCGTCGACTTGCCGGCGATGACTTTCTCGCGATTGAGGGCGTGGCTCTCGAACTCCTCGGGCGTCGCGTCGCGGTTCTCGATGACGAGCTTGACCTTTTTTCCGCTTGGCACGACGAGCTCGGTCGGCTGAAACTTGTGATCCTGGATGACGAGCTTGATCTCGTCTTCAGCCGCCAGAGCGGGGGCGGGGACGAGCAGCAGGCAGGCGGCCGCAACGGCAAGGTTCAACGAAAGCGTGCGTGTCAAGGATGACTCCATCGGTGGGTGGGCAACGGATAATGCAAATGATAATGGTTCGCATTCATGTTTGCAAGGGGGCGAGCTTGATCCGCGTCAACAAGGCGGAAGAACACCCGGGGGGAACTTTCGTTGCGCAGCGTGGCCGCCGCAGCACGGCTGTTCAGAACAACCACAGCCTCTTTTTTCGCACCGCCCTCACCTTGATCCGCTTGCCGACGACCATGCGCATGATCATGTAGTCGGTCTGCCCGTCGTCGAACGTATACGAGGCGATTCTGACGGGCGCAGAATTGCCGATTCTGCGGGTGAGCAGATAGCGGGCCCCGTCGATGTCCCAGCGGATCCAGAAGTTGTTGCTCCAGCGCGAGCCCGACTCCGGCCACAGATAGCGAATGCCGTCGGTCGCGAGCCCCAGCGCAGCGCCGTTGTGCGCTCGCAACCACGCAACGAACGTCGCGTGCTCGGTTGCGCTCACCACGGAGTTTCCCGCATCGACCACGAGCTGAAGTTCGCTCGGCAACGCCGCGTTCGCCCGCTCGAGCGTGCCCCAGACTGCCTGCAAGCGGTCCGAAGCGACGTTGGGGGATGGCGGACGCGTGGCGGGCCGCTTAGAGGATGCAGCCCGTCGCTTGAGTTCCTTGTCAACCCAGGACATGGCGGATCGAATGCGCGGAGGCCGGTGAGGTTCGAATCAGCAGGATGCGGCCAGATTCTAACCGGAACCGTGCAGCCAAATGCGAGATGCGATGCCGGGCATTCAGAGCTCCGCCTATCTGTCGTCAACAATCATCCGACACGGTCGCAGCTTCGCAAGACCCAGGCTGCGACCGCGCCGGAGTTGCGAAACTCGTCGACCGACCGCGCCTCGACGGGGCCGAGGCGGTTGCGCGCCATCCTGGAAAGGGCAGTGCCCGGACCGAGTTCGAGGAATACGCGGCAGCCACGCTCGTACAAGGCGTCGACGCAGCGCGACCATTCGATCGTGCGCGCGATCTGCTCGGACAGCGCCTCGACGGCGCGCTCACGCGTGGTGACCCAAGAGCCATCGATGCCGCAGACGACCGGCCGCACGGGCGCGCGCAGCGGCGCCACTTCGAGCAGCGCACGGAATTGCGTCGCGGCGGTGGAAAGGAGGGGTGTGTGCGAGGCGATGCCGACTCGCAAGCAGGTCACCTGCGCTCCCGCCCGCCCCGCTGCGTCCTTCACCGCGGCAAGCGCGGGTTCCGTGCCGCCGATGACGCTCGCGTCTTCATCGATGACGATGGCCACGAATGCCTCTTTACCCGCGCACATCCCGGCCGCGGCTGCGCGCGAGATGCCGCGCACGGCTATGACCCCCCCCGGCTCGGTGGCGGCAGCCGCATCCATAAGCCGGGCACGATCGCGCGCCAGACGCGCGAGTGTGGCCGCATCCAGCGCGTCGGCGACACCATAGGCCGCGAGCTCCCCAACGCTGTAGCCGGCGAATGCGACGGGATGGGGCAGCTCCCCGCGCAACGCGGCCCACCACGCGAGCTGCGACACGCATATCAACGGCTGCGCGTGAGCGTTCTGGAAGAGCGTCTCCGAATCGCCAAGCCACGACCGAGGGTCGGCACCAAGCGCTGAGATTGCAGCGCCAAGGACCTCGGCCGCCGCGCGGTCATCGTCGGCAATGTTCAGCATGGTGCGGTGCTGCGCACCCTGGCCCGGGCAGAGCACGGCGAGGCTCATGCGGCCGCGGCTTGCACGGCGTCCACCAGCAAAGCCGACGCGAGGAGATCTGCGCAGCCGCCGGGCGAGAGACGACGCGCCGCGAAGTCGCGGTGAATCCGCTCGGCGCGCTCCATTCCCTCGGCAGCGCCGACACCGCCTGCTGCCCGAAAGGCCCGCGCCGAGCGCCGGACGTGCTCGAGTCCTGCGATGCCGCCGCGGTACAGGATGTTCGTATCGTCGACGTTCTCGAGCAACGCGAAGAACGCGGCGAGCCGGGAGCGGCGCGCATCCAGCCCCTCGCGCCTTGCCGCGCGCAGCGCGGGAAGGGCCACCTCGAATACGCTCGGAAATCCGGCGCGAGCTTCGCCTCGGGCGCCCGTCGCACCGTAGCGCCCCGACACGTGCGTGCCGTGCGATGGCGATGAATGCGGAGGCAGACGGCAGGCGAGCGCACCGCCCCAAGCCTCGATCAGCGTGGCCCGAAGGGTACCGTCCGTCAGGCGCTCGCGACGCGCGCTCGTCAACGCCGACGCCGCTCCAAGGAGCCCGAGGGCAAAGATTGCACCGCGATGGGTGTTGACACCGCCGGTCGCGCGAAGCATCGCCTGCTCGGCCCGCTGCCCGAGTATGCGCAGTTGGTCGAACGGCGCAGCTCGCGCGCCGGCGGCGGCGATCGCGCGAAAATGCCCGCGCAATGCGAAGAGGCTGCGCACGAAAGTCGACGCGTCCATGTCGCAATGCGCGCCCGCATCGCGCAGCGAAACGAGTCCCGGTTTCGGAAAGAGCGCCAGCTCGTCCCACAGCGCTCGCGTCGCAAGCCGAGCGATCGCGTGCGGCGCGATTGTCGCCTCGGTGCGGCCGGGGGCGCCCTCGACGGACCGCTCGGAATCGAGCGTGGCCACTGTGCTCATCGGCCGCACGGCTCCCCTCGTGACGCGAGCGTCGCCGCGAGCGCATCGCGGGACATGAGCCCGACGGAGTCGATGCGCTTGGCGAGGATGCGCGGCTCGCTGCGCCCCTCGTCCCATTCCCGCCAGGCAACGGCCGCACCCGCCGGAAACACGGCCTCTCCATCGGCGCGCAGGCCGCAGCGCGCCTCCCAGCGCGTGATGAGCGCAATGACCCGCTCGAGCTGAACGACGCTCGCAGGCTGCCACCACAGATCGACGTCGGACTCGGCCGTCAGATAGTCGAGCCCGGTCAGCGCCTGCCAGGCCACCGACCCGACGACGTGCAGCGTCGTCGCGGCCTGCGCTGCGTGCCGCGCCAGCTCGGCGAGCGGCATCCTCCAGTGCGACGGCAGCAGGGTTGCGGCATCCTTCAGACGCAGGGGCGGCAGGAATCGCGAGATCGCTTTGTTCTCGACCTCGAAGGAAAGACGCCGCTTGCCCTCGGACGGCGGAAGCGGCAGGCCGACCGCGACGGCGTCGGCGTGCATCGGGCGATCGGGACGACGCACGACGAGGGGCCAGTCATTGGCGAACCAGCGTCGAAGCGCGTCGCGGCGAACCTCGTCGCGGACAAGCGCGTACATCCGTTCGCGCTCGCGCGGCTTCACCCACACCAGCGTGTGGCGATCGAGGGACGCATGCATGCTCGCGGCATCGCGACGCCCGGCGAGCTGCGGTTGCATCACTCGCTCAGCACGCGCTCGGCAACGGGCTTCGCCAGCACGCGGCCGCCGCGCTCGAGACCTTCTTCGCTGCGGCGGTCGTGTCCGTCGGCACGCGCCAGCGCATCGCGCAAGCATGCGGCGAGATCCCCGTCCCAGATGCTGTCGATGCCGCCCATCTGCACGTAGTTGATGGCGCCGGGTGCGAACACGGGGGACTTCGTCGCAAGCGCGCGCAGGCGCTCCTCCGGCTGTCGTGTCACGCGCGCCATGGCCGGCAGGTTCATGACGCGTATCTCCGCGTCGGGAAGCGCCGCACAAACGTCCGCCATCATCCCGCTCGCGAGGAATCCGCCGGACAGCGCCTGATCGTAAACGAGCGCGATCACCCGGTGACCGCGCATTCGCGCGAGCTCCACGCACTTCGCGAGATGACCCATGTAGCGATTGATGCCGAGCAGCTCGTCCCGATGCCGCAGGCGTTGTCCGGCCGTGTCGATCAGGAACAGGATCGGCCGCCCCGGATGATTGCGCACCGTCGCCAGCACGCGCCTCGCCATCGCGAGCGCCAGATCGACGCCGATTTCCGTGTGCTCGGTCGAGCCCGTCACTTCGAACACGACGTCGCCGTTGCGTCCGGTGCCCGCCAGCAAGGCGTCGTCGGCCACGATGTTGTGGCCCTGCGGAAACAAACGGCTTGCCACGGCCTGCCAGTTCATCGCACCCGCCTTTCGCGCGCCTGCGCCACGAACTCCGTCGCCGTGAGCAGTGGCACCCTGTCGGGCTCCGGCCACCCCAGGAGCCGCCAGATGTCCTCGCCGTCCGTGCACTGACCGAAACGTTGCAAGCGCGCATCGAGCAATTCCTGCTCGCGCTCGAGCGCGTCTAGGTCCAGCCGATCGCCGGCCCGGATGGCACGGGCAATCGCGTTGCGGAAGGCGTCGACCGAATCGTCCACCAGCGCTGCCGCGTCGCCGAGCAGGTATCGATGCTTGCCGCCGACGGTGCGCCATACGCGCGCACGGTCGCGCGAATCGAATTCCTCGACCCCGCGCGCCGTCTCGATCACTTCCGGCCCCGAAAGGCCCAGCCGGCCTTCTTCCGACATGACGATCGCCGTGCAGCACGCGGCCGCGATGCCCATGCCGCCGAAGCACCCGTACTGCCCGCCGATGGCGCCGACGACAGGGACGCCGGCGGCGCGGGACGCGAGAATGGCCCGGATCACCTCGGAGACCGCGATCAGTCCCGCGTTCGCTTCTTGCAGGCGAACGCCGCCCGATTCGAGCAACAGAACGACGCCCGCGAGCTGGCCGTGCACCGCGCGCTGCAGCAAGCCCACGAGCTTTGCGCCGTGGACCTCGCCGACGGCGCCTCCCATGAAGCCGCCTTCCTGCGCCGCGATCAGAATCGGCAGGCCCTCCAGCGTGGCCGCGCCCGTGATCACGCCGTCGTCGAATGCGACGGGAAGATCGAGCGCCTGCAGGTGCGGCGACAGCATCCTCGCCTGCGGGGGCAGGATCTCGCGAAAGGATGCCGCGTCGACGACGGCATCGATTCGCGCGCGCGCGGACTTTTCGTAGTAGCTGTGCATCAGGCCCGTCCTCCGATCACTCGAGCGCTTCGACGGCCTGATCGAGCCGCAAGGCGACGATCGCGGGTGTGGCGCCCGCATCGTTGATGGAAATTTGCACATGCGACAGCGGGTGACGCTCGAAGAAGTCGCGCAGCACGGCCTCCCACGTCGTGCCGAAACCGACGGCGGCCGTATTGACGTCGATGGTGCATGCCGATACCTCGGGCCTGGGCTCGATCAGCACCTCGAGATTGCCGGACGCGACGACTCCGACGATGCGCGGCCCCTTCCCCGCGCGACGCGTGCCGCCTTCGAAACTGAAATGAAGTCGTTCCATGCCCGCGGCTTACCAGTTGCGAAAGCGCCTTGGCGGGTCGTAGAGCCCGTTCGATGCGCGAACGAGGTCCTTGATCGAGCGCGCGGCGAGCAGGTCGCGCGAAGCGCTGCGATGATCGATGCCGAGGTCCGCCGCCCGGCGGATGACGCCGCGCGCACGGAGCTCAGCGACGGCCCTGCGGTCGCGCGCGCGTCCCACCGGCGTGTACCCTGCGACTCCGCGGATTGCCTGCTCGCGCTCCTGGGCGGTGCGGCACAGCAGCAGGTAGGCGATGCCCTCCTCGGTGACGATGTGCGTGACGTCGTC
>Ga0068864_100003039_pt1 | contig 13855 bp, 15 predicted proteins | sample KBSSwiS72_FD_66586 | JGI IMG/M metagenome (GOLD analysis project Ga0068864, IMG submission 66586) | Switchgrass rhizosphere microbial communities from Kellogg Biological Station, Michigan, USA - KBS Switchgrass S7-2 | ecosystem: Host-associated > Plants > Roots > Rhizosphere > Soil ... | reverse complement strand
CGAGCAGATGATGCCTTTCCCAAGCTACAGACCTGGCGCCCGCGTGCGCCGATGAAAGTTCGAAGCTTGGCCGACGAATGCGCGCTACTTAGCCGCCTGTGGCCCATCCTCGGCGCGCCTTAGGGTCAGGCCGGCAATACCAGCGGCGACATTCAGGCCTGTGCTGCCCTCGATGCTGAGCGGCTGCAGAGCGATGCTGTTGTTGAGGCCGCCGACCAAGACGTTTGCGCCTAGCCCGACTCCGGCCGTCGCACTGGCCGTTGCGCCGCCGTAGTGGCCGGCGAGCGCGCCCGGGCTCATGTCACTTGTCGGTGCAAAGACGGTCCAGAGGATGACGCCAACCGCGAGCGGATAGCTCCCCGTGTCGGTTTCGATGAGGCCGAAGCCAGTGATCTCACCAGTTAGTGGAACGCTGGCCCCTGTCGGAACAAAGAATGTGGCGAACGCCACCGCGCCTAACACCGCAATCGTGAGCCCGAGCAGCCCCGTATTTTCGGTGAGCCAGTATTTCGCGATGGCCAGTTTGGAAGGTCCGCGCACGTCTGCATGCTAAGCGACGCGCCACCTTCCCACCAGCGGACCTCCGCAATGGCGCTTCGGGGTGGCTCCAAGACCGTTGTCGAAGGTACAGTGGAGGCGTCCGTCCACCGCTGCCCGGTGCCGATACCGTGAAATTTGTTGTCACCACTGTCCGGGGCGTGCCGCCCGGGATGCAAACCGTATGGGTGTCGCGCACCGAGGGTGAGCGGCGTGCATCGTCGTGCGGAAGAGCGGGTCATCCCTGGCAAGCTGCCTCTCACGCCCGGAACATCCACTGAACGGAGCCGTTCCGTAGACATGACCAGGATCATGATCACCTGCCCGTCGGGACGCGGTGCCGTTCCCACGGGCTATCGCTCTGGCGACGTCGATCTGACGATAAGATCTCATACCCGCTCATTCCGCTGCTACTGCGGACAAATCCACATCTGGAGCGAAGAGATGGCATGGGCGGAGCAGGGGCTCACCGCCGCGGCCTCTCGGAGCTACGGACTTGTTCCTACGCTTGGCTCTTCGGGCGCGCAGCCTCGGCAAAACCGGTGAGGCACGTCAGCTACAGCTTGAGACGAGCCTTCTGGTTCGTCTGGCGCTGGCAGACCGATTACAATTGGGGTCTTCAGAGCGATACCGGACTGAGCCTCGGGCGCGGCGCCGCCCAGAGGAAGGCGCGGACACGTCTCGGGGAAGGTCGCAGAGCGATCGAGACGGGGGCGGCGCGTCTTCCGACAACGGCGGCTGCCCTGGAAATGGAAGGCCGCCAGAGTTCAGACCCTCCCGGCTCTGAGAACAATCAGAGGCGCTGGCGAGAGATCCGCCGCTGCTGCCTAACCCGATTGGGCCGGCAATGTGCCGCACAGTAAGCTGCGCCCTGCTGACCCGCGGTTGGTGCTGGCAGTCTAACGCTAACTTGTCTCCGGTCGTCGGAGGCATGAGTTGCATCCCATCTCGTTTAAGCGTCACCGGTTCCCGGCGGACGTCATTCGCCAGGCGGTCTGGCTCTATTTCCGGTTCACGCTCAGCCTCCGGGACGTTGAGGAACTGCTGGCGGCGCGCGGCGTCGAGGTCAGCCGTGAGACCATCCGCTGCTGGACGATCAAGTTCGGCCCGCAGATCGCGCGCAATTTGAAGCGCCGGCGCTCGCCCCCCTCGCCTCGCTGGCATCTGGACGAAATGGTCTGCCGCATCGGCGGCCGGCGCATGTACTTGTGGCGGGCCGTGGACGACGAAGGCGCGGTCCTGGACCTCGTCGTGCAGCAATCACGCGACGCCGAGGCTGCGCTGAAGCTCCTGAAGCGCCTGCTGCGCAATCAGCGAGTTGCGCCTGAAGCCATCGTCACCGATGGCCTGGCCTCCTACCCAGCCGCGCTGAGGGAACTCGATCTGCTCCACCTGCACCGGCCCGGACGATTACGGGAGAACAATCGGGCCGAGAACAGCCATCTGCCGATCCGGCGTCGCGAGCGGAAGATGCAGCTGTTCAAGAGCCAAGCCGCAGCCCAGCGCTTCCTCACCACCCACGCGGCGGTCTACAACACCTTCTACACCCAACAGCATCTCGTCAGCCGATCCACGCTTCGCCGCTTCCGCGGCGAAGCTATGCAAGCTTGGGCCCAGGCAACGGCGTGATCCTGCCACCGCGGCGGCGCCCGCTCGTCCTACCGAGTTAAGTTGCCAACGCTGTCGCCACCGCGGGCGCACTGGGAAAGCTCCCTCAAGCACGTCGACCGAAAGTTTTGGGTGATCGTCTATCTAGCTCTCGGCTGGATGGTTGTCGTCGCCCTCAAGCCGATGATCAATCACCTGGCCTGGTACGCGCTTCTGCTCCTGCTCGTCGGCGGGATTCTCTATTCGACGGGTGTCATTTTCTACGTGAACAAGCGGCTGAAGTTCGCCCGTGCGATCTGGCACGGCCATGTCGTGGCAGCCGCCGGCGCGCACTGGACGGCGATCCTTCTCGGGGTTGTCCTCACCAGCCACTAGCCGCCCCGCCGCCAACGGCAGCGGGGTGACAGACCGGTGAACTAGCGCTCTGTACCGGGGATCGGTGAACCGAAGCCGCCGCTCGACCGCCGATCCGGGTGATCTGACTCGGCCTCGTACGGCTCGCTTCGGTCGGCTTCGAACGAGCGCCCCTCGGCGTATCGCCGACGCTCAGCGGCGATTTGCTCAGAGCTGTAGGGCTGCGAGCTCGCATCGAACTGGCTCCAGCCCTGCGCGCGGTAATCATCGCCGCGCACGGCGGCGTCGACACCGCGCTGATCGTCCAGAATCTGCTGCACACGAGCGGCATCGTCGTCGTCGACTCTGACGCTCACCAGCGTGCCCCCCCGGCGAACGCCTTCCGAATAGACGTGAGCCTCCGCATCGGAGTGCCCGGCTTCCTTGAGTGCGCCGAGCAGCCCGCCCGCAGCGCCGCCCGCGGCCGCTCCGGCTGCGGCGCCGACGGCCGTCGAGGCCAGCCAACCGGCCGCGACGACCGGGCCCAGCCCGGGAATCGCCAACATGCCAAGACCTGCAAGCAGTCCGCCTGCCCCGCCGAGTAAGGCTCCAGTCGTTGCGCCCTTGCGGGAGCCGTCGGCCACGTCGTTCTCGCCGTCACCATTCGGGTCGCCAAGCGGCCCTTGGCTGGAGCCGGCGTGCCGGTGTCCCTCGTGCCAGTTGTCGGTGTTGTTTGAGACAAGGCTGATGCGATTGTGATCGACACCGTTCCGTTCGAGATCATCCAAAGCACGGAGCGCTTCGGTATGGGTGTCGAACAAGCGGGTGATGGTTCTCGTCATTGTAAAGTTCCTTAATGTTGAAGCTCGGCCTACTTGGCGGTGACCGCGCCCTTGAAATCGACCGACACCTGAACGGTGTTTCCGCCCTTCTTGGCGCTACCCGTCCACAGGCCTTCGGCCGTCTTGGTCAGACCGGAGACGTCAGTGTAGCCAGCGTTCTCGATGTGACCCTTCGCCTGTCCCTCGGTGAACGAGTTGGAGCCCGGCGTCTGGGTTGCTTCGGTCTTGTTGGCGTCAGCGTTGATCGCGTCATTCTGAGGCGAGCTGGGCGGGGAAACCGCGCCGCCCGCATCCATGGCTCCACCAGCCGCAGCGGACGTTGCGTTTGCCCCGGCGGCCGCAGCATCGCCAGCGGCGACTTCTGCGTTGGCGGCGGCTTCGGACGCAGGCTTGGAGCAGGCTCCCAGCGCACCGACCATCATGACCATGCTGGCGAGCACGGCCGCTTTCGTTTTCATCTCGAAGTTCTCCGATACAGGCCGGCAGAAGCGTCCCGCTACCCGATGCGTTCCAATTGCTGAGCTCGCCAGACGGGGCGTGATCGGCCGCGGCGTCGAAAGCGCCGTCTCGGGATCTCCGGACATGGTAGATTTTGCAATGCACCAAGACGAACGGAAGATCCTCGCCGCTGAACGAGCCCATCGCTACGCCCCCAAGCCAACAGGCGGGGCGGTCATGGCGGGCGTCTGCGGCGCCGTTGTCGCGCTGCTTGTCGATGTGGCGGCTTCGGGATTCTACAGCTGGCGTGTGATCGAACATGTTCGGCTGACGGCCGTCGCCATGGCCGCTGGCTTTATGCTCGTGACGCTAGGCTACCTGCGGGCGAAGCGGCTCAACCGGACTGCACGTCATGAAGAGCTGACCCAGATCAACGCCGATGAGGACGAACCGCAGTAGCTCGCGCGACTGTTGGCGATTCAATGATCTCCCCGTGCGGTGGCGCTGGAACGGCGCAGTCCGCCCGTGGGTTAGGCTGATGAATGTTGCCCCGCAACATCCGCGGCTCGCCCCATCCACCGTTCACAGACGCCTTGTGGGTGAGTTCAACCAAGGAAATCGCCATGCCTGAAACCCAGACCACGGGAACGCCCGGTGCTGCGCCCAAGCAGGGAGCCGCCGGCGATCCTACCCATTACAACAAGCGCACGCCCGAAGCCGCCGATCGCGAACAAGTCGCTCCAGCAGCAGAAGAAGCTACGATCAATCGGACCGCAGAGGCGCAGAAAGACGCCGCCCGCGCCAATCAGGAATTCCTCAGCTCCAATCTGGACACCGCGCGTGACGCCCTGCGCAGCGGCGTAGAAGCGAGCGCTCATGCGTTTGAGACCGTGACGACGTCGTTGACGCGGACCTTTGGCATGGCCGCGCCTAACGGAGAGGTCGCAGAGCAAACCGCTCAAAATGTTCGCGCCGTATCGCAGGCGAACACGGCGCTCGCACGGGGCGCCCAGGAGGCGTCGCGCGCCTGGTTCGGCTTTATCCAGCAGGCTTCAAAGGCCAACCTGGAAGCGATGTCGCAGTTCGCCAAATGCCGCTCGATGCAAGATATTGTCGCTGTTCAAAGCGACCTCGCCCGCGCAAGCCTGCAACAGGTGATCGAGGGCGGTGAAACAATCGCGCGCTCTACTTCGGCCGCCGTACAAGAGGCAAAACAGGCGATGCAATCGTTCGAAATGACGAGGTAGCGATCCCTTAGTGGATCTGCTCCGCAGTCTCGCGCGACGAATGGGACCCCGGCGGTAAAGCCGCCGGGGTCCCCCTCAAGGCCAGATTGGCGCGGGCGCCTAGGGTTTGTGGGTCTGGCGGGTTAGTCGCCAAAATGAGACTCATAGGGATCGATGCGTTGATCCTCCGGCGCGGCGACCACGCGGGACATGGCGCCGCGCTTGTTCGCAGCACGGGCGCCAAAACAGGCGGCGCGCACTGCGTCGCCGCGGGTCTGGAAGTCGCCATACAACGACTGGCCCTGCGAGACACGCCACGCGCCATCAACCTCGGAGACCCGGAATGTACTCTCGCTCGTTTGACTTTGGCCACTGCCCCAGGTCAACTCTACGCCTCCCGACGAAATAAAGAAAAGACCTTAGGCAGAAGGAGGACGGTCACGACGCAGACCGCCGATGCAATAATGATTGGGGACATTTTATTCGCTGTTGCCGCCGCATCTGGCATTATCAACCGCTTCGGTGGCGGCACATGACCAAATGGTGCTGCTGTTTATATGGAGAGCTCGGCGTCGACTTGCGATGGGGCGCAAAAAATTAAAGCATAAGAAAAGGTGCTGGCAGTCTAACGCTAACTAGTCTCCGGTCTGCGGAGGCGTCTTTTGCACCCCATTTCGTTCAAGCGTCACCGCTTCCCGGCTGATGTCATTCGCCAGGCGGTGTGGCTCTATTTTCGGTTCACCCTCAGCCTCAGGGATGTGGAGGAGCTGCTGGCGGCGCGCGGCGTCCAGGTCAGCCGCGAAACCATCCGATGCTGGACAATCAAGTTCGGCCCTCAGGTTGCGCGCAATCTGAAGCGCCGGCGCTCCCCGCCCTCCCCTCGTTGGCACTTGGACGAGATGGTCTGCCGTATCGGCGGGAAGCGCATGTACCTATGGCGCGCGGTCGATGACGAGGGCGAGGTCCTGGATGTTGTCGTGCAGCGATCGCGGGACGCTGAGGCGGCGCTGAAGCTCCTAAAGAGGCTGTTGCGTAATCAGCGGATCGCCCCCGAGACCATCGTCACTGATGGCCTGGCGTCCTACCCCGCCGCTCTCCAGCAGCTCGACCTCCTACACGTGCATCGACCAGGGCGATTGCGAGAAAACAACCGGGCTGAAAACAGCCATCTGCCAATCCTCCCAGTCCCGCGACGCGGAACGATCTCTCGGAACTCTGTTGGGCGGAGCGCCGCCAAAGGAACGTCGCCACCCGCGAGACGTTGGTGCGGCCCCGGAGGCCGCCGCATGCCACTTCTCGGATTTGTTCGATTTTTCACGACCTTGCTGTCGCTCGCGATCCTCGCGGCGGCCGGCTATCTGCTCTGGTCCTGGTATGAGGGGCACTTGGTCCGTACCGTCGCGGGCGACCTGGTACGGGAACGCGACGGATGGCGGCTCTGGACCAGCCTTGGTCTCCTCGCCTGGTCGTTCCTCGGGTCCCGCTTGATCCCGCTTCTGATCGCCAAGCGCGACACGCGTCGCACGATAGCGCAGCGCGGCGGTGGCCAGATGATCGCAAGTCCGACTGGATCATCCCTCTACGTGGAGACCCACGGCCCCATGGGAGCGCCGATGATCATCTTCACACATGGCTGGGGAATGGACTCGACGTTCTGGCACTACGCGAAGGAGGACCTGGGCGACAGGTTCCGCCTCTTGCTATGGGACCTGCCGGGCCTCGGCCGTTCCAAGGCGGCCGACCGGGAGGCGATCGGCCTCAACGCCTTTGCGACGGATCTCGCGCACCTGGTCAACTTCGCCGGCCGCCCCGCCGTGTTGGTGGGGCACAGCATAGGCGGCATGACCATCCAGACTCTGGTGCGCGAGTTTCCCCTACTCCACTCGCGGCTCGCAGGAATCGTGCTCTTGAACACGACCTACACCGACCCCCTGAAGACGATGATATTCAGCTCCCTGTTCCAAGCGCTCCGCCGCCCGGTGCTGGAGCCGATGATGAAGCTGGTCATCGCGTTGCAGCCCGTCTTCTGGGCCCTCAAGTGGCAGAGCTATCTCAGCGGCTCGTCCCATATGGCCAATCGTCTTGGCTTCGGAAGGTTCGCGACGCGAAGCCAGCTCGAACACACGAGCCTACTCTCAACGCGTAACCCGCCCGGCATCCTCGCACGGGGGAATTTGGCGATGATGCATTGGGACGCGACCGACGTGTTGACCCGGCTTCGCGTTCCCGCCCTCGTGATCGGCGGCGACCTCGACATCATCACCAAGCTAGAAGCGAGCCGAGAGCTTGCCGGCGAGAGCGACCTCGCCACGCTGCAGGTGGTAGCCGGGGTCAACCACATGGCGCCGATGGAGCGCGCAGACCTTTACAACCGCGCCATCGCCGAATTCGTCCTTCAAGTACAGCCAAGCGCCACGGAGGATGTTGCGGCGCGCGCAGGGGATGACGAAACAGTCGGAATTCAGCGGGATGGAGATGATCGTCCGATCGACCGGTCGATTCACTAATGGCGCCGCGCTGGTGAGAGTCTCAGTACCCGCGCCGCCGCGCACTCGCCCTATCTGAGTGTCCCGCCCTGGCATCACGCTCGCGGCGGATCTGCGGTCGCTGTAGCTCGATCCAGGTCGGGGCATGATCGCTAGCTCCGTCCTCTCCCCTCGCGGCCCGGCTGACGCCTGCGGCCAGCAGCCGCTCAGACAGCGCTTGGCTCAACAGAAGGTGATCAAGCCGCATACCTTTGTCGGTAGGCCAGCGATGACGCAGGTAGCCCCAAAAGGTCCAGAGGGGCTCCTCAGGATGAAGACAGCGCAAAGCGTCGGTCCAACCTTGAGCAAGCAGGCGCTGGTATGCAGCCCGGATTTCTGGCCGAAGCAGCGCGTTTTGCTGTTCGTGATGGCCCGGCCAGATGTCAACTTCAGTGGGCACCACGTTGTAGTCGCCAGCAAGCACAACGGGGATTCCCGAAGCTATCAAGCTAGCCGCGTGAGCGATTAAGCGCTCGAACCAGGCCAGTTTATATTCAAACTTTGGCCCTGGTTGAGGATTGCCATTGGGGAGATAGATCGAGGCGACCAGAACCCCGTTCACGGCCGCCTCAATATAGCGAGCCTGATTATCGGCAGGATCGCCAGGCAGGGCCGAGCGCGTGAGTACGGGCGTCGCGCCTCGCGCCAGGATCGCGACACCGTTCCAGGCGCGTTGGCCGCGCCAGACGGCGCCGTAGCCGGCAGCCTCGATAGCCGCGAGTGGAAACGCCCGATCCTCTGCCTTGAGCTCCTGTAGGCAGAGCACGTCCGGCCGGGCCGTTTCCAGCCAGGCAACAAGGTTGGCGAGGCGCTTGTTGACGTTGTTGATGTTGAAGGTCGCAATCCGCACTCGCGGACCTCAGACGGCGCCGAGGCGCTGGATCGCGTTCGCCAGGGAACGTTCCCCGTCGCAGTAGTCAGACCAGGCCGTTAGCTTAGCGACGAGGGCTGGGGCCGTTCGGACAGTGTACTTGGCTGGATCAAGGCCCTTTTTCACCTGGCTCCAGCTCAAAGGCATGGAGATGGGTGCGCCCGGCCGTCCGCGGGGCGACAGGGGCGCCACGGCCGTCGCCATACGGTCATTGCGGAGGTAGTCCAGGAAGATCCGGCCGGTGCGCTCCTTCTTCGCCATGTTGATCAAGTAACGGTCGGGCGCATCGGCGGCCATCACCTTACAGACGTCGCGCGCGAAGGCTTTGGCGACGGCCCAGTCGACGCCCTCGGCCTCCAGCGGAGTCACGATGTGCAGCCCCTTCCCGCCCGTTGTCTTGCAGAAGCTAACAAGGCCAAGCTCCTTCAGACGGTCGCGGATCTCACACGCGCCTTCGATCACATCCTCGAAGGCGACGTCCGGCGCAGGGTCCAGATCGAACACCAGTCGGCCTGGCTGCTCTGGCGAGAACGGTTCGGAGTTCCAGGGATGGAGCTCCAGCGCGCCCGTCTGCGCGGCGGCCACCAGCGCCTCTACCTTGTCGAATTGAATGTAGGGCTTGCGGTCGCCCCAAACCTCGACCTCGGTAATTAGCGCCGACTGACCCTTGGCGCTATGGCGCTGGAAGAAGTTCTGCTTTCCGTTGATGCCGTCCGGCATGCGGATCATCGAGCACGGGCGGCCCTTCACGTGCGGCAGCATCCATTCACCGACTGCCTCGTAATACTGCGCTAGCTCCAGCTTGGTCACCGGCTTCCCGTCGTTGGCGTCAGGCCACAGCGGTTTGGCGGCATGGCTGATCGTGATCCCCATGACCGGGATCGACCCGCGCGCCATCACCGTCTTCGTCCGTATCGTCGCCGGGCCCGGCTCGCTGAGCTCGGTCGCCGCCGCCGGGGCCGGCGCTTCGGTCTCGACCTCGGCCGCGGGCTTGTCTTCCCGCAGGCCTTTGAACGAGGCTTGGCGCAGCGTGCCGTCGCCCGTGAAGCCGGCGTACTGAATCTCGGCCACCAATTCCGGCCGCACCCAATGCACACCCGCGGCCTTCTTCGGGGCGCCGTTTCCCTTGAACGGGTTCTCGTCGGTCTCAAGGGCCTTCAGCTTGGGCAGGATGCGATCGACCGTCTCTCGGCCAAATCCCGTGCCGATGCGGCCCACATGGACCAGCTCGCCATTACGGTTCACACCAGCGATCAGCGAGCGGAAATTGTCCCCCGTCGTCGTCCACCCGCCAATGACCACCTCGTGGCCTGCCCGGCATTTGGACTTGCCCCAGCTCTCGCTGCGGCCCGATTGGTACGCCGCATCAAGCCGCTTAGAAACGATGCCCTCAAGTTCCATACGGCAGGCCGACTGCAGGACTGCGTCGCCTGCAGTAATGAAATGGTCGACGTAGCGGATGATGGGCGGCGCGTTCTCGACATGGGCCTCGAGCCGCGCCTTGCGCTCGCTGAGCGGCAGCGGGCGAAGGTCTTGGACGCCGTCGAACATCTGGTCGAAGACGAAGAACACGAGGTTCTTCGTTCTACCCTCCGAAATCGCCGCCTGGAGGGCGGAAAAATTTGGGGCGCCAGTGTGGTCGAGCGCCACCACCTCGCCGTCGATGATGCCGTCGCTGAAACCCTGGCCAGCGACCACGATCTCAGGAAACTTGGACGACCAGTCGAGGCCCTTGCGCGAGAGCAAGGTGGCCTTGCCGCCGACGGTGCGCAGCTGCATGCGGTAGCCGTCAAACTTGATCTCGTGCGCCCAGCCGGATCCTGCCGGCGGCTTGTCGAGAAGTTTGGCCAGTTGCGGCGCCACGAAGGCGGGGAGGCTGGCGACGGTCTTGGCCTTCGCTGACGATGCCTTCGACCTGGTCGGCGGAATCACGCCGGCGGGCGCGCTGTCGTCGCGATTGCTCTGCCAGACGGCTCCCGCGGGCGTGCCCTCGGAGGTCATGAACGGCGTCGCCGCCTTCCCCTTGCCATTGGCGATCTCGGCCATTGTTCGGCCGGATGCGACGGAGCGGTCGTTGTCAGTCGGCCCGGAGACATTGCCCTCTTCCGCCCCCTGGTCCCGATGCTTGATCAACAGCCAGCTGGCCCTGCCCTGGCTGTCGCGCTTGGTGCGTACGATCACCCATGAGCCGTGCATGCGCTCGCCTTCCATGACGAACTTTAGTTCGCCCTTGGCGAGGGCCTGGCCAATCTTCTCGAAGCCCTTCTCTGGCGCCCAGTAGCCGCGGTCCCACAGCATGACCGTGCCGCCGCCGTACTGACCCTTAGGAATCGTGCCTTCAAAATCGCCGTATTCGAGCGGGTGGTCCTCGACCTCCATCGCCATCCGGCGAGCCTTCGGATCGAGCGATGGTCCCTTCGGTACGGCCCAGGAGCGGAACGTTCCCTCGTACTCGAGGCGCAGATCAAAATGCAGGTGGCTGGCTGCGTGCTTCTGAATCACGAACCGCAGCGCATCCGATGGCGCTACTTTGGCGTCCTTCCCCGACGGCTCTGCGGTCTGCGAGAAGTCTCGCATTTCCTGATATTTGGCGAGCTTGGTCGCGGCCACGTCTGTGCTCCGACTCAGGGTAGGATCTTCAACGAACACCCGGTTCACACGATCCCAGGTGACGGCGGCGCATGATCCATTGCGCACCGTGCAGCCGGAGCACAGGAGACTTCATTGGCCCAATCCTCAGGCGCCCGCCGCTACCGCGTCCACGCACGACACATTGACGCCCACCACGCCCGCACGCTTGAGGAACGCTCTTTCGAAGCCGCAGCCGTCGCCTACCTCGAAGACTTGCATGATCTCGGCGCGCAGCCAGAGATCAGCATTGTTGTCCGCGACGTCGAAAGCGGCCATGAGCACTGCTTCAAAGTGGATCTGGAAAGCGGCGAGACCTCGTCCTGCAGCTGATAGTCAGAAGCCAATTCCCATCGGGTTTATTTTACTGCGGTATGGCGGTCAAACGCAGGCAAAATCCGGCACTCCGGCGTCGGCTCGACCGGCTCAGCCAGTAGAACTTGCACCTGTGATGTCCTGTTGGCGTCGCAAGAGGCCAGCTTCATCACCGGCGAGGTCTTGCGCCTGACGGCGCGCCGCACCGGGACGTAACAGCGGGTGCATCGAAGAACTCCTCGAACGAATCGGCAGCCAGATTGTTGAGTCGCTGCGGCTGAAGCGCCGCCTGGAGAACCTCGATGGCCTACCGTCCGACCTGGCAAGGACACCTGAAATTGTCGCTCGTGACCTGCCCGGTGGCGCTCTACACCGCCACCAACTCGGCAGGCGACGTCCACTTCAACCTTATCAACCCCAAGACAAACAACCGCATCAAGATGATCACTACCGATCCCGATACCGGACCGGTCGATCGCTCGGAATTGGTCAAGGGCTACGAGGTTTCCAAGGGCGAGTATATCCTCTTGACCCAAGAAGAGATCAATTCGGTCAAGCTGGAAAGCACCAAGACCATCGAGATCGAGCGGTTCGTAGCGGAGGACGAGATCGACCGTCTTTACTGGGATAACCCCTACTTCATGGCGCCGGATGGCAATCTCGCGCAGGAAGCGTTCGGCGTCATCCGGACGGCGATGGAGCAGTCCGGCCAGATCGCGCTTGGACGTGTGGTGATTGGGACGCGCGAGCGGATCCTGGCATTGGAGCCGCGTGACAAGGGCATTCTTGCCTACACCATTCGCAGCAACGCGGAGGTACGGAAACCCGACGAGATCTTCGCCGCCATCAGCGACAAGGCGGCTGACCCAGCAATGATATCTATCGCCGAGAAGATAATCGAGCAGCAGGAGGGGCCGTTCGACCCCAGCAAATTCGTCGACCGCTACGAGGAAGCCCTGAAGCAGCTGATCGAGGATAAGAAAAAGGGCCATAAACCGGCCAAGGTCGCGGAGCCGGAGGACACTAACGTGGTTGACCTGATGGAAGCGCTCCGAGCCAGCTTGGGCGCAAAGGGCAAGACCGCGCCAAAGGCCGCCACAACTTCCAAAAGCAAGGCCGCCAAGACGCCTCCTACTAAGGCCCGCCCGCGCAAGGCCGGGTGAGCGCCGGCCGGCCATCGCGGGAGGAGACCGCTAAGCGCGGCCGAGGCCCTGCGCGCAGATAGCCATCGCCGCGCGATTTCAATTGAGGCGGGAGATGGAAGACAGCTTCGCCATATGCGGCCGGTATCGGTTTTGACCCGTCCGGTGCGGCCAGCGCCGCAGGGTGCTTTTCGCAGGCGATGGAGGAGGTCCGACGCAGAGCGGCGCCTGTGCAACGCGGTGCGTCACACGCCTGGCGGCTTCTGGTCCTCGACGGCGCGGGCCGGCTCGACGGTATCCTCTCGCTTGGCGACGTCGCGCGGGAAGCCCCAGCGAAGAAGGTGGGCGTTAGAACAATGCCTTCAGCCGCTCAGCGTCACGCGGGGCGGCGCAGCCGATATCATTGTCGAAGTAGGCGAAGACGGTGCGGCCTTCCGCACGCCACGCCGCGATCCTGGATGCCCATTGAGCAAGGACCGCGTCGGAGTAGCTGCCTGAGTAGCGGCCCTCCAATCCGTGGCCGCGGACGTAGGTGAAGGACGCTGTCGCCAGCCAGGGCGCAGGGGCGTGGTGGTGGTCGGAGACGCAGAGCGCTACGTCGCGCTCGGCCAGCGCGACGAAGACCTCGTCCACATACCAGGACGGATTGCGGAACTCGACGACGTGCCGTCGGCCAGCCGGGAGCAGGGCCAGAAAGTCTCGAAGTCGCGGCACGTCAGGCGTGGCCATCTGGGGCGGTAGTTGGAAGAGCGCCGGCCCAAGCTTAGCCCCGAGCGCCGTCATCGGCGCGTATACCCGCTCGATGGACGCCTCCACATCGCGCAGGCGCTTCATGTGGGTGATGAAGCGGGATGCCTTCCAAGCAAACAGGAAGTCTGGCGGCGCGGTCTCGCGCCAGTTGGCCACTGCAGCCTGGCTGGGTAGGCGGTAAAAGGTGGCGTTGATCTCAGCGGTGTCGAAGCGTCCTGTGTAGTGGGTGAGCCAGAGACGCTGGGGCAGCTTCGGCGGATAGAAGACGCCGCGCCACTCGCGGTAGATCCAGCCGGACGTGCCGATACGCAGCTCTGCCATGATCAGCCGACAGCCATGCCCGACACGTTCAGCACGCTGAGCAGTTCGACGAGGCGGCCGTCACCCTGACCCGACCTTGGTCGCCCCAGACTGAGGACGCCTCATGCAGACCATCTCCGTAACCAGCCAGCGGCAGATGAGCGCTCCACTAACCCATCTACAACGGCCTCATGTTCCGCCGGGGTAAATTAAACAAGGCCATGACCTGCCCCCTTCCTGATCCCTCGGTTTGAGTGAGAGTCCGTCACCGTGAGGAGACGGACGTGAAGAAGAGCAGGTTCAACGAGGCGCAGATCATCGGCGTGCTGCGCGAGCAGGA
>Ga0068864_100003038_pt1 | contig 13857 bp, 11 predicted proteins | sample KBSSwiS72_FD_66586 | JGI IMG/M metagenome (GOLD analysis project Ga0068864, IMG submission 66586) | Switchgrass rhizosphere microbial communities from Kellogg Biological Station, Michigan, USA - KBS Switchgrass S7-2 | ecosystem: Host-associated > Plants > Roots > Rhizosphere > Soil ... | reverse complement strand
ATGGCGGGTGCCGAAGGGACGGGTCTGATGAATGGGGTAACGAGGGTCGGTCCTTCACTACAGCCCGAGCCTGGAAAATTTGACGAAAAAGTGCTCGACGGCCTCGACCTTGTGCTTTACGAAATGGGGAAGAGAAAGATGAACGCGGTCATCTTTCTTAGTAACAATTGGGAGTGGAGTGGCGGTTTTCAACAATATCTCATTTGGAACGGTATGATCTCCGACGAATGGCTCGCTAGGAAGCCGTCCTGGGACGAGCTTCGAGAAAACGTTTCCAAGTTCTATTTTTGTCAGCCCTGTATGGATGGCTATCGCAAACAGGCCGCTTTCGTCATCGGCCACAAGAACAAATACAGCCACCGCCGGTATATTGACGACCCCACGATCATGGCTTGGGAACTGGCCAACGAGCCCCGGCCTATGCTCCCTGCGGCAATTGACGTCTACCTAAAATGGACCAGTGATACGGCAGCGTTTATCAAGGGGCTTGACAACCATCATCTTGTTACGGCCGGCCACGAGGGCTGGATCGGCACCGAGAGCAATGCGAGTTTCAAACGAGTCCACGAGGACCCGAACATCGATTACCTGACTATACACATCTGGCCTAAGAACTGGGGATGGTTTCGGCAAGGGCTAATGGAAGAGGATTACACAAATCTCCAGGAAAAGACGCGTGCGTATATTGCAATGCATATTGCCGATGCCGCAATGCTAAACAAGCCACTTGTAATCGAGGAATTCGGCCTGCCGCGTGACGGAGCGTCGTTCGACCCAGCCACAGCAACCAGCCTTCGCGATCGGTATTTCCGATACATCCTATCCTATGTAAAAGTCTCCCAACATGTGGCCGGGGTCAACTTTTGGGCGTCTGGCGGCATGGCGCGGCCAAAGAAAGGGCAAACCTTTTGGAAAACCGGTGACGATCTGATGGGGGATCCACCTATGGAAGAACAGGGTCTGAACTCCGTTTTTGATAGCGATCAGTCAACGTGGAAGGTGATTCGATCGGCAACAAACTCCATAAGGGCATACAAGTGAGAGACGAGGCTACCCCGCGCGGGCCTCACGGACGATGTCAAGGAATTGTCTGGCGCGTTCCGTGACGACGTGGGTATTTCCTTCGCGGATGGCTTTTACATCGACGAGGTCGGTGCCGACGCCGAGGGCGCTTGCACCTGCCTTGATAAAATCAGCCGCAGTTTTTAAGGAAACACCGCCGGTCGGAATGATCTTGACCTGCGGGAAAGGGCCTTTCAGGTTTTTCACATAGCTAGCACCGCCGACAGATCCGCACGGGAAGACCTTGACGAAATCCGCACCGGCACTCCAAGCCGTAATAACCTCGGTCGGTGTCAACACGCCCGGCATTACCGGTGCACTGTACCGCTGACAGAGAGCGATCGTATTTAGATTCAGCGCGGGGCTGACGATAAATTGAGCACCGGCAAGTAAACAAGCACGTGCCGTTTCCGGATCTAGAACAGTTCCAGCTCCGACAAGTACGTCGCTGCCGTATTTATCTGCGACTTTCTCGATCACTTTTATCGCGCCGGGAACGGTCATCGTTATTTCGAGAATATTAACGCCACCTGCCTTAATGGCTTCGATAGCCTGCATAGCCTCGTCCGCGGACGAAGCCCTTACGACAGGGACGAGTCCGAGCTCTTCTAATTGTTTTACGATCTGCGCTTTATCCATGTTTATTATCTTGCCACGCGGGCACCGCCACCTTTCATCACTCTCAAAACGTCTGCCAGGCCGACGGTCGTCGTATCCCCTGGTGTCGTCATCGCGAGAGCCCCGTGGGCGGCGCCGCAATTGACTGCCCATTCTGCTGATTCGCCGGTCAAAAATCCGTAAATGAGTCCGGAAGCAAACGAATCGCCGCCGCCCACGCGGTCAAAAATATCGAGGTCGGGACGCATGATCGCCTGGAAAAGTTGCCCTTCGGTAAAACAAACGGCTCCCCAGTCATTAACTGAGGCCGTTTTAGCGTTGCGAAGCGTCGTCGCCGCGACCGCGAAGTTGGGATAGTCAGCCACCGCTTTGCGAATCATTTTTTCGAAATTTACAATGTCGAGTTTTGAGTGATTTTCGTCCTGGCCATCGACCTCGTAACCGAGGCAAGCAGTGAAATCTTCCTCGTTGCCGATCATAACGTCAACATACTGAGCGAGATCACGGTTAACTTCCTGAGCTTTAGCCTGCCCGCCGATAGCCTTCCAAAGAGAATCGCGATAGTTAAGATCGTACGAGATGATCGTGCCGTATTTTTTTGCGATTTCCATCGCTTCTTTCGCCACCTCAGGTGTCGATTCGGAAAGAGCACAAAAGATACCGCCCGTGTGGAGCCATCTCGCACCTTCCTCACCAAATATCTTTTCCCAATCGATGTCGCCTTTTTTGAGTTGCGAAACGGCAGTATGCCCGCGATCAGAACAACCAAGAGCGGCCCGTACGCCGAACCCACGCTCGGTAAAATTCATTCCGTTACGCACGGTCCGACCGACGCCGTCGTATTTGACCCATTTGATGTGTGACTGATCAACGCCGCCTTGATAGATCAGATCTTGAACAAGCTTTCCTATCGGATTGTCGGCGAGCGCTGTTACTACCGCTGCTTCGAGACCGAAGCATCGCTTTAGGCCACGAGCGACGTTGTATTCTCCTCCGCCTTCCCATACCTGGAATGAGCGGGCAGTATGTATCCGATTAACGCCCGGATCGAGTCGCAGCATCACTTCGCCAAGGGACACGATGTCCCATTTACAATTATCTTTTGATTTGATCTTCAACATGTTATCAGAGTCTTACTAGTTACCTCGCCATCCATCCGCCATCAACAACAAGTATATGCCCTTGTAAATAATCGCTCGCTGCCGACGACAGGAAAACCGCCGTGCCCGCAAGATCATCCGGTGTGCCCCAGCGTCCGGCGGGAATGCGTTCGAGGATCTGCCGGTTGCGCGTCTCGTCGGCTCTCAGTGCGGTCGTGTTGTCAGTCGCCATATAGCCCGGAGCAATGGCATTAACGTTAATATTGTGTTTTGCCCATTCATTCGCAAGGGCCTTTGTTACACCCGCAACCCCCGATTTCGAAGCTGTATAGGCGGGAACCGTAATACCGCCTTGAAACGAGAGCAGGGACGCAATATTGACGATCTTGCCAGAACCTTGCTCGATCATATGCCGACCGGCGGCCTGAGAAGTGCGAAAAACGCTGGACAGATTGACCTCGATTACCGTCGACCAGTCTTCCTCTGAGAAATCGACAGCCGGTGTGCGGCGGATCATTCCCGCGTTGTTGATGAGAATGTCGATACGGCCAAATACGGAAACAGTTTCCGCGATGACACGTTTCGGCGTTTCTTTTTCCGACATATCGCCCGCGATCGAAACGGCACGGCGGCCGAGTTTTTCGATCGCGGCGACTGTTTCGTCCGCCTCGCCTGCGTTCAGGCAATGGCACGCCACGTCCGCACCCGCCTCTGCAAGAGCGAGGGCCATGCCCTGACCGAGGCCAACCGAGGCTCCCGTAACGAGCGCTATTTTGCCGTCAAGTTTGAATTTATCGAGGATCATAAAAAGTAATTATTCGCGCGATGCTTCCAGTCCGCTGCCGCCAGCCGCATATTCCGGCTGGACGTTTACGACGCCAAATTGACGGTCGTCACCCTCGCGATTTGCGGCCATCATCCAAAGAAAATTGATCGATCCGCCTGGTGCGGCGACATTCGGGTGATAGCCTTTGGGCATCAAGACGACATCGCCTTCATGTACCACCTGCACTAGTTCGGGTTCTTCCAGATTAGTATAGACCATCTGAATTCCCCATTGCGGAGCGGGCATATCGATGTATAGATAAGCTTCCTCGAGCATGTCGTGGTGCTCGTGGGGCGGGAATGACGTCCAGTTGCCGTCCGACGAAAACGTCACGCCGGCCATAATCCGACCAGCCTCGATGTTTTTCCCGAGCAGAATGTTCAAGTCACGCTCCGTCGGCGGTTTGGTAACCGTAAAATGCAAAGAAGGGTCTTGTCGGATATCGCTAAACGCAACAAATTGCAGTGGGTATTGTTTTTCCACCGGTGCCGACAACTCTGCAAGATCAAAATCGGAGCTACTGGCAACAATGATCTTAGAGTCACGAGGCACATAAAGAGCGTCGTAACGGTTCATCGCAAAAGTTTGGCCGCCGGTCGTTACATTTCCCGAACCGTTAAGGCAGATAAGACCGGTCTCGTGTGTTTCGTTCTCAAAAGCTATCGGTGCATCGCCAGCCGCAATTATTATGCGACCGTAGAAAAGATTTCTAGAGGCAGTTTCACCCGGCTTTACCGTGATATTCCGGCCCTTTTTGGTGTGGGTACCCTTGACGAAACATGTCGCGGGATCGATGTTTTCTAATTTGATCTGTGTTTGCATGGTTGTATGAGTTTCGCGGTTACGCGCGATTCTAAAGTGTAGTTAAATACTCCTCCACAGCGACCTCGAGAGCTCCGCCGATCGCCGAGCCAACCGGTTCCCCGGCCTCGACCGACCAGCCGTCGATCTTACCGATGATACTTCGGCGAATGGCGGTGTTAAGCGGCCCCTCAATGAATTTCCAGCCATAAACCAACCGGCCGCTGATAATGACACGCGGAATGCCGATGCCCATTATCACGTTGGCAATACCGATGCCGAGGTAATCACCGATCTTTTCGAGTGTTCGACGCGAACGCACGTCGCCCACCTCGGCTTTGCTGACAATTTCGACAAATCTCGGCACGCTATCACCTCTTGATGGAGGACGATCACCCAGATACAGCGATGCGGCGGAGGCCGCCGACGCGTATTTTTCCCAGCATCCGCGGTTGCCGCAAACACACGGTTTACCGCCCGCGACTATCGTCATGTGGCCAAATTCGCCGGCGATACCACGTCCGGAACCGCTACCACGATAAACTTCGCTGCCAATGACGAGCCCAACGCCGATGCCGGTACCCGATCTGACAAGAATAAAATTCGTGAGCAGGCCGTCCTCAGAGTCTTTGATTTTGAGCCGTGCCTCGTACATCGCGGCCGCTGTCGAATCATTCTCGACGACGACCCGCGTATTTTTACCCACGTTGAAAGCCGAAGCGATATCGACATCGCGCCAATTCAGATTTGGTGCAAAGATCAGTTTTTCCCGTCTCGCGTCGGGCATGCCCGGCACACTTACGCCGATAACGCCCAATGCTCGGTCTGGGTGTTTACGAATAAGCCCGTCTATGCGTTCGCGCGCCAGGCGGAGAGCATAACTCGCAGTTTTCGGCGTTTCAAACTCGCTTTCGTCGGTGATCTCGCCCCGCAGTGTCGTAAAGCCGACTTGGGAGTGACGAACACCAAGATTAACTCCAATAAAATATATTTTATCATCAGTGAACGACAGCACACGAGACCGTCGCTTTTGTCCTTCCGCCGCCAGCGATTCCTCTCGAAGGATGCCCTGTGAAAGCAAGGGTTTTACGTTTTCTGTGACGGTGCTTTTATCGATCGTGAGCCGTTCGGCGATCTCGGTACGCGTTATGGGCTGGGCCGCGCGTATTAATCTAAGCAGTTGATTGCCTTTTCGCGAAGTCGATTGTTGAACTCGCGAGGCACCAAGCAACTCTGATTGGTATAACAAACCGTTATTCATTTTTCGTTAAAATAATATATTATAACGAAACGGTCTGTTCTGCCCAGAACTGAAATTCACGGTGTTTCAAAATCTCGGCCTTTGCCTGAATATCGCCGCTCGCTGTTTGCCTCACATGCTCAAAAAGCCGTTTGCCAACCTCCGCAATGCTCTCCGTGCCCTCGATCACATTTCCGGCGGATATATCGAGATCCTGCGACATTTTTTTGAATACGCGATTATTCGAAGCAAGCTTGATGACGGGCGTAATGGCGTTACCGATGGTCGTGCCGTTACCTGTTGTGAATACGACGATAGTCGCACCGGATGCGACGAGTCCAGGAGTTGATTCCTGATCGTAACCGGGGCCCTGCATCAGGTTAATGCCTCTTAACCGTGGGGTCTCGGCGTACTCGACACAATCTTCGATACGGGTCGTACCCGCCTTAACGATCGCACCCAGAGATTTGATCGTGATGTTGAGGAGGCCCCCTGCTTTATTGCCCGTACTGGGATTTTGACCGAGAACACCGCCGAATTTCGACGCGTAATCTTTATACCAATCCACCATTGCATAGATCTTGCGCCCGGTCGCCGAATCTTTGGCCCGATTCGCCAATATATGCTCGGCGCCGCAGAATTCCGGCACCTCAGTAAGAAGCACCGTGCCGCCGCTTTTTACGAGGATATCAGAACAGTATCCAAGCGATGGATTGGCCGAAATACCGGAAAACCCATCCGAACTTCCGCATTTTACGCCGAGGACAAGTTCGCTGACTGAAAACTCCTCGCGGACGCAAGCATTCACCTCGGGCAGCATTTTCTCCACCTCTTTGAGGCCGAGTTCGATGGCCGCCTGGGTGCCCCCGACATCCTGAATGCCGATCTTAAAGACAGGCTTTTGTATCGGCTTTTCGCGTTTGGTCAGATATTTTTCGACGAATGAAAGGTTGGTCTTTTCGCAGCCAAGATCGATCAGGATAACGCCACCGACATTTGGATGATCGGCATAATTCGCCAGAGTACGCATCATCACGTCGAGCGTCGAACCGTCCTGACAGCCGCACCCTTTGTTGTGGGGAATCGCCACGACGCCATCTACGTTAGGAAATTTCTCGCGGCTATAGTGCATGAATTCCGCCATCATCGAGATTTGCGTCGCCTCGTGGCTCGCACACATCGAGGTCGGTACGATCAACACAAAATTACGTGTACCGACGCGGCCATCGGGGCGGCGAAAACCCATAAAGGTCTCGATCTTATCAGCTGAAAAGTAATCCGGAGCCGGTGTATGAAGATCATCAGGCAAATTGCGAACAACGGGAACGTCGTCAGACATATTTTCATGCGTGACCCATTCGCCCTTTTCAATGCCCAGTGACGTGCCTATCGGCTGGCCGTATTGACGCACAAACTCGCCGGGCGGTATCTCGTGGGTTGCGAACCGGTGCCCCGGGGGAACAGCGTTGACTGTGACTAGTTCGCCCGACGGCAGCGCGAGTATGAGGCCGTCTGTGGTCTCGTTCTTAACGACGGCGACATTGTCATTAGGATCGACGATGATCGCAAAGTCGCTAATGGCGGCAGCCTTTTCCGCGTAGGTATCCAACATATTTATCACGCCAACAGATCGGGTAAAACGTATGAGCGCACATCGGGATGCAGACGCAAAAGTAGTCCTGGATTTTCGTCATTTTGCCGCTGCAGTTCTGAGACGTCCGACGACAGCTCAGTTTCGAACATCCTTCGAAAACTCGGCTTCTTGGCCGGAGCGGTCGACGCATCAACAATGGACTGAATGATTCTTTTCGCACCGAGGATCGCGGCCGGTCCGAGCGTTAAGATGTACGACGCACTCCTGCATTCAGCCTCATCAGATCCTGAAATATCACTGCCGCCAACCTTAAATTTCGAAATATGATGCTCTAAGATGGTTGGGCTTATCGGAATGATGCCTGCATAGTCACCAAATTGTGCTCCGCAGCCCGGCTTTATGTAGCAAAGGTGCGACGCCGCCTTGTCTTCAGGGCCGAACCCCATTAGGAAAACATCTATCCCGCCCATGGATTCGAGCTTTTCAAGATATGTTGTCAACGCCCCCTCGAGGTCATCCGCTTCGGTTAGCATCGGCGTAAAGCTTTTGATCTTGGCAAAAAAGTCCGGGCCCAGGAGGCGTTCGAAATCACGGACAAAACTCAAGCCGTTTTCCATCCGCATCGGGGCTAGGGCATCCTGGGTAAATACATTAAGCCGTCCCAGCAGCCCATCTATTTCATCAGTTTCGGCAAGGCCCCGAATGATGCGATACATAGCTTGGGCACCACGGCCCCCGAGCAGCACAAGTGTGATATCACCAGGGTTTTCATCGGCGTAGAGAACGATCTCATCAAACATCGCCTGGCCAACCGCATCCTCGCTATCGAGAACGTTATAGTTGAACGCTGACACGTTGGGAGCGACCTCCGTGTCTGTACCAGAAAAGCTCAACCAAATGTTGTTTCCTGCCGCTCTGCGTTCTACTATCTTTTTAGCTGAGGTTTGCACGTAAATACCTTTGATTTAACATTTTAATTGGTTAAACCAATTAAAATCAAGTATAATTTTCCGAAATGTTCTTAGTGCGGCTTGATTACGCGTTATGTTGTTATAACTATAGGCAATATTGAGCTTTTTGATCAGTTGTTAATTAGTTGCAGTTTTTAACCAAATAGTGCGAGGGCGGCAAAGTGGTAATACCTTTACCATAAAGAACTTTTGCCCAATTTTTATTCTTTGACCTTATGAGCTATTCAAAACTGGATCTTACGGGCCGTGTTGCCGTTTGTATAGGTGGAACTTCCGGCATTGGACGTGCGATCGCGCATGGCCTTGCCGAGGCAGGTGCCGACGTCGTTTGCACGTCGAGGCGTGCTGAGCAAGTTGGGGCAGCGGCCGCCGAGATCGAAGCCAAGGGCCGGCGAACTATCCGTGTGACATCCGACGTATCTAACAAAGCCTCAGTTGAAAAACTTTTGAATGAATGTATTTCGGCGTTTGGCAAAGTTGACATCTTACTAAACTCGGCCGGTCGAACAAAACGCGAGCCGACGCTCGACCTCGATGAAGAAACATGGAACTCGATCCTCGAAACAAATCTGACTGGGACGCTCCGCTCGTGCCAGGTCTTTGGCCGCCACATGATCGCCAATGGCTATGGCCGCATTATTAATATCGCATCGCTTTCGACATTTGTCTCGCTCTTTGAGGTTGCGGCATATTCGGCGAGCAAAGCAGCCGTCGCATCGCTGACCAAATCGCTCGCGATAGAATGGGCAAAAAGCGGGGTGAACGTGAATGCGATCGCACCCGGTGTGTTCCGTACGGCTCTCAATGAAAAACTCCTGGACGAAAGCGAGCGAGGAAGGGAATTTCTGACTCGTACTCCTATGGGGCGTTTTGGAGCTGTTGATGAATTGGCCGGAGCGGCTGTTTTCCTGGCGTCCGAGGCGGCAAGCTATGTGACGGGCGAGGTTTTGGTTGTCGATGGTGGATTTCTGGCAAGCGGAGTTAACCAATAGCCTCGCATGAACGCCGAACTCGAAGAAAAAACTGAACGCCTCACGGCCATGCTCAAACGGGAGAATCTTGATGCCGTTTTGCTCAATGCGCAGCATAATTTTGCATGGCTTACGGGCGGCGGTTCTAACGGTATCGATTTGAGTCGTGAGAATGGAGCCGCCTCGCTGTTGGTGACGCGGAAAGGGAAAAGATATCTCGTCTCGAACAACATCGAGATGCCGCGAATGCTGGCGGAAGAGATTTCGACAAATGATTTCGAGCCCGTTGAGTTTACGTGGGAAAGCGAAAAAGCAGTCGGTGATCTGGCGCTAAGAAAAGTGAGCGAATTAGTCGACGGCGAGATCGCGACAGACCTAACCCATTTTGCAGGAAGTCGATCGATCGAAAGCAAGATCGCGACTTGCCGTTACAAATTGACGACCGATGAATTGGTTCGCTACCGGGCGCTCGGCCGTGATTCAGGCGCGGCGATACGACGAGTTATTGACAAGATCGAACCCGGCCAAACCGAGCTTGCGATCGCCGAAAAGCTTCGGCATGAGCTTGCATCGCGGGGCATGATCTCCGTCGTAACTCTGGTCGCGGCGGATGAGAGAATATCGCGATTTCGGCACCCGGTGCCGACATTGAAACCTTGGAGCAAAACGCTGCTGCTCGTCACATGTGCAAAGCGCGGTGGATTGATAACGAGCCAGAGCCGGCTGGTGTGCATGGGTGAGATTCCGGATGAGTTGAAAACGAAAACCGAGGCTGCCGCGTATGTAAACGCATGCCTGCTTGACGCGACACGGCCTGCAGTTACAGGCGCCGAGCTCTACACGATGGCAGCAAATGCCTATGCTGAAAAGAATTTTGCTAATGAAATAAGTAAGCATCATCAGGGCGGTGCAGCCGGATACAAGACGCGCGAATGGGTCGCGCATCCGACGAGTGCGGAGATCGTGCAGTTGGATCAGCCGTTCGCATGGAACCCATCGATCACCGGAACGAAGATCGAGGAAACTTGTATTACGACCACCGACGGCATCGAGATCATTACCGAGTCGCCCGATTTTCCACAGATCACGACCGTGGTAAATGGACGCGAATATTATTCTCCCGGAATCTTGTCTTTATAGGAGCAAAAGGCGCATGAGTGATATTAACGAGATTTTAGAGGAAATTGACGAGCCCAAATCGGAGTCCGAGATTTCCCCGCCCGAAGAATCGGCGTCGAGCGCAACCGGAGCGGTCATCTTCGCTGCAGGAGCCATAACCGAACGCATAGGTAAGCGGCGCTGGGTAATTTGTGCCCTCTTGTTCTTCGCCGCGACCATTAATTATATTGACCGTCAGGTTTTTGGCATTGTAACGACCGATGAAACATTTCGTGCGACCATCGGCTGGAACGCGATCGAGTACGGCTGGATCCAGACCGCGTTTCAGGGGGCATACGCTCTGGGCCTGCTCGTTGTTGGCGGACTGATGGACAAATTCGGGACACGCAAGGGCTTCTCGTTTGCAATGGTATTTTGGAGCGCCGCTGCAATGGCACATTCGCTTGCAAGTTCAGCTATTGGCTTTGGCGTCGCCCGCATAGCCCTGGGATTGGGCGAAGCCGGTAATTTTCCTGCGGCTATCAAGACGGTCGCAGAATGGTTTCCTAAAAAAGAAAGGGCCCTGGCGACTGGCATTTTCAATTCCGGGACAAACGTTGGCGCGATCTTTGCCCCGATGACCGTGCCGATCATTGCAATCACGTGGGGATGGCAGTGGGCGTTTATAGTAACGGGAGCCCTCGGTTTCATCTGGCTGGGTTTTTGGCTGGTCTTTTATCACAAGCCGACGGAAGATCCAAACATCACGCCTGGTGAACTCGCTCATATACAATCCGACGCAGAGGTCGAAACCAAAAAGATCCCATGGGCCCGGCTGATCCCGCACCGGCAGACATGGGCGTTTGCGATCGGTAAGTTTTTGACTGATCCTATTTGGTGGGTATGGCTTTTTTGGCTGCCGCCATTTTTGAATCAAAAGTTTGGCCTCGACATAACAAAACTCGGCCCACCCTTGATCGTTATTTATATCATCGCCGACATTGGGTCGATCGGTGGTGGATGGCTCTCGTCCTATCTCATCAAACGGGGCCGGTCCGTGAATGCCGCCCGTAAGACTGCGATGCTGATCTGTGCGGTGTGCGTAATACCGGTCGTTTTTGCGACAAGCACCTCAAATCTGTGGGTCTCGGTAATACTGATCAGCATTGCTGCTGCAGCCCACCAGGGTTGGTCGGCGAACATCTTTACGACCGCCTCGGATATGTTTCCGCGGCAAGCGGTCGGTTCGGTCGTTGGTTTTGGCGGAATGGCGGGGTCGATCGGAGGGATGATCCTGCAGGCGAGCGTCGGCTACATTGTCGTTTACACGGGCTCCTATTTTTCGGTATTTATCATCGCAGCGTCGGCGTATCTTGTCGCGTTGCTGATAATGCACTTACTTGCACCGAACCTCGAACCGGCGGAGATCAATTATGCTTAGGGTGGTTTTGTTGAGTTTCGTTGAGTTGAATATCGGGTCCTCAACTGGGACCCGATCTACTTTTCAAACCTGATCCAATCGATATCGGCCGAGCCCGCGTCGTTGAATTTTGCGGGACGGTTGAAAAAGAATCCGATCTTTGCCCCGATCCAGCGTCCTTCGCGGGCCTTGAACGGCTCGCCTATACTCGTATATGTCCTACCATCGGTGCTATAACCGAAGTCACAGAAGGCTCCGACCTTGACCTGTACACGAAGATAAAACTCGTTTGATGGCACCAGTTGCGGCGTGGTTTCGGTTTCCGGTGAGCCCTTATCCGCATCCTTTGCGGTCGAACGCGAAATATACAGTTTGCCCTGACGGTAAACGATGTCCAGATATGCGTAGTCCATACCCATTACCACAAGACCGAACCGCTCGCCCTCAAAACGGGCGTCGAGCCGTATTTTTGCTGTCGCGGTAAATTCATCCGCGGGGAATTTTTGCAACATTAGATTTGGCAGGTCCCAGAGGTTTTTATATCCGTCGGGTTGCTGGACAGAGAACATCCGCAACACGCCTTTTTCAGGATACATAAACGCCCAGCGAGCATCTGCATTCCCATGCCATTGCCATTGAAGGCCTAGCGTCGGAACATTAAATTCGTCGGAATCAGGAGGCGTGATGACTGGATATGCTTTGCCGACATTGGGCTTTTTGAACGTGAGCACAGGCTCGCCGGTCCCGTCGCCATCCGGGTCAGTGCCCATCACCGGAAATCCGTTCTTCCAAACTGTCGGCTGCAGGTGAACGACCCGTCCGTAAGGTCCCTTGTCCTGAAAATGCAAGAACCACCACTCGCCCGTTGGCGTATCGACGAGTGCCCCCTGGTGCGGACCGTTGACTGCCGTTTTACCCTGAGCGAGCACTACCTTTCTTTCGTATGGTCCGTATATATTTTTCGACCGCAGGGCGAGCTGCCAACCAGTCGCAACACCGCCCGCCGGTGCAAGGATGTAGTAATAGCCGCTGACCTTGTAAAATTTCGGCCCTTCGACCGTCGGGTCCGATTCATGGCCGTCAAAGACCATTACGCCGTCGTCGAGCAGCCGCGTTCCGTCCGGACTCATCTTATTGACGACCAGGATACTCTTGATCCCTGCCCGGCTACCGGCGAATGCGTGGACGAGATACGCATTACCATCCGCGTCCCACAGCGGGCACGGGTCTATCCAGCCTTTTGCTTCCTTGATGAGTAGCGGGTTTGACCATTCGCCGGCGGGATCTTTGGCTTTTGTCATGTAAATGCCGAGATCGGGGTCTGGATAGTAGATGTAAAACTCGCCGGCGTGAAATCGAATAGCGGGGGCCCAAACGCCGCCTCCGTGTTGCGGCTTTGCAAAAATGTCTTTCGGCTCCTGTTCGCTGAAGACGTGATTTATCAGTTGCCAGTTTACAAGGTCTTTTGAGTGGAGGATCGGTAGCCCAGGAACTGCGTTAAAACTCGACGCCGTCATGTAAAAATCGTCACCGACGCGGATCGCATCAGGGTCGGAATAGTCGGCGTTTATAATGGGATTTTTGTAGGTGCCATCGCCGTTGTCGGCTACCCAGACCTTAGATACCTGAGCATGTAGGCTGACAGCGAACACCAGCGAGACCAGAAATGATTTCAAAAGAGGCCTCATAACTGATCGCCCGGCTATGTGTTAGTGGTTTCCATTGACGGCCGCAGCGTCTTCCTGTTCCTCGAGCCGCTGGGCTTTCTGCGTTTCGATAAGGTGGTCGTGCATTGCGCGGCGGGCGGCCTCGGCGTCCCGTTCGCGCATCGCGCGATAGATATTGTGATGCTGTTCGGCCGACTCCTTTAGGTCGCGGGCTCGCTTGACGGTTTTTGATCGGCTGTCGAAAAGTATGGTCGCGACCATATTCATAAGGGACGTCAAGATGCGGTTGTTCGATGCAGCCGCTATCGTCTGATGAAATTTCATGTCGTGGACCAGATACTGCTCAGGCTCACTAAGCGAGGCGTACATCCCGGTTATCTCCTCCGCCATCAGCGTCATCTGTTCGCTCGTCGCACGCTCGGCGGCCATGCCGGCAATGCTCATTTCCAGGGCGAGACGAGCTTCGAACATCTCGTCCGATGTAAATCC
>Ga0068864_100003032_pt1 | contig 13875 bp, 19 predicted proteins | sample KBSSwiS72_FD_66586 | JGI IMG/M metagenome (GOLD analysis project Ga0068864, IMG submission 66586) | Switchgrass rhizosphere microbial communities from Kellogg Biological Station, Michigan, USA - KBS Switchgrass S7-2 | ecosystem: Host-associated > Plants > Roots > Rhizosphere > Soil ... | reverse complement strand
AAATCTTGTGTCTTGGCACTGATACTATCTTTAAGTTGCTGCAGAAGGACAGGATCGGTACCTGCCTTATCCAATTGTTCCTTAAGACCATTTAGAAGAGCGATGGCACTATCGATGACAGTATTTTCAGCTGTAACCGCGCCTTGCAGATCAGACAGATCTAACATAATTTTCTCCAGTTTAGTTGAAAGTGTATCTAACTTACTAGAAATTTGATCTAGCTTAATGAGGGCTTGTCTAAGAAGCAGATTTGTCAGATCTGCTTTTTGCGCATTGCCAGGAAACAGAAAAGACAAATCCACTATTACTCCTTAGATTAAGATGCAGCAGGTGCTGTAGAACCCTCGGCTGGCTTAGCAGCTGCGGCTGCCTTCTCAGCAGCTTCCTTCTCAGCGGCCTTCTTAGCACGATAGGCGGCAAGAGCCTCAGTGGCCTTAGGATTGATTTCACGCTTTTCCTTACCAGCTTCGTATGCCTCAAGAATGGCATCCTTCTTACTGATAATCCAAGCTGCAAGAGATTCATCACCTTCAGTGGCGGCAACAAGAGAATTCCGAGCAGCAGTAGTCTTTTCTTCATCAGACATACGCTTCACAGACGGCCAACGGAAAGAGTCCTTGATAGCACTTGCATTTTCTTGCAGAAAAGCGATCTTCGGATTCCCTTGAATCTCCAGGAGGGCATCGAGAGCCTTTTGCAACTTATTACCTTCAACCTTGGTGACACGACGAATCGTACCAACTTCGAAGGCAACTTCGACTTGCTCTTGATTGTCAATAAGCCAAGTCGTCAACTTAGCATTATTCTCAGTCACTACCTTTAGCGCCGCCTCGATCTTCGGACGACGAATGTAATTGACGGCATCAGCACGATTATCGAACTGCTTACCGTCAGGGGTAGTGAATACTTGTTTGATATCCATGATTTCTTTACTTTCAAAAGTGATGATAGACCATTCTATCATGTAAGATACCACTATGGCCGAAGTGGTGACGGTGTTGCAAAAATAGCACTATAACTTCTATACCCTTTCAGGGTTTAGTCAACGGGTCGATGCAGAAGCATCTAAAAACAGCCTCACCTACATAGCAGGTTTGGTCGGAGTGACGCCGTTTTGGCGCCCCAAGGGGTCGGGATGGCCCCTGGAGACGCACTCCCACACGGCCCGCTGAAAGTGCTAATTTTTATCCTTTTTCTTTATTGCCTCATTTAGTGCTTCATTGATTCGTTGTTGGTTAGCTTCTTCACGTTTGATATGATTATCGAGAGCACTCAAAGAAATACGTAAATCATAACTGCACTTTAAAGCACGTTCAAAGTTGTTATTTACATGCCAACCGCTCTGTTCCACTTGTAGCAGGATTTGAAGAAGATTGACACTATGGTTCATTGTATTAACAACAGGATCCATTTTAGCCTCACATAGATAAGCCGTGGTATTCTTCCAGCTGTGTCACCAGGAATTCCCAAACTTGTCTTTCATTTTCCTCTAATTCATTCCATGAATCTATATAATTCATAAAATGATCTTGAGCTTTCATGAATTCTTCATAGAGAAGCTGCGCAGCAGATTTCATCTAAGACCTCGCAAGAATGTGTTCTCGTGGAACTTTAAAACCAGATGATCGAGGATGACCCCCACCACCATACATTAAAGCTATCTTACTGACATCCATACCACCTTCGACAGATCGTAATCCGAAACACCTATCAGTAGCAGTATCATGATAACAGGCGGCAAAAGGATGATTCTCTGCAAGAATAGTAGCAGCATCAGACACCATTGTATAAGGGAGACTTGCCACAGGAACAATGTGATTTCCAATACACATTGGACGTGTAACTTCTTTCAAAAGTTCCCTAATATCTTTAAAATGTTTACGTTCGATTGCTGCACCTGCTACTGTCATCTTAAGAAGTTCAGTTTGATCTGCCTTCATCATAGTATCCCATGTTTCAAAATCATAAGGATAACTAAAAACGTTAGCTTGAATTTCACGAGTATTAGGTAATTTAAACTTCCAAAGATCTCTATCTTCAATATGTCCAAGTAGAAGTGGCGGATCAATATCACCAAACAGGAACTTCCAAGCTAACACTGCACCACTGTGTTCGAGACTACAGAAATATTTCAGATTAGGCAATCCTTGAAGATCTTCCAATGCTGTCTTATGGTGATCAATCAAAGTTACGCTAGCAGCCTCTTTAATGATCTCTTCGACAATATGACGCTTGTAGCTGAAGTCAACTAAGAAGACATCTTTACCGACACACGAAGGCGGCGATTTTTGATAGACACCTGGATAGTACTCTGCAGAACTTCCATACACTTTCCAAAAACACCATGCTGCTCCAAAACCATCTGCACAATTACCGTGGTAGATTATCAGTTTTTGGGCCGTATTTTGCATCAAATTCTTCCTTTAAAATTTTACAGCATCTGTGCCATTCACGCTTGTTGACAAGGCCCCAGCCTACTGTATCTGTTAAGTCCGTATCCTTAATAACAGCTTGCAAGTATTTGTCAATAGCTGTGACAATAATCATTTGTGCTAAAGGACCTGCCTTCGAGAAATTCATTAGATAGTCTAAGAATTCATCATTAGCCATTCTTTCAGGTGTTTTAGTAAGCTGAACTTCAGCTGCATCTGCTGCATTTACTGCATCATCCATATTTTCAGCATACTTCTTCATAAAACCTTCTTTAATTTAGTGGTTATGGCATCGACATCAAAGATGACTTCGGCAATGAATTCCTCATCATCTAAGATGCCTTGTGCTATAGGACTAGAGCGGGTGCCCTTTTGAAACTTTGCATATTTCGCAAGTTCACCCTTTCTAATCTCATTTAGCGATCCGCGAAGATCCACCATTAGGTTTACTAAATTTAAAAGTTTCAGGCGGTCGCGTTTGTTCATCCTCAGGTATGTTTAGATACTTTTCTAAACGGCTCACTCTTGCATATTGATAGGCTGTCATTGTGATAGCGTAATCCAGACCAGATTGAGTCTTTAAGAGACTAGCTCTTGCTTCATCTAACTCATTCTCCGCTATTTGTTTGACAGTGCGACGTTTAAAACTATTCAAAAATCTCATCAATGAGCTTTGCGAGGTAAGTGGAATCGATCCGTTGGTCTGCATTTTCAATAGCTCTCATAAGTTGATGCATATAGGCTTGATCTACACCGAGAAGTTGTTCACGTAGGGTAGGCATATCCTCCAGGTTAATTTTAGACACTTGAAACATAATCTTTAGCATCTGTCCAGCTGTGATTCTCCATCCACGTCCAATGAATTTACGCAGACGGAAAAGTGATGCTAAAGGATATAAAGAACCTTTATAAATCAATGCTTTAGAAAGAATGCTTTCCATTGATTCTGCAGGAAGTTCGAGATGTTTCTCTGCATAATCATACCAACACATACAATGGACATAATCATAGTTAACATGAATATCAGAAGGCTTACCATAGAATCGAACGATCAATTGCAGTTTATCAGACAATGTGATTGCATTCTCTGAAAGAAATACAGGACGATACTTGCGACCCATATGAATTTCAGCGTCTGTAGGACGACCAGGAGGACGCTTAATTCCTTTGGCCATGTCTTCTACATATTCGAGAGGATTCTCTGCAGCATGATTGTATTCCATATCTGCCTGAGATCCACCATTCAATGATTGAAAGAACTTATCGGTTTCTTCATCAGGCTCTTGCTCAAAGTATTTGTATTGGGATTGTTTTTCAGAGGCAATACCTGCACTCTTCATGTAGATGATAATACGATTTTCAGCATTACCAAGGCAATTCATACGCATTTCTTCTTTCACCATTGGCGTATACATTTGCCTTTGAGGTGCTTGCATTGGATATTCAGGAGGCCAGATAAAACCTTGGGGATAGGCTTGTTTGTACCAATCTTGATTTTTCTGCGTCTCATGCCACTTTGAAGATTGCAGAATTCTTGTATTATATTCTGTAACTTCCTTGACCTTCTTGCCATGAGTTTCATTAGTATACAAATTGAAAGTATCTACATAGTACTTAGCAACAGCCAATGCAGTTTCACGTGTCTTAAAGTAAATATCAAAGTCATTTGGCATTTCGCCAACAAGCATAGAAGAAATAGCTCCACCAGTAACAAAGCAATCTCTTGCAGCTGCTTCTCGTGTTGGAACATCTCTAATTGTGGCTAGCCATTTCATTATGAGTGAATTAAGAACACTCTTGATTGTAGCTCGCTTCATTCCGGACATAGTATACCTTTCACTGATTCAGCCCATTCAATGACCTCATTGTAGTCACCTTTAATATGAGCAGGTACAAGAACATGTTTATAAGTTGTTTTATCAAATGGCCATCTTGTTACTATACGATTGCCTTCTTTTGCTAACCATTCATTATTTCTTACTTCGAAGTTCCAATCACCATTTACAACATAACCAAATTGGACTACTTTACCATTGTCGCATAATACAGCTTCTTTTATATACAATGGCATGTTATTAATGAAAACTACATATCTACGAGGTGTTGATTCTCTGAAAGATATGCGAGTAACTTTCATAACATTTGTTCCTTTAACAAATCATATGTATCGCGAACCCATACTGCATCATATAATGCATTATGTTGTTGATCTTTCTGTTTTAACACCTTGGGATTGCCAACTGAATCAATCAATTGCTTCAGATCACGACAATACATTGGAAAATGTTTTGGCAAATCCATCATTGTACCGAACAATTGGCAGAATACAACCCAATCATAATCGGCATAATATGCCCAGAAGATCGGTTTTGTGTCATCACCAATGAATTTCAGAATTTCTTCTTTAATTGCTTTTCGACTGTGATTGCCACCTTTATGCATCTTTGGAAGTACATTAATTCGAACCCATTCATTAGCTTTGGATAGATCAGCTTCTCTATTTTCTAAGTATAACGTTCTACCATCTTCTGAGATAATACCAATGCTGAGAAGATCAATGGTTTTACCATCTTCAATGAATTCAGTATCAAAGAAATATCTCATATATCAATCCTATTTCTAAAACCAACTGCACGAATGAATCTTGGTTTATCTTTCATACCATGACGCATGAACTTGAACTTAAGTAATTGACCAAGATACTTATCTTTATTGCGAAGAATATGTTTCCTTTCGGCATGTGTGAGATTTCCAGGAGCTACATCAAGAAATTGACTTTGCCATTCAACAATCAATGTTCCAGACATTCCTGAATCTGCCAAATTATCCATTACAAAAGAACGTTTGGCATAACCTCGTTCATCAACTTCTTTAGTGTTATTATTAGTCTTGCCTTCAAGCACGTCTACAAGAATACCTTCAGCATCTTCAAAACGCTTTAGCTTATAGATCCATCCTTCGGTAAATGTACCTCGATTACATTTGTAAGGACCTAAAGGATCTCGCATCATAATGCCTTCAAAGCCCAGCTCTAAACATTTTGCTTCGAAAGCTAATAGTTCTGTTTCATCATAGACTAGCTCGTGCGGGACCAAATGGTAATTTTCTGCTGCATCCTTGATAATTTCTTGAGCCTTTTCATGGCGCTCGAAGAATGGCCTCTGGAGCCAATCTGGGTGGCAATAATCGAAGACATAGTAATGGAGGTCATCAATAAATTTATCCTCAGACATTACATAGCTTTGTGTCCGATTATATACACCAAAATCAGTAGGATTACCAACGATTATTTCACCATCAGTATGATTATAATGAGTGAACTCATCTTGTACTTGTATAGATGGTAATTGTTTGAGTGTTCTCGAAACAGCTTCATTACCCTTTACAATACATCTAATTCCATCATATTTTGCTGAACATAACAAGGGATACCGAAGTCTTTCAAAGTAGTGTTTATATGTCCCAGGAGATTCCCTAGGAGATAACATTGGTCTGAACATTGTAACCTTTAATTGATCGTTAATATTTAGCGGCAGCCCCGTAGGGCCACCGCGTTTATCTCATTAGAATATTGGTTATACGCGTGAATTCAGCCATAGAAAAGCTGAGAGCTTCATCTAAAGTAGTATGCTGTCCATCTATCTTTGTGCAAAGATGAATCAATACAGCAGCTTGCATCATCGGATGTGGATACAAAGATGCAGCTATATGATGGCCCACCTTAGGCTGATAGATTTCCATAAAGCGTTTGTCTTTAAGGATTATTTCAGCAATTTGTTGAGTGGCAAGATCAACGGATTGGGCATGACCCATTCCCACACTCATCACCACTTTCGAATTCAGCGTTTGCGGTGGAATTAATAATTTGAGTTCTTGAAATAAGTTCGTCATATGTTTCCTTATCAATTTCCTGGTACGGAGCTTGCGCAAAGCCATGATCACTATGAAGTAAGAATGAAAGACTCTTGAAAGTATTTCTATAGTGTGTTTCTAAGTATCGACGTATGATAGGAATTTCCTCCTTCTTGTAATAGACTGTACATGAGACACTATTATCTGACCATTCTCTTTGCATTCTTTCAATAGCTTTGAGTTGGTCTAATGCTGTCATATCTTTAGCTAATACAGCATTATCTGAATAAGCAAATGGGAAAGTAACAATTACAGAACCATAATCTTCTGTACCATCGAAATTACGCTTAAACTCAACTGGATATCCATGATCCTTACAAACTTGCACAAGCGGATGTTCTGACGCAATTGTGATACGTCTATACATATATTGAGCAAATCCAGGGTGAACACCAGGAGTAACACCAGGTAACAATGATAATGTGCCAGAAGGTTTAACAGTAGTAAGTTTTATAGAAGGATTAAAGTTATGTGATGCAGAATAGCTCTCGTCGAATTCTCGTAGATATTCATAACCTTCATTGAGCCAACTCATTTGTTCAGGAGTGGCTTGCATAATACCAGTTAAGCCAATACCCATTCGCATGTTTTTATGAACAATTTCTTCTGTCTCACGTTGATGACATGGAAGCAGGAGTGAATGTTTATTGATACGGTATAGTAACTCGAGAATATCTAGGAATTCTTCTTTACTTTCAACATTCGGAAGAAATACCTCAGCTAAGCAACATGTTTCAAAAGGTGCTAGCGATTGTTCTGCACAAGGGTTATATCCAGCGATATCTGGATCAGGATATTGTGTTTCTTCTAATCTACCGACTTTACGAGAGAGTCGAAGATTAACAATACCATAAGGTTCACCCTTGCCTTCGTAGCCATCCCAGAAGTATTCATGCAAATCTTCTAGATCATCGACAGCAACAGAATTATTACTCATACTACGCCATTTAGGAATATTACCCATATCCCAACGTTTGGCTAGCAGAAATTCAACATCATCAGGATCGCCAATAGCTATTTGAGCAGAACGACGAACATTACCTGCCACAATAATATGGCCTATGATATTCATTATATCAAGAGCATCGATGGATCGAATCTTCTTTCCATGACGCTTCATTAGCAATTCAGATATCTTTCCAATACCCCAGCAAAGGTCTTCAGGACCACTTGCTACACCACCAAAACCTTTGATAGGAGAGCCCTTACCACGAATGACTTGAGTAGAATATGTGAATGTACCTTTCTCAGGCTTTTCACTAAGAAATGCAGCTTTGAGTGTCTTACCAAGAAATCGAACCCAGCCTTCTCTTGAATCAGGAATAATAAAGTCTGCACCGCCATGATCAACTCTTGTAGGAGCTGTAAACCATTCTCTCACAGCAGGCAGCTTACTGATATATTGCTGTTGAATATTAAAACCTACTCCTGAACCAAGAGCAAGCATATCCATAGCCCAGCAGAAGGATCTTACAGGATTATCTATTACACAAAATGCACAATTCTGCAGAGAAGCTAAACCAAATCTATCTACAGTCTTTGTTCCTAGTTGCCATAGGAACCTACCTGCTACAGAACATTTAAGACTAAGAAAGTAATCACGAAGACGAGCTTCTTCCTCAAAATCAAAACCAACATTTAACTGAGAATTACACGCAGAAATTATTCGCTCAATTGTCTCAGGAAACTCTTCCGTACGGTTTGTTCCTTCAATTGGGCGTGAGTACGTTCTCTTATAGGTTAAATAACCTACAGTGCTAAACGGCGTTTCAGTCAAGTTATACCCCTTTAACTATATGCTAACAAACTCTTCTTTGAACTCTATCTCACTCTTTTCTAAACGGCCTGTATCGTAGTTATAGCATGCGCCTTTAACACTACCAGTTAGTCCAGTAAAGCGCGATTTAAGAATCCGCATCTTAATCGTATTTCTGATGATCGTATCATCAGCCGTTAAGTTTCTTGCAAAGGATATAATATCAAAGGAGATTTGCTTAACACTACCCGAACCTCTAATATCATCAATGGATGGTAATTTACCTTCTTCAAAAGACTTACCACCACCGGCCATTGTCTTTCTTAGATGAGAAACTAGACCTACCCATACATTATGCTTCTTCACAATCTTTAGAAGTGAATTCATAATGTAATCCTGAGATTCATTACCTGTTAAATCTTTAATACCTTCAGATACTAAGATTGTGATATGGTCTATGAACAAGTATTTACAGCCTTGCAGGCACATGTATTCTAGCTTATCTAAAATGGTATCATCATTAATTGAACCTTGGTGATCGAGTACAATTACTCTATCTTCACCAAATACTTTATCAAATCCAACTCTAAGTTCTTCTAGAGGTATTTCATCTTTAGCTGGGTTCCTCATGAGAACCATACCAGCAAGCTTTCTTGCTGTTTCAGCTGGAGATTCTTCTAAACTAACAACACCAATTTTCTCCTTGGTTGTATTAAGTATATGTATAATGATTTCACGGAGAATAGTACTTTTACCAGAACCTGTACCAGAGGTAAATAATACAATTTCGCCAAGACGTAATCCTTTAAGCTTAGTATTAAGACCGCTGAGACATTCTGGGTAGGGTAGGCAAGGAGTATTATTAAAGTTCTCTAAAGTATCCCAAAGTTCTTCTTTAGTGAGGATGCCAGATGGTATATAAGGTGCAGCATCCCATATAGCTGTATTAAGAACACCAGGACCAAATTGTAGCAGGACTTCATTAGGATCTTTAGCTGGTAGTTTAGCAATCTTTACTTTGTCAATACCGATTACTTTAATAGCTGCTTGTGTAGCTTCTTGACCAGCTTTATCCTCATCAAGACAAAGAACCACTTCTTGGAATGATCTAAGCCACTCACGATTCTCGATGAGGGATTTATTCATTCCTGCAGATGACATTGCTACAACAGGAAATATTTTATTGTATTTTATAAAGGATGCTTGTGCTACAGATAGAGCGTCTATCTCACCTTCAGTAATGACAATTTTTTTACCGCCACCACTAAATTTATCTCTTCCAAATAGGTCATTGGACTTGCCAACCCACTTAAAAGTCTTTGGTAACTCTCTTACTTTAAAAGCAGTATTCTTAGAATAAGGATAGTGGTGTGCACTTATTTTACCCTCTTCATTAAAAGAGAGTTTTACACCAAAGAAATTTACTACCTCAAAATCAATACCTCTATCCGCTATCTTTCCAGAACGTAATTCCAGAATCTTAGCAATCCTTGGTGCAATCGGTATATCGTCAGCTTGCTTAATCTGTTCAGACTCATCTTCAATAAATTCATCTGGAGTAACTTCTTCTCCTTGAATCCTCGGAAAGAAAGTATTACAGCTAAAACAAAATGATGTAAGATCTTCATATATTTGCCTTGCATCCGATGATTTACACTCCTCGCGATCAAGGCAAGGTTGATTTCTCTTGATTATCTTCCGTGACATCTTTTTCCTTTCCTCGACTTAAGCCCAGGAAAAATACTCCTACAACTATCATCGAAAAACTATTGAGAATAACTTCTAAGAAAGACAATTCAAGTACATTAAAGGGTGACAATCCAAAAAGAGTTTTGATTTTTTCTATAAGAATAACCCATCCGTAAGAACATAAAGTAACTGCGAATGCTCGAATACCAATTCTAGTACTACCCAGGATTTTTTGCATCATCCATTCTCCTCAAGATTTTTGCTAAACGTTCTTTATGTCTCTCAGATATAGGTTCTTTTACAGCCCAAGATACTTTCTCTATAAGTGTATTATAGAATCGCGTACTTGTAGGTGCTTCAACAAAACAAAGAGACCATGTTTCAGAATAAGAAAGAGTACCCATTGTCTTATACTGTTCTATGCAGATAAATTCAAACTCTGCTCTAGGTCGAACTGATATTAGTTCTTTTAGCATTGCAGAGGAAGACATATATTTCTTCCAATTGCTAGGTTCACCTTTGTTAAGTGTACCTCTGCCAAGAAAGTTCTTTTTACCAATATATGCTCTATTTAAATATGAGTCATAAATAACATAAATAAAACCAACAAAGCCAGGGCCCATTTGTTCAGGGAATTCCCAATGACCATTATCAAATTTTGATCTAACAGGCACAACTACAGCGTGTGGTAATTCGCCATCGAATTTCATCTCAACTCCAGTAAGATTGGCCACTCTTCTGCTTTGAAGTAGTCATTTGGATAGCGTTGTAGATGAATCATCTTTGCATTACTTAAGAAATAATTGTACCAGTCATCACCATAGAATTCAATATATGCACTAACAACAACTTCCTGCATTTCTTCTTCAGAGGTACAAGCAGATAACATACCTCGACTTTTAATAGGACCTTTACCAGGTATACCAGGAATATTGTCAGTAGCATCGCCTTGGATTAGCTGTGCATAATAATTAAGACGAGCTTGCTCTTTTGTTACTTCAAAGAATTGTTTAGTCTTCATATTGAAGTGTTTACCTTCGATACACTTTAAATCTTTATCAATAGTGCATATGATGTAAGGATCACCAGCTTCTTGAGCTTGTAATGCCCACATTCTCATAAGATCATCTGCTTCACACCCTACTGCTTCTACAGCTAGTCCTTCGTGTACAGCTAATTTACGAATTAGTGGTACTAAGATATTGATTTTTGAAGGATCGCCTTGATGTCGATTGACCTTGTAGTTAGGATATAATAGTGTTCTATAGTTATCAGGGCCTTTAACAGCACTGAGATATTCTTCACAAAAAACAGATTCAAGTAACTGTCTAAGCAATACTTTAAATACAATCAAAGACTTTTTGAGATACTTTATTTCTTGATCCTTAGTAAGAAAGATACGTGATCTCTTACCATCTGCATCAAGCATAATGTTTTTACTAGTATCTGTAGAAAGGCCTAAGTCTTTATAGACATCAACCCATACATCGTAAGTAGCCATGTAAGCTAATACATCGCTGTCAATGATTGCTATCATCCAGATTCTCCGGCTTATAGATGTGCACGTACACTCTTAAACCCATTTTTGTTGCTGTCTCAATCATGTTCTTAGTGCCACGACTCTCACCATCCCATATAGCTATCAATGCATCTGCACATTGAGCCATCTCTCTATTTCGTTTTATTCCAGCACCGTTATCGTAGCCACCGTTAGGATGCCAATTTGGCATAAATAATTCTATTGGTATAGAACGTTTCTTTGCCCAAGCTTCACCAAATCTATCAACTCCTTTGGCATGTCCACTTATAACAACTGTTGGCCACCATCCACAATCTCTAACAGCAATAGTAACTTGTTCAGGATCATCAGAGTCTCTACTTCCTGCAATTATCGTTCTCATTTTAGACCTAATGTGTTTCGTCCCAATTATCACCAATTTTACCACTGCCATCCATTATCATGATACCCATCAATTTCGGACCATCTTTAAAAGCCTGTATTCCAATAGACTTCGCTTGTTCAGCATATTCTTCTGGAACTTGAAATTGAATCTCATCATGCATGAATACACATGGCTTATAAGGAATCTTTGCTTCTCTTAGTCTTTTGACTGCAAGCATTAGTGAACACGCGCAAGTAGCTTTCTCAGTGGCTTGCAACAGATAAACAAGCAACTTATGAAAAGAATCAACATATATGCGATTCCCAGCAATACCTGGGATATAACCTTGTTCACTGTATTGTGAGGTCTTACCATAGATGTTTTCAAGTTTATCCAATAGTTCTTTAAATCCAGGAACTGCTTTCGTGAAACCTGCTTTTAACTTTCTACCATTGGGTTCATTCAGCACACCAAAGATATAAAGCCAAAGTTTAGGTCCAGAAGCACCGAATAAGAAGGCATATAGAATTCTTTTAGATGCACCTCTTTTACGCTTTGGAATTTCTTCCTCAGCAACACCTTGTCCTCGCAAATATCCATCCCAATCGAAACCCATTTGGATTAGCACTGCTGTAAGTATTTCAGCGTTAGCAGTATGAATATCACCATTAATAAGTGTATCAATGTATTTCTGATTGCCTAAGAAATGAGCTAAACCACGTGCTTGATTACCAGCACTATCACAACCAATTAACTTCCAACCTGGTTGTGTAATGAATAAAGCTCTCATCTCTTTACCATAAGGCTTTTCAGGAGTAGGGACATTGACAATAATATTGTGTCGAGCTCTCATTGATGGTGTGCCAATTGTCATACACTCACCGTGTACTCTGCCATCAATCTCAGCTTTCTCTATCCAAGTCTTTAAGACACCTAAACGAGATTTAGCTACAGCAAAGTCTGCATATATTTTGCCATCATTACCAAGAAATTCAAGACTTTCTTCTGTTATTTTAGGAGAAGACTGTACTTTCTTTCCTGTAAGCTTATCTTTAGTGTAATTCCATTCAAGTGGCTGCCAATTATTTCTGTAGAGAAATACCTTCACATCAGCAGGTGAATTTAGATTAAGTGGTTCGAAAGATACTCTACAGTATGGTCCTTCGACAATCCTTTCTTCACCCTCGAAACCACTCCAAGGATCTACATCGAAATAATTAGCTGTATGTTGATCATAACAGCCTTGTTTAGTCCATCGAGGAGTTTTGTATTCAACAATACCTTTAACCATATCTATAGGTACTGTCTTAGTTCCTAGTTTAGCATTCAATGCTGCGTATGCTTCATCGAGTTTCGCTTGAAGAATTGCTTTTAATTCCTTGGCAGCAGTAAGATTGAAAGGCCAACCTTCACGTTCAGCAGAAGCACACCATTCAGCTACAAATGTCTCAGCATTAAGATAGCGAAGGATGTTGGGAGCCTTAGGCTTTAACCATTCAAGTTCTTTCTTCAGAATATCATAAACTTTAAGATTTAATGCAACGTCAGAATGACAACGATGCTGCATTTCAGGAGAATACTGCGACCAGTCTTCATGAACTACTTTAGGCACACCAAGGAAAATACCCCATTCCTCAAGACTATGACCACGATCTTCGAATCGGCGATAATTAAGAACTTCAGAAAGAATAAGTGTATCTGTTACTTTAACTGTGTCTGGAAGATAATAATTATGAATCTTCTTAAGTGCTTCTAAGTCAAAACCAGATATATGATGCCCAACAATTTCTTCAGCATTATCAAATCGTTCTTTCCACTTGAGATTACCTTCAAGAAATTCCTCAGAAGCACCCGTATCAAGGCATGTCATATACATGATCCATACACGAGTGCAAGTGTCCAGAAGACCGTCTGTTTCTATGTCAAACAGAAATCTTTTAAACATACTATCCTCATTGATGATCTTTCAAATCATTTGCCTTAATAGGCTTACAATCATTCTCAATATATGCAATCATATACTCAAGATACCACTTTGATTTCTTGAGTTCTTGTAGGTTACTATCTTTGCCAATTCTATCAAGATACTTCCTAACTTGCAACTCAACAGCACCTAGAAATACCTTAGGGTCACGCATAGAAGGAATTCGTGACATAGCATCGATCCATTGATATTCATCAATATAGTTCTTATGATGCTTAG
>Ga0068864_100003028_pt1 | contig 13892 bp, 14 predicted proteins | sample KBSSwiS72_FD_66586 | JGI IMG/M metagenome (GOLD analysis project Ga0068864, IMG submission 66586) | Switchgrass rhizosphere microbial communities from Kellogg Biological Station, Michigan, USA - KBS Switchgrass S7-2 | ecosystem: Host-associated > Plants > Roots > Rhizosphere > Soil ... | reverse complement strand
TCTTCGATAAGGCGTTTCGCCTGCTCGGTTGTGCGACCCTGGACACGATAACCGCCCATCTTATACACCGACTGCGGTGTCAGGCCGATATGGGCAACAACGGGAATTTCTTCATCTACGAGCCGTTTTACAAGCTCGACACGGTTTCGTCCGCCCTCCATTTTTATTGCTTCGGCACCGCCGTATTTCATCAGCCGAAGAGCATTCTGGACAGTTGTGTCGGGATTAACGTGATAGCTTCCGTAAGGCATATCGGCGACGACCATTGCCCGGTCGGTGCCTCGTTTGACCGCGATACAGGCAGACACGATCTCCTCGATCGATACCGGGATCGTGTTGCCGTAACCGTGGATCACATTGCCGATGCTGTCACCGACAAGGATGATGTCGACGCCCGCTTCATCAACGATGCGGGCGGTCGGGTAATCGTAAGCCGTCAGGCAGACCAGTTTTTCGCCTTTTTCCTTCGCAGCCCGAATCGCGGGAAGGTAAACCTTTTCGGGTTTGTCTGGTTGAAGATACGCCATAGGATGCGCTTAAGTCTAGCTTTTTACAGGTGTTTAGTCTAGCCGTTTATGGTGGCCAGGCGGCCTTGCGGAAGGTTCGGGTTCCAACGGGCAACATAGGTCTCGTCCTGCAGTTCTTCGAGGATCTCGTGGATCTCCTTGTGAAGCGTGGGATGAACGAGATTTGGTGCGATTTCCGCGAGCGGCGCGAGCACGAACTTACGCAAATGCATTCGAGGATGCGGAAGTGAAAGAAAAGGCGTATCGACGTGCTCGTTGCCAAAAAGGAGCATGTCGAGGTCGACGGTTCGGGGCTTTTTCTGCGATTTGTCCCGACGCCCGAGCAGGTATTCGATCCGGAGAAGCCTTGCCATCATCTGCGAAGAAGTGACGTTAGTTACCCTGATCTCGGCGACCATATTCAGAAAATTCTGGGAGTCTTCGAGGCCCACGGGTTCGGTTTCATATATTGCAGAAAGCTTATTGACCGAAAAACTGGCCTCGAGCAGTCCCCGGACGGCATACAGAAGATTGCCTGACCGGTCACCCAGGTTTGATCCGAGTCCTACGTAGGCTGTAGTGATTTCGCTGTCCACGGAAGAAGTTGTTACATACAGATAACAGAGTTATTGGGCCGCGTCAACAAAATCCTGAAAGGAAAAATGTTTACATTTTGGGCTTTCGATGATTCAATAATAGTTGATTGAAAATTTAAACCAGTAGCATATCTTGTGTATAAGCATATGCTCGGGCGGATAGATTGCGGTTCGTCCAGACAAAATTAACGCATCCCCGCGCATGCCACGACGAAAATTCCGGCACAGCCAACGGTTCGAAACACAGGATGAACGTTCCTTTCAGGAATACCTTTTAAACCAGCCGCTCCAAACCACGACCCGCAGCGAACTGCTGCGCCTGATACGCGGCGGCGAAGATACGTTCCTGGAATTAAAGGTAAAGCTCTCCAATTCCGAGCGGATCGCCCAGGCGATCGTTGCTCTGGCAAACACATCCGGCGGCACAATCATTTTCGGCGTTAACGACCATCTTCGGATCGAGGGCGTAAGTAATCCTGAATGGGTACAGCAGGAGCTGTCTAGGATCTGCCGCGACGAGGTCGTTCCGCCGGTTGTGCCGGTGATGGATTGTATAGCGTTTGACAGCGGTAAGCGGATCGTTGCTCTCGACGTCGAAGGCAAGCGGCCCCCTTACCGGACGCGGGATGGCAGGTTCTACCTACGTTTCGGCGCCGAAAAACGCGAGGTCGCACGCGAGGAATTATCCGCATGGCTCGATGAGATCAGACCGCTGTCGTTCGAAAATATTCCATTGCATGATGTGGGTGAGGAAGATTTCGACGACGGGCTGCTCTGGAGTTTCGCGAACGCGTTCGAGGACAACGCGGTAAATACATACCTTTATCACACCAGTGATTTTCTTAGAAAAGACCTGTTGCTTGCAGTCGGTAATGCCGATGAGTTCTTTCCCACGGTCGCGGCCGTTCTCCTATTTGCGAAAAATGATCGAGTCGCCGTGCTGCTTCCGCGTTCAACGACAACGCTTTCTCGATTTTCAGGCGACAACGGAAATGCTCAGTTGATCGAGAAGGTTGAGATCAAGGGAAATCTGCATTCGCAGTACGAAGCGATCCTTTCGTTCATCAATCGCTATGTTGACCTTAGAAAGGAACGGCCAAAGAAAAAGCTCAAACTTGTTACAGATGGCGGTAAAGTCGTCCGACCGCGAAGCGATTATCATCATTATTCGATCCTGGAAGCGGTTGTTAATCTGCTCATTCATCGCGATCTGGGGCTGCGTGATGTGCCGTCGCGAATCAACATTTATGACACGTCGATCGAATTCATCAACGCCCGGCGAACAAGCGGTTTTGTTCCGCCTGCCGGACGAGCGATCCGATACGGCATTAAGCAGGGGCTCAATCCGCAGATCGCCGCCATATTCACTCGGCGTGAATATGGCGTAAATGCTCCGCGCGGCGGGTTGCCGATGATCCTTCGCCGTTCGAGCCAGTTCACCGGCAAGCGGGCGGAGATCTACACCGCAAACGACGAATTCAAATTGAAGATCTACGGTTTGTAAGAACCGGAAACTCGCGCATAATCGAGTTGAATGGAAGAAACGAACGATTCAAAAACGGCCGCCGAGAACCGTTCGAACCTGCTGTTTTTCGTCCTTCCGCTTGTGGCTGCGGTCATCTACTATTTTTCAAATCCCAAGCCTCAGGATTTTTATAATTACACATTTTTGGTCGCCGGCAATTTGCTTCACGGAGCGACCGGTTTAAGCGAAACACCGCCGACATGGCTGAACGAGTTCGTTCCGTTCCATGGGCATTACTACTCGGTGTTTCCGTTGGGAGCTGTGCTGTCGATGATCCCGTTCGCATTGCTTGCTGCGGTCGGGATCATTCACGAGATGCCGGGCTCATTTATCGCCGCGTTGATCGCAGGCGTTACCTGCTATTACCTCCTAAAGATCGCTGACACGTACGAAATTTCTATTTCCAAGAAGATCCTCCTTACTCTCGCGGTCCTTTTCGGAACATGGACGTGGACGAACTTAGCCTTTGAAGGAGCGTGGCAACTAGCGATCGGCTTTGCTTTGGTTGGCGAAGTAGGGGCGGTCCACTACTCGGTATTCGAGCGCAGGCCGTTTATTGCCGGCGCGTTCTTCGCCCTAGCCTTTGGAAACCGCACGGAAGTGCTATTAACAGCTCCAATCTTTCTATACCTCTTAAATCGAAACGGACGGAAAGAAACGGAGAAGCTGGATAATGACGAATCAGAAAGCGCAAACACGCTTAACCGGAATATCGTGGACGCGTTGTGGTTCTGTCTTATTCCGTTTGTTCTTGGCGTCGCCACTCTCATATATAACTACCTCCGCTTTCATTCTTTCACCGACTTCGGGTACGCACGGATCCCCGGTGTTCTCAACGAACCGTGGTACAACCATGGCATCTTTTCGCTGACGTACATTCCGCGTCAAGCGTGGGAAATGCTTTGGAAACCATGGCGATTTGTTGACGTTTTTCCTTATCTTGTTCCAAACGGATTCAGCAGTTCAATCCTTTGGAGCAGCCCTTTTCTGCTTTTCCTCTTGAGGTCCGGTTCGCGAGATAAGGTTCTAAAGTATTTGTCGTGGGTGGCGATCGCCCTATTAACATTTCTTCTTTGGATACACGGTAATTCCGGAGGCTGGCAATTTGGTTATCGATACGCAACTGTTCTGCTGCCCTGGGTTTTCGTTATTCTGCTTGAAACCTCGTCAAAAAAGATCTCGCCGCTCGAGTGGGCCGTGTATGTTTTTTCATTCGCAATGAATGCGTACGCAACCTGGTTGTTTCACTGGACGGATTACATTAAGCCCTGAAAATCCTTACGGCTCGTTTCCTGCAAATTAATTAATAATTAATAATTAGAAATTAGTAGTTGGATGCTTAGCGATGTTATTGGATCTTTCCCCATTAAGAGTTTCCCGCGATTATCGGCTGCTTTTCTTCGGCCAGCTTGTTTCTTTTTTCGGAAGCATGATTACTTTTGTGGTAGTCCCGTGGCAGATGTATCAGCTGACGCGGTCTAACGCGATGGTAGGTTACATTGCTCTCGCCGAGTTTGTGCCCATGGTTAGCCTTGCGTTTGTCGGCGGTGCGCTTGCTGACTACGTAGACAAACGCAAAATGCTGCGATTTACCGAGATCGGCCAAACCGTGCTCACAGGCGGACTCGTTTTGAATTCGATTCTTTCGCAGCCGTCGATAACCGTGCTTTTCATCATCGTCGCGCTTCATGCCGGGCTGGCGGCTCTACAGCGGCCTGCCTATGAATCATTCATTCAGAAAGTGATCCCGCCTGAGATGATCTCGTCGGTAATGGCCTTGAACTCGATCCGTTTTCATATTGGAATGATCGTAGGCCCTGCAGTTGCCGGACTGATAGCAACTCAATTCAGCCCGACTGATGCATATCTCATTGACTTGATCACCTTCGCGGCATCGCTCGCGGCGGTGTTTATGATCCGATTTGTCCCGCCGCCCGAAAATGCCGAACGTCCAAGTCTCGAAGGCGTAAAACGAGGATTGAAATATGCGGTTTCGCGGCAGGAGCTTTTGGGCACGTATTTTATTGATATTGCGGCGATGTTCTTCGCTTTTCCTCAGGCCCTGTATCCTGCACTGGCCACAGTCTATGGAAACGAATACGTCGGGTTTTTCCCCGCCTCGATCGCGGTCGGTGCCCTAGCGGCCAGTCTTACTTCCGGGTGGGCAAAGAACGTTCAGCGGCATGGGCTCATGGTTGTTATCGCAGCGGTTCTTTGGGGTGTCGGGATATTGTTTTTCGGATTGTCGACGAGCATAGCTCCCGCACTATTATTTCTGGGTGCCGCCGGATTTTTCGACATGATCTCCGGTATCTTTCGCGGCTCAATATGGAATCAGACAATTCCGAATTACCTTCGCGGTCGGCTGGCCAGCATCGAGATGATCAGCTATCTTACTGGTCCGATGCTTGGAAGCGCGAAGATGGGAATTGTTGCCGAATATACCAGCGTGAGATTTGCTCTTGTCAGCGGCGGAGCGACCTGTATCGTCGCGGTGCTGTTGACCGCCATTTTTCTGCCTAAGTTCCTTAAATATCAGGGACGTGAAGGTTTGATCCAAAAGCAATTTGAGGAAGCTGTTCGCGAACAGGGATTTGAAGGCGATAGAGAAAAGTGGGAAGAGCTGAACCGCCTGACTCAATCCGAATTTTGAGGTTATGCCGATATTAAGAAAGCGTGAAATAGAAAATCTTGAACAAATGAGCGGCGAGGAGTTGCAGGCTTTTCTCGACAGCCTGCCCGCGGGCCAGGAAACTATCAGCGAACTGCTGGACTATGTCGAAGACGAGCTTTACGAATCGGAATGCAATCACAGCCTGCAATACTCGATGCGGTTCATGATGGAGAACAATCTCAACTTTCCGAAGATCACGTCATGGCTGAACGACAATGGCGGATACTGTGATTGCAAGGTTCTTGCCGAGATCGCGCCGCAGTGGCGAGCCAAGTTCGGTGACGACTAGCTCGCGCCATTCTTGCCGTTGAGATAGGGCTTGAGATATTTGCCCGTATACGACTTCTGGTTTTTCACGATCTGTTCCGGTGTGCCTGTCGCCACAATTTCGCCGCCGCCCACACCGCCTTCAGGGCCTAGATCGATGACGTGATCCGCGGTTTTTATTACATCCAGGTTGTGCTCGATCACGATCACGCTCGCACCGCTACCGATCAAGGCCCGAAATGCAGCGAGTAGCTTGTTGATATCGTCGAAATGCAATCCGGTTGTCGGTTCGTCAAAAATGAACAGCGTTTTTGATTGTGTCTTCTGTGCAAGATGCGCCGCGAGTTTTATTCGTTGTGCCTCGCCGCCGCTTAGCGTCGTTGCCGACTGGCCGAGCCTTAGATAGCCGAGGCCGACTGCTTCGAGCGTTTTCAATCTTGAAACCAGCTTGCTGGTGTCCTTAAAGAAGAGGATGGCTTCCCGGATCGTCAACTGCAGGACGTCATGGATGTTGCGGCCTTTGTATTTAACCTCCAGAACTTCCGGCTTGAAGCGAGTTCCCTGGCAGTCGTCGCAAGTCAGTTCAACGTCCGCGAGGAACTGCATTTCCAGAGTAACCGTTCCACTGCCCTGACAAGTCTCGCACCGGCCGCCCGGGACATTAAATGAAAAGTGCGAAGCGTTAAATCCTTTTGCTTTCGCCATATTGGTAGCGGCAAATACCTCGCGTATGGCGTCGTATGCCTTCAAATACGTGACCGGATTCGAACGCGGCGTTCTGCCTATCGGTGATTGATCGACAAGGATCACATCATCCACCAATTCGCCGCCTTTGATCTCCTTGAAAAAACCTACATGCGAATTCCAGTCACCGCCTTTCTTTTTCAAACCTGCGTACAGGACGTCATGTATCAGCGTTGACTTACCGGAACCGGAAACGCCAGTGACGGCCACCAGAACATCGAGCGGGAAGTCAACGGTGACATCCCTTAGGTTGTGTTCACGGGCACCGATAACTCGTATTTTTCGCTTGCTAACAGGCCGACGTTTCTGCGGGATCTTTATAACCGCTTCGCCGCGAAGATATTTTGCCGTCAATGAATCGTGGTCTTTTAACAATCCGCGAAAATCTCCCGCGTAAATCAGGTTCCCGCCAAACTCGCCTGCGTAGACTCCGATATCCAAAATATGGTCCGCGGCCCGCATCGTGTCCTCATCGTGTTCGACAACCAGTACGGTATTTCCAATATCACGCAGGTTCTCCAGAATTCGGATCAGCCTTGCATTGTCGCGCGGATGGAGGCCGATGCTAGGCTCGTCCAGAACGTAAAGGGCACCGACAAGAAGAGAGCCAAGATTAGTGGCAAGCTGGATTCTTTGAGCTTCGCCGCCCGACAATGTGGAAGCAAGGCGACCAAGCGTCAGGTAATCCAAGCCTACATCCACGAGGAATTTCAGTCTCCTGCGGATTTCCAGCAGGAGCTTTTCCGCGATCTTTTCGCGCTCTTCGCCGAGAACAAGGCTGTCAAAAAACGTCTGGGAATCCTTGATAGAAAGAGCAACTATCTCGGGCAGTGATTTGCCGCCGATCTTTACATCGCGGGCTTCCTGACGCAGCCGCTGGCCTTCGCAATCCGGACAGGTTGTATAACCACGATACTTCGCCAGGAAAACACGGACGTGCAGTTTATATTTCTTGGTCTCAAGCCACTTGAAAAATCCTTTGATCCCGCGCCAGCCTTCGTCGCCGTAGATTATGCAATTCTGCTGATAGTCATGCAGGTCCGCGAATGGCACATTGATATTGATCGAGCTGTGCTTTGCATATGCAAGCAATTCCTTCTGCGCCCACGCGTACTGCGGACGCGTAAATGGCTCGATCGCTCCGTCCTTTATCGACAGGAGCGGATTGGCGATCACAAGGTCGTAATCGACTCCGATCGTATTGCCGAAGCCCTGACAGGTCGGACACGCGCCGAAAGGCGAGTTAAAACTAAAGAGTGTTGGTTCCGGTTCTTCGTAGACGGTGTCGTCATATTTGCAGATGAATCGGTCCGAGAATTTCAGTTGTTTGTCTTCGGTCGTTGCGATCAGGGCCGCGTGACCTTCACGAAAACAGATCTCTAGCGAATCAACCAGGCGTTGACGAATATCACGGCCGATCTTAAGGCGGTCGATCAAAACGAACGTGTTCTCAAAATCAGCGAACGGATAATCTTCAGGCTTTTGCAGCTCGATCGTTTCACCGTTTCTATATAAGCGGGAAAATCCCTGTTGAAGCATGGAGATCAGATAAGCCTGAACGCTCAGGTCTGAAGAGGTGGCTTTGGACTTGGTGGTCTTGGCTTTTCTTGGAGTCCTGGTGCTTTTGCCGGAAGAGCTTTCCTGGATCGGAAATAGAACGTAAAAGCGAGTGCCTTCCGAAAGTTCGGCGAGTATTTCGTCTGCCGCCGATTCCGGCGAGTCTTTTTTGACCTCTCGTCCGCAGACGTGACAGATGGTCTGTCCGGCTCGGGCGTACAGCAATCGAAGGTAATCGTAGATCTCTGTCTGCGTCGCGACGGTAGAACGCGGATTGCGGGTCGAGTTCTTCTGCCGGATAGCGATGGCGGGAGCGAGGCCGGTGATCTCATCAACATCGGGCTTGTCCATTCGCTCGAGGAATTGCCTGGCGTAAGCGGACAAAGATTCGACATAGCGTCGCTGGCCTTCGGCATAAATGGTGTCGAATGCAAGACTCGATTTACCCGAACCGGAAACACCCGTGACCACCGTCAATTTGTCGATCGGTAGCGAGACAAAGACGTTTTTAAGATTATGGACGCGAGCCCCTCTGATAGTAATATTTGCTTCTTTTGTACCCACTGCTTGCATCCGCGAAAAACTATTTGCCAAGGCAAAAACTCAATTTTAACAGACACTGACCGGTGTTAAAAGCGAAGTCGCTCTGGACCAAGCCGCAGCCGTCAAAGCCCTTGAGAAGAGTGTCGGTCAAAATGACCGAAATAGTTGTTGACTTTAGAGTTAAACGCAGTTTAATCTAATTGAGGAGTTTTCACGCTCCGCGCTTTTTTCCTCATATCCCAGTTAATTTATTGGAGGCATCGCCGGATGATAAGTTCGTCTAGGCCGTTGTCGCGCAAGGGCCAGCTCGTTGTTCAAGAGCACGACGGGGAAGTCCTCATCTACGATCTGCGCAACAACAAGGCTTTTTGTTTAAATACGACCGCCGCCCTAGTTTGGCAGGCGTGCGACGGAAGTCGAGAGATCTCCGAGGTCTCACGGCTTGTTGCGAAAGCATTGAGCGAGCCCGAAAGCGAGGCTCTCGTATGGCTTGCTCTTGATCGGCTTAAAAAAGAGAACTTGATTGAAGAAGAAGATCTAATAGCTGCTCGATTCAACGGCCTGTCGCGCCGCGAAGTAATTAAGAAACTTGGTATTACTTCGATGGCGGCCCTGCCGGTGATCGCGTCACTGGTCGCTCCCACCTCCGCAAGCGCCGCATCCAGCTGCATGGTGGCTCTCGGTGGATGTCTTTGCGGACTCGGAACTTTTCCGGCGGGAACTTTTTGCACCGGCATGATCCTTATCGCCTGCGCCGCGAATTGTCGATGTAGGAGCAATGGTTTTCTCGCGGCGGATGATTGCGTTCCCTAGAAGAATGTCGACCTCTGGAAATGGTGATTTAAACGGACAAGGGTCACGGACCGTTAGTTTGTAGGCCGACCGACCGGCTCATTTTTTTATCGGGTCTTTACTTTTGAACTTCCTGTGAGGTGTCACTTGCTGCGCCATTCGGGTGCGAGCGAAGGCAAAGACCGGCGAGTAATTCTGCACAGGCACCTCCGGGCGGTCCTTCAAACCGATCGACCAGTTGCCGCCCGCTTCGGAAACTGCCAAGTTGAAAAAGATCTCGCCCGCCCCTTTTTCGAAAGGCACAAATTCGTACACTGTGCTCCCCCAACTTTGTGATTCGAAACCATTCATCAGAACGTCGTCAGCAAAGACTGAATGGTTAAACGCAACGATGGCGTTGGCTTTTCCGACGTTCTTAAGTTTCCAACTCGCCGTCCGAGCGTCAAGAGGCGGAGGCTCCTTAACCGTGGTGAATTCCAGATCGGTGAGCAGGTGCGGCTTAGCAAGGAACTTAACATCGTCATGTTCGCCAAAAGGTAGATTCGACGGATAGTTCAGCTTAAGAGACCTGACGAAATCGGATTTTAACGGAAGGCCGGCCGGTACGTTTTCATTGAACCTTTTCAGGTAGACAGGTGCCGCGAACATTTTCAGCGACTGTGGTATCAACACTCCGCCTGGAGCTAAAAATCGATCGCGAAGATCGATGAATGACCTGACCGTGTTCTCGCCAAATGCAGCGCTTCCAAACAGTTCGCTGACGATCACATCAAACTTGCCGCGGATCTTCACGTCGTCTGATCTTCCGTGAATGATCTCGATCTTATTCGCGACGCCGTTCTCCTGCGCGTGCTTGAAGATCATAGGGATCAAGGCTTCTTCGATCTCGACGGCCACCACGCGCTTGGCTCCGAGCTTTGCCGCAAGTATCGCCCAAACTCCGGTTCCGGCGCCAATGTCTAGAAAGCTGGTGGTGCCGTTAACGTGCTGCTTGATCGCTTTGTAAAGCAGCTTGTTCCGCACGGGATCCGAGAGCATCGTTTGGTGGTAGGTCAGAAGGCCGGGCAGGTGTGAAGCAAACAGGTCGTCTTTCTCTTTTTGTTTCATAAGGCGGTTGCGTCGTAATCATTAAAACAAAATAATAGGAATATAATCCAGACCGGCGGTAATATAGATACTCATGCGAAAGATGTCTTTCATATTACTTATCGCGGTCGGCGTCGCGTTCTGCAATTGTGCTCAGCAGACAGGGGCGGCCGAGGATCCCGTTCCAGCTGCTCCATCCACGACGGAAAAGCATCCCGTTTTGGTCGAACTATTCACGTCGGAGGGTTGCTCCAGCTGTCCGCCGGCGGACAGGGGGTTAGCTCTTCTCGAAAAACAGCAGCCAGTGAGCAATGCCGACGTGATTACGCTTGAATTCCATGTCGATTATTGGGATGGTCCCGGTTGGAAAGACCCGTTCTCGTCGGCTTTGTTCACGCAGCGGCAGGAGCAATATGCCGCAGCGTTCCGGCTTGATTCAGACTACACGCCACAGATGGTCGTTGACGGGCAAAAGGAATTTGTCGGGAGCGATCTCGGCAAGGCAACGAGCACGATCGAAAAACTCGCCGGCCAGGCGAAGGGAAGGATCGAAGCCAAGGTGGCGTCGGACTCAATAAAGATCACAATCACGCAACTCCCCGCGATCGATCAAGCGACGGTTTATCTTGCGGCCGTCGAGGACAACCTTACCTCTAACGTCAGCGGCGGAGAGAACGCCGGCGAAAAACTTGCTCATACGTCGGTCGTGCATGAATTGGCGGCGATCGGGGTCATCGAAAAAGGGAAAACGGGGGGCGAATTTGCCGCCGCTCTACCGTCAAACCCGATTTGGAAAAAGGACAACCTTCGCCAGGTTGTTTTTGTCCAGGACGACAAAACCAGAAAGATCCTGGCGGTCGCCCGCGTTTCCAAGTGAATCAGGTCACACAAGGTAAGGAAAATGATCTCGGCCCGCGAAATCACCCTGAATGGTTACATCCTTTTGGCTGCCGGGCTGCTCTTATTTTGCTATGGAGCCTCCTTGATCACCACACCATACCAGCGGTTCTACGGCGTTGGCTTCCTGCTTACCGGATTTGCAACATCGATCTTAGGCGTCACAAACGGGTTTACGGACATGTCTCCGCTGGGACGTTGGCTGGCCAAAATAGCTGTCATTGCTTATCTCGCCGGCATCCCCATTCTTTGCTTCTATGCCTACAACCTCTTCTAGTCAATTCGGCAAGATCGTGGCAGCTTCCCGGGGACTTGAATGACGCTCGCGGCGGGATCACCTGAAATAAAGATTGCGTTGACCTTCATTAATACTTAGTATAAAAAAATATAGAAATGTTGCGGTTCACGGTTTCCCCTAAGCGGTTCCGCAAATGTTGCCCACATTCGGGAGCTTAAATTCCCGCTGAGCTCAAAGATTACTGTTTCTTCGACAGGCCCGAAGGTCTGTAGTCGAAAATACCGACTCAATTGGATCGAAGCATTAAAATGGATCCAAGAGTTTTTTAGAGGAGGTCAAATATGTCATCGACGGTAAAACCAACCGCCAGGAAAGACAACATTGTTGTGCAGGAGTTCGATAATGAGCTCTTGATCTATGATCTGAGAGCCAATAAAGCTCTATGTCTGAATCAGACGTCAGCTAAGATTTGGAGTAAATGCAACGGCCGAAAAAGTATCGCGACCATTAAGGAAGAACTGGAGAGAGAAACGCGCTCCGTCGTAACCGACGAGCTGGTTTGGCTGGCGCTCGATCAGCTGAAAAAACAAAACCTGATAGAGGAAGAAAAAGAAATTCCCAGCTCGTTCAAAGGACTTTCGCGGCGAGAGGTCATCAGAAGGATCGGGATCGGTTCGATGGTGGCTTTGCCGATAATTACTGCAATGATCGCTCCTTTGCCGGCATATGCAGCCTCAGGCTGTGTTCCGGTTCTCCCTGGATGTGCTTGTATGGCAGGAACGATGACCGGCGTTGACTGTACGGGAACTGAGGCTGTGCCATGCGCGTCGCCGCTTTGCAGGTGCGTAAGTACAGGTGGTGCCACAGGCATGATTCTTGATAATTGCGTTCCTTGATTGGAACGAGTTGTTTGCCGGCATAGCACTAGGCGGTTCGAGTTCTCTCGGAAAAATTCAGATGTCACCGAGATGCTGGGGTCTCGGTGCGTTGCCGCTTGCTTTCCGCCGAATATGGACTCGTTGGATAAGGCGGTCATCCATCTCGGATATCAGATCAAATTTTGTTTTGTGAACGGGACGTCGCGGAACCCCAGAACTCGAGGGTGTTTCGGCAAGTGCGGATGATGATAAGTGATACAAGTGCGAGAACGGGAACCAAATAATCTTCAGATCATTCGAAAGAGGTGCTTTGACGTCTCCTCAGGAAAGTCGCTGGCGGCATAGAGATATATACGGTAGCCTTTGTTGACCGGTCGGCGTGCCTCCTTTTCAGCGCGTTCCAGGGCTTCTGAGCTGTCAAAGAATTGTGCAAGGGAGACTGCTTCGCCGGTTTGGGGAGGCTTTGGTTCACGCATGACAAAGTAGGCAACTTTCATTAACGGGCAACATCTTACCAATCGAAACAGGATCGTAAAACTGTAGAATATGACAGGTATTTGCCAAAAATTATTTTTTGGCTATATTATCAGCAGCGTTCATTTAATTTCCCAAAAACAGTTTGAATAAGGGCCGAAGAAGCCGATCCTTATGGTTTGAGTAGGAATATAAAGCTCGCAACCTCCCCGGTTGCGATCGCCCGAGCGGTGTGGGAGACGCTCGAGCAAAAGAGGCCGGAGTCTCAGGACTCTGGCCTTTTATCTATTGGCCCCCGGCGATCTTGGTATCCACCCGTACAGACAGTTCGCCTTCTTGGAACCATTCTTGCATTAACGACGCTTTGTAAACTCGGAGCCCTTTGGGGCGGACGAATTCAATACGAATGATAGCGGAGGTTGTTATGCCAAGATCGAAAGACGGAACTAGCAAATATACAAAGAAACAAGAACGCAAAGCCGATCACATCGAAGAAGGTTACGAGAAAAAAGGCGTTTCCAAAAAGGAAGCGGAACGTCGAGCTTGGGCTACGGTCAACAAGCAGGACGGCGGCGGAAAAAACCCAGGCGGATCTGGGCGCAAGGAATCGTAGACAAGGCCTGATCTTAGAAATCGGAGGAAAGATAAATGCTTTGGACAATTATAATTATTCTACTCGTACTGTGGGCGTTAGGATTCGGTTTTGCCGGCGCGGCTGCAGGTAACCTGATCCATATTATCCTCGTGATCGCTTTGATCCTTTTGGTGGTTCAATTGATCACAGGGCGACGAGCGGTATAGACACGAGGGTGTTAAGGGCGGTTTGAGAAATACAAACCGCCGTGTTTGTTTCATAGATCAAGGCTTTCAATCAATTCAATTATTCTGCCTGCCGTGTCTGCTGCCTCGCCGCGGCGAGATTTAACCGCGGTAGCTTGCCTCGCAACAAGGTTAAGGACAGATAGCGTAAATTCGGGAAAACGGCGCGTTGGAACAGCGCTGCGAATGATCTCGAGAACGCTTTGGCCAGTAGAGAGTATTTGCGTTTTCCATTTGACGTTTGGCTTGTACTCGGTAAGGACGACGAGCTTTACCGGAACGGGACGCTTTGCAGG
>Ga0068864_100003026_pt1 | contig 13897 bp, 9 predicted proteins | sample KBSSwiS72_FD_66586 | JGI IMG/M metagenome (GOLD analysis project Ga0068864, IMG submission 66586) | Switchgrass rhizosphere microbial communities from Kellogg Biological Station, Michigan, USA - KBS Switchgrass S7-2 | ecosystem: Host-associated > Plants > Roots > Rhizosphere > Soil ... | reverse complement strand
CGGGCTCGGGATCCGACTCCGCCGCAATGCGCACCACCGCACGTCTCGACGGCAATGAGTACGTCCTCGATGGGTCGAAGCGGTTCATCACCAATGCCGCGGTCGCAGGGGTGTACACGGTCTTCGCCAAGACCGACCCCGACGCCGGCCACTCCGGGATCTCCGCCTTCGTCGTCGAATCCACCACGCCGGGATTCGAGGTTGCACGCCTCGAGCCGAAGATGGGCATCGCCGGCTCGACGACGGGTGAGCTGACGTTCGACGCTGCGCGCGTTCCCGCGGCGAACCGGCTCGGCGAGGAAGGGGAGGGCTTCCGGATCGCGATGCGGATCCTCGACCGCTCGCGGCCCGGCGTCGCTGCGCAAGGCCTGGGCATCGCGCAGGGCGCGACCGACTACGCGCTCGAGTACGCACGAACCCGCGAGACCATGGGGAAGCCGATCGCCGAGCATCAGCTCGTCGCGGGCAAGCTGGCCGACATGGAGACGCGCTGCGAGGCGGCGCGCGGACTCTTGTACCGCTTCGGTCGCATGGTCGACGAGGGCGCCGACGAGGCGGAGCTGACGAAGGCGTCGGCGATGGCGAAGCTCTACTGCACCGACACCGCGATGGACGTCACGACGGAGGCGGTGCAGATCCTCGGCGGCTACGGCTACATCCGCGAGTACCCGGTCGAGCGGATGATGCGCGACGCGAAGATCACGCAGATCTACGAGGGCACGAACGAGATCCAGCGGCTCGTGATCGCTCGCGAGATGCTCCGGGAGGCGCGCGCCTTCCTGCTCGCCGGCGTCGCCTGACGCCTACGGTCGGCAGAACCGGTTGCGCGGGGATTTCCCGGTCCAGATGAATCCCCGTGCCGTCGCGTGTGTCACGAACACCGTGTAACAGCCTGCGCCTGTCCGTGCGAGCACGCGGGCCTTGCCTGCCGCGCCCGTGACCACGCGAGTGCGAGCCACGCGTCGGCCGTCGCGCTGAATCACGAGCCGCAGCGTCGCCTGCGAGATCGGCCGGCTCGCTCCGTCGATCGCCTTGACGGTCGCCTCGACGCCGCGCGCGGTCGGGCGGAACGCGATCGAGCCGATGCGGAGCGTTCCGGGCCGGACGACGACCGACGCCGAGCCGGCGACCGTCCCGCCCTTCGCGGTGGCGGTGACGACCGCGTTACCGAGCACGCGTCCCGCCTGGAATACGACGCTGTCCGGCCGTGCGCCCACGAGCTTCCCGGCCGTCGGTGGTGAGACGCTCCACGTCACTGCCGAGGCCGGGTTCCCGAACGTGTCCGTCGCCGCAGCCTTGAAGGTCGCCTCGCCGCGCGCACGGATCTCACGTGTCGCGGGGGTCACACTGACTCGTACCGTCGGGCCTGCCACCACCGTGACGTCCCGTGTGGCCTGCGTCGTGCCGGGCGCCGTGGCCGAGATCGTCGCCCGACCCGCGCGCGTGTCGCGGTAGGCGAAGCTGAGCACCGCGCCGGGCGACGCGGTCAGAGTCAGCGTCGCCGACCAGGGCCCGGTGGTCGCGGTAGAGAATGCCCCGCCGGTCGAGGTCGAGCGGAGCGTGATCGCGACGGGCCGTGCGCCGGCGGCCTGGAGCGACAGCGGGAGGAGCGGCGACGGGACGCCCGCGACGAGCGTCGTCGGCGGAGGGCCGATCGTGATCGTCGACTGTGCCCAGGTTCGAAAGTTCCGCCATGCCTCGTTGTGTCTCGCCTCAGCGAGGTCGAACGCACACAGCGTCTCGCCGGGGCCGCACGCGCCCGTCGCCGACGTCTCCGGGTCGATGCCGCCCGCGGAGTCGCGAACAGCCGCGGCGAGCCGGTCGAGCAACTGCCCGGTCTGTGTGGCGAAGTCGGCGTCCGAGACGCCCGTCGTGTTCCGCGGGGCCCAGGCGAAGCCCCAGTGGTCCTGCGTCTGACCGGTCGCGACGCTGAACGACCGCAGCGCGTCGACCTGCGCGGAGATGTAGGCAGCCATCTGGTCGGCGGGAACCATCGTCCAGCCCCAAGCGGTCTCGCGTGGCCAGGCGGCGTTCGCGAGCGGGCTGTACGTCGTCTGCAGGAACGAGCGCGCCGCATCGATGTCCGTCGGGCCGGCTCCGGCGAGCACGAGCGGATGCTGGAGGTAGTCGTTGAGGTATTCACGTCGAATCGACGTCGCCTCGCCGGGAACGGCGTGCGCGCGAATGTCGCCGTAGACCTCCTGCGACCAGTCGCTGACGTAGGTCGCGACGTCGGTCCAGAACTCCGAGTCGGCGAGCCACGACTGCATCGTGCTCTGGTACGCGGTGAGGTCGCTCGTACGCTGCCCGAAGCCGATGATCAGCGCCGCGCCCTTGGTCGGTCGCGAGCCGTCGCCCTCGTACAGCCCGCGCAGGAACTCGCGGATGTTGGTGCGTGCGTTTCCGTCGCCTCGCCGCACCGCCGTCGTGAGCTCGTTCACCGCCCAGCCGTCGCCACGCGTGACGTCGTAGCCGGCCTCCGCCATCCGCTGGCGTGCAGTGACCCCGGCGGTGAACCACGTGCTGCCCGTGCTCGCGACCCAGCGCGTCCACGTCGCGAAATGCACCTCGGCGAGCGCGTGGAAGTTCGGGCCCAACGCCCGGATCCGTGAGGCCTGGTTGGGCCGGAACTGCGTCTTGTCGGCGACGATCGGCGGGACCGAGATCGAGTAGTCGGCACACGGCGACCCGCTTTCTGCGAGCTTCGTCGCCAGGCGCAACCAGTCCGAGGCGGCGTAGAACACTGCGCGCAGAGGTCGACAGTCGGCTGCCTGCGCCTGCGCGGACTGCGGCTGCGGGCGAGAGGTGAGCGTCTTCCACAGCGCCTCCGTCTTCGCCGGCTCGAGCGAAGGTACCGGAGCCGTGCCCGGCTGCGGAGCACGGCTTCCGCCCGCTGCGGCGGAGGTCGCGAGCGCGAACGTGGCGAGGAGCCCGAGGAGGAGCGCACGCGACACGCGGCGACGGTACCCCGACGTCTGTAATCGTCGGGTAAACGTCGACGAACCGGCGCGCTAGCGCGTCTTGACGGTCGTGTAGGTCTTGCGGATCGTCTCGTGGACGTCCCAGACGCCCGTCCACCCGTCCGGGCACAGCATGACCACTCCGGGGCGGATCTCGGTCACGACACCCTCCCCGTCCGTGATCGTGCCGCTGCCTGCGACGAAGTGCATCGATTCGTAGATGCCGTCCGTCTCCCCGCGAAACGAGCCGGGCGTAACCTCCCAGATCCCGAGCTCGACCTGGCCGTCGTCCGAGATCACGTGCCAGGACTCGTACGGCTCGCCCGCGACGGCGGTCGGCACTGCCCGCCCGGTCGCGAGCTCGGCCCCGAGGACGTCGTCGATCGTCATCGCCGCGACCCTACTGGATCAGGCTGCCGGCACGGTCGCCGCCGGGTAGCGGCGGCGGATCTCGTCGACGAACGCGGCGAGCCGGTCGGCGATCGTCGCGTCACGGATCTCGAGGACGTTCTCGGCGTTCCGCTCACCGGAGCGCGAGAAGTTGAAGCTGCCGACGAAGCTCGTGTCATCCGCGACGACGATCTTCGCGTGCATGAAGTCGTGCAGCGAGCTCGGAGCCCACGGCGTCGAGTTCTTCCCGCTGAACGGCGCGCCCTCGAGCACGCGCTCGAGCAGTGGCACCTTCCATTCGCTGACGCCGTTCGTACGCCACTGGTGGAACACCTCATCGACCTGCGTGTCGTCCACGACTCCCGCGACGTCCGAGCGGTGCTCGTTCACGACCTCGACGAGGGTGCCCAGGATGGGCCCGGAGCTCAGCACCGGAGAGGCGATTCGCACGCGAGTCTTGGCCTTCCCGATGTGCTTCGCGACGCGGTGCGAGAGCGTCTCGCCGTGCTCGGGGCAGAACCACGCGCGCACGCGGGCGGACCCGACGTCCTCGGGCCGCGGGTCGACCCGGCCGGTATGGGCGACGTCCCCCGACGCCCAGAGCTGCTCGAAGGCGAGCGTGTACGCGTATGCGATGGCCGGCGAGTCGACGGTCACGATCACGTTCTCCTGCCGTGACCACGAGTCGTCCGTCCAGTTGGTGGACCCCGCGAGGGTCCTCTCCCGGTCGCGGACGACGAACTTGTGGTGCATGAGGTCGGGGACGCCCGCGATGGGACGGGTCTCGACGGGGAGCGCCTCGATCGCCTCCGGCGCTGTCTCGGGGGGAGGTGGGACCGGGATCGGGCCGGGGTGCGCCACGTTGTAGAGGAGCCGCACGGCGACGCCGCGCTGCACCGCCGCGAGGAGCGAGGCGAGGACGAGCGCGCCGGCGTCGGTCTCGAAGCGCACGTCGTAGAGCGCGAGGTCGAGAGAGGTTCGCGCCGCGGCGAGAAAGCCGGCGATGTCGCGCGCGACGTCCGCGGGGCGCTGGCCGCCGTCGGTCAGCGTGCGCAGCCCGATCGGAGGGGGCGTCGGGCTCGACGTCACCCGGCGGCGGCCGCCGCACGCTGCGCCGCCTTGTGCGCGCGCTTCGCGGCCTGGTACTCGGCGAGATCGTCGGCCGAGTTGATCCTCCCGAGGCACGGGTGCTCCGGCACGAGCTCGCGAGCCGCCTCCACGTCGAAGTGGAGTGCCAGCACGGATCCCAGGCCCGTGATCTTCATCTTCCCGAAGCCGGGGAGCGCGCCGATCCGCTTCCGAAGGTCGGCCGCGTCGGAGGCCTCGGTCCAGATGCGCGCGGCATCGCCGTCGTACTCCTCGGTCACGACCTGACAGAGCTCCTGCACGCGCTCCGCCATGACGCGCGGGAAGCGGTGAATGGCCGGGGTCTGCCGGAACGCCGCCTCGAGTGCGGCCGGATCCATCGCTGCGATCGACCGGGCATCGAGCGTCCCGATCCGCTCCTGCAGCTTGAGGGGCCCGGAGAACGCCTGCTGGACGGTGATCTGCTGGTCGATCGCGAAGCCGATGAGGAGCGCGAGAGGCTCCGAGGCGATGAGGCGGTTCGCCTCGTGGGACTCCGTGAAGTAGAGCGCCTCGGGCACGTCCGGATGGTAGACGCGGACGGATACCCTGGGCGAATGGCCGCGGTCGACGTCCTCTCGCCGAAGACGAGGGCCTGGTTCGAGCGTGCCTTCGAGGCGCCGACGCCCGCACAGGAGCTGGGGTGGCCCGCGATCGCGCGCGGAGGACACGTCCTCATCCAGGCGCCCACCGGCTCCGGGAAGACGCTGGCCGCCTTCCTCCTCGGCATCGACCGCCTGACGGAGACCCCGGGCGAGGGCCTGCGCCTCCTGTACGTCTCCCCGCTCAAGGCGCTCAATTACGACATCGAGCGGAACCTCCGCAGCCCGCTCGCCGGGCTCGGCTCGAAGCTCTCCGTCGCCGTCCGCACCGGCGACACGCCCGCCGAGGAGCGGCGTCGGATGCTGCGGACCCCACCGGACATCCTCATCACGACCCCCGAGTCGTTGTTCCTGCTGCTCACGTCGCAGGCGCGCGAGACGCTGCGAGGGATCGAGACCGTCATCCTCGACGAGGTGCACGCGGTCGCAGGGACGAAGCGCGGCGCCCACCTCGCCCTCTCGCTCGAGCGGCTCGCGCGGCTCGTCGACGAGCCCTTCCAGCGCGTCGCGCTCTCGGCGACGCAGCGCCCGATGGAGGAGATCGGCCGGTTCGTCGCCGGGAGCAGCCGCGAGATCGAGCTCGTCGATGCGGGAGTCCGGAAGGAGCTCGACCTGCAGGTCGTCGTGCCGGTCGAGGACATGCGGGAGCTCGCCTCGACCGCCGAGCTCTCGATCCCGCCGCTGGCGGACGGCGTCGAGATGGGCGTCGGCGTCGAGCGGGCGAGCCGCTCCATTTGGCCCTCGATCTACCCGGCGATCCTCGAACTCGTCCGAGAGCACCGCTCCACGATCGTCTTTGTCAACAACCGCCGCCTCGCCGAGCGGCTCGCGCTGCGGATAAACGAGCTCGCGGGCGAGGAGCTCGCCCGTGCGCACCATGGCTCGCTCGCTCGCGAGCAGCGGGTCGTGGTCGAGGAGCTGCTGAAGGCCGGGCAGATCCCGTGTCTCGTCGCGACGTCGTCGCTCGAGCTCGGCATCGACATGGGCGCCGTCGACCTCGTGATCCAGGTCGAGAGCCCGAAGTCGGTGGCTCGTGGGCTCCAGCGCGTCGGACGGGCGGGGCACGAGCTGCATTCCGTCTCGAAGGGCCGCATCTTCCCCAAGTACCGGGCCGATCTCCTCGAGTCGGCCGTCGTCGCACGTGCGATGCGCGAGGGCGAGATCGAGGAGACGCGGATCCCGCGGAACCCGCTCGACGTGGTCGCGCAGCAGATCGTCGCGATCTGCGCCGACGAGGAGATCTCCGTCGACGAGGTGCACGAGCTCGTTCGGCGCGCGTACCCGTTCTCCGAGCTCTCGCGCGCCCAACTCGAGAACGTCCTCGACATGCTCGCCGGGCGCTATCCCTCGGACGAGTTCGCGGAGCTCCGTCCGCGCATCGTCTGGGATCGCACGGCGGGGACGATCCGCGGCCGCACGGGCGCCCGACGATTGGCGGTGACGAACGCCGGCACGATCCCGGACCGCGGTCTCTTCGGCGTCTTCCTCGCCGACGGCGGCGGTCGCGTCGGCGAGCTCGACGAGGAGATGGTTTACGAGGCGCGGGAGGGCCAGACGTTCGTCCTCGGCGCGTCGACGTGGCGAATCGAGGAGATCACGCGCGACCGCGTGCTCGTCTCGCCGGCGCCTGGCCTGCCCGGAATCGCCCCGTTCTGGAAGGGCGAGGGCGTCGGGAGGCCGGCGGAGCTCGGCGAGAAGATCGGCAAGGCCGCGCGCGAGCTCGTCGGACTCGGCGACGCCAACGCCATCCGGCGGATCGAGGACGACTACCGCCTCGACCCGCTCGCCGCCCGCAACCTCGTGACCTTTCTCCGCGACCAGGAGGCGGCGACGGGAGTCGTTCCCTCCGATCGCACGATCGTCGTCGAGCGCTTTCGCGACGAGATCGGCGACTGGCGCGTGTGCGTTCTTTCGCCCTTCGGCGGTCAGGTCCACGCGCCGTGGGCGATGGCCCTGCGGGCGCGGCTGCGCGACTCGCTCGGCCTCGACGTGCAGTCCATCTGGTCGGACGACGGCATCGCCCTCCACTTCCCGGAAGCCGATATGCCGCCGCCGCTCGCCGACCTGCTGCTCGAGCCCGACGAGGTCGAGGATCTGCTCCTCGGGGAGCTCGCGCAGTCGGCCCTGTACGGCTCGCGCTTCCGCGAGAACGCGGCGCGGGCTCTGCTCATCCCGCGGCGCCGGCCGGGTCAGCGTACGCCGCTCTGGCAGCAGCGACTGAAAGCCCAGAGCCTGCTCCAGGTCGCGCGTCGCTACCCGCAGTTCCCGATCGTGCTCGAGTCCTTCCGGGAGTGCCTGCAGGACGTGTTCGACCTGCCCGCACTCCGCGGCATCCTGCAGGGGATCCGGACTCGGTCACTCGCCGTCGTCGAGGCCGAGACGGCGTCCGCCTCGCCGTTCGCCTCCTCGCTCCTCTTCGACTACGTCGCGACGTACATGTACGAGGACGACACGCCGCCCGAGGAGCGGCGTGCGCAGGCGCTCTCGCTCGATCGCGATCTCCTTCGCGAGCTCATGGGCGTCGAGGAGCTGCGCGAGCTGCTCGATCTCGGCGCCATCGAGCAGGTCGAGTCGTCACTGCGGCCGACGCCGCGAAACGTCGACGAGCTCCACGATCTCCTGCGTCGGGCCGGGCCCCTGCTCGACGGCGAGTACGACCGCGGCTACGCGGAAACACTCCTCCGCGAGCGTCGAGCCCTGAGAACGCGTCTCGGCGACATCGAGGTGCTGGCCGCGATCGAGGATGCAGGGCTTGTCCGCGACGCCCTCGGCGCCGCGCCGGCGGGCGGCATCCCGCAGGTCTTCCTCGAGCCGGTCGAGGAGGCGCTGCGCAAGCTGCTTCGACGGTATGCCCGAACCCATGGGCCCTTCACGACGGGCGAGGTCGTGTCCCGGTTCGCGCTCGACCACGCGGCCGTCGAGGCTCAGCTCGTCGCGCTCGAGCGTGCCGACGAGCTCGTCCGCGGCGAGCTGCGCCCCGGCGGCTCCGAGCGCGAGTGGTGCGACCCGGACGTCCTCCGCCGGATACGCCGGGCGACGCTGGCAGTGCTGCGACGCGAGGTCGAGCCCGCGGACCAGGCCGCCTTCGGCCGGTTCCTTCCCGCGTGGCACGGAATCGGTCGCAGGCAGAGCCTTCGCGAGGCGCTCGTCCCGCTGCAGGGCGTCGCGCTCCCGGCGACGCTGTGGGAGAGCGACGTCCTCCCGCGTCGAGTCCCGGGCTTCCGGCCGGCCGAGCTCGACGTGCTCTGTGCCTCCGGCGAGGTCGTCTGGGTCGGGGCCGGGCTCGATCGCGTCGCCGTGTACTTCCGCGACGACGCCCCGCTGCTCGGGCCGCCTCCGTCCGAGGCGGCTCCCGAGGGGGAGACCGCCGTGGCAATTCGAGCTGCTTTGGCCGAGCGAGCGCTCTTCTGGGGCGACCTCGTAGACGCGACCGGTCTTCCCCCCGACGACGTGCTCACGTCGCTGTGGGAGCTCGTCTGGGCGGGAGAGGTGACGAACGACTCGTGGGCGCCGCTCCGGGCGTCTCGTCGCTACGAGCTGCCGCGACCCGACCGCGCCGGCCGACGGTTCGCACGGACACGGAGGACGGCCGCCTCTCCGACGCAGGGTCGGTGGTCGCTCGCGTCCGCACTGTTCGCCGCGACGACCGATCGGCGCGCTCTCGCCGAGCTGCTGCTCGAGCGCCAGGGGATCGTCACCCGCGACGGCGTGCGCGGCGAGGGGATCCGGGGCGGCTACGGCGCGGTGTACGCGGAGCTGAAGGTGCTCGAGACGCTCGGCGTCTGCCGCCGCGGCTACTTCGTCGAGGGGCTGGGTGGCGCCCAGTTCGCCCTGCCCGGTGCCGTTGAGCGCCTGCGGGAACTGCGTGCCGGGCAGCACGACGAGCCCGAGGCGCTCGTGCTCGCCGCTGCGGACCCGGCGCAGCCCTATGGGGCCGGGCTCCCCTGGCCGAAGCGATCGGGCGCCCGCGCGGCCCGGGTCGCAGGCGCGTTGGTCGTCCTTCTCGACGGCGAGGCGGTGCTCTTCGTCGAGCGAGGCGGCCGCTCGCTCGTGCCGTTGCACGACCCCGAGCCGGAATGGCTCGAGCCCGCGATCCGTGCTCTCGTCGCCTATGTCCGGGGCGGCGGCGCCAAGCGGCTCGCGGTCGAGCGCTTCGGCGGAGCGCCAGTCGCGGAGAGCGAGGCGATGGCGTTGCTCGTGCGCGCCGGATTCCTCGCCGGTCCTCGGCGCGCCGTCTTGCGCCCGTAACGAAGGAGAGGACGCACAGGTCGCGTAAGCGGCAGTCGTGGCCGTGCGGGCCCCGCATCTCTACCCGCTTCTCCGCGGCTTCGTGCTCGGGTCGTTCGTGCTGCTCGGGCGCGAGCTCGAGGAGGGCGCCGAGCTGCCGTTCGCCTTCGAGGAGCACGTCGAGCGGCGCGGGCCGTCGCTCTACGAGCTGAAACCCCTCGTCCGTGGATTCATCGAGGACCACGAGGCGGCCCTTGCCGCGCGCGAGGACGCACGCCTCGCCGTCGAGGAGCTTCGCCGCGAGCCTGCCGCCGCGATCTTCGCGCGCGCGCACGCCGGCACTCGAGCCGGCGAGGACGAGGCCCTGTTCCGCACCGTCCTCCTCGCGTTGCTGATCTCGACCGCCGAGAGCTGCGGCGGCTTCGACTGGGACGACGAGGCGTTCGAGGCGGCGTACGCCGGCCTCGAACACTCACTCTTCGGCGAGCGGCGCCGCTATGTCGCGATCGCGCCGCTGGCGGGAATCTCGCTCGCGAAGCCCGTGGAGCTTGCACCCGGCCTCTCGGTGCGGCCGTTCTTGGCCGGCGAGCTCGCAACGCACTGGCCGGAGGCACGCGGGCTTCTGCCTCGCGATTTCGGCCGCCTGCCCGAGCGATCAGTCGTCGTCGAACTGCGTTGTGAGCTCGAGGGCTCCGAGCCTCCCCCGGACGCCGGAGCGGAGATCGCCGACGCAGTCAGCGCACTACGGATGACGACGCAGGCCGCCGTCTCGGCCGGCCCCGTCATGTTCGAGACGCTCGACGGAAGACCCTTCGGAATCCAGCCCGTGCTTCCCATCGCGGCCACGGAACCGCCCGGCGAGCCGTCGCGGCTCGATGCCTTCCGGGCTCCCATCGCCATGGACGTCCTCGCGGCGCTCGGCCAGGCCGACGGCGACCCCGAGCTCGCCGAGGCTCTCGACCGCTGGGAGCTGTCGCTCTTCCAGGCGGAGCCGTTCCGCAGCGAGCAGCTCCGGGCGGCGTTGCATTCGCTTCTCGGCGACGGCTGGCCGATGCGCGCCTGCGTCCTGCTGGCCGAGGACGCCCGCTCGCGCGAGGAGCTGTATGCCGAGCTGACCGCCCTGGCTGCGGGCGACGCTGCCACGCCTGCCGCGATCGATGCAGTGCGGCGTGCAGTCGTTGCCGTGCTGCGCTCACGCGACCGTGATCGTCTCGCGCGTGATCTGGACCGCGAGCTGCTCGGGCTCGATTCGCAGCGGGCACCGCGCGCGATCGCCGTCTGACGCTCTTTCGGCTCGAATCCGTTACCCGACGGCGACCGGCGTCGCTCTACCGTCGGGCCATGGAGGACTCACGCGCCGTTCTCGAGCGGCTCGCACGGATCGAGGCGCTCGCCCGCGACGGTGCTCCGCCGACGTACGTCTTGGACGAGCTGCGGGCCTTGCTCAGGGATGCGGAGACGTGGGCGCGGCGGGAGGGCGGTGATGCCGGAGCGCGAGCGGTCGCGGATCTTCGCGCCGCACTGGATTCCGCGCATGACCGTAACGTGCGGGCGCACGTTCCGGTCGCACCAGACCCCTGAAGGCGTCGGCTTCGCGGCCGCTGCGAAATCCACTCTCGGGGCGCGTGTGTCCATGACATGATCGAGCGGTGATCTCGCACTGGGACGATGCGCGGACCTGGCGAGGCGAACGCGGCCACATCGCGGGCACGTGGTGGAGCCTCACGGGCCGGAACTCGCGCACCGTCGGGGTCAAGCGCATCCAGGTCGACCCGGGAATGTGGTCGACACCACTCCATCTCGAGGGATCCGAGGAGGAGATCTTCTACGTGCTTCGCGGGTCCGGCGTTTCCGTGCAGTGGGAGGGCGAAGACGATCCCGTGGGGTACGAGGTCAGCGCGGGCGACTGCCTCCTACACCTCGCCCTCGAGAACGCGCACACGCTCCACGCAGGCCCGGACGGGCTGGACGTGCTCGCGTTCGGGCAGCGCACGTTCGCGGAGGGCATCACCTGGCTGCCGCGTGCGGGTGTCGCCTGGCTCGGCGAGACGTGGGCTCCGGTCGGTGCGGAGGAGGATCACCCTTGGACGCGGGAAGCTGCTGCCGGCGCCGTCGAGTACGGCGAGCTCTCGCCGCGGCCCTCGACGATCGTCCACGTCCCGGATCTCGAGCCTTCCGAGCGTGAAACGACGACGATCGGCCGACGCGTCCGCTACCCGGGGAACGAGATGGGCTCGGTCAAGTCCGGGATCCGTGTCGCCGAGGTGTTCCCGGGCAAGCTGAACGCGCCGCCACACTGCCACTCCGCGGAGGAGGAGATCTTCGTCGTGCTCGCGGGTGACGGCCACGTGCTGCTGTGGGAGGAGGACGGCGTGGCGGAGCACCCGGTGCGCGCGGGCTCGATCGTCTGTCGTCAGGCAGGGACCGGGGTCGCCCACGCGTTCCGCGGCGGCGAGGCGGGGATGACGGTGTTGATGTACGGCACGCGTGATCCGCGCGACGTCTGCTACTACCCGCGCTCGGGGAAGGTGTTCTTCGTCGGGCTGGGTCTGATCACGCGCATCGGCGAGCAGCTCGACTACTGGGAAGGCGAGGATTGAGAGGAGCGGAAGGAGTTTCACCGCCCGTCGTGAAGGTGAAGCGACCGTGGCCCTCTCGCGCCTGCTCCCTCGTCTCCAGCCACGTCCGGAGCCCGCACCCGATGCCGTCGAGGAGGAGCCCGTGGACGCCGTCGAGGAGCCCCCGCGCCTCAGCGCCGTTCCGCAGCCCGCCGTCGCCCCGGAGCCGGAGGGGGCGCTGATGGCCAACGTCATCGCGCTCGCGAACCAGAAGGGCGGCGTCGCGAAGACGACGACGACGCTCAACCTCGGCGTCGCGCTGCGCGAGCGTGGGAACCGCGTGCTCGTGATCGATCTCGACCCGCAGGGCAACCTGACCATGAGCCAGGGCATGAACCCGGACGCGATCGAGCGCTCGATGTTCGACGTGCTCGTCCACCGCATCCCGATCTCCGACGTGATCAAGACCGTCGAGGTGGACATCGCGGTCGCCTCGATCGACCTCGCGGGCGCCGAGCTCGCGCTGTCCGCGCTCATCGGGCGCGAACGCGCGCTCGACAAAGCGCTCGTCGAGATCCGCGACCGCTACGACTACGTCCTCATCGACACGCCGCCGTCCCTCGGCCTGCTGACGATCAACGCGTTCGTCGCGGCGGACGGCGTGATCGTGCCGGTGCAGTGCGAGTACCTCTCGCTGCGCGGCCTCGTGCAGCTCGAGAACACGCTCGCGATGGTGCGCGAGAATCTCAACCCGCGCGTGCGCGTTCAAGGCATCGTTCCGACGATGTACGACGGGCGCACCTTGCACGCGCGTGAGGCGATCGAGATCCTCGAGGAGCATTTCGGCGACCTCGTCTACGACACGCGCATCCGCAAGACCGTTCGCTACGCCGAGGCTCCCGTGAAGGGCAGCTCCGTCCTCAAGTACGACCCGTCCGGGCCGGCAGCGCAGGCCTACCGCGATCTTGCGAAGGAGGTGCTCGATGGCGCGAAAGCGCGCGACGATGCGTGAGGGCCCGCTCGCCGAGCTCTTCCGCAAGACCGAGGCCGCCCAGCGGGCGCAGGAGGGTGCGTCGGAGCCCGAGCTGCCGCCTGCCGATCCACGCGCCGAGGCTGCGCTCGACAAGACGGTCGAGCACGTCCCCGATTTCGCGCGCGAGCCCGAGCCGGCCCCCGAGCGCGACCCCGAGCCGCCCGTCGCCGCCGCGCCTGCACCTGCCGTCGAGGAAGTCGAGGAGGTCGAGGAGATCACCGCCGAGGCCGCAGCGTCGCGTGCGGCAGCGCGCTACTTCCAGACGATGCTCGAGCCGGCACCGCAGCTCCACCGCGTGCCGCCGCCGAAGGGCGCCGCGTACATCGCCGCGATCCGCGTCGTCGGCGTCGGAGGAGCGGGGCTGAACGCGATCCACCGGATGATGGACGCGGGGATCGCCCAGGTCGACTTCGTCGCGGTGAACACCGACCGTCAGGCGCTGGCAATCTCTGATGCGCCGATCAAGATCGCGATCGGGGAGGGCCTCACACAGGGCCTCGGCTCGGGTGCCGACCCCACGGTCGGGCGCGCCGCGGCCGAGGAGGCGATGGACCAGCTGAAGGCAGCGCTCCGCGGCTCCGACATGGTCTTCGTCACGGCGGGAGAAGGAGGCGGGACCGGCACCGGCGCGGCCCCCGTCGTCGCCCGCGTCGCGCGCGAGCTCGGCGCGCTCACGGTCGGCATCGTCACCACGCCGTTCCGGTTCGAGGGAACGCGTCGCCGCTCCGCGGCCGAGAGCGGCGTGGACGAGCTCCGGACCGCCTGCGACACGGTCATCGTCATCCCGAACGACCGGCTGCTCGAGGTGCTCGACCGCTCGACGTCGATGGTCGACGCGTTCAAGATCGCGGACGACGTGCTGCGCCAGGGCGTGCAGGGCATCTGCGACCTGATCACGACTCCCGGCTTGATCAACCTCGACTTCGCGGACGTCCGGACGGTCATGCAGGACGCGGGCTCGGCGCTCATGGGCATCGGCTACGCGACCGGTCAGAACCGCGC
>Ga0068864_100003025_pt1 | contig 13899 bp, 11 predicted proteins | sample KBSSwiS72_FD_66586 | JGI IMG/M metagenome (GOLD analysis project Ga0068864, IMG submission 66586) | Switchgrass rhizosphere microbial communities from Kellogg Biological Station, Michigan, USA - KBS Switchgrass S7-2 | ecosystem: Host-associated > Plants > Roots > Rhizosphere > Soil ... | reverse complement strand
AACTAACGACGGTTGCTCAGTGCGATCGTCAGGGCGTGGGGCCCCGCGGCGCTTCCCAGGACCCCGGTCCTGCGCGGTTCAAGGAGGCGGCAGAGGCGGCTCGCAAGAGCCGCCTTTCTTGCGCCCGGTCCTCTCACGCCCCCTAAGCCACCTTCCCGAAGGCGCTCGCGGGCCTGTAACCTGCCAGCGGGATTTGGTGGAGGCCATCGATGAGCACCCCGGAGCAAGGCCGCGCCGCGCAGCTTCGCAACATCGAGGTCAAGACCGGCAAGACCCTCGCCGTCATGCGTGGCGAGATCGCCGCCTCAGGCAAGGTCAAGCATGGCGAGGTCCGCAGCTGGTTGATGGAGACCTACGGCCTGGGCTACGGCGACGCCAATGGCCTGGCCCATGCGGCCGCCGTCGACGAGACCGCTCCGCCCGCGGCGCAGGATGACGTCCTGGCCGCGATCTATTCAGGCAGGAAGGCTCATCTGCGGGCTGTGCACGACGCGGTGCTGGACGCTATCCGCCCGTGGGGTGATTTCGAGGTCTCGCCGAAGAAGGGCTACGTGGCGCTGCGCCGCAAGAAGCAGTTCGCCATGCTCGGCCCCAAGTCGGCGGAGCGCGCCGAGTTGGGCCTGAACCTCAAGGACGCCATCGCCAGCAACCGCATCGTCGCCCAGGCGCCGGGCGGCATGTGCCAGTACATCGTCGCGCTCCGCGGCGCGGAAGACGTGGACGCCGAGGTCATCGCCGCCCTGCAGCGGGCTTTCACCGCCGCAGGGTAGGCCATCGAAGTCTGGACTATTCGGCGCCGCCGGCCTTGGCCCCGCCGGCCGCTGTAGCGGCCTTTTCCTTTTCCTCGGCGCGGGCGCCGCCCAGGATGCCGGGCAGGGCGTAGTTGCCTTCATGGCAGGCGTATTCGTAGATCACCCCGCCCAGCGGTGCGAACTCATACTCGCCGCCCCAGGGCTTCTCCCAGATGGTCGGATCGCTGACGGTGAAGCTGTAGCGGACCCGGTCCTTGGCGGTGCGGGTGAACCGCTCGGTGATCGTCAGGTTCTCCCACGAGCCGGCGAAGTTCTGGCTGCGCGGCAGGTTGGTGGTCTCCACGACCAGGGTGTCGCCCTCCCAGTGGCCGATCGAGTCGCCGAAGTAGGGGCGCACGCCGTCCGTGCGGTGCTTGGCGTTCAGCCGGATGACGCGCAGATCGTGGTTCATCTCGACGTCGATGACCACCGAGTCCGGCGTCTGCAGGATTTGGTAGTTGTTGTTGTAGAAGCCGTTGGCCAGCATCGGCGGTCCGCCGTTGCGGCCGAAGCCGATGATGCAGCGCTCGCCGAGCGAGCGGCTCTCCGGATTGTCGAAGGAGTTGCGGCCGCCGCCGCCGCCGAAGCCCGGCTGGGCGGGGGCGCCGGCCTTGCGAGGCGGGAACTGACCGTTTGGCGTGGTCAGGATCGAGGTGCGCGGCTCGCCGCCCACCCGCATCACGTGGCTGCCGGGATCGAGCCAGCCGCGGTTATAGCCGCCGACGTCGCCGCCGGCCGCGGCGAACTCGGGCCGGACCTTGGCGGGATCGACCTTGGGGGCTTCAGCTGGGGCGTTGGGGTCGGTCGGCGCATTGCCTTCCTCGACCTCCTGGACGACCGCCTGCTCCATCTTCTTCACGTCGGCTTCGCTGTAGGTCGCCTGCGTGCCCAGCTTGGCCGGGCGGTTGATCGGCGTCAGCGTGGAGTTGGACCAGAAGCCCATCAGGTCGGGCTGGCCGAAGCTGGTGCGCGGGGCCTTGTAGGCTGCAGCCGGGGCGGCCTTGGCGGCTGGCTGGGCGTTGGCCGCAATGGGCGCGAAGCACAATCCCGTGGCCAGAGCAGTGGAAAGGGCGAGGATTGCGGCGCGATGCACGGCGTTGGCTCCCGGAAATGCTGAGTCCCGCCTTCGACGCGGGTTTAATGCGGCGGAACTTAGGGCCCGCGCAGGTGTCGGGCAATGATTGGAGCGTTTCCGAACTGAAACGCGATTTCTTGGCAATTGCCCTTCGTCGCGAGCCGTCCCACAACAGAGAAAAGATGGGGGAGGCTCAGGAATGGCGAACCTGAATACCAAGTGGCGGCGCGAGAACACCTACGACGCCATTGTGGTGGGCAGCGGCATGACCGGCGGTTGGGCGGCCAAGGAGCTGACCGAAAAAGGCCTGAAGACGCTGGTCCTCGAGCGCGGCCCAATGGTCCGCCACATCGAGGACTATCCGACCGCCACGACCGACCCCTGGGACGCGAAATACCCGCTGGGCCGGCTGCCGCCGCAGGAGGTGAAGTCGCACTATCCGGTGCAGAACCGGACCGGCTACGCGCTCACCGAATACACTAAGCATTTCTTCGTGCGCGACGACGAGGAGCCCTACACCGAGGCCAAGAGTTTCGACTGGATCCGCGGCTACCATGTGGGCGGCCGCTCGCTGCTCTGGAGCCGCCAGTGCTATCGCCACAGTCCGATCGACTTCGAGGCCAACGCCCGTGAGGGCGTGGGGATCGATTGGCCGATCCGTTACGACGACCTGGCGCCCTGGTACGACTACGTCGAGCGCTTCATCGGTGTAAGCGGCAAGAAGGAGGGCCTACCCCAGCTGCCGGACGGGGTGTTCCAACCGCCGATGCAGATGAACTGCGTGGAGGAGGCATTCAAGGCGAAGTCCGAAGCCCGCTACCCAGACCGCCGCATCACCATCGGGCGCGCCGCCCACCTGACCGCGCCGACCGAGGAGCAGCTCGCGCTCGGCCGGGGCAAATGCCAGAACCGCAACATGTGCATGCGGGGGTGCCCGTTCGGCGCCTACTTCTCTTCGAATTCCGCGACATTGGTGGCGGCCGAGCGCACCGGCAACCTGAAGATCCGCCCTAGCTCCATCGTCACCTCGCTGATCTACGACGAGAAGAAGAGCCGGGCCGAGGGGGTGCGTGTGCTCGATGCGGAGACCGGCGAAGAGAGCGAGTTCTACGCCGACGTGGTGTTCCTCTGCGCCTCCACGCTGAACTCGACGTGGGTGATGCTGAACTCGACTAGCAAGCGGTTCCCCAACGGATTTGGGAACGACAGCGACCAGCTCGGCCGCAACATCATGGACCACCACCTGGGCGTAGGCGCGCAGGCTGACGCGCCAGGCTTCGAGGACATGTACTATTCCGGTCGCCGGCCGAACGGGATCTATGTCCCGCGCTTCCGGAATCTCGGCGACGCGGCCTCTGCGCGAAAGGACTACATCCGCGGCTTCGGCTACCAGGGCGGAGCAGCGCGGCCGAACTGGAGCCGCAGCCTGACGGGCGGCGGCTTTGGGGCTGAGCGCAAGGCGGCGCTGACCCAGCCGGGCCCCTGGATGATCCGCCTGGGCGGGTTCGGCGAGATCCTTCCCTATACGGACAATCGCGCGACCCTGAACCACGCGGTGAAGGACAAGCACGGCCTGCCGACGCTCACCCTGGACGTCTCGATTCGCGGCAACGAGCGCGCCATGCGCAAGGACATGCAGGCTGCTGCGGCGGAGATGTTGGACGCGGCGGGCTTCAAGAACGTGGCGCCTTACGACTTCGGCTATTCGCCGGGGAACGGCATCCACGAGATGGGCGCGGCGCGGATGGGGCGTGACCCGAAGACCTCCGTCCTCAATGCCCATAACCAGGTGCATGAGTGCGCCAATGTCTACGTCACCGACGGCTCGGCGATGGCTTCGGCGTCCTGCGTGAACCCGTCGCTGACCTACATGGCGCTCACAGCGCGGGCGGTGGACCACGCGGTGAGCGAGCGGCGGAAGGGGAACCTCTGATGCTGAACAGACGTGAAGCCTTCGCAGGGTTGGCCCTGAGCTTCGGCCTGGCGTCCGACGGGATCGTCGGCCAGGCCTGGGCTGCGCCGGCGCCAATCTCCTGGACGCCCAAGACGCTGACGCCCGAACAGGCGCGCACCGTGGATGCGGTGGCCGAAATGATCGTGCCGGCCACCGACACGCCCGGCGCGCGCGCGGTGGGCGTGCCACAGTTCATCGACCGGGCAGTCGGGACCTGGTGCGACGCCGGCCAGGCGAAGCTGTTGCGCTCAGGTCTCGATCAGCTGGACGTCGATGCGCGCGCCGCGCACGGCGCCGCGTTCGCGGACCTCGCCCCCGCTCAACAGACCGCGCTCCTGACCCGCTACGATACCGGCGGCGATCCCCAGCGGCCGTTCTTCAGCCTACTGAAGGAGTTGACCACCATCGGCTACTTCACTTCCAAGACCGGGGCTACGGTGACGCTTCGCTACGACCCGGTGCCCGGCGACTACCGCGGCTGCGTGCCGCTCAAGGAAATCGGCCGCGCCTGGGCGACGAGCTAGCAGACCCGAACGCGGCTTCCTCTCTTTCGCGTCACCTGGGTGTAGGGGCGGGGAAGGCCATCCGTGCGTCCGCCCCGCCTACACGCGAATGTGCGCAGGTGTGATTGGTCGTTGAGCGAGTGAGGGCGCAGTAAGCGCGCGGCAGCGCCCGCTGCCTTGCATGCAAATCGTAAACCGACCCAATGGGCCCGCGAGGGCCCACGGGTTTTTGCAGAAAGTCAAAAGCAATGACTGACGTTGTTGAAGCGACAAGAAGCGACACGATTAGTATTCGCCCGTTCAGCGTGAATGTGCCGGAAGAGGAGCTTGTCGACCTGCGCCGCCGTATCAAAGCGACAAAATGGCCAGAGCGGGAACTCGTCAGTGATGGCTCGCAAGGCGTGCAGCTGGCGACGATGCAGAAACTCGCCACTTACTGGGCGACGGAATACGACTGGCACAAGGTCGAAGCCCGGCTGAACGCCCTGCCGCAGTTCATCACCGAGATCGACGGGCTGGACATCCACTTCATCCACGTCCGCTCGAAGCATGAGAACGCCTTGCCGCTCATCGTCACCCACGGATGGCCTGGCTCGGTCATCGAGCAGCTGAAGATCGTCGATCCGCTGACCAACCCGACGGCCCATGGCGGGACCGCCGCGGACGCCTTCGACGTCGTGATCCCGTCGATGCCCGGCTACGGATTTTCCGGCAGGCCGACCGCCACCGGCTGGGATCCTGACCACATCGCTCGCGCCTGGGTCGTGCTGATGAAGCGCCTCGGCTACACGCGGTTCGTGGCCCAGGGCGGCGACTGGGGCGCCCTCGTCACCCAGTTGATGGGCGTGCAAGCGGCCCCGGAACTGGCGGCCATTCATACCAACATGCCCGGCGCCGTCCCGCCGGAGATCGACAAGCTCGCCTTTGTCGGCGCCCCGCCGCCAGCCGGTCTCTCAGAGGAGGAGCGGCAGGCGTACGATCGGCTCGTCTTGTTCTACACGACCGGTCTCGCCTACGCCCAGGAGATGGCGAACCGGCCGCAGACCCTCTACGGGATCGCGGATTCGCCCGTCGGCCTCGCCGCCTGGTTCAACGACCACGACAAGCTGAGCTACGAGATGATCGCCCGCGTCTTCGATGGGGTGCCTGAGGGCCTTACGCGAGACGACGTGCTTGACGACATCACGATCACTTGGCTGACCAACACGGCGATCTCCGGGGCCCGTCTTTATCGGGAGAACAAGCATGCTTTCTTCGCCCCGAAGGGCGTCACCATTCCGGTCGCCGTGAGCGTCTTCCCCGACGAGCTCTATCCCTGCCCGCGCAGTTGGGCGGAAAAGGCCTTTCCCAACCTGATCCACTACAACCGGCTCCCCAAGGGCGGCCACTTCGCCGCCTTCGAACAGCCGGCATCCTTGGTGAGTGAGGTGCAGACAGCCTTCCGGTCGCTGCACTGAGATCGACTGGCGCGGACGGCGTCCAAAGTGGCGTCGTCCGCGCCCACTCGGCTTACGGATTGAGCGTAATCGACTGTTCCTGGGCGCCGCCGTTCTCGGACCAGGCGCGGAAGCGGAAGGTCTTGGGCCCGGGCGTGTCGATGTTGAAGCGCCAGGTGGCGCTGCGGCTGTCGCCCTGGACGATGTCGCCGAGGCTCATGGCCCGCGCGGCGGTGAAGTCCATGGTGACGTTATCTTCCCGCACGGTCCGCACCTGCTGCAGGGTGACGCCGGCCGGGATGGTGACGCTCGCCAGGTGGACGCCGGAGAGGATCCACGACGGGTTGGTGACGGTGGTGGTGATGGTCGCGGGCCGGCCGACGACAGCGATGGTTGAGTTGACGGCGAGCTTCATCGGAGGGTTCGTCGCGCCGCGGATGATGGTGGCTGAGATCGCGGCCGGCAGTCCGCTGCCGGGCGCGTCCCAATTGATGATCTTCAGCCGGTAGGTCCCCGCCGGCGGGTTGTCGATGATCTGATACTCGACGTTGTCGATCCACGACTGCGACGCCCATTCGCCGCACTGGCCCTTGGAGTCCGGGGTGCAGAACGGCGCGCGGTCGATCCAGAGGTCGAGGTCGTAGTCCACAGCAGCAGAGGCCCCGGCGCTTGCCGGCGGCTCGTCCCAGGTCAGCACCACGACGAGGCGCTTGGTCCCTTGCGGCACGTCGATGTCGCGGAAACCCCATCTGGAGTCGGTGATCGTGCGCCAGGCCCACTGGGTCGCCCAGCCGTTGGAATTCAGGTGCGCCCATTGCGCCGTGTAGGGCGTCACCCGCCCCAGACCGAAGGTGTTACGCGTGGTGTCGGGCGCGGGCGTGTTGTTGAGCGGCGCGGAGATGTTGTCGTGCAATAGCGCCGTGGCCATAAGGTGCGCGCGCATCAGGTGGGGCAGCGTCTGGAACTCCGGATAGTGCTCCATGATCGTGGCGGCGACGCCCGAGACGTGGGGCGTGGCCATGCTGCAGCCGCTCTTGTCAGTGTATTGGTTGGTGGTGCCCGCCCTGGCTGAGGTGACCACCGTGCCGGTGGCCACAACATTGGGCTTCATGCGGCCGTCGCCGGCCGGGCCGAGGCTGCTGGAATTGCTGATGTCGCCGATGGTCCCGTCGCCGCTATCGAGCACATTGCCGACCGCCAGAGCGTTCTTGGCGACGCCAGGGGACCAGATGGTGCCGGCCCCTGGCCCGTTGTTGCCGCCGCATACGATCCAGGTCTGGCGCGTGTCCCAGACGATCTGGTCGAGGCCGCGCGAGCGTGCGTCGGTGCCGACCTGGTTCGTGCCGCTGGCCCCGCCGCTTTCGCTGACCAGCATCGGCCGGTCGGCGCCGCAGTCGGGCCCCTGCTTCATGTAGTCCTGGCCCTCGATCTCGTCGGCCTGGGTTCCGCTGCCGGTGGATTTCCAGATCTTGGCGCCGCGGATGCGGGTCGTGCCGCTGCTTCCGACGCCGGTGGCCACGCCCCGGAAACGCGCCTCGGCGGTTCCCGTCCCGCTGATGGTGGCCAGCACGTGGGTGCCGTGGCCGTTCTGGTCATTCCAGACATTGGCGGCGTCGCTGGTGAAGTTCTTGCCGCAGCCAAATTTGTTGAGGTCCTGATGCGTCGTGGCCGCCGCGCCGCCGACCATGAAGCCGGTGTCGAGGATGCCGAGCCTGGCCGGGGCGCCAGAGAACCGCAGGCCAGGTCCGCCGGGCCGGATGTAGTCGGCGCCCATCACGGCCATGCTGTTGTCGTGGCCGATGCCGCCCGGGCGGTTGAGTTCGATGAAGAGCACGCTGTCGAGGGCCGTCAGGCTTTCCAGGTCCTTGGCCGGAACCACTGCGCTGATCGCGCCCAGGGTGCGGTTGACCGCCCCGATCCTGACCTCACGCCGCTTCAGGAGCGCCTGCAGCTCTTCGACCGCCGATGGGTCGAAGGCGTTGATCGTGACCGGCAGGCCGGGCAGTTCGCCCGCATATTTGTCTGCCGCGGCGCGCAGGTTGGGATCGATCTTCTGTTGCGGACGCGCGTAGCCGATCCAATCCACGAACGGCAGGGTGGCGATCTGCTTCAGCCGGTCCGGGTCGAGAGGCGCGGAGACCTTCAGGGCGCCTGCGTGGCGGCCGAGCACCCGCACGCCGAGCGCGCTTAGCTGCTTCTCCATCTCGGCGGAGGGATATTCGTTGACGATCAGGAAGGCGAACGTCGCACCGCGAGCTTTGGCGGCCGCGTCGGGCGTGAACAGGGCCTGATCGACGCCGCGGCCGGGCAGGTAGGGCTCCTGGCCGGCGAAGGAGACGGCGCGCCAGGTCTTCGGCGGCGGCAAGGCGGCGCTGTCCGGCGCGGCGGCCTTCGCGGCATCGCGGGGATGCCGCTCGAGCGCAGATCGAACGGGGGTCATGCCGCCGTCCTTGGGCGCGACGATCGCCGCGGCGCCCTGCGGCGGCTTGCGGTCGCCGGCAGGCAGGGGCCGGACGTCGCCGCGGGGGGCGGAGAGGGCGGGCGCCGGGCGGTCGCCACGGCCGCTGCGCAGGATCCCCTCGATCTCGAGCTTAAGGTCGTCGGCAGTGAGTTCGGAGGCAGGCTTAGGCGCGGCGGCAGGCGGCGGTTCGGCCGGCTGTGCGCGGCTGGCGCCGGGCGCAAATGCGGCGGCGAGCACGACGGCGATCGCCAGGTTGAGGGCAAAGGTTGGAAAGCGTCGCATGAGCCTCTCCCTGCACCATCGGCAGGCCGGTCAGCGGCGCGACTGGCTTGCCCACAAAGTGAGCCCCCACCGCAAAGGTAGAAGGAGTCGGCGGCTGACGCCAGAATTGAGAACGCTGTTCGGAAAGGGTCTTGCGAGGCCCGTCAGAAGTCCGCCGCCAGATAGAAGCCCGCGCCGTGGGTGTCGGCCCAGGGCAGGAAGCGGACGTTGGAGTCGCGAGGCGAGGTGAAGGCGTAGGCGGTGATCTCGCCAAGCGCCGCTCCGGCGACCACGTCGTACCAGTGGTGATCCTTGGACTGGACGCGGGAAATGCCGACGACCGTAGCCGCCAGCGTCGCGGGCAGGCCCCATTGCCAGCCGTAGCGCTTTTGCAGATAGCCGGCGGCCGCAAAGGACACTGAGGCGTGGCCGGAGGGGAAGGAGTTGTTGTCGGAATGGTCCGGCCGCTCCTCCGGGAACGCCTGCTTCAGGCCGGCCGTGACACCGATCGTAGTCGTTTCGGTGAACGCGAACTGCTTAAGGCCCTGCCAGTCCTTGTCGACCGCGGACTTGCCGATCGCCACGGTGACCAGCCCGATCTCGCCCACATCGGCCGCCGTCTTCCATCCCTCGTGCGCCGCCCGGGCCGGCCCCGCGACGAGCACGCATGCCAGCACCGCGCCGGCGCCGGCTCCGCATAGACGCTGGCGGATCATGAGGCCGGTGCTCCTCGAAAGACGCTTGAACTCCGCTGATGCTCGGCGATGGCGGGCGCCTCGTTCAGGAGTTTTTCGATGGCTCGGGCGGCGCGCACAGACGAACTCGCGCCGGTGAGATCGAAGGTGTTTCGGAAGCCCTCGTCCTGCAACGGAAGGTAGCCGGGGTGGCTCTCCCGCGCGACGTCTACCGCACCGACGATGTCCTGCAGTGCCTCCACGACCGGGCCGAACAGCCAGTGATGATAGCTCTCGTCGCCGCGCCACTCGGCGTGGTGGGTGTTCAGGAAGAGGCATGGCCGCCGCACCCGCAGGAACTCGTAGATCTGGCTGCTGGCGTCGCCAAGGTAGACGTCGGCCATCCGCGTATAGGTCATGTCGATCGCCGCGCGGCTGCCGAGGTCGAGATGGATGGCGGGACAGTCGAGGAACGGCGCCAGGCTCGGCACGTCCTTCGGGTCCGCGCCTTCGAAGAGGCGAATGTGCGGCGCGAAGATCAGGTTGTAGCGGGTCTGCGCCGCAAAGGCGGCCAGGATTTCCGGCCCCCACTTCTGCCAGGAGCTCAGCTTGGGGTCGAAGTGCGGATTGTAGACGACGATGGGCCGATCCTCGGCGAACAGGCGAGGCGGCGTGGGACACAATGCGTCGACCACATCGAACTTGGGATAGCCGACCACGGCGCAGCGTGAGAACGGCACGAGCCCGGCCTGGGCCATGCGGTCCCGCTGTTTCGGACCCGCCGCGAACACCAGGTCGAAGGCCTTCAGGCGCGGTTCGAAGGGGCCGCCGCGATCACCCGCGCCGTGCTGGGTGTAGACCAGCTTGGGACGGCGGACCCCGAACCAGCGGAGCGCCGCGGTCGTACGCTCCGGCGCGACGATGACGTCGTAGCTGGCCAGCATCGGAGCATTGGCGAGCAGCATGGGGAGTTTCAGCGGCAGCGCGCCAGGCCGGTGCAGCGCTCGCAACCACCCCGGTCCAGCCAGCCGCAACCGGACCGGCGCTCCGCCGAGCGCCCCAATGACCTCCTCCAGGAAAAGGATCGTCGCCTGGCTGGTGGCGACGAGGTCGACCTCAAGGTCGGGGCGAAGCCTGGCCAGCTCGATGGCGGCCGAGACGCTGTGCAGCGTCTGGTGCTCCTGGGCGATGTAGAGGAAGCAGACGCGGCCCCGGACGGCTTTGGGAGCCGTCGGCGCGATCGCCCGGTCCGATGGTCTGGTTGCGAGATGAACCATCTAGACGCCGCATCCAGCAGGGTTGCGAGGGAAGGGCAGGTCGGCCGTCACGGCCTGGAGCGTGGGCACGTAGTCGACGACCAGCGACGTCCGAACGCCGCGAATCATCCGTGGCTCGAAGCCGTGCCAACTGCGCTCGCATGGCGCGAACGCCAGAGCGTCGCCGGCCCGCCACGGCGCCTGTGACGCCCAATCTCCGGACTCGAAATAGATGTCTGGCCCGAGGTTGCTCTGCCCGTCGGCGTCCAGGGCGATCATCAGGGTGAAGCGCGCCTCGCCACACCGCGTGCGCGGCGGGCATTCGTAGCCGTCGACCGCCTGCGCCAGGGTGATCTTCAGCCGGCAGTCGCGCAGGTCGATTCCTGCCGAGCGAGCGACCAGGGAGACAGTCGCGGAGCATTGGAACGTCTCGGCCAGCACACGGCAGGCCGCGAACGTCTGCGTCTCGCGCCAGGTGATCGGGCGTGTGTCGTAGGTTGTCGGACACGGGTCGCCCAGGACGCTCGACGGCAGCCGCCCCAAGGGAAGGCTCGCCAGCGACCATGCGAGATCGAGCGGCAGCGCTCCCGCCAGCAGCCAGTGCGGGTAGGGAAAGTCTCGCGCGGTCGCCTCGCCAAGGCTGTTTGCGAAAGCGGTCTGGCAGGCCAGACGGTCCGGGCAGGCCTCGCCGGCGGGGGCGAGCGCGCGGGATGGAAGGGTGTGCATGGACTGGATGCGGGTCCCACGGAGATGCCTACGCCGTGATGACGCCGCCGAACGGCCAGTCCCTCAGGAGGGTGCCCCGGGCAATGCGACGCGCGGTCGCGTCGGCAGTCCGTCGACTGGGTATTGGGTGGTCGGAGCCTGGGCGGGTCGAGCCGCCGCGGCCGCGGCTCAGCTCGACTGGGTGTTGTCCGGGAGGCCCAGGATACGCTTGGAGATGATGTTGTTCTGGATCTCGAAAGAGCCGCCGTAGATCGACATCGCCTTGCCGGATAGCCAGCCGCGGACAGCCTCGATCTCGTCGCGGGAGAAGGCGTCGCCTTCCCATCCGAGGCCCTGATGTCCGAAGATCTCCAGGGTCAGCTCGGCGCGGGTCTGGGCGACATGGGTGGCTGAGTTCTTCAGCACCGAGGCCCCATTTGTCGCACCGTTGGCCTCCTTGGACTCGGCCATGACGCGGGCGAGCGTCAGGCCGTGGACGCGCGCATCCATTTCGTGGCGGACGAGGCGGGTCCTGAGGTCCTGGTCCTCGATGCGGCCGTTCGCGTCGACCGCGACATAGCGCTTGGCGATTTCATGCAGCGGCGTGGAGCGCCCGCCCATAGGCGCGCCGGTCTGGCTGGCGCGCTCGTGCTGCAGGAGGCGCTTGCCGACCGTCCAGCCGACGTTGAGCTGGCCGAGCAGGGCGTCCTTCGGAGCCACGGCGCCGGTGAAGAAGGTCTCGCAGAAGGGCGAGGCCCCGGCGATCAGGGCGATGGGTCGGGTCTCGATCCCCGGCTGGTGCATGTCGACGAGCATGAAGGAGATGCCGTCGTGCTTCTTGGCGGACGGATCGGTCCGCGTGAGCAGGCCGCACCAGTCGGAATATTGCGCGCCGCTCGTCCACGTCTTTTGGCCGTCGATGACCCAGTGGTCACCGGCGTCCACGGCCTTGGTCTGCAGCGAGGCGAGGTCCGAGCCGGCATTGGGTTCGGAGTATCCGACGCACCATTGCACGTCGCCACGCACGATCGGCGGGATGTGCTTGGCCTTCTGCTCCTCGGTCCCGTAGTCGAGGATCGTCGGGCCGATCATGGTGATGCCCATGCCGAACATCAGCGGGTTGAAAGCGCCGGCTCGGGCCATCTCCTGCTGCAGCACGCGGGCCTTCTGAGGCGAAAGACCGCCGCCGCCGTACTGCGTGGGCCAGGTGGGCGTCGCCCAGCCCTTTTCCCCGATGGCCTTGCGCCAGGCCTTGAGCTCAGGCCCGGAGGTGGGGCGCTCGGCCATGGCGAACTGGGCCTTGCCAGCCAGGGCGGCCGGGAAGTTCGCTTCGATCCAGGCGCGCGCTTCCTTGCGGAAGTCCTCAAGCTCGAGGTCGGCTCCAAAATCGGCCATGGCGTGTCTCCCGTCAGTTCGTTGCGGGACACCTTACGGCCGGCCGGCCAAGGGTCACAAGCGTGACCCAAGGTGAGGCGCTGTCACTGCGACGAGGCCGACGGTCTCAAGCGTTGGGCGAAGGTAGCGCTTGATTTGAATCAAGGCGCAGACGCGGCCTCGCAAGCTCCATGGCCACAGTCTGAAAGGAGCTTTCCCATGTCCCCTGACGCCATCCCGGTGATCGCCGCGGTCGTCTCCATGTTCGTCGCCTTCATCGTCGTCCTGGGCGGGGTCTCGATCTGGAGCATGCGGCCGCCGCGACCCTAGCGGGCCTCCACGACCGGGAGCTCGATCGCGCTGGCCTGGGGGCCGGCGTGGAAGATGCGCTGGGTGGCTTTGCGGTAGTCGGTCGGCTTGGCGAAGAAGATGTTGGGGACGAAGGTCTGCGGATTGCGGTCGTAGAGCGGGAACCAACTCGACTGGATCTGCACCATGATCCGGTGTCCCGGCAGGAAGACGTGGTTCGTGGTCGGCATGGCGAACCGGTACTTCTGGACCACGCCGGCTGGGATGGCCTTGGGCTCAGCGAAGCTTTCACGATATCGGCCGCGGAAGATGTCCATCGAGACGCCGAGCTCGTAGCCGCCCATCTCCAGGTTGGAGGGCACGGTGTCGGGATAGACATCGATCAGCTTCACGACCCAGTCCGAATCCGTGCCGCTGGTCGAGGCGAAGAGGTTGACGACCGGCGGCCCGGAGATTTGCAGCGGTGCGCTGAGCGGCGGCGAGACGTACGTCAGCACGTCCGGGCGGCCGTCCACCTGGCGCTGGTCTGTGGTCAGCCAGTAGCGCCACTGGTCGCCATCGTCCCAGCGGACCGGGCGGCGGACGTAAGGGACCGGGTTGGCGGGATCGGAGACGTATTCATCGAACGCGGGACCGGCCGCGGGCGCGGTGAAGCCCAGGGACTGGCCGGGCTGGAGGTAGAGCGGCTTGAGCTTTGCCGGGCAGTTGGCCTCGCAGGCCGGCGGCCACTTCTGCAGTCGGTCCCACTTTTCCGCGCCGCTCCTGAAGATGAACACCGGCGGTGTGTCGGCCTTGGGCGCGTTGGTCTTCAGGTGGGCGTCGAGGAAGGGCTTCAGGACCGTGATGCGGAAGTCGGTCGCAGTGTCGCCGGGGAGCTTTAGGGCGCCCAGTGCGCGCTGCTCATAGTTGACCCCGGAATGGCGCCAGGGACCCAGCACCAGGTAGTTCATGTCGTTGTTCTTGTCCTTGGGCTCGGTCGCCGCATAGGCGTGGACGGCGCCCCACATATCCTCCTGGTCCCAGAGTGCACCGACCCACATGGTGGGAACCTTCAGCGGCTGGCCGGCAAGCGTCTTGTCGAGCGCCTGCTCGCTCCAGAA
>Ga0068864_100003023_pt1 | contig 13901 bp, 15 predicted proteins | sample KBSSwiS72_FD_66586 | JGI IMG/M metagenome (GOLD analysis project Ga0068864, IMG submission 66586) | Switchgrass rhizosphere microbial communities from Kellogg Biological Station, Michigan, USA - KBS Switchgrass S7-2 | ecosystem: Host-associated > Plants > Roots > Rhizosphere > Soil ... | reverse complement strand
ATGCACCCCCGGTAGATCAGTCAGTCTGCGGCAGTTCCCGCGCGCGACCGCATTGACGGTCGACGCATGTCGACCGTCACCACCCGCTCGTGCGGCTTCCCGGCACGAGTGCAGCCCTTACGGAAACGTGTCTCGAAAACTTGCGGTCGTGCTGAACCGATGTAAAGCCACTAGGCCGTATACTCTCCGCCCAACTTGCCGTGCACGGATGCCTAGAACGCGAGCTGACCTGGTAGCCCGGCGCCAGCGCCTGCTCTATTGCCGGTCACCGCGGCGAGCGCTTGATCCGTATAGGCATCGCGTGGCGGATTCTGGAGGACGCCGCGGCGTAGCAGAAGAATTCCAGGATGTCGGTCGGCAGTTCCTGCTTGATAGTCGCGATGTCCTCATGGACCGCCTGAGGCGCGTCGCTCGGGACGCCAAGGATGTAGCCCGCATAGGCGACCACGCCGGCCTTCTTCCAAGCGAGCATCATGCCGCGATCTTCGGTGATTTTGCTTTGCCGCTTTGCCACGGGCAGTTTGGCCGGATTGACGTTCCCGGTCCCGATGAAAACCTTGCGCACTCCGGCTCGCGCCGCCTTTGCAACGAAATTCGGGATCTTGTGACACAGCATGTCGCCCTGGATGGCGATCTTGAGCTCGATCTTGTCGCGCTCGCGCAAGAGGATGATGCGATCGAAGACCTGCTCCCAATCCTTGTTGCGCGCGAAGTTGTCGTCGGCAATGAAGAACCAGGGGACGCCTTCCTGATAGTGCGCACGGATCGATTGCTCGACATTATCCGCCGAGTGGCGGCGCGACCTGCGTCCCTGCAGGTTGATGGTGGTGCAGAACGAGCACTGGAATGGGCAACCGCGGGCCGCATCGAAGCTCGCATAATGATCGATCATGCGCTTCAACACTTCCGGCGGCACGAACGGCGACGGGGCGGATTCGAGCGCAGGCAGACAGTCCACGTGATTGTACATGGATTGAAGCGCGCCGTTCGCGGCATCGCGGATCACCGCATCGATGCGCCCGTTCTCTGCGTCGCCGGCGAACACGCTGCAACCCATGTCGAGCGCGGGCATCAGATCGGGCTGCGTGTCCGGCAGCGTCGCAACGTGGTCGGACACAAAGCCGCCGATCACGACCGGAAGGCCAGCTCCGCGTAACGGCCGCGCGATGTCGAGCGCTCGCGGGAGCTGGTTCGACCGCACGCCGACGAGCCCAACCATCCCGAAGCCATCATGACCCGCAAGTTGCGCGATAATCTCTTTCGTCCGGACGCGTGTGTTTGTCTCGTCGACGGCTGTGATGTCGATCGTCACATTTGGGCCGAGAACCCGACGTTCGGCCGCGTCGAGCGCGAGTGCGTAGAGACATGCGAGCGAGCTTGCCGGAATCGAGGAGCGGATCCTCTGAACCAGATCACCCTCGTCGTCATAGTGCGAGGGCTTGATCAGTACGAGCTGGAAGCGGCGTTTCGTACGCGGGACCGACATGCACAACCGTTCGCAACGTGTACCAGCCGGAGAAGGGGCATGGCCAAGCCAGATTATTGAAGAAACCCGTAAAGGTCGACTCGCGCAGTGCGTGTGGCCACGCGAGACAAGGCTTCCCGCATACATCAGGCGGCAAGCGACGGTGCCTTCACGCTCGCATCCTGCAGGATCATGTCGGAGGCTTTCTCGCCGATCATCACGCAGGCCGCGTTGGTGTTGCCCGAGACCACGGTCGGCATGATCGAGGCGTCCGCGACGCGCAGGCCCCGGAAACCATGCACGCGCAAGCGCTCGTCGACGACCGCGGTCGTGTCTGAGCCCATGTGGCAGGTCGAGGTCGGGTGGAACACCGTCGAGCCCTTCTGCCGCGCGAGTTCCAGATAATCGGCGTCGCTCTCGACCTTCGGTCCGGGCGCGAGCTCTTCGACGATGTAGTGCTTGAGCGCGGGTTTCCGCATCACGTTGCGCAGCAGCTTCATGCCGGCGACTATCCCGTCACGGTCGGCCCGCGCCGTGATGTAGCGCGGCTGGATCGCGGGCGCTTGCGCCGGATCGGCCGATTTGATGCGCACGAAGCCGCGGCTCTCGGGTCGGAGCTGGCAGACCGTGGCGAGGAAGCCCGGCCAAGGATGTGGATCTTGCCCCGCCGAGTCAGCGCTGGACAAGATGAAATGAAACTGGACGTCGGGCCTCGCCATTTTCGGATCGGTTTTGGCGAAGGCGCCCGCATAACCCGCACCGATGGAAAGTAAGCCCTTGCGGAACAACGCGTAGCGCAAGCCCGCCGCGACGCGCCTACGCATGCTGCTCATCATGTCGTTCATGGTGATGCGCTCCGAGCAGCGATAGTGGAAGCGCGCCTCAAAGTGATCCTGCAGGTCCGCGCCCACACCTTTCGCCTCGGCGATAATCTTGATGCCGTGCTGCTGCAGCAGGTCCGCCGGGCCGACGCCAGACAGCTGCAACAACTGCGGCGAGTTGAATGCGCCGCTCGACAGGATCACCTCGCCCATGGCGCGAGCCATATGGGTCGCGCCGTCCTTGCGGTACTCGACGCCGACGGCGCGGCGGCCTTCGAACAGGATGCGCGTGGCGAGTGCATCGGATAAGACCGCGAGGTTGCCGCGCTTGCGCGCGGGCGCGAGATAGCCTCGCGCGGTCGACCAGCGCCGCCCCTTGCGCGTGGTAAGTTGGAAGTAGCCGGCGCCCTCCTGCGTCGGGCCATTGAAATCGTCGTTGCGCGGGATGCCAGCCTCTTCGCACGCCGTGATGAAAGCCTCGCACAACGGATGGCCTTCGCTTACGTCGTTGACCGAGAGCGGGCCACCGACGCCGTGCAATTTGCCCCCGCCCCGCTGCTGGTCCTCAGCGCGGCGGAAATACGGCAGCACGTCGGCGAAGCTCCAGCCCGCATTGCCGAGCTGGCGCCAGTGATCGAAATCTTCCGCCTGTCCGCGGATGTACAAGAGCCCATTGATCGACGAAGAGCCGCCCAGCACCTTGCCGCGCGGCTGAATGATCTGGCGACCGTGAAGCTCAGGCTCCGGCTCGGAGTTGTATAGCCAATTGTGTCGCGCGTCGGTCAACAGCTTGGCGAACCCGATCGGCACATGGATCCACAGATTGCGATCCTCGCCGCCGGCTTCGATGAGCAGCACGCGATGCTTGCCGCTCGCGGTTAGGCGGTGTGCCAGAACGCACCCGGCACTACCCGCACCGACGACGATGTAATCGAACGAGCCTTCCAAGCGCTCCTCCCGCTCAACGGTTACCTCGAAGTCGCGTGGCTCTCTTCCGGTTCCTTTTCCTTGCCTTGGTACCCCGCTGGAGCTGTAGAAGCTCCTTCGCGGCACCTGCTGCGATTTCCACGTAGGCCGGATCTCGATGGATGAGCATCGACAGCATCGCGCCCTCGGCCAGCAGCCAGATCTGCCGTGCTCGCTCAACCGGTGATGCTACATTCAGCCGCTTCAGCTGAGCTGCAACGTGCACCTCGAGCATTGCCTTGTGCTTTCGCGCGATCGCCCGCGCCGGATGGCCGGGGAAATCGGCGAGCTCGACGACCAGGCGGGTAAAGCCAGAGCCCGACCATCGAGAGGTGGCAGACCAAGTGGCAATCTCTGAAAAGAGCCCATCAACGAGCTCGTCAGCCGTCACTGGGACATGGCTGAACGTCCGCGAGGTCGTCAAGGCGAGCCGGTGTTGAGCCTCGAAAATCTCTCCGACGATAACGTCCTTGCTTTCGAAATGCCGGTAAAGAGTCCGCTTGGTCACAGTAGCGGCGGCAGCTATCTCCTCAACGCTGACACGCGCGTATCCTCTGGCGCGAAAGAGCAGGTATGCGGCGTCCAGGATACGTCGGCGAGTCAGCTCTCGTGATCTAGGCATCCGCTCATCTTCGATTGAAGGAAAGTATGCTGCTTAGAGCCAATAGCTTTTCTTTGACTCAGACAAAGTCACGCACCGCACTAACACCGCAGCCGCAAGCATATTCCTTCGAGCGGAGTTTTTTACGCGCTGCAAGCGCGGCAGGATCAACTCTCTCGATCTACCATTGGCTCGATATGAAGCAAGGTATACGGCATAGTGGCTTTACATCTGCTTGGCTCGAACACACTTTGATTTGGAGCGTGTCACCGCGGCGTTGCGCCCGCGCATGGCGTCGGCGCGCTTTTTGCAGACATTGCCACTAGCCATCGCGCATTCGCAGTTTCTGTCCGCCGCGTCGCTCCCAACCGGCTGGGCGTCATTTCGAACTTTATGCGCAGTTGTGGAATTCGAATTGCCGCCGGACATGAAGCGTCGTCCGGACAGCGAGCTAGTTAATAAATCGGTTGCGAGCGCCATTGAAGATCGCTTGCGATCGCTGCAGCTTGCCATACCTGTCGAGTATGGACGTCAATGCTATCCCGGCAAGGCCGGTAGCGCACCCTACCAGCTAAGCTTGCAGTTTCATGCAACCTTGGCGTCCGGCGCCAACCCAGACTCTCCGATCGTCCTCGCGCTTATCATGCACAGCTACTTCCGGGACAGCCGGGGCCCGCCGCATGAATATCCAACACGAATCCTAACATGCGCCAACGATGACGCGAGGTTATCGATGTGTCTCGTCGATCACGTTGTGCAATATTTCGATGGCACCGCGCTTAAGATTATCGATGGTGCTCAGAAACTTCTTACGGGAGACGACACGTCAGCCATGAGCTGCTCCTCTGATGAGTACAGCTCAACTAGCTATCGGCCTCGCTCTGCCGAGTAATCCAACAAACTTGATGGAGGCATAAACGAATGCGGCGTTGGTTAACGCCCGCGCGGCGTGTATTCGCGTAATGACACGTTATGGGACACTGAGGCCGCGTTGACCTCCGATCGTACCCGCGAAGCAGATCACGACGACTTGCATCTACGGATGCGACATCATCTCAAGCAGGGCGAAGGTTAACAGTCGACTGATACTGAGCTGGTTAGTCGAATGCGGGACAGTGTTTGCGGTAACGACTCGAGCGCCGGCGGCGGCAAGCAGCTCATCTGATTGGTCCGCAAAGATCCCATGTATTGCGAGACAAACGGGAGACGGCCAATTATCGGCTCTTAGCAATCGAACTGCTTCGATCATGGTGCGCCCGCTCGAAATGATATCGTCGACCAGAACCGGCGTGCGACCGCTCCAGGGGTGCATGTCCTTGAGCGTGATCTGCACATCACGGTCGCCGCGGCGAACTTTCTCAAGCACCGAATAGGGCGCCCCGACCTCCCTGGCGACCGCAGCGACCCATTGTTCGCTCTCACTATCGGGACCGATGATCAAAGGTTGCGCAACGTTCCGTTTGATCCAATCGGACATGAGCGGTGCCGCGTGGATGATGCGGGTGGGGATCGCATATATCTCTGAAAGGGAGCCGTACCGGTGCAAATGCGGATCGACCGTCACCATCCAATCGAAGGATTGGGACAGAAGTTTCGCCACAAGCCGCGACGTAATGGCTTCTCCCGGGTTGAAGCGGCGATCTTGGCGCATGTACGCGAGGTACGGCGCAACGAGCCCCACGCGTGACGCGCCAAGCTCGCGAACCGTGGCGGAGGCAAAAATCAGCGGCAGGAATTTTTCGTCAGGCTGCGCCAAGGTGCAGACCAGCACGACGGGGCCGTCATCGAGCCTTGTCGGAACACGCACGTAGCTCTCACCGTCTGGAAAGCGTCGCTCCTCGATCTCGCCAACCTTCCAGCCGAGCGCGCTGCCGATCTCTTCGGTGAGCACCTCGTTTCCGGGCATCGCCAAAAGCAGAGGAGAGGTCATGCTTCGCTGACTTCGATGATGTTCGCCGTCGCGGCGGAATAGTCCAGGGCGTAAGCAAGCTCGCCCGGTGCCTCGGCATGCACCGTGCAAATGGGTTCGCCGACAGCGATGACGTCCCCCAACTTGACATGCAACGTCACTCCCGCCGCTTTGGCATCCGGCGCGCCGGCCAATTTCGCCAGTTTTGCAATCTTGCGGTTGTCGATCCTCATGACGCGTCCAGCGCGAGACGCGATCAGCGGATGCCGATGTGGAGCGATCGGCGGAACTCGCATGCCGCCTTGCGCTTCACAAATCCGCTGAAACTTCTTCCAGGCCCTCCTATCGTCGAGAGCCTCCGAAGCCAGGGCATCGCCACTGCCGCTCGACGCTGCACCACCAAGCTCGAGCAATGTGCCGGCGAGAGCAATCGCGCGCGCGCGCAAATCGGACGGCGCGTCCTTCTTCCCTTGCAAGACCGCGAGAACGTCGTGCGCCTCCAGCGCCGGCCCGATCCCGCGGCCGATGGGTTGGCGGCCGTCGCCAATCATGGTTTGAGCCCGGATACCGAACGCTTCCGCAACCTCGATCAAGCTGGCGCTGAGTGCTTCCGCGGCCTTGATGCTGCGCAGCTTGGCAGTCTCGCCGACCGGAATATCGAGCAGGAGATGCGTCGACCCGGCTGCGATCTTCTTCGAGAGGACCGATGCGATCAGCTGGCCCTCGGTGTCGATATCGAGCGCGCGTTCCACCCGGATGATGATGTCGTCGGCCGGGCTCAGCTTGACGCCGCCGCCCCACACGATGCATCCGCCCTCCTGCTCGACCACCCGATGGATCTCGGGCGTATCGAGTTCCACCGGCGCCATCGTTTCCATCGTGTCCGCCGTACCGGCGGGCGAAGTGATCGCGCGAGAGGACGTCTTGGGCATTGTCAGCCCCAGCGCTGCGACGATGGCGACGACGATCGGAGTGGTTCGATTGCCGGGAAGGCCACCAACGGAATGCTTATCGACAACGACTTTCGACCCCCACGTCAATCTGTCACCCGCGTCGACCATGGCCTTCGTCAGCGAGAGAACTTCCCGCTTGTCCAGCGGCTTGGTAGCGCATGCGGTAACGAACGAAGAAAGGTGAATGTCGGAGTATTGGCCACCGACAATGTCCCTAACAATACCGGTCAGCGCATCCTCACTGAGGTTGTTCCCGTAGATGCGGCTGCGAACAGAGGCGAGAGATTGAACGGGTTCAGGATGAGACACAGTGATGGCGCCACCTTCACGAAGTCCCAATCGGGTCCAGGCTGACTCTGACAAGGCCGCCTCGTCCGTAGCGACCAGGTCCCCGGTAACCTGATAGAGGGTGGCGATCACCTCCCTCTCGCCAGCTCGCAGCAAGACGCGAGTGTGTGCAACAAAGCCCTCGGAACGACAGACGTGACAATCCTTGTGCATGAACACCACGGCTTCGTACTGGGTGTCGATGCCCAGCCGTCGGGCTCGCAGCCGGTAATAATCTCCGTCTCCCCTTGCATCGGTCATGGGAGCTCTACCTGTTGCCCATGCCCGGGAACGGTACAGCGCCATCCCTTTTCCGCTTCGATACGCTGACGCAAGGCATCGGCCGCGGACGGCTCCCCGTGCGTGATAAACGTCCTGCGTGGCGGGCTTTTCAGGCCGTGCAGCCACCTCAGTATCTCATCGGCGTCCGCGTGGGCAGAAAGCATCGCCAGGTTCGCGACCTCAGCGCGCACCGGGATGTACGCGCCATGGATCTTGACGCTTTCGGCGCCTTCAACCATCGCGGCGCCGCGCGTGCCGCCAGCCTGAAAGCCTGCAAACAGGATCATATTGCGCGGATCAGGCGCGTAGTGCTTGAGGTGATGCAACACCCGCCCGCCTGTCGCCATCCCACTTGCTGAGATGATCACCTTGGGCATGGGGTTGGTGGTGAGTGCCTTGGATTCCTCCACGCTGCGGACGTAATGCGCAACGCCGCACGCCCGTCTGCACGCGCCTTCCGAAAGCCGATGGTCATCGAGGTGCTTGCAGAAGATCCCGCTCGCGTCAGTCGCCATCGGACTGTCAAGAAAGATCGGAATGTTCGACAGCCGTCCCTTCGATTTTATCCGCTCCAGATGAAACAACAGGCTCTGGGTGCGCCCGACCGCAAAGGCGGGAATAACCACCGTGCCCCCACGCCCAACCGCCCTCTCGACCGCTTCCGCGAGCGCTTCATCCGGATTGCGCGCGTCATGGCGACGATTGCCGTACGTCGACTCGACCACAAGATAGTCGGCGTGCGGCACGGTCACGGGGTCGACCATCGTCTCATCGCCGAAGCGGCCGAGATCGCCCGAGAACACGACCGTCGTCTGGTCCCAGTCGAGCGCAATCGATGCTGCTCCAAGGATGTGACCTGCACGGCGCAGCCGTACTCTCGCCCCGCCAGGCACCGAGATCGGCTCGTCAAACGAGACCGGGCGGAGGCGTTCAAGTGCCGCGCGGGCGTCCATCTCGGTGAACAGCGGGAGCGCGGACTTGTGCTTCGAGAATCCGTGCCGATTGGCGAATTCGGCGTCCTTCTCCTGCAGGTGTCCGGCATCGGGCAGCAGTATGGCGCACAGATCTGCGGTGGCCTGCGAACAGAAGACCGGCCCTTTGAAACCGCGCTTGATCAACAGCGGCAGGTAGCCGGTGTGGTCCAGATGCGCATGGGTGAGGAGCACAGCGCTGATGCGACGAGGATCGATTGGCAATGACTCCCAGTTTCGCAGCCGTAGAGCTTTGAAGCCTTGGAAGAGCCCGCAGTCGATCAGAAGCGTATGACTTCCGTTGTCGAGTGCGTACTTGGAGCCTGTGACGGTCCCGGCCGCCCCGAGAAACGTAATCTTTAGGGTCACTTTGCCTCCCGCTGGCAAGGACGTCCGGCGGCTCGGGTGCTTGCCGCGGCGCGCCGTTCATCCACTGCGGCTCCCCAGACCCTTATCAGCATGGCGAGATTGCGCGATTTGATCTGGCTCAATGCAGCGGTCGCGGACCACTATATTTGTCGCAGCATCGAGAAAGGTGTTGCGCCATGTCTGGCGAACCGCGCGCAGGCAATATGCTTGGACAAGGAGCCACTTGGCGCCTTGGCGTTGCGTCAGTTGTGGCAGCCTTCGCGCTCGTGCTGATGGGCTGGGTTGGCGAAGCCCATGCTTGCCCACCGGGAACGAAGTCGCACCACGCGACGATAAAGCACCACGCGAAGACGGCCGTCGTCAGCGCCCGCATGCAGCTGACCTCCGGCAACTCATTCGGCAAGAAATCGGTCGCGATCGGGCACTGCTGCGGGGGAACATCCTCATCCGCAGACTCCGGCTGCAAGACGAGTTGCTGTTCATCGGGTGTGGCTGTCGCAGAGCCGGCAGCCGACGGACTCGACTATTTCGACGTACCAACCGGCTACCTCAGGCTTGTGCAGGGTAGCATGACGTCGACTGCGCCTCCGGCGCACTTCAGACCGCCGCAACTCGCCATCTAGGCCGCGCGCGGCCTCGAGCGCCATCGCGCGCAATCAATCTGCCTATGCCGGCGCTCGTCACACCCGTGCCGATTATCTCGAATCCAACCCACAGGAGACTTCGATGAAACGACTGCTCATGGCTCTCGCCATTGCTGCCGCGGCAAATCTCGCCACCGTCGGCATTCAATCCGCCCGCGCGAATGACGCGCACCACCCCGCAGCGCAAAGCACCAAAGCTAAGAAGGTCAAAGGCGCGCCGAAGAAGGCGAAAAAGGTCAAGGCCTCCGGAATGAGCATGCAGTGTCCCATGATGAAGAGGCAGATGATGAAGGGGCACATGATGAAACGTCACATGATGCAGCACGGAAAGACGATGAAGTGCCCGATGATGCGCGCTTCCAAAGGTCACCGCATGGGAATGACGCATCAACGCTAGGCCGCAGAGGTCACCGATTTCGTTCGCAAGGGAAGAAGCACATGTCGCGCTTTCTGTTCTCTCGAGTAGGACTCGTCCTGATCGGGTTCATGATCATCGCGGGCGCGCTTCTGTTCACCGAGCATCGCGCCCATGTGCTCGGCATCCTCGTTTGGCTCCCGCTACTCGCCTGCCCGCTCATGCATCTTTTCATGCACGGCGGGCACGGTGGCCATGGACATCATCACGATCGCGACAGGAGTGCGTCATGAACGGCGAAGCGCCCGCGTATGGGCTTTGGACCTTGGCTCTCATCAATTCCGTGGTGTTTATCTTTTTCGCTTACAGTTTCTTCAAGCCGGCAACCACGCGGGACTGGCGTTCATTTGGTGCGTTCAGCGCCTTCATCGTGGCGTGTTCGCCGAGATGTATGGATTCCCGCTGACGATCTATTTTCTCTCCGGTTGGCTCCAGAGTCGCTTTCCCAACGTTGACTGGTTCTCGCATGACGCCGGCCATCTTCTGGAGATGATGTTCGGCTGGAAGACCAATCCACATTTCGGCCTCTTCCACATCTTGAGTTATGTGCTCATCGGTCTCGGCTTTGTCCTGATCGCATCGGCGTGGCGGGTCCTGTTCGAGGCCCAGCGATCTCGTGCTCTCGCGACCAGCGAGCCCTACAGCGTCGTGCGCCATCCGCAGTATGTTGGCTTCATTCTGGTGATGCTTGGCTTCCTGGTGCAGTGGCCGACCATTCTGACGCTCGCCATGTTCCCGGTACTCACCTTCATGTACGTGAAGCTCGCCCGGAACGAGGAGCGTGAGTCGCTCGCGACGTTCGGCGACGCGTATCGGCGTTACATGGCCGAGGTGCCGGGGTTCATACCTGCGCGAAACGCCTCACCCGGATTGAAGGCCAGGTTCGCGGTGTTTCCCGAATGGTGGAGGAGGACCGGTACTGCATCGACATTGTTACGCAGATATCGGCTGTCCGAGCGGCGCTTCGACGGGTCGAAGAAGAAATACTTCGTGATCACGTCGGCCATTGTGTCGAGCATGCAATCGCTTCGGGCAACAAGGCGGATCGGCGACGCAAAATCGAGGAGCTTATGGTGGTGGTGAGCCGTGCCGATCGGTAACGGGCAGCCGTATCAATCTGAAAATATAGGTGCTTCGTAAGCTCGCAACTTTGATCTACGTCAAGAGCAAGCCATCAGCGCGCCAATGGCGCTGCGACAAAGAAAAGTTTGCAATGATGCGGCTATCCTCTATCCTCGCTTGGCGAGTCCATGTTTCCGATCGCCACCCTGAGACGCGATCTTGAAGGCGCGATGCTGTCAGGTCTGAGCAAGAGATTCCGATTGAAGGCGGCGATCGCGCTGGCAGCGCTGTACGCCTTTTGCGTCCTTGCGCCGCATGCCGCCCTCGCCTTGACCAATGTCGCGGCGCACTGCCTAACTGAGCCGCACGGCGCGGCGCATGTTCACAATGCGCCGGCCAAAGCCGCGAAGCACGTGCATGCCGACGGCGTCGAGCATTCCCACGACGATGCCAGCGCACCGAACGAGCATTCCGACGGGGACGGAAAATCCCACAGCGGAAATTGCTGCGGCCTGTTCTGCGTGACGGCGCTTTCGCATGAGCCTGCCCCGGCGCTCTTCGCGCCGCCGGCCGCGCCCCGCGTTGGACCGGGCGCGTTCTATCATCTGGCCGGTTGCGGGCCAGACCGCATCAACAGACCCCCAATAGGCTGACGCATCGCTGTTTGGCGCGCGTCGCGCGGCGGATGCCACGCGCGCATGCGATCGATCGTCACCTATGGGAGTTTTCATGTTCGCGCATTCATCGGCGCGTGCGCTCGGGCGATCCGGGCCGCACTTCGCATGTCGAGCCGGACTGTTGACGGCTCGCACGGTGCTGCTGTTGGGGGCGGCGCTCCTGGCCGGATGCAGCACCCTTCCGCCAGCGCCGCTGGCCGGGACCAAACCGTCCGATCCTGGAGCGGCGATACCACGCGCGGCCTACCGGCCGGTAATCGGTCCCTATGCCAGCCGGCGACCCGGCGATCCGTCCGAATGGCGCCAGCAGAACGACCGCATCGCGCCCGAGGTGAAGCCATGAGGCTATGCAAGCACGCATCGCATCTCCACCGTGGCGCGGCGCTGGCGGCGCTCCTCGTGCTCGCCGGCTGCGCGAGCTTCTCGCCGGATGGCGGCCTTATCGGCGTCAACGACATTACCGGGCCGGCGCTCGGACAAAACGCCGTCACGCTGCGGACGCCGGAAGACGCGCAGACGGCGCGCGCAAGGGTGAAGGCGCTGCTCAGGCAACCGCTTTCGGCCGACCGTGCGGCGCAGATCGCACTCCTCAACAATCGCGCCCTGCAAGCCGCGTACAACGCGCTCGGCCTTTCCGAAGCCGCAATGGTGCAGGCCAGCCTCCCGCCCAATCCGACCGTCAAGCTGGAGCGCATCGCGGGTGCCGGTGCAGTGGAAGTCGAAAGTCGTGTCGTCGGGAGTCTGCTCGCCCTCGTGACGCTTCCGGCGCGTGCCGAGATCGCCGCCGATCGCTTCCGCCAGGCGCAGCTGCAGGCGGCTGCCGAAACACTGCGCACCGCCACGGAGGCGCGCCGCGCATTCTACCGCGCGGTGGCAGCGCGTTCGCTCGCATCATTCCTCGAGCAAGCGCGCGAGACCGGCGAGACCGCCGCGCAGCTCGCCCAGCGTCTCGGCGAAACCGGAGCGATGAACAAGCTCGACCAGGCCCGCAACCAGGTCTTCTCTGCCGAGCTCGTCGCCCAGGTCGCCAGCGCGCGGCAGCGCGCCTCGTCCGAACGCGAGCGTCTCGTGCGCGCGCTCGGTCTGTGGGGCGACGATCTCGGTTTCAAGCTGCCTGCCCAGCTTCCGCCGCTGCCGCGCATCCGTTCGCTCGCCAGCGTCGAAGTCGAAGCGGTTCGGCGCCGCATCGATCTGCAGATCGCGCGCATCGAGGTGGCTCTGCTCGCGAGATCCTATGGCCTGACCGGCGCGACGCGCTTCGTCAGCCTGCTCGACGTTTCGGGCATCTCTAAAAAGACACGGGAGAATGGCGAGTCGACCCGCGAGAGCGGCTTCGAAGTCGAATTCCAGATCCCGCTGTTCGATTTCGGCGAGGTCAAGGTCAGGCAGGCGGAAGAGGCGTACCTGCAAGCCGTCAATCGCCTCACCGCCAAGGCGGTCAATGTCCGGTCCGAGGCGCGCGAAGCCTATCAGGCCTATCGCGGCGCTTACGACATCGCGCGCCACTACCGGCGCGAGGTTCTGCCGCTGCGCAAGATAATCTCCGATGAAACGCTGCTGCGCTACAACGCAATGCAGATCGACGTGTTCGCTCTGCTCGCCGAAGCGCGCCAGCGCATTGCGTCAACCTCGGCCGCGATCGAAGCCGAGCGCGAATTCTGGCTCGCGGAAACCAATCTCGGTGCAGCGCTGCTTGGCGGCAATGCATCCCCCTCTGACACCACGGCTTCAGCCGCAGCGGCGCCCGAAAGCGCCGGTGGACATTGATCGGGAGGCCTTCATGAAACTCTCACGCCGAAAGTTCGCCTCGGCTGCGGTGCTCGCCGGTGCCGCCGTCGTCGCGGGACGCGCCCAGGCGGCCGCCATTCCAGAAGCAGCGTTCAGCACTGCGCCGACCATGCAGCCACCGCTCGCGCCGGCTGACGGTCAAGCCTATCAGCCCGTCGTCACGCTCAACGGCTGGACCTTGCCGTGGCGGATGAAGGATGGCTGGAAGGAATTTCATCTGGTCGCCGAGCCCGTGGTGCGCGAGATGGCGCCAGGCATGAAGGCGCATCTGTGGGGCTATAACGGTGCCTCGCCCGGCCCGACCATCGAGGCGGTCGAAGGCGACAAGGTACGCATCTTCGTCACCAACAAACTGCCCGAGCACACGACCGTGCACTGGCACGGCATGCTCGTGCCGAACGGCATGGACGGCGTCGGCGGGCTGACGCAGCCGCACATCAAGCCGGGCAAGACCTTCGTCTACGAGTTCGTTCTGAAGAAGAGCGGCACCTTCATGTACCACCCGCACGCCGACGAAATGGTGCAGATGGCGATGGGCATGATGGGCTTCTTCGTCGTGCATCCGCGCGATCCGAAATTCATGGCGGTCGATCGCGACTTCCTCTTCCTGATGCAGAGCTACGACATCGATCCCGGCAGCTACATGCCGAA
>Ga0068864_100003018_pt1 | contig 13912 bp, 8 predicted proteins | sample KBSSwiS72_FD_66586 | JGI IMG/M metagenome (GOLD analysis project Ga0068864, IMG submission 66586) | Switchgrass rhizosphere microbial communities from Kellogg Biological Station, Michigan, USA - KBS Switchgrass S7-2 | ecosystem: Host-associated > Plants > Roots > Rhizosphere > Soil ... | reverse complement strand
CTCGCCGGGCCCTTCGATATCGTCATCGACGACCAGAATCGCGTCTGGGTTTCGAATTCGCGGTCCGATACGGTGATCCGCTTCCCGGCAAGTGATCCGACCAAGGTGGACACTTTCCGGGTCGGCATCGCGCCCCGGGCCCTGGCCCTCGATTCGAAGAGCAACGTCTGGGTCGTCAGCTTCATATCGCCTGACTTCCCGGGCCTAAAGCCCCTCCCGCCGCACGCGACGATCATGCAGGAATTCCAGGCGTTCAGTGCGCTCCTGGGTCCCCTCCAATCGGGGCGCGTGAAGTCTACGGGCTTCGTCAGCATGATTCGTCCGGATGGCACGCAATCCGCGCCGCGCGGCTACAACGGCAATGGGGCCGTCAACCTGCCGTGTGGAATCAATGTCGACGGCAACGACGACGTGTGGACGACCAATGGCTGGTCACGCGGGATCGCGTATTTGGCTGGTGACAACACAAAGGGGCATCCGGCCGGCACGAAGACCGGCGACCTGTTGCATCAGTTCACGAGCGGCGCGTTCGAAAACTTCACGGACGTGTCAATCGACGCCGCGGGCAACGCCTGGTGTGCCAACAACTGGAACGATGTCCCCATTGCAACGGGCATGACCAAGGACCCCGCGCGTTCGACGTGGGGCGGCGGGACCGGCGTCAATGTGATCTACGGCGTGGCCGAGCCGGTGCTGCCGCCGCGAATGGGCAAGGTGCGACGGCCGTAAAAATCGGAACGCGGAAGCGCGGAGAAACGTGCTCGTGTGTTTTCTCCGCGTCCGCCGGCGTTTTGCGCCCCGCCACGCTCGAACCCCGGCTTCGGCGCCCCTGACCTGGATGCCTGAAGGGCAGCTTCCCCGTATTTTGATGTCCGGTTCCGGACCCACGCTGTGTCGGCAGCGGGTCGATAGCTCATGTTGAGCGGAGCCGACGAGTGGCCGCTGTCGTGAGCACAGCGGACATTGCCTGGCACTTCGATTCGCTCCACCGAACGCAATTCGGCTTTGCCGCTCCGCGATCGCCGAGATCGCCCGCTATCATCGCTCCGCCTTCGCCACTTTCACGCCCGCGCCGCGCACTTCGAAGCGTACGGTCTGCACGGATCTGCCATCCGGCGCCACCAGCGTAAGCTCGTGCCGACCTGGCCACGGCGCCCAGCGGACCATGCGGCCCGAACCCACGCGCTTGCCGTCGAGCACCCACGTGCCGCTCTCGCCTTCGAACGTGATTCGCTGCGCCGCGGGGGGCATGTCCGGATCGATCGCGAACAGGCTCCCGTCGAGCGGGCTCGTAATGCCGAAGCTCGTTGCGCGGGCGGGCGCGGCATGGCTCGCCTTGCGCGTTTGCGTCCCCGCGATGAACAGTTCGTCCCGCGGCGGCTCGATGGCGGCGTCGAACTCGGTGCGCGTGCGCACGACACCGGGAGGAACGGCCGGCATTCGCGACGGCGACTGCGCGTGGAGATGGAGCGCCAGCGTCTGCCAGATCGGCGCCGCGCCGCTGACGCCGCTCACATCGTGCATCGCTTCGCCGCCCGCGTTGCCGATCCAGACGCCGATGGTGTAGCGGTCGGTGAATCCGACACACCAGTTGTCGCGCATGTCCTTGCTCGTGCCGGTCTTCACCGCCGCGAAGCCGCGCGTATCGAGCGAAGTCGCGAGCCCGAACGTTCGCGCGCGAGCGGTGCTGTCGGCAAGGATGTCGGTGACGAGATAGACGGCGCGGGCGTCGGCAACACGCCGTCCCGCATCCGCGCGCACGCCGAGACCGACTTCGCGGTACACACCGCCATTGGCGAGCGCGCGATAGGCATTCGTGAGCGCAAGCAAGGTGACGTCGGCGCTGCCGAGAGCGAGTGATGCGCCGTAGTAGCCGCCGGATTCCGGCAGCCCGAGCCCGAACGCGTTGAGGCGCGCGAACAGCGGATCGGCGCCGAGCATCGCCCCGACGCGCACCGCCGGAACGTTGAGGCTGGCGCCGAGCGCGGTGCGCGCGCTGACCCAACCCTTGAATTGCCGGTCGTAGTTCTGCGGAAGGTAGAGGCCGCTCGCGGTGGCGAGCTGCGCGGGCGAATCGTCGAGCAGGGTCGCCGGCGTGATGAACCGCTGCTCGAACGCGAGCTCGTAAACGAACGGCTTGAGCGTCGAGCCGGGCTGGCGGCGCGCCAGCACCCCGTCGACTTGCGCTGCGCCTGAAAGCTCCCCCGACGAGCCCACCCAAACAAGCACCTCGCCGCTCGCGTTGTCGAGGACGACGACCGCGCCATCTTCCACCTGCCGGCCGCGCAGTTCCCAGAGCTGGCCCCGCAGCGCCGCGATGGCTACCCGCTGCAGCCCGGCATCGAGGGTCGTTGCGATGCCCCGCGCCGCGGCTCCGGCGCCGCCCGCGTCGTCTGCCGGTCGCGCGACGGCGCGCGTACGTTCGCCCGGCCGCAGCCATTGCCGCGCGAAGTGCGGCGCGATCTGCTCGCCGAGCGGCATCGTCCCCTGGCGGATGAGCGCGATTCCGGCACGTGTCTCGACGCCGTCGCAGCGCAGCGACTGCAGCTTGAGAATGCCGCACGCCCGCTGGGCGACCGTGGCAGCGTTAGCGTTAGGTCCGCGGACGAGCGCGGCGGCGATCGCGGCTTCCTCCCAATCGAGGCCGCTCGGGTGCTTGTCGAACAGCGTCTGCGCGAGCGCGTTGATGCCCACGATCTCGCCGCGAAACGGCACGAGATTGAGATAGGCCTCCAGGATCTCGCTCTTCTTCCACTGCGCGTCGAGCTCGCGGGCGCGCAGCGCCTGCCTCACCTTCTGGCCGATGCCGCGTCCGCCCTCGGGGCGCGCGAGCTCGTCGTCCTGCAGGCCCGAAAGCTGCATCGTGAGCGTCGAGGCGCCGCGCGTGCGGGTGTTCCAGGCATTGCTCCATGCGCTGCGGGCCAGTGCGCCCCAGTCGATTCCCGAGTGCTCGTAGAAGTTGCGATCTTCGGACAGCACGAGCGCGTGCAGCAGCGCCGGCGAGATCTCCGCCAGCGGCACCCACGGCAGCCGGCGCACCGTCCTGTCGATGCGGACGGTCTGGATCGACACACCATGGCGGTCGAGCAGCACGACGTCCGAGGGCCGATACGCGGCCTTCACGTCGGTGAACGTCGGCACCGTCGCGCTCGCGTGAGCTGCGATCATCGTGATCGACAGTGCCAGCGCGCGAAGCATTTTCAAGGGGAGACCTCGAGCGGCGCGTTCGGAATCTCGCCGAACGTCTCCGGCGAGTAGAGCGCCTCGACGCGCGTGGGCGGCAGCGAAAAGCGCCCCGCGTTCGACAGGCGCACCGTGTATTCGATGACGTGCTTGCCGCGCGGCAGGTAGCCGTAGTAGCTGCGATAGGCCTCGAAGCTGCGCTCCTCGAACGCCGCCCACGCGGAGCCGGCGCGCCTCTCGGTGGTGGTCGCGATGGCGCTGTCGCGGCCGAGGCCCCCACCCAGCACCGTCGCGCCGCCGGGCAACGGATCGTTGACCACGACCCACGTCATGTCGCCCTGCGCGTCGATCTCGAGCCGCACGCGCATCACGTCGCCGCGGGACCATCGGGACTTGTCCTTCTGCTCGACGGCGGACACGCTGCGGCTGATCGCATACCCCGCCGCGAGCGGAGCCTTGAGCGGAATGGCGGCGAGGCTTTGCACGGTAAGCCAGGGCCTGCCGTTCCCCGACTGCGCGACGCTGAGCGTGCCGCCCGCGTCCGGCCATTGCAGGGTCATGAGCCCGCCGCTCGCATCCTTGGCCCAGTCGAGCGCAACCGTCACGTTCGATGGGGCAATCGTAGCCGTCGTCGTGCCGGTCACCTTCGCCGATTCGAATTTCGCCGAGAATTTCTCGAGCGCGAGCGAGCCCCACAGGTTTGCCGTGGTCGTCGACCACGCACCGTTGCGCTGGCGGCCGAGGCTTCCCACGACCATTCGTCCGATGTCGGCACGCCAGCGGGGGTCGTCCAGCACGGCCAGGATGAGACGCGCGGAATTCGCGTCCGCGCTGTCCATCAGCCACCACCAGAAGTCGTCGCGCTCCGTGCTGAACGTCATGGTGGTGCCGGCGTAGGTGAGGCGGCTGCGCAAGATCTGCTCGGCCTCGTCGCGCCGCATCCCCTGTTCAGGGATTCCTTCGACGCGGCGCAGGATGTTGAGCCAGTCGATCACCGCGGCCGTGGGCCAGACGTTCGGGGCGAGACTGATCGAGCCCAGCATCCTCGCCTGCGCGCGGCCATAGCGGGACAGCGCTTCGATGGCTGCGAGCTTGCGCACGTCCAGGTCCTGGCGTGGCGACCAGAACTTGCGCTCGATGCGGCCTTCGGCGAACGCCGTGAGCCCCGCGAGCATCTGGTCGCGCGGCGCAGCGGGAATCTCGAATCCCGACTCGTGGGACGCCGCGAGAAGATACGCGGTGAGCCGATCGCTTCCGCTAGCCCGCTCGTCCGCGCGCGGCGGAAAATAGTTGGCGAGGCCGTCGCCATCGAGATATGTCGCCAGCGCGTTGGTGACGCCGGACCAGAGCTTCGGGTCGCGCAGCCCGATCGCTTTCGACGTCATCTGCTCGAGACAGCTGTAAGGGTACGTCTCGAAGAACCGGCGCAAGCCGGGAAGGGCGGCAGAAAGCCGCGGTTGCACGCCGACGTTCACGCCGCCGCGCTTGATGCCGGTCGCGGGCAATGCGTCCGCGGGTGCGGTCACCGGCACGGTGAACGGGCCGTCGAGTTGCGACAGCGTCGCCTGCAACACCCGGACGGGCACGGCGCTCGTCACGCGTTGCGTGACCTTCATCCGGTCGGATGCGCGATCGCCGCTGCCGGCGACTTCCTCGGCAGACGCTTCCCAGGCGATGCCGACCGCCTCGGCCGGGACGGTCACAGGCCACGTCACTTCCTTCGCGCCGCCGGCGGGTATCGCGATCTCCTGCGGCGAAAGTGCGATCGCTACCGCGGCCCCTGCCGCGTTCACGCCGGCAGTGCTCGCCGCGCCCTTGCTTGCAGTTCCGGCGAGTGCGACGCGCAGCTTCATGTCGCGTGCCGTCGTGTTGCGCAGCGTCAGCATCGCGCTGAACTCGTCGCCGTCCCGCACGAGCGCCGGCAATCCCGACAGCACCTGCACGTCCTGGGTCACCCGAATCGACGAGTTGCCGGTGCCGAACCGCGACCCGCCATCGTCGGCGACCGCGACCAGACGGAAGCTCGTCAGCGAGTCGTTGAGCGGCAATACGATCACCGCCTCGCCGTTCGCGTCCGCAACGACCTGCGCCTTCCACAGGAGCAGCGTGTCGAAGAGCTCGCGCACCTGCCCGCGGCCACCGCCGCCTCCCGCCGGAACGGCCTTCCTCCCATAGTGGCGGCGGCCGATGATCTCGCCCTGTGCGGTGCTCGTCTCCACGCTCCATGCGCGGTCGTGGAACATCGCATCGAGCAAATCCCACGAGCCATTGTTGCGCAAAGCGAGCAGGCCTTCGTCGACCGCGGCGAACGCGAGCTCCGTCCCAGCGACCGGCTTGCCGGCTTGCGTGACCTTGATGCGCACCGTCGCCTTTTGGCGGATGGCGTACTGCGGCTTGTCGGCCGTTACGCTGACGTCGAGCTTGTGCTCGGCGATGCCGACCTTGAGCGCGGCGACGCCGAGCTTGAACGACGGCTTCGCGAGATCGACCATGGCGGTCGGCGCCTTGTACTCGCGCCCTTCGTACCAGAAGCTGCGCGCCCAGCCGAGCGGCTCCTTCCAGCCCCACGTGAAGAACGAGTACCACGGCACGTCGCGAATGCGCCCGCGCAGCGCCAGCACGCTGACGTAGACGTTGGGGCCCCACGCCTTGTCGATCTTCAAGTCGACCGTGGGGTCGTTTCCGCGCAGCGTGACGACTTTCGTGTCCATGACACCCTCGCGCTCGACGCTCACGAGGACCGTCGCTTCGCGGAACGGCATCCGCACCTGCAGCTTCGCCGTCTCGCCCGGCTCGTAGAATTTTTTCTCGGGCAGGACGTCGATCCGGTCGTCGTTGTCCTGCGCGAACCAGAGCTCGCCTTGCTTCGTGACCCACACGCTCGTCGCCGCCTCGGCCACGTTGCCCGCCGCGTCCTTCGCTTGCGCGATCAGCTCGACCTGACCGGCGACGGACAGATCGGCGTCGCACAACAGGAGGCCCCGATCGTCGGTCGCGCCCGAGCAAAGCTCACCCAATTCCTTCACGTCCGTCTTGTTGTCGTACGCGTACAGGCCGCCGACCATCCGCTTGCGCGCGCTGATCACCTGCGTCAATCGTCCGCGGACGTCGACGCGCTGGCCCTTGATCGTCTTGCCCGCGGTGTCGAGGGCAAGCACGGTGAATTTGACCCGCCCGCGATTGCTCGCCCAAGAGCCGGCGCGGATTCCGACGACCGTGGCGCTGGGCCACACGGGAATGAGCGCCGACGCGGTCTGCACCTCGCCGTTCGGATCGTTGAAGGTGACTTCGGCGATGAGATCCGAAAGCCGCGCGATCTTCGGCAAGTCGTTCAGCGCGACGGTCGCGGCGCCGTTCACGTCGGTCGTGAGAGGCATCTTGTCGGCGACGAGCTTCGCGTCGCCACTTGCGCCATCGTCGGACGAATCGTCGGCATCGCCGCGCGTTCCGGACTTCGTGACGTCGCGCGGCGGCGCGAACGAAAACTCGTCACGGCCTGGAAAATTGAGCGGCCGGGGCCGCAGCAGCGCCGAGACACGAGCCGGCGCGCCCGCCATCGCACCGCCCGACAGGTAGCTCAATTGAACGTTGAGCGGGAGCTCGCGCGGTGCAATCTGCACGTTCTTCGGGCCGGCGACGCGCGCATCGACGAGCGGCACGCGAAACTCCTCGACGCGGAACTCGCCGCTTGCGACGCTTCGCGGCGTGCGCCGGTCGGAAGCGGAGCCCTGGGGCACATCGCGGTCGAGCGAGACGGAGTAAACCCCGAGCTTCGCCGCCAGGGGAATCGTCCACGTCGACGTGGCGCTGCGCTGACCGTTCCACGACAGCGGCTGCGTGTATTCCTGCCCGGTGCCCTGATGGACGATCTTGACGCGCGCCGGCAGAGCCGCCGCATCGATGAGTGCCAACCCCTGCATCGTCTCCGTCCTGACGAAGTGCTTCATCGAGACGGTTTCGCCGGCCCGCAAGAGCGTCCGATCGAACACGGTATGTGCGCGCACCTCCGCCTGCGGCTGGAAATCGGTCGGCAGATTGAAGCGCCACGACTCGATGCCTTTCTGCCATTGGCTGAACACGAAGCTCGTGTCGACCGCCCCCTTCGCTGGCCCTGACGCGATGGACTTGCGCGCGGATGCGAAGTACCCGTCGTCGACGAGACAATCGCGCGGTTGGGCAGCGAGCGGCGTATCGACGCGCACCAGCCCCTGCGCGTCGGTGCGCCCCGTGAAGATCTGCCGGTAACGACAGTCGTAAACGGCGACATCGGCACCGTCCACGGGCTTGCCGCGGTCGAGCGTCGTCACCCAGACGACGCTGCTTTCGCGGCCGCGCTTCAAATGGACGCCGAGATTCGTCACCAGCACACCGGTGCGCACGTACATCGGCGCGTTGCGGTCGAGGAGGGCCGCGCCGAGCCTCGGCGACTCGATCTCGACGACGTAGTACCCCGGCGCGGCAAGCGGGATGCCGACGACCTCGAAGGGTCGCGGATCGTTGCCCGAAAGCTGCGGCAGATCGAGCCGCTTCACATCGGTCGCGCCGGTGAGCAGCGACACCTCGCGCGTCTCGACCTCGCGCTCGACGCGGCGCTTGACGGGTCTTCCCTTTGCGTCGGTCGCGTCCTCGGTCGTGTACCACCGCGCCTGCGGCAGGCCCGCTTCGCGCGCGGTCAGCGTGCGCTCGTGAAAGCGGGAGACGCGTGCATACCACGACAGGATGTCCGCATCGCTCTCGATGCGCTTGACGCGGACGCCTCCCGCGTTCGTGGCTGGGGATGCAAGATCGGCCTGCACGTGGCGCAGCGTGACCGGAAGCATCGAGTCGGCGTTTGCCTCGACGATGCCGAACGGAGCGGCGGCGAACTTTGCAAGCGGCGGCGTATTGCCGGTGGCGACCTTGAGCGGGAACAGCGCGGCGTTCGAGAGCGGGCGGCCGCTGTCGTCCTTGAGATCGGCGGGCAGGTGGATGGTGAACGACGCGTTTTCGGGGAGCGGTGCGGCGAACGCGACTTCGCTCACGAGGTCCGACTTGTCGCCGTTGTCGAACACTGGCTTTCGCGGCGCGCCGGTCGGTCCGCGCAGTTCCGCCTGCGCGGCCGCTTTTCGTGCGACAGGCGCCGAGAATCGCAGCACGATCGGCCGGACGGGAATGCACGCCGCGTTCGCACGCTCGCGCTCGCAACTGAACTCCGCGCTGAACGGCTTGCGCACGCGGTAGCTGTAGCGCTGCTCGATCGTCGTTCGTACTTGGGGATTCGCTTCCGCAGCGATGCCTTTGCCCCAGACGAGCCGCACCGCCGTATCGGGCGGCAGGGGGCGCGTACAGCTCACGAGCAACATCCGCGCCGCACGCTTGCCGTCGATGCGGCGCGCCTTCAACAACGCGTCGCGCGGCGGTCCCGTGACGACGACGATCGGCAGACGCTCGCCGATCCCATCGACTTCGCACCAGCTGTTGGCGGCCGCCGACGCCGCATCGACGCGGCCGGTGAGCGTGAGCAGGAAGTTCTGGTCCTCCTCGATCTGCGAACCATCCCAGGGCTGAGTCGACACGATCGCCGGGCCGCCCGTTGAAAAGCTCCATTCGGTCGCTCCGCGCAATGGCTGGGGCGCGGCGTCGTTGTTCGGTGATGCGGTGGGCCGCCACTCGGGCCTCACCTTCAGCGTGCATTTCACGCCGGGCGGCACCGGCTCGCGAAAGTCGTAGACCCACGCGCGATCGTCGATCCAGCGGCCTGCGCCCGCCGGGGCCGGCCCGGAGCATTGCACGGCGACCGGGTCGGGCAGCCGAAGATCGCCGAGCGGCACGACGGACTCGGAGAAGCGCACGGTCACCTGCCGCACCTGCGCGACTTCACCGCGCGGGCTTACGCTCTGGACGGTCACGGCGCCCGCAGCGGGGGCGACCGAGGCGACGCACAGCGCCGCCGCGAGAATGAGCGAACGCGTCACGCGTCCAGGGCCGGTGTCGACAGGCTCTAGTAACGGATCTTCGCCACCGCGCGCAGATTTTCCGGCGTGGTCGTCGGAAATCCGAAGAACTCGAGATACGCGGGGATCTGCTCGAACAGCATGTCGGTGCCGACCTGGTACCTGCAGCCGCGCGCCGCGACGGCGCGCAGGAACGGCGTCATCTCCTGCTTCATCACGACCTCGCCGACGAGCGTTGACGGCGAGATGCGGCTCACGTCCATCGGCAGCGGGTCGCCTTCGTTCATCCCGAGTGGAGTACCGTTCACGACCAGCGCATAGCCGGAAGGATCGTTGGAGCCCGTCCGCACGTCGAGCGCCGGATAGTGCTTGCGCAGCCGATCGGCGAGACCGTCGGCGGCGCCCGGCGTCGCGTCGTACAGTCCGATCTTCGCGACGGCTGCCGCGGCCAGCGATGCGGCGATCGCCGAACCGACGCCGCCACAGCCGACGACGAGCGCGCTCGAGCCCTCGAGCCGCAGCCCCTTGCGCTGGACGCCGCGGACGAAGCCGGCCCCGTCGAACATGTCGCCCAGCAGGCTCCCGTCGGGGCGCAGAAGGATCGCGTTGCACGCGCCGGCGATGCGCGCCGTCGGGGTGACCTCGTCGACGAGATCGACGGTCGTCACCTTGTGCGGCATCGTGATGAGCGCGCCGCGAAGGTTGGTGAGCTTTCGCACGCTCGCGAGCACGCCGGGGTAATCGCCTGCCTTCACGCCCATCGGCATCACGACGGCATCGATGCCCTGCTGCTCGAAATACGGGTTGTAGATCATCGGCGCCTTGAACGACTCGGTCGGATACCCGATGTGCGCGATGAGGGTGGTGGTGCCGCGAATCATCGAAACCTCCGCTCGACCGGTTGCCGGTGGCGTGCTACGTCTTCGCGGCAGCGCGCACGGTTGAGACGGCGGCGCGCAAGCCGAGCAGGTAGCTGTCCACGCCGAAACCGCAGATCGAGCCGCGCACGACTTCAGCGAACACCGAGTGATGGCGGAACGCCTCGCGCGCGTGCACGTTCGACATGTGGATCTCGACGATTGGCGCTTTCAGGATGGCGAGCGCGTCGCGGATGCCGATGCTGTAGTGGGTCCAGGCGCCCGCGTTGATGACGACGGCGTCGACGTTCTCGGCATGCGCGCGGTGAATGCGCTCGACCATCTGCTGCTCGCCGTTGGTCTGGAAGCACTCGACGTCGACGCCGAGCTCCTTGCCGAGCGCAGTCACCTGTCGATCGATCTCGGCGAGCGTGGTCGTTCCGTACTGCGCGGGATCGCGCTTCCCGAACATGTTGAGGTTGATGCCGTTGAGCAGCAGGATGTTCATGAGTGGGGATGTCCTCTCGAGGCTTTGAAGGGCTGGAGGTCGATCGTCGATTGGGTCGCGGCGGCCATTGCAATGGCTTCGGTCACTCGCAGATTCGCAAGCCCGTCGCCTGCGCTGACAAGCGGCGATGCCTCGCCGCGGATGACGGCGCCGAAGTGCTCGAGCTGGCGCGCGAGCGGATCGGCGCGTGCGATGTCGGCGACGCTCGTGTGGAAGGGCTTCCACCAGTCGCGATCCTCGACGCGGTCGTAGGTCTTGAGGCGCATCGTTGGAATCGAGAGCGAGCCCATCGTACCCATCACGATATAGCAATCCTCATCCGCATAGGTCGGGTAGGCCTTGTTCTCCCGCGACGTGTGCTCCCAGCTGCGGGCGCAGGCGGCGGTGTCGGACAGCATAAACGATCCCAGCGCGCCGTTGGCGAAGCGAAGGCCGATGGAAACCGTGTCCTCGACGGCAAAGCCGCGCGTCGCCCGCGATGCGAACGCCTGGACCGCCGCGATCTCGCCGCACAGCATCCGCAGGTTGTGCACCTCGTGAATCATGTTGATGAGAATCGGACCGCCGCCCGCCTCGCGCCGCCACGGGCCTTCCTCGAAGTAGTGGTCGGGCTTGAAGAAGACCGCGCTTCCCATCACGGCGACCAGCCGACCGAGCGTGCCTGTGTCGACGAGCTCTTTCGCCTTCGCCATGATAGGGCTGTGCGCACGATGGTGCCCGACGAGGATCTTGGCTCCCGCGGCATCGGTCGCGCGGACCAGCCGCTCGCCTTCCTCGACCGTCGGCGCAAGCGGCTTCTCGACGAGCGCCGGCAGGCGCGCCTCGATGCATTGCAGCGCCTGCGGCACGTGGAGCTGGTTCGGGGTTGCGAGGATCACGCCCTCGGGCCGATCGCTCTTCAAAAGCTCGTCGAGTGACCGATACAACGCGACGCCGGCTTGCGCGGCCACTTCCGCCGCCGCAGGTGCGGGATCGACGACCGCCGACAGCGTGCACGTCGCACTCTCCTGCGCGAGCTTCATGTGGACCCGGCCGATCAGCCCGGCGCCGGCGACGGCGATGCGGGCTTTCGTCACGCGAGCGGTACCGTCAGCGTGGCAATCATGGCGCGCGTGTCGGGCCGCACGCCGCGCCACCAGACGAACGCTTCGGCGGCTTGCTCGACGAGCATCCCGACGCCGTCCGCGATCTGGCCCTTGCCGGCGTCGCGCGCGAGCTTGAGGAACGGCGTCAGACCGCGGCCGTAGACGAGATCGTAGGCGAGGGCGCCGTCCGTGAAGACGTCCCTCCCGACTGGCGGCATTTCGCCGTGAAGGCTCGCGGAGGTGGCATTGAGCACGACGTCGAACGTGCGACCTTCGAGGTCCGCATAACCGCATGCGGCGACGCGGCCGTCCGCTGCCACGTCCGCGGCCAGCACGCGAGCCTTGTCGACGTGGCGGTTGCAGATGACGATCTCGACCGGCTGCTGCGCAAGCAGAGGCAACAGCGCGCCGCGCGCGGCCCCGCCGGCACCGAGGACGAGCAGGCGCTTGCCGGCGAGTGCAACGCCGAGGTTGCGCTGGATGTCGTTGACGAGCCCCACGCCGTCGAAGTTGTCCGCGACGATGCGGCCGCCGTCGAACTTGAGCGCGTTCGCGGCACCGGCGAGCTTCGCGCGCGGAAGCCGTTCGGCCGCCAGATCGTACGCCTGCACCTTGAACGGCGTCGTGACGTTCATCCCGCGCCCGCCCGCTGCGCGGAAGGCTTCGACCGCGGCGACGAATCCGTCCGGCGTCGATTCGATGAGGCCGTATTCGAGGTCCTGTCGCGTATCCTTCGCGAACGACCGGTGAATCAGCGGCGATTTGCTGTGACCAATCGGATTGCCGATGACGGCGTAACGGTCGGTCATGAAGGCTCCAGACGGTCTCGGCATGCAGGAAAGCGCCGAGTTTAACCTCCGTAGTCTCGGCCGCCGTTCTTCCCGGCGCCGGACACGTTGCGCTCCGCGGATGTCGCCCCGGCCGACGCACGGGTGCGGCAACCATTGAGGAAGAGATCCACCGCCGCACTCGCCCAGCGGTCGAGCTCGGAAGCCGTCATCGGCTCGCCGAGTCCGAGTGCGCGCCGCTGCGGGACACTCAGCACGAGGTAGAGGAACTGCTCGGCGGCGACAGTCGGGTCATCGAGCGCGAGCGTGCCGGCGCGTGCTTCCTGCGCGAGAAGCCTGGCGATGAGCGCGATCGCTTCCTGGGTCGACCCTTCGTTCGTCACGGCGGCGGCAAGCTTCGGAAAGCGCGCAGACTCGCCGACGATGAGCCGGTGCAGCGCGAGCGCCTGCGGCGTCACCGCCGCATGGAGGATCAGTCCGGCGAGCCTGCGCAAGACGTCCCCCAGCCCGGCTCCAGTGACGGCGGGCATGGCGGGGGGCGGCCGGAGGCCTTCGATGATGCGATGGAGGACGGCGCCGAAGAGCGTCGCCTTGTCGTCGAACCGATGATAGAACGTGCGCTTGGAGATGCGGGCGCGCTGCGCCACCGCTTCGATGCTCGTCGCGCCGTAGCCCCGAGCGAAGAAGAGATCCGTCGCCGCGTCGAGAATGCGATCGGCCAGTTGCGCCGCTTCCTCCTGCGACGGGCGGCCGCCGCGCCGCTGGACCGGCGCCGATACCTTGCGATGGGAAGGGGGAACCGCCGTGCGTTTGGACGCAGGCGGCACGCTACACGCGAACGCGATCGGCGCCGGAGCGAATGCGCTCAGCGCTGGTTGGGCGAGCTGTACGAGTAGGACTCCGCATACGGATTCCCGTACCCTCCTGGCCTCGGCGCGTAGTAACCGCCACCCTGCGGGACGTCCTGGCGATAGTATCCGTTGTTGTTCGGCGCCGAGCCGCGGTAGCCGTCCAGATCGCCGTATTGCGGATAGCGCGGCGCGTCGTACGTTGCGCGCGGCGGATACGCATACTGTGGCGGCGGAGCGTACGAGCCGGACGCCGCAGGCGCCGGATAGTAGGCGCCATATCCATTCGATCCGGAACCGTAACCTGGCGGGGGCGCGACACTTCCCTGTGGCGGGTAGTAGCCGCGCGGCGCGGGAGCGGGCGGGTAGTACGCCGGAACTTGCGCGGCGGCCGCGCCGAGGACGGCGAACGGCAGCGTCACGATGGCGGCCGCGGTGCCGACGACCGCCGCGGCGAGTCCGACGACCGGATACAGCGGGTTGTAGTAGTGATGGCCGTAGTGGCCGCGGTTGCCGTAATGCGGACCGTAGCCGCCCGCCCAAGCGGAGGCGATCGGCGCGCCGGCAAGCAGCGTCGCGATTGCGCCCGCTGCAATTCTCTTCGTTCGTGTCATCGTCTGCTCCTGGCTGGGAAGGAGGTGATCGAATGCGCGACAACCTGCCAACAGGCGACGGAAGGAATTGCCTGCAGCGCGCTCACTTCCGAACCA
>Ga0068864_100003017_pt1 | contig 13913 bp, 11 predicted proteins | sample KBSSwiS72_FD_66586 | JGI IMG/M metagenome (GOLD analysis project Ga0068864, IMG submission 66586) | Switchgrass rhizosphere microbial communities from Kellogg Biological Station, Michigan, USA - KBS Switchgrass S7-2 | ecosystem: Host-associated > Plants > Roots > Rhizosphere > Soil ... | reverse complement strand
GAGTCGAGGTTCGCCTTCGTATTCAGGAGGTCGTCCCAGCCCCCCGTCAGGAACACCGAGGGCGAGAAGTAGTAGCGGCCGGAGAGCTTGGCGTGCGCGTTCAGATTGTCCTCCCCGCCGAGGTTCCACACGTCCGCGGAGAACCGAAGCCGGTCCTTGAGGGTGAGGTAGTCGACTCCGGCGCCGCCCGAGTTCTCGGTGAGCCCGGCGCGGGCGACCCAGTGCCCGAGCCGATAGCCGACCTGCGCCGTGAATGCCACCGTGTCCTTGAACTCGGCCTCGTCGACTCGGACGGTCTCGGTGTGGCCGTCCGGAAAGGTCGTCGTGATGATCTTCGCCGTGTCCCGGCGGACGCCGAACGGCTCGGTGACGAGCTCGACGCGGTAGAAGCGCGGGCTTCCCACGCGCGCCAGGTCCACCGTGAAGTACGCCTTCCCCTTGCTCGGCGAGGTCAGGTACTCCTCGCGCAGGCCCAGGTCGAAGTTGATCTTCTTCGCGGTCTTCAGCGAGTCGGAGAGGCTGTTGACTCCCTCCTTGACCGCGACGAGCGTCTCGTTCAGGTTCTTGCTCGTCTCGTCGCTGTTGACGAGCGCGCCGACCGTTCCGTGGCCCTCGTTGATCTTCCCGGTGATGGCGTTCATGTTGTCGACCGTCGTCTGGAGCTTGGCGGTCAGCTCCTTCGCGTTGGACACCGAGTCGGTCACGTTGCCGGAGTTGGAGGCGACGAGCTTGTCGATGCGGTTGACGAGCTGGGTCATCTGCGTCGAGAAGTCGCGGAAGTTCGACGTCGTCGAGTCGATGTTCGCCCGGTTGGATTCGAGCAGCTTGCGCAGCTCCTGCGACAGGATCAGGACGTTCTCGACGATCCCGGTCAGCCGCTCCTCGCCGAGCGCGCCGCCGAGCGAGCTCTTCAGGTTGGAGGTGATCTCTCGGACGTCGACCTCGATGTCCCGGGCGAGCTTCGTGATCTGGTCGAAGCTGACGGGGGCGTCGCCCCGCAGCGTCGTGCCCTCCGCCAGCGGCGGGGCACCGACGGGCCCCGGCACGAGCTCGATGTACTTGTCCCCGAGCATGCCCAGGCTCTGGATCGTGCCCGTGGCGCCGTCGCGCAGCGAGATGTCCTTGTTGAGCTCGACGTCGACGATCGCCTTCCCGCCGACCAGGCGGATCTTCGCGACCTTGCCGACGAGGACGCCCGCGATGCGCACGTCCGCCTTCTCCTTCAGGCCCGCGACATCCGCGAACTGGATCGAGATGGTCTTGCCCGCCTTGCGCCCGATCCGGAGATCTTCGATCTTCCAGATGAGCAGTCCGGCGAGCGCCAGGACCACCAGGAAAAACGCTCCCACCTTTGCCGCTGTGCTCATCGCCCTTCCTCCCCCATCACTTCCCGACCACGTCGCCTGGCAGGTTGCAACCCACTAGGCCTCGACCGTCAGCGGTCCCTCGGCACGCCCCTCGACGAATTGACGCACCGCCGGATCGTCCGTACGCATGAACTCCTCCGGCGACGCGTCATAGAGGATATGCCCGCCGAACAGAAGCGCGAGCCGGTCGCCGATCTTGAGCGCGCTCGGCATGTGATGCGTGATGGTCACGACGGTCGGCTGCATCTGCTTCCGGATCTCCAGGATCACGCCGGCGATGACGTCGGTCATGATCGGGTCCAGCCCCGTGTTCGGCTCGTCGAACAGGAGGATCTCCGGCTTGTGGGCGATCGCCCGCGCGAACCCGACGCGGCGGCGCATGCCCCCCGACAGCTCGGAGGGACGCTTGGTGGCGACGTCGGGAAGGCGGACGAGCTCCAGGCATTCCTCGACCCGCGCGCGGACCTGCGACGGCGACCGGCCGGAGCGCCGCAGCGGGAAGGCGACGTTGTCGAAGACGTTCATCGAGTCGAAGAGCGCCCCCTCCTGGAAGGCCATCCCGAACTTCTTCCGAACGGCGATGCGCTCGACGCCGTCGAGCGTCCAGAGGTCCTGGCCGTCCACGAACACTCGCCCCGAATCGGGACGGATCAGCCCGATGAGGTGCTTGAGGAGCACGCTCTTCCCGGTGCCGGACGGCCCGACGATGACGAGCGACTCGCCCGCCGCGACGGAGAGGTTGACGCCGTCGAGCACCGGCCGCCCGGAGAACGACTTGTGCAGGTCCTCCACGCGGAGCTTCTGGGCCGTCGCGGATTCCGCGCGGGGCGTCGCGGCACGGCTCAAAAGAGGAGCCTCGTGAGGAAGAAGTCGGCCAGCAGGATCGAGAGGCTCGCCGCGACGACGGCCTGGGTCGTCGAGCGCCCGACGCCCTCCGCGCCTCCCTCCGTGTAGTAGCCCTTCATGCACGCCACCACGGAGAAGATGAGGCCGAAGACGGCCGCCTTGATCAGCCCCGTCGTGAAGTCGTTCAGGTCCACGTACTGGAAGGAGCTGTCGTAGTAGGTGATGGGATTCGAGCCGAGGAGCTGGACCGCCACGAAGTAGCCGCCGTACATGCCCACGACGTCGCCGAGCACGACGAGCAACGGCATCATGACGGTGGCGGCGATCACCCGGGGGACGACGAGGTAGTGCACGGGCTCGGTCGCGAGCGCCTCGAGGGCGTCGATCTGCTCCGTGACGCGCATGCTCCCGATCTCCGCCGCCATGGCGCTGCCGACGCGCCCGGTCACCATCAGCGCGCAGAGCACGGGAGCGAGCTCGCGCATGAGCGACAGCGACACGACCGCGCCCACGAGGCTCTGCGCGTTGAACCGCGCGAAGCCGTTGTAGGTCTGGAGCGCGAGCACCATTCCCGTGAAGAGCGTCGTCAGCATGACGAGCGGGATCGAGTTGACGCCGACGCGGACCATCTGCCGGAGCACCTCCGCGACGTCGTACGGAGGCCTCGGCGTCCAGACGACGGTCGAGGCGAGCATCTGGAAGAAGCGGCCGAGGTCTTCCAGCAGGCGGAGGACTCCCCGCCCGATCCACTCCAGGAAGCGGCGGATCAAGCCCCCTGTCCTCCGCGGTACACCCGCCGCACGCGGGGCCCGATGCCGCAGAGGATCTCGTAGGGAATCGTCCCCGCGGCGCGCGCGAGGTCCCAGGCGGTGATCGACGCGGCGCCGTCGGCGCCGAGGAAGACCGCGCGGTCGCCGCGCTCGGCGCCGCTCTCCGTCGCGTCCACCAGCGTGACGTCCATGCTCACCGCCCCCACCACAGGAGCCGCTTTGCCCCGAAGGAGCATCGAGATTTTTCCGGAGAAGCCGCGGCGAAAGCCGTCATGATAGCCGATGGGTAGCACCGCGACCGTCGTCTGTCGAGACGTGACGAAGCGGCCTCCCCCTCCATAGCCGAGCGGCGTTCCCGCGGGAACGCGGCGCACGGACACCACGCGAGTCTCGACCGCCATCGCGGGTACGAGCGCCGCGCCGGCGCCCATCGAGATCGAAGGCGACGGAGCGATGCCATAGAGAGCGAGACCGGGGCGCACCGCGTCGCACCATGCATCCGGCATGCCCAGGATCGCCGCGGAGTTGGCGACGTGCACCGTGCCCGGGCTCACGCCGCGGGAGCGGAGCGCCTCCACGCCCGCACGCAGGCCGGCGACCTGGCGCGCCGTCGCGTCGGACGACGGGTCGTCGGCCGCGGAGAGATTCGCGAAGGTGCCCGCGACCGCGAGCGATGGGCTTCGTGAGAGAAACGCGGCGAGCTCGCCGACGTCCTCGGGCCGGATGCCGGCACGGCCCATCCCGGTGTCGAGCTCGACGTGGACCGCGAGCGGCGGTCCGGACCCGCGGACCGCCCGGGCGAGCTCGGCCGCCTGCGCCATGTCGTAGAGGACCGGCGTCAGCCCGTACGCCCTCTGGATCGGCAGCTCCGCGGGCTCCGCGTGCGAGAGCAGGAGGATCTCCCCGCCGACGCCCGCGCGGCGAAGCCCGACTCCCTCCGCCGTGTGGGCGACCGCGAACCGCCGCGCTCCCTCCGCCGCGAGCGTCCGCGCCACCTCTCGCGCGCCGTGCCCGTAGGCGTTGGCCTTGACCACGGCGATGACGTCGCGCGGCGCGACGCGATCGCGAATCGCGCGGTAGTTCGCGGCGATGGCGTCGAGGTCGACGAACGCCACGGCCGGAGCGAGGAGTGGGGGCGCGATGGACACAGGCGGAGACATCGGGCGGATGATATGAGGCGGGCGGAGTCAGGCGTCAGACTTTACGATCGCGATTCGCGCTCCCGAATTCTCGATTCTCCGCACCGAGCTCTCGACTTTCGGCTCTCGGCTCGCGGCTATCAGGCCTCGCGGCGGTCACTCCGAGGCGGCGACCCGCTCAGAAGGGCTGACCCTCCATCGGCGCCGCGCCTCCCGCGTAGTTGGCGAAGGTCATGTGATCGCCGAGGAACACGAGCGGAAAATCGCCGGTGGGACCGTTGCGCTGCTTGGCGATGATCACGTCCGCGATGCCCTTGCGCTCGGTGTCGCGGTCGTAGAGCTCCTCGCGGTAGAGGAAGATGACGACGTCGGCGTCCTGCTCGATGGAGCCCGAGTCCCGCAGGTCGGCGAGCTGGGGCTTGCGCAGCTCGCCCTTGCGCTGCTCCGGCTGACGCGAGAGCTGCGACAGCGCGATGATCGGCACGTGGAGCTCCTTGGCGAGCAGCTTCAGGCCCCGCGAGATCATCGAGACCTCCTGGGTCCGATTGTCGAACCGCCCGTGCCCCGCCATGAGCTGCATGTAGTCCACCATGAGCAGGTCGAGGCCCTTCTCCCGCTTGAGCCGCTGGGCCTTCGCCCGCATCTCCGGGACGTTCAGGGCGGCGCTGTCGTCGACGAAGAAGTTCGCGCCGGCGATCCGCGTCTGCGCGGTGACCAGGCGGACCGCCGCCTCCTTCGACGCGTAGCCGTCCCGGACCTTCTTGGCGTCGACGTCCGCCTCCGAGCAGAGCACGCGGAACCCGATCTGCTCCTTGGACATCTCCAGGGAGAAGAAGCCCACCGCCCTTCCCTCGCGGAACGCGACGTGCTGGGCGACGTTGAGCGCGAAGGACGTCTTCCCCACCGAGGGGCGCGCGGCGACGATGATCAGGTCCGTCGACTGGAGCCCGGACGTCATGCGGTCGAGCTCGGTGAACCCGGTCGCCAGCCCGGAGAGCATCCCCTGGCGGTTCCGGGCGTCCTCGATGATGTCCAGGTTCTTCTGGACGATCGGCCCGATGGCGACGAACCCGCCCTGGACCGAGTCCTCGGCGATGTCGAAGATCTCGCCCGTCGCGTCGGAGAGGAGCGCCTCGGCCCCGCGCTCCCCGGCGAGGCCCTCTCGCACGATCTTCTGGCCCGCCCGGATGAGCCGGCGCAGGGTCGACTTCTCCTTGACGATGCGGGCGTAGTGCTCGACGTTGCCGACGTCCGGCACCCCGTCGAGGAGAGAGGTCAGGTAGGCGGAGCCGCCCGCCTTCTCGATCGACCCCGTGCGGTCCAGCTCCTCCTTGAGCGTGAGGACGTCGATCTCCTGCGACCGGTCCTGCAGCTCGAGCATCGCGCCGTAGATGCGCCGGTGGGTGTCCGGGAAGAAGTCCTCGGCCGAGACGATCGGCACGACGAAGTGCAGCGCCGCCGGATCGAGGAGGACCGCGCCGAGCACGCTGCGCTCCGCCTCGAGATTGGCCGGCAGAGATCGATCCGCGGTCGTTTGTTCCAACATCGGGAGAGTGGCGGCGATTCTCGACTCGCTCTCGTCGGCTGTCAATCGGCTCCAGGATTTCCGCATGCGATTTCGCGGCGAGTCCATCGGCACTCCCGGAGGAAAATTTTTCTTTTCCGCAGCGGAACGGTTTTCCGCAGCACCATGAGAACGCGAGGGCACGGACAGATGGTGTCCGGGCGGACGTAAGACGTGAGACGTGAGACGTGAGACGTAAAAGGTGAGAAGTGAGACGCGCTGCGTGAAGGGTCGGACATGCGGCAGGAAGCGTAATCAGCGACGACGCATTAGCTTCGGCTAATGTGTCGCGCCCGATTTCGTCTTACGTCTTACGTCTTACGTCTTACGGCTTAGGGGTCGAGGCGCGCCGCTCCAGCTCCGCGAGCATCGCCGCGTCGCCGAAGACTCCTCCCGGGCGCTTCCTTCCGTCCGGCGACCCGTGGAAGTCGCTCCCGGCCGTCGCGGCGAGCGAGAGCTCTCCGGCCAGTTACCGGAGGATCTTCTCCATGTCCGGCGTGTGGTCGGGATGCTGGATCTCGAGCGCGTCGAGGCCGCGCGCCGCCAGCGCGCGGATGAGCGCGTCGGACTCCCGATACCAGACGGAATGCGCCAGGGAGGTGACGCCTCCCGCGCGATGGACGGCGTCGATGACCTCCTCGGCCTTCCACTTCTCGTAGGGCACGTACCAGGGATGCTCCCGGCCCAGGAAGCGGTCGAAGGCGTCGTCGTTCGAGCTGGCGTGGCCCGCGCGGACGAGCGCCCGGGCCAGGTGCGGCCTCCCCCAGACGCCGTCCCCGACGTCGGCGCGGATCGCGTCGAGGTCCAGGGGAAACCCGTGCTCGACCAGGCGCGCGGCCATCCGCTCCCCGCGCGAGCGCCTCTCCTCCTGCCGCCGCTCCAGCTGGGCATTGAACTCCGCGTTCTTCTCGTCCACGAAGAGGGCCAGGATATGGATGTCGTCCTGCCCTCCCCACTCCGCCGAGATCTCGGCGCCGGACAGGAGCCGCACGCCGCGGCGCCCCGCCTCCTCGCGCGCCTCGGGAAGGCCCTGGAGCGTGTCGTGGTCCGTCAGCGCAAAGGCGTCGAGCCCGGCATCGGCCATGCGACCGACGAGCGCCGGAGGGTCGTCGAGGCCGTCCGAGCAGGTGGAGTGGGAGTGCAGGTCGACTTTCATGATTACTCGGACTCCTAGCGGCCCGCTTCGCGGGCCAACCGATGAGAGAGGGGAAGTCGCAGAATGACCCTCTCCCAACTCGCCACCGCGCCGGCGATCGCCTCCCTGTTCGCCTTTCGCAAAGGAGCCAGACGATAGCAGGGACCGCTTTGTAGCACTACTCTCTGCCCGTGGACCGCAAGCGCTTCGCCCGCATGCTCTCCGACATGGCCGAGATGCTCGAGCTCTCCGGCGCGAACCAGTTCAAGGTCCGCGCCTACGAGAACGGCGCTCGGGCCCTGATGGAGTTCGGCGGCGATCTCGACGAGGCCGTCGCGACCGGTGCGCTTCGGAAGGTGCCGGGAATCGGCGACACGATCTTCGCGCATGCCGCGGAGCTGGTCCGCACCGGCCGCATCGCCTACCACGACGAGCTTCGCGCGAAGTACCCGCAGGGCCTGTCGGACTGCCTGCGGATCCCCAGGCTCGGCGCGAGCAAGCTGCGCACCCTGCACCAGGCCCTGGGCGTCGACTCGCTCGAGTCGCTGGAGGCCGCGTGCCTCGACGGGCGCGTCGCGGGCCTCAAGGGCTTCGGGCCGAAGAGCCGGGACCACATCCTGCGCGGCATCGCCGCGGTGCGCGCGGCGTCCGGCTTCTTCCTGTATCCGGCGGCACGGGCCCGCGCCGACCGGCTCGTCGAGGAGCTCTCCGCGACCGGGCTCGCCCGGTCGGTCGCCGTGGCCGGGGGCGTGCGGCGGCACTCCGAGGTCGTCGCCGGCGTCGACCTCGTCGCGGCGTCGGACCGTCCGGTCGACCTCGCGCTCTCCTTCTGCACGCTTCCCGAGGTCGTCGAGGTCGCCGACTCGGCCGCGCCGGCGCCGTCCGTCCGATTTCTCGACGGCCTGCCGGCGACGCTCGCGATCGCGCCTCCGGGCGCGTTCCCCGCCGCCCTCCTCCACGCCACCGGCTCCGCCGCGCACCTGGATGCGCTCCGCGGCCATGCCCGGCGCCAGGGTCTCCGGCTGGAGCCGCTGGGGCTCTTCGGAGGAGACGGCTCGCCGGTGGAGCTCGGCGACGAGGAATCGGTCTACGCCGCGCTCGGCCTGCCCCCGATTCCTCCCGTCCTCCGCGAGGGCTCCGGCGAGGTCGAGGCCGCCGCGGCGGGCACCCTCCCCCGCCTCGTCCGCGCGGAGGACCTGCGAGGTCTCATCCACGTGCACACCGACGCCTCGGACGGGCGCGAGAGCCTCGAGACGATGGTGGCGTCGACGCGCGACGCCGGCTACTCCTGGGTCGCGATCACCGACCACAGCCGCACCGCGGGCTACGCGGGAGGCCTGACCGAGGAGAGGGTGCTCGCCCAGCGCGAGCAGATCCGCGCGCTGCGGCGCCGCATGGACGGATTCCGGATCTTCCACGGCACCGAGGCCGACATCCTGGCGGACGGCGCGATCGACTTCGGCGACGAGTTCCTCGGGGAGCTCGACGTCGTCGTCGCATCCGTGCACTCACGGTTCGGCCTGGGGCGTTCGGAGCAGACGGAGCGGCTCATCCGCGCGGTCCGCAACCCGCGGGTCGCCGTGCTCGGCCACCCGACGGGCCGTCTCCTCCTCGCGCGCGACGGCCTCGACGCGGACATGGAGGCGGTGATCGACGCGGCCGCCGAGTCGGGCTGCGCGATCGAGGTCAACGGCTCGCCGCGGCGACTCGACCTCGACTGGCGGCTGGTCCGGCGCGCCGTGGCGCGCGGCGTGCGCATCGCGATCGACCCGGACGCGCATGCGATTCGGGAGCTTCGTTACGCGCTCTACGGCGTGGGCATCGCCGCGAAGGGCTGGACGACGCCGGACGCGGTGTTGAACGCCCTCGACGCCGACGCTTTCAGCGCGTGGCTGACGGCTCGCCGCGGCGGGCCCACGCCCGAGTCCCGCGACCGGCTGGTGCGAGACGGGTAACCGGAAGCCGGAAGCGGATAGAATCGCCGGCCCGCCGAATCCAGGTTCCCGGGAGTGCGGCGGCCGAACCGAGACGAACGACGACGAGACAAGGAGTCACCCCATGTCCCTCCAGCCCGGCGATGCCGCACCCGACTTCACCCTTCCCGCCACGATCGGCGACAAGGTCAGCCTCTCGGACTATCGCGGCAAGAAGAACGTTCTCCTGCTGTTCTACCCGCTGGACTTCTCGCCCGTCTGCTCGGTCGAAACGCGCGAGTGCGCGGAGATGCTTCCGACGCGAGGCGCCGACGACGTGCAGGTGCTCGGCATCTCGGTCGATTCACTGTGGTCCCACAAGGCCTTCGCGGCGCAGAACGGAATCACCTATCCGCTCCTGGCCGACTTTCACCCCAAGGGCGCCGTCGCGGAGAAGTACGGCGTCTACCTCCCCGAGAAGGGCATCTCGGCGCGCACGGCGTTCGTCGTGGGCAAGGACGGCCGGATCCGCGACGTGGTCGCCTCCGACATCCCGGTCGGCCGCGACATCGGCGGACTCCTGGCGAAGGCCCGGGCGAGCTAGCGGCGGAAACGGGAGCCGACCTCGACAGGGGTCGCCCCGCGGGCCTCTCCCGGGGGAGAATCGTTCCGTCCGGGCAGCTCCGGCATACGGGAGTCGCACCATGAAGCAGAACAGGCGGGGCCCACTCGGCGAGGCGGCGGCGGCGGGACCGACGGCGCCGGCCGACGCATCCCTTCTCGCCACGCCGGCGACGCCCGAGCGCGTCGCCGAGATCGCGGACCACTTCCGGAAGATCATCGAGCTCCTCGGTCTCGACCTCACCGACCCCAACCTCGTCGAGACGCCCGAGCGGGTCGCGAAGATGTACTTCGAGCTCTTCCAGGGACTGTCCGAGGGGGCGGAGCCCCGGGTCACGTTCTTCCCGAACGACGAGGGCTACACCGCGATGGTCATGGAGAAGGAGATTCCCTTCTACTCGCTGTGCTCCCATCACTTCGTCCCCTTCTACGGGCACGTGCATCTCGCCTACATTCCCAACGAGTCGATCGTCGGGCTGTCGAAGATGGCGCGCATCGTCGAGTTCTACGCCCGGCGGCCCCAGCTCCAGGAGCGGCTCACGGAGCAGATCGCCGGGTTCATGGCCGACAAGCTCGACCCCCAGGGCGTGATGGTCGTCGTCGAGGCGCGGCACCTGTGCGTCGAGATGCGCGGCGTGAAGAAGCCCGGTGCGCTGACCGTGACGTCCGCGATCCGCGGGATCTTCAACACGCAGTCGGTGAGGGAGGAGTTCCTGGACCTGCTGAATCGGCGGGAGAGGTAGGGTTCTTCTCCGGCACTCGGGATGACGGCGTGAGAGATACGCTCGAGTCGGGCGAGACGACCTCCTACCTCCCCGCCGGCTCCTTGTAGATTTTCCCGTCCTTCATCACGAACACGACCTTCTCCAGGACCTTGACGTCCGCGAGCGGATCGCCCGCGACGGCGACGACGTCCGCGTAGGCGCCCGGCGCGAGGACGCCGAGCTCCCCCGCCGCTCCCAGCATCTCCGCCGAGCGCGACGTCGCGGACTGGATCACCGCCATCGGCGTCATCCCGAACTCGACCATGTAGGCGAACTCCTTCGCGAGCGGCTCGTCCCAGGAGAAGCTGCCCGCGTCGGTGCCGAAGACGATCTTGACCCCCGCCTTGAGCGCCTTGCGCATCGAGGGCATGTGCACCTCCATGCGCTTGCGATCCTTCGCGCCGGCCGGCGTGTTCTCGGGCGCCCACTCGTAGTAGTACGGCATCATCGTGGGGCACAGCCACGTACCCTGCTTCACCATCTGCGCGACGTCCTCGTCGCTCAAGTCGAGCCCGTGCTCGATCGAGTCGCACCCGCCGTCGAGCGCCCGGCGCATGCCGATGCCGTTGTACGCGTGGCACGCCACCTTGCGGCCCCAGCCGTGCGCCTCGTCGACGACCGCCTTGAGCTCGTCGAGCGTCAGCGTCGGCTGCGAAACGAGCCGTCCCTTCGCGTCGACCCACGAGCGGTGATTCATGTAGACCTTGATCCAGTCCGCGCCATACGCGAGCTGCTCGCGCGCCGCCTTGCGGGCCTCGATCGGCCCGTCGACGAGCTGCGCGCCGGCCGGGATGTCGCGCTCCGGCGAGTAGCCGTTGGGCTCGTAGCCGCCCGTCGACGAGATCGCGCGCGTGGACACGTACATCCTCGGCCCGACGACGTAGCCCGCCTCGACGGCCTGCTTGAGGCCGACGTCCGCATAGCCGGCTCCCTCCGTCTCCACGTCCCGGACCGTCGTGAATCCCTGGTCGAGCATCCGGCGCGCGAGCGCGGTCGCGCGGGCCGCGCGGAACTCGTTCGTCTGCTTGAGAAGCTGCGTGTCGTAGTCCCCGCCCGCGGGGTCGAGCATGAGGTGGGTGTGCGCGTCGATCCAGCCCGGCGTGACCGTGGCGGACGACAGGTCCACGACGCGGGCGCCCGACGGCACCGCCGACGGCGTCCAGGGCCCGATGCTCTCGATGCGGTTGCCGCGCACGACGATCGCCTGGTCGCGGCGCACCGCCGCCGAGGTGCCGTCGATGACGGCGCCGGCGTGGATGACGACGACCGAGGAAGACGGAGGGATGGGAAGCGCGAGCACGGCGACGCCGAACAGCTCGAGGAGCATACGACCTCTTTCCGAATTAAATCAGGATTCTGTTTCTATTTTCCTGAATTCATTAGGGAACGGACCGCCCGGATGCCGTCGAGCGTCCGCGCTCCGTGCCAGCAGTAGTCGTCCCCGTCCACGAAGACCCGCCGCGATTCCGGCCCGAACGCCCGCGCGATCGCCGCTCCGTGGCGCTCCTCGGAGAACGGGTACGGCTCGCTCGGGAAGAGGTGCACGTCCGGGACGCGCGAGAGCGCGTCGGCGGGGGCCGCAGACGGATATCGGATTGCCTCTTCGCCGAAGACGTTCACCCCTCCCGCGAGACGGATCAGGTCCGCCACGTACGTGTCGTCCGAGACCGTCATCCACGGGTCCTTCCAGATCCAGTACGCGTACCGGAACGGAGGCGGCGAAGGCTCGGAGGCGATCTCCTCGAGGCGCGCCTCGATCCGGGTCGCGAGCGCCTCCGCCTCCTCGGCGGTGCCCAGCCTCTCGCCCCAGCGGCGGATCGCCGGGGGCACCTCCGCAACGCGCCGCGGCAGCGTCACGTCCACGTCCACGCCCGCGGCGCGCAGCGCGTCCACGTCCTCGCGGCGATTCTCCTCCGCATTGGCGAACACGACGTCCGGCTTGAGGTCCAGGATCCGCCCGACGTCGGGGGTCTTCGTCCCGCCGATGCGCGGCACTCCCCAGAGCATGCCCTTCGGCCGCGTGCAGTAGCGGGTGACGCCGGCGAGCGACTTCAGCCCGCCGATGGCCACGAGGGTCTCCGTGATGGAGGGGCACAGCGAGACGACCCGCATCGGGTGGAAGTATGTCACTCCCGGCGAGCGCCGCGCAGGCGCCGACTCGTCCCCAGTTACACTGATGCCACTTGGACGTCGCCGCCAAAGACCTCTCGCTTCTCCTGCGTTCGCGCCATCCCCTGATCGCCTGCGAGACGATCGAGGAGCAGCGCTTCGAGGCGCTGGTGCGGGCCGTCTCGAGCGAGCTGACGATCCCCTTCTGGAGCTGGAGCGCGGCGAGCGGGCTCACGCCCGCCCACCCGGAGGACGCGGACAAGTCGGCCGACCTGGCATTCGCGCTCCGGCTCATCCGGCGGACGACCGGCGACGGCACCTGGCTTCTCAAGGACCCCATGCCCCACCTCGAGGCGCCGGCGACGCTGAGGCTCCTTCGCGAGACCGCGCAGGAGTTCGCCGGGTCCTCCCGGACGATCGTCCTCGTCGGTCCGTCCATGGCGACGAAGCCGGAGCTCGAGGACGTCCAGGTCCGCTTCGAGTTCGCGCTGCCGGGGCCCGAGGAGCTGCGCGAGCTGCTCACGCGGGTGGCTCGCCGCTTCTCGCGCGAGAACCCGACGGCGAAGGTCGCGCTGACCCGCCAGGACGCCGAGGGAATCGTCGCGGACCTGCAGGGGCTGACCATGTTCGAAGCGGAGCGCGCGCTGTCCCGGGCGGTCGTCGAGGACAACGCCCTGACCGCGGAGGACCGCCCGCGAATTCGGGAGACGAAGAAGACCCTGGTCGAGGGAGGAGGCCTCATCGAATTCGTGCCCGCGCCGGGCGGGCTCGAACAGCTCGGAGGTCTCGAGACGCTCAAGCGCTGGATCGCCACGCGCCGCGTCGGGTTCCTGCCGGAGGCGGGGCAGCGCCCGCTCGACCCGCCCAAGGGGATCCTGCTTCTCGGCGTTCAGGGCTGCGGCAAGAGCATCGCCGCCAAGGCGGTCGCGGCGACCTGGGGCCTTCCCCTCCTCGCGCTGGACGCGGGCAAGCTCCTCGCGCCCTTCATCGGCGAGTCCGAGCGCAACCTCCGCGACGCGCTGCGGCGCGTGGAGCGGATGGCCCCATGCGTCCTCTGGATCGACGAGATCGAGAAGGCGTTCGCCTCGGGCCGGTCCTCCGAGTCCGACGGCGGCGTCTCGAAGCGCCTGGTCGGCGCGCTCCTGACGTGGATGCAGGAGAGGGCCTCGAAGGTCTTCCTCGTGGCCACCGCCAATTCCGTGTCGGAGCTGCCCCCGGAGATGATGCGCAAGGGGCGGATGGACGAGGTCTTCTTCGTGGACCTTCCCGATGCCCCGGCGCGGGGAGAGATCTTCCGCCTCCACCTCTCACGGCGCGGCGAGGATCCCACGAAGTTCGACGTCGCCACGCTCGCGCGCGAGTCGGCGGGCTTCTCGGGCGCGGAGATCGAGCAGGCGATCGTCTCGGCCCTCTACGAGGCGCGCTCCGGACGGTTCGCGCTGGACACGAACTCGATCCTCGTCACGATGCGCTCGACGCGTCCCCTGTCCGTGCTCCGCGCCGAGTCGATCGACGCGCTGAGGTCGTGGGCCTCGGGACGCTGCGTCCAGGCGGGATAGACCCCACCGCGCCGCGACCTCCGGTTCCGGCGTTTTCGGGAAAAAGATTCGTCCCGGCCTCCAAAACCGCCGCTTGTTTTTGTATAACGAAATGGTGAGAGGACGGGCATCCTCCCCGCGCTCCGA
>Ga0068864_100003014_pt1 | contig 13920 bp, 14 predicted proteins | sample KBSSwiS72_FD_66586 | JGI IMG/M metagenome (GOLD analysis project Ga0068864, IMG submission 66586) | Switchgrass rhizosphere microbial communities from Kellogg Biological Station, Michigan, USA - KBS Switchgrass S7-2 | ecosystem: Host-associated > Plants > Roots > Rhizosphere > Soil ... | reverse complement strand
GAGGGGTCCTCGACCCGGCCCTTGGCGGCGCGGATCCAGCCGCGGTCGGAGAGAATGATGGTGATCGGCTCGCGCACGATCATGGCCTCGAGCGCGGCTTCGGTGTCGACCTGGGGGGCGGTGGCGAAGATCGAGCGGCGCTTGCCGATGGTGGTGGAGGCGCCGACGATGGAGAGGGTGTGCTTCAGTCCCTCGCCTACCAGCTTCCACTGGGCGCGGTCGGAGGCCAGCATGCCGACGATGCCGTCGCGTTCCTCGGCGAGGTCGGCGTGTTCGCGGCGGAGCTCCATCTCCTCGAGGCGCGCGAGCTGGCGCAGCCGGGTGTTGAGGATGGCGTCGGCCTGGAGCTCGGAGAGGTCGAAGGTCTCGATCAGGCGGGCCTTGGGCTCCTCCTCGTAGCGGACGATGCGGATCACCTCGTCAAGGTTGAGGTAGGCGATCAGGAGGCCGTCGAGGATGTGGAGGCGGGCCTCGATCTTGCCGAGGCGGTGGCGGGCGCGGCGGACCAGCACCTCGCGGCGGTGGTCGAGGAAGGACTTCAGAACCTGCTTCAGGCCCATGACGCCGGGCGTGCCGCGGGCGTCCAACACGTTGAGGTTCACGCTGAAACGGTTTTCCAGGTCGGAGAGCTTGAAGAGGCTCTCCATCAGGACTTCCGGCTCGACGTTGCGGCTCTTGGGCTCGAGGACCAGGCGGACGTCCTCGGCGGACTCGTCGCGCACGTCGCCGAGCAGCGGGGCCTTCTTGTCCTCGATGAGGCCGGCGAGCTGTTCGACCAGGTCGGCCTTCTTCACCTGGTAGGGGATCTGGGTGACGACGATCTGGTAGGTCCCGCGGCCGGTCTCCTCCTTCTCCCAGAGCGCGCGCAGGCGGACCCCGCCGCGGCCGGTCTCGTAGGTGTCATGCAGGCTGGCCTGGGGCTCGACGATGACGCCACCGGTGGGGAAGTCGGGGCCCTTCACGTGGACCATCAAGTCGGCGGTGGTGGCGTCCGGGTTGTCGAGCAGGAGCAGGCAGGCATCGATCAGTTCGGCGGCGTTGTGCGGCGGGATCGACGTCGCCATGCCGACCGCAATCCCAGTCGAGCCGTTGGCGAGCAGGTTGGGAAAGCCGGTGGGGAGGACGACGGGCTCTTCGTCCTGGCCGTCGTAGGTCGGCTTGAAGTCGACGGCGTCCTCGTCGATGCCGTCGAGCAGCAGCGTGGCGGCCTCGGTGAGCTTGGCCTCGGTGTAACGCATGGCGGCGGGGTTATCGCCGTCGATGTTGCCGAAGTTCCCCTGTCCGTTGACGAGCGGATAGCGCTGGGCGAAGTCCTGGGCCATGCGGACGAGCGTGTCGTAGATCGACTGGTCGCCGTGCGGGTGGTAGCCGCCCATCACCTCGCCCACCACCTTGGCGCACTTGCGGGCCGCGGCCTCCGGGTTCAGCCGCATCTCGCGCATGGCGTAGAGCACGCGGCGCTGCACGGGCTTCAGGCCATCGCGCACGTCGGGCAGCGCCCGGTCGGTGATGACGGAGAGCGCGTAGGCCAGATAGCGGCGGGAGAGCGCCTCGGAGAGCGGCTCATTGATGATCCGGTCGCCGTCGCCGGACGGAGGGAGTGCGATGTCGTTCATGGGGTCAGAATCAGGGGCATTGGACGTCTACCTGTAGACCACGCGCCCCGCCGCGTCGCCGCGGCCTCGCATCCCTATCCCCAACATTTCAGTCGTCATGGCCCGGCTTGGCCGGGCCATCCATAGACGCCGACGCGCCGGGATAGCCCTGAGCCGTTCCGTGTTTATGGATCACCCGGACAAGCCGGGTGATGACGAGCAATAAAAGGGGGTTTGACTCTAACGATTACCGGTGTAATCGATAGGCAACGATTACGGGTGTAAACGACATGAAGATCAGTGCGGCGGAGGCTGTGGTCATGGAGGCGCTGTGGCGGCGGGAGCCGCTTGCGGCAGAGGACGTGACAGCGACGGTGGCGGACGGCCAGGGCTGGACCGAGGCCACGGTGAAGACCCTGATCAATCGGCTCCTGAAGAAGGGCGCGATCGCGGCGGCCAAGGACGGGCGGCGCTATCTCTACCGCCCCCTGCTGACCCGCGCCGACTATGTGGCGGCCGAGAGCCAGGGGTTCCTGGATCGCCTATTCGACGGCTCGCTGGCGCCTTTGGTCAGCCACCTGTCGCAGAGCCGCAAACTGAGCGACGACGACATCGCTGAACTGAAGCGGCTGATCGCGGAGATGGAGCGATGATCGAGGGCGTGCTGGCGGACCTAGTCCGCGCCAACCTGGCCGCGGGGGCCGCGATCCTCTTCGTGTGGCTGATCCGCAAACCGGTGCGCGGACGGTTCGGCGCCCAGCCGGCCTATGCGCTGTGGGCCCTGCCTTTGCTGACGGCTTTGGCGGGGTTCGCGCCGAGGCCCGCGGGCGGCACGGCCATCGACCCGATCGTGCTGGGCGCCGCGGCGGCGGGCGGGCGGCTGGTCGCGCCGGCGCTGCAGGCGGCGCCGAGCCTGCCGGGGTTGCTGCTCGCGGCGTGGCTGGCGGGCATGACGGCGGCGGCGGCGCTGCTTGCGACGCGGCAGGCGCGGTTCATGGCCTCGCTGGGGCGACTGGAGCAGCTGGCTACGCGGCTCTATCGGGCCGAGCACGATGGCGTCGGGCCGGCGGTGGTGGGCGTTCTGCGGCCCCGGATCGTCGCCCCGGCCGACTTCGAGGTCCGCTTCGACCGCGCCGAGCAACAGCTGATCCTGGCGCATGAACGGGTGCACCTGGAGCGGGGCGACGCAGGCGTGAATGCGCTGGCGGCGGCGGCGCAGTGCGTCTGCTGGTTCAACCCGCTGGTCCATCTTGCAGTCCGGCTCCTACGCATCGACCAGGAGCTGGCCTGCGACGCCGCGGTGCTGGGGCGGCTGCCCGCCGCGCGCCGGCTCTACGCCGAACTGCTCTTGAGGACGCAGCTCGCCACCCAACCCCTGCCGCTCGGCTGCCATTGGCCGGCGGGTTCGGCCCACCCTCTCAAAGAACGGATCGTCATGCTGAAGTCCGCCCTACCCGCTGCGCAGCGGCGCACCGCAGGCGCTGTCCTGGTGGCCGCGCTGAGCCTTGGCGCGGCGTGCGCCGCCTGGGCCGCCAACCCGAGGCCGCCGAGGCCGATCACCAGCCCGATCTGGATCGCCAAGCCCACCGGCGCCGACCTCGTGAGGCTCTATCCCGCCCAGGCCGTCAAGCAGGGCGTTACCGCACGCGTGGTCCTGACCTGCCGCGTCGATGCGTCCGGCCGGCTGCAGCGCTGCGAGACGGGCGACGTGGCGGTGACCGGCGAGAACCTGCCGGTGGGTCCGAACGCCGACATGGGCTTCCGCGCCGCCACGCTGCAACTGAGCGGCCTCTTCCAGATGGCGCCGAAGACCCGGGACGGCGTCCCAACCGCCGGCCGGTCGATCCGCATTCCGGTGCGCTACATACTACCGGCGGGAAGCTGACGTGCCGGCAGCGGTCCTGCCGCCGGTAATCCAGCCCGCCCCGCCGGCGGATGTGCTGGTCCTGAGCCGCGACGACAGCTCGGAGATCGTCAGCAGCCTCGACCTGCCGATCGTGCTGGTGAAGGCCGGGCGGAGCGAGGACGTGCTGGTGCGCCGCGCCCTCTTTATCACGGCCTCGATCACGGTGGTTCGCCCGGCCGCCGCCCAGGATGCAGCTTCCGACAGCTACCGGTGGCGGTACGAGGCGTTCCTGCAGCGGCAGGTCTGCTTCACGTCCATGACCGGCCTTTTCGCCTGCACCCAGGCCCAGGTCGAGCCGCTGCCCGACAAGGCGAGCGGCGAGGCGCGCCTGCCCACGGCCGGCCTCCCTGAGGCTGAGGCGGCCCGGCGCAAGCTGACGGAAGGCTTACGGGTGCGAGCAGGTGCGCTGTTCGACGCCGATCGGCGCGCGAATGTGGACCCGGTTTTCAAGGCGGCTGGGGCTAGAGCCGCCCCGCCTCGTTGAGCCGGTCGACCAACCACAGGCGCGCCGGCGGCAGGGGGCGGTTGATGGGGTTGAAGATGAAGGCTTCCAGGAAGTGGGCCGTCAGGTCGAGCCCGGCGCGGACATCTCCGGGCTCGAGCCGCGACTGGGACGAAAGTAGGAACGGCGGGAGCGTCAACATCCGGTCCTTATAGGGCTCGCCGGCGGCGCGGGAGACGGCGCGGCCGGTCTTGGGGCTGACGTAGATCAGGTCGTCGGTGACCCCGGTCGCCGCGCACTTGGAGAAGTCCAGGCCGAAGCCGAGCTCCTGGAGGAGGCCCGCCTCGTAGCGCACAAAAACCGCGGGCCAGTAGTCGGTATGGGCGAGCGCGTGGCTCAGCGCCTCGAAGGCCAGATAGGCGCCGGGATGCGGCTCGCGCTCGGGCAACGCGCCTGCGGCGATGGCGGCGGCGGCGGAGAGGCCGGCCAGCGCCAGGGCGTCGTCGAAGAGCGCCGCGGGCCCCTCGCCCACCGGCTCCAGGCTTGCTGAGCCCAGCTGGTCGGAAACGCGGGCGCGGTAGCGGACCAAGACCTGGGCGCCGGCCTGCAGGAAGGGCTTCATCTTGCGCGACGCCCCGCCGGCTACGTGGGCCGCGTACTTGCCGTGCCGCGCGGTCAAGAGCTCGACGATCGCGCCCGCTTCCCCGAAGGGCCGAGCCGAGAGCACGAAGGCGTCGTCCTCGAACTCCATCAGTCGACGCCCATCGCGACGGCGCGGTCGAACAGCGGGCGCCAGGAGGGCTCGACCGGCAGGCCGAAGACCTCGACCAGCACGCGCTCGATGCCGGCGGCGTCGAGAATCTCGCGTGTGGGCTCGCCGCCTACCGGGCGCACCGTCAGGCGGTTGTGCAGCAGGCCGTAGCGCGCCTCGGGCCTGGTCAGCGCCACCAAGAAGGTGGACCGGAAATGCGAGGTCGGGTGGGTTGAGGTGAACCAGTTGGCCATCTCGTAGTCGCGGGGCACGCAGGGGACCATCGAGAGATCATAAGCCGGGACCCAGCCCTGCTCGCGCTCCACCTCCTGGGTGACGCCGCCAGCGATGGGGACCAGGCGGTAGCGGTCGTGACGGGCGGCCTGGGCGTCTGGGCTATCCAACAGCAACGGCGCGCTCAGCACGCAGCCGCCGAAGCCGACGTCGGCCAGCCAGGAGACGCCGTCGATCTCGACGCGGTTGACCATGTGCGTGCGCGGCTGGGCGGCCGCGCCCGGCGGCATATTCCAGCGCACGCGGGCGGCCAGGCCCTCGACCTCGAAGCCAAGGGCGGTGAGCACGCGGGCGAAGAGGCTGTTCTGCTCGAAGCAATAGCCGCCCCGACGGCCGTGGATCAGCTTAGCGTCGACGGCTTCGGGGGTCAGGTCCACGCCGCGGTCCAGCAGGACGTCGATGGCCTCGAATGGAATGGCGGCTGGGTGGAGCGCGTGCAGCGCGCGCAGGGTGGAGAGTTCAGCCGTGCGCGGGCCGTCGTAGCCGATGCGGGCGAAATAGGCGTCGAGGTCGGCTTCCATCCAAACTCACAAACGAGGTGTCATCACGGTTTTCGCGCGACCGAGAGACCGGGACCCATAAGCTCGAATGTAGGGGATTGGATACGGCGGCGCCGCGTTCTTCTTGCCAATCGCGGTGTTGATGGGTCCCGGTCTTCGCTCCGCGAAACCGGGATGACAGCGGAGTTGGGAGATCGCTACGCGTCGAAATCCAGGCCTACGTCGCCGTAGAACTCGCGCTTGTCGGCCCAGCGTTCGTCGACCTTTACGTGGATGAAGAGGTGCACGGGGCGGTCGAGGAGTTCGATCAGCTCTTCGCGGGCCTTCTGGCCGATCCACTTGAGGGTCTGGCCGCCCTTTCCGAGGATGATCGGGCGCTGGCTCTCGCGCTCGACATAGATGGTCTGCTCGATGCGAGCCGAGCCGTCCTTGCGCTCCTCGAAGGCGGTCGTCTCGACAGCCGCGGCGTAGGGCAGCTCCTCGTGGACCCGCAGGTAGAGCTTCTCGCGGGTGATCTCGGCGGCCAACAAGCGCGCAGGAATGTCGGCGGTCTGCTCGGCCGGATAGAACCAGGGGTTCTCCGGCATCAGTTCGGCGAGGCGCGTCTTCAGGTCGTCGACGCCATTGCCATCGGCCGCGGAGATCATGAAGACCTCCGAATAGACGCCCGTGTCGAAGAGCCTCTTCGAGAGACCCAGCAGGGTGTCGCGCTTCATCCCGTCGATCTTGTTGAGCGCCAGGATGGCCTTCTGCCCGGAGGTCTTCAGGCCCTCGACGATGGACTCGACGTCGACCGCGGCGCGCTTGTCGGCGGCCTTGGCGCCCTGCTCCTCGGCGGCCAGTTCGGCGACGGAATCCACCAGGTGGACGATGACGTCGGCGTCCTTGGCCCCGCCCCAGGCCGCGCGGATCATGGCACGGTCGAGCTTGCGGCGCGGCTGGAAGATGCCGGGAGTGTCGACCAGGACGATCTGAGCCTCGCCCTGCATTGCCACGCCGCGTACGGGGAAGCGGGTGGTCTGCACCTTCTGGGTGACGATCGAGACCTTCGCCCCGACCAGGCGGTTGGTCAGGGTCGACTTGCCCGCATTGGGGGCGCCGATGATGGCGGCGAAGCCGGCGCGGGTGGTCATTGTTCGTTCAACGGAGAGCTCATGGCCTTGGTCAGTAACACGTCGGCGGCCAGCTTCTCAGCCTCGCGCTTGGAGCCGCCGCGGGCGGTGGCGGGTTCGAGGTTGGGCACGCGCACCTCGACGGTGAAGACGGGCTCGTGGGCCGAGCCCTCCTGCTTCACCACCTGGTAGATGGGGACGGCGAGCCCGCGCGCCATGGCCCATTCCTGCAGCAGCGTCTTGGGATCCTTGGCCGGCGCATCGAGGGTCTCGAAGGCGTCGCCCCAGAAGGTCAGGACGAAGTCGCGGGCAGCCGCGATCCCGGCGTCGATGTAGAGCGCCGCGATCAGCGCCTCACAGGCGTCGCCCAGCACCCGGTCGTTGTCGCGCGCGCCGACCTTAGTGGCGCTGGCGTCGACGCGGAGTGCGTCGCGCAGCCCGGCGCGGCGGGCGGCTTCCGCGCAGGCGTGGTAGTTGACGAGCTGGTTCATCAGCTTGGACAGCTCGCCCTCGGTGGCTTCGGGACGCAGCGCCATGATCCGCTCGGCGGTGACCAGGTTCAGCACCCGGTCGCCGAGGAACTCCAGGCGCTCGTTGTCGCGCACGCGGCTCGAGCCCTTGGTGACGCTGCCGTGCGTCAGCGCCCGCTCAAGCAGATCGCGGTCCTGGAAGGTGTGACCGATCCGCCGTTCCAGCTCGGCGACCGCGGTGACCCGCGTGTTCATTTCAGGATGTTGACGAACCGGCTGGGCTGGAGGTTCAGGACCCAGGTCCAGGGCTTGAAGATCGAGGCGCCGGGCTTCCAGGAGAGCAGGATAATCTGCGCCTTGCCCTCGAAGTTCTCAGCCGGGACGTAGCCCACGCCGCCGGCCTCGGGCGGCACGCGGCTGTCCTCGGAGTTGTCGCGGTTGTCGCCCATCATGAAGTAGTGGCCCTCGGGCACGACGTAGACGTCGGTGTTGTCGAGCTGGCCGTCGGTCCCAAAGTCGTTGGTGATGTACGTCTTGCCGCCCGGAAGCGTCTCGCGATAGCGCGCCACGTCGCGGACGTAGCCGTCGCCGATGTCTTCCTTGACCGAGGGCAGCGGCTCGCGCGGCACCTTCTTGTCGTTCAGGTAGAGCAGGCCCTGCTTCATCTGGATGCGGTCGCCCGGCAGGCCAATGACGCGCTTGATGTAGTCGACCTTGTGGTCGCGCGGCAGCTTGAAGACGACGATATCGCCGCGGTGCGCCTGCTTCTCGAGGATCCGGCCCGTGAACAGCGGCGGGCTGAATGGAATCGAGTGGCGCGAATAGCCGTAGGTCCACTTGGAGACGATGATGTAGTCGCCCTCGTAGAGGTTCGGCTCCATCGAGGCCGAGGGGATCGTGTAGGGCTGGAAGAACAGCACCCGCAGGAAGAGTGCGATCAGGAGGGCGTAGACCACCGTCTTGATGATCTCGACCAACTCGTCCAGGGCGCCCGTCTTGTCGGGATCCCGCACCGCTCGCACATTCTCGCTCATCGATCGTCCCACAAAGAAGCGTCCGGCAAGCCGGACGCGGTGTTGCTACGCGTTGGAGAGATCAGGGGCAAGGCCAGCGGCCTGCGCCATAGGGCAGCGGACGTCCTAAGTCCGCTACCGACCCGCTTTCCCAACCACCGCCGTTGCGGAAGCGGAGAGCGGCTTGCAGGATCGGTTCTATGTCGATTTCCGAGCCAATCCGTCTGGCGCGCTCCGATCCGGCTTGGCCAGCGATGTATCGGACGGAAGCGGCCCGCATTCGTCGCGCCGCAGGTTCGATGATCGAGAATATCGAACACTTCGGCAGCACCGCGATTCCGGGGCTCATAGCCAAGCCGACCATCGACATCATGGCGTCGGTATCGGTCCTGAGAGCCGCAGGAGATTTCGCGACGTCGCTTCAGGAGGACGGCTACGAGGAGATCAGCGAAAACTTCTCCTTCAGACGCTTCTTCCGCAAATCGCCATCCCCTGTCGTCCCCTCGTTCCACCTGCATGTGGTGGAAACCGGCGTATGGCCTAACAAGAGCGAACGCCTCTTCCGCGACTGGCTGCTCAGCCATCCCCCGGCGGTAGCCGAGTACGCCGCGTTGAAGTCGGAACTTGCCAGCCGCTTTGCGGACGACCGGGAGGCCTACACGGACGCCAAGAGCGATTTCATCCGGGCGATCGTCAACGAAGCCCGAGCCAGTCAACGCCTTCCGGCCCTGACGGATTGGGATGAGTGAGGCGAACTCGGCATCGCCGTCCCCGGCCGGAGGCTGCGGCTTCCAGTCTCCCTCGATGCAGGTAGGCTAGGCTAAACGGTTGGGAGAGGCGGACAGCATGAAGCCCGACCAGCAATTTGGGCAGATAGTGATCTTGAACGGCGCTCCTCGGTCAGGGAAGTCGACGATAGCCCGCGTGATTCAAGAGACCTTTGATGGTCCGTGGATGAACCTCGGCGTCGACGTCTACGTGCGAGAGATCACGCCGCCTCGCTATCGCCCGGGGTTGGGACTACGGCCCGGCGGTGAGCGTCAGGACATAGAGCCCCTTGTGCCCCTCTTCTATTCGGCCCTCTACGAGACGATTGCCGCGCACAGTCGCCTGGGCCTCAACGTCGTTGCCGATGTTGGACACCACGACGCCTATTCGATCCCACGTCGGATCCTAAATCACTGTGCCCGGCGTCTCAGTGGCCTACCGGTACTGTTTGTTGGAGTGCACTGCGCCATCGAGGCGATCATGGAGAGGCGAAACCTAGGACAGCCTGGCCGGGATAACCAGTATGCGGTCGGTTCTGAGCACGATCCGATACCCGGGCCAGTTCTTGCCTGGCAGCGGGAAGTGCACGTACCCGGCATCTATGACCTCGTGGTCGACACCTCATCGACAAGCGCTGAGCACTGCGCGGACGCCATAAGGCAGCGGCTGCTTGGGGAGGACACGGGTCCAACTGCCTTTGAACAGCTTGCGAACTTGGCGCCCAACTGAAGGCCAGCGTCCAGCCTTGCTAACGTCCGGGCGCAAACGCTGCACCGGGCTTGGGCCTGCGGCGATGGGCGCACCCCTGATCGCTGCTCCGCCACCCGGCCGTGCCGCGGCGCGAGCGCGGCGCCTCATTGCTCGGACCCTAAGCGCTGCAGCCAGAGCCTTCCTGTATCGACGGGCACCTCACGTCGCCGTACGAACAATAGATGCAACAGTCCCCGGCCTTGGGCTTCAGGACCCCGCCACAGCCCTTGCAGTCGTAGAACCACTGGCAGGCGTCGGTCGGCATGGTCTCCAGCTCGGCGTGCCCGCACTCGGGACAGGTGATCGTCGATTCGAGAATCATGGCTCCGGTTAGCACGAACAGGCGCTACCGAAGATTTCAGGCCTGCGAACCGGCGGAGCCCAGGCGTTACGTCAGGGGCCGCAAGAACCGGCTGACGTTGAGGTTGAGCCAGGTCCACGGCTTGAAGATCGACGCGCCCTTGTTCCAGGAGATGAGTACGATCTTGGCGGGGCCGACGAGGTTCTCTGCGGGCAGATAGCCGACGCCGCCGGCTTCGCTGGGCACGCGGCTGTCCTCGGAGTTGTCGCGGTTGTCGCCCATCATGAAGTAGTGGCCGGCGGGAACCAGGTAGACATCGGTGTTGTCGAGCTGGCCGTCGGTTCCGAAGTCGTTGGTGACGTAGCTCTTGCCGTTCGGCAGGGTCTCGCGGAACCGGGCCACGTCGCGAACATAGCCCTCGCCGATGTCTTCCTTGACCGTGCCAAGAGGGGTGCGCGGCACCTGCTTGTCGTTGATGTAGAGCAAGCCCTGGCGCATCTGGATGCGGTCGCCCGGCAGGCCGATGACCCGCTTGATCAGGTCGAGGTGCTTGCCCGCGGGCGTCTTGAAGACGGCGATGTCGCCGCGCTGCGGGGGCTTCGCGAAGATCCGGCCCGAGAAGATCGGCGGGCTGAACGGGATCGAGACGTGCGACCAGCCGTAGCTGAACTTGGTCACCACGATGTAGTCGCCCTCGTAGAGGTTGGGCTCCATCGACGCCGACGGGATCGTGTAGGGCTGGAACAGCAGCACGCGCAGGAAGAGCGCGATGACGAGGGCCCAGAAGACCGTCTTGATGACCTCGACGGTCTCGTTCTTGGCGGGCTTGGCGTCCGGGGTGGGCGTCACGTTCAAGGTCGCACTCACGGGGAATCCTGCACGGGCGCCGCAGCCTGACGGCGATTCAAGCAAAAGGTCGATACCGCAACAACGATCCGCCCGCCCGTGAACTCTTGCTCATCTGACGCCGGGCCGGCGTTGAGTGGCCGAGATCGGGGTGACAAACGGCCAGGCTCGAACCACATAGGGCCATGACCCGCGACACCCTGCCCCCGCTCCACGCGCTCCTGGCGCTGGCCATCGTGACCGTGTGGGGGACGAACTTCGTGATCATGAAGTTCGCGCTTGGGCATCTGGAGCCGCTGACGTTGTCGGCGCTGCGGTTCACGCTGGCGGCCCTGCCCGGCGTGTTTTTCTGCAAGCGGCCGGCAGGCTGGGGAAACCTGGCCGCCTATGGCCTGCTGATCGGAGTGGGCCAGTTCGGCGCCATCTACACCGCCATGAACGGCCATATCTCGCCGGGCCTGGCCTCTTTGGTCGTGCAGGTGCAGGCGTTCTTCACCATCGGGCTGGCTATGGCTCTGACCGGCGAGAAGGTGCGCTCCTATCAGTTGGGCGCGCTGGCGCTGGCCGCGGCGGGCCTGGCTTGGCTGATGATCCACACCAATGCCGAGGTGACGCCGCTCGGGCTCGGACTGACCCTGGTCGCCGCACTCGCCTGGGCAGGCGGCAACATCGTCGCGCGCCGCGCCGGCCAGGTGAACATGGTGGCCTATGTGGTCTGGTCGAGCCTGTTCGCTGCGCCGGCGCTCTTTGCGCTCGCCTTGGTCATGGAGGGGCCGACGGCGATGGCGGCGGGCATCCGCAACGCCGATGCGGCGACCTGGGCGGCGGTGGCCTGGCAGTCGCTGGGCAACAGCCTGTTCGGCTATGCGGCCTGGGGCTGGCTGCTGGCGCGGCACCCTGCGGCGACCATCAGCCCGCTGTCGCTGTTGGTGCCCGTGTTCGGCATGGGCGCCTCGGCGATCTTCCTGCACGAGCCGCTGTCGTCCTGGAAGCTGACGGCGGCGGTGCTGGTGCTGAGCGGCCTGGCGCTCAACACGCTGTGGCCGGTGCTACGGCGTCGCCAGGCGCTTGCGAGCGAGGCGGCGTAGGCCTTCGACACACCGGCGCCGCGAATCCGGCGCGCCATGGCATAGTCGAAGCTCTGCCGTCCAACTCAAGGGAACAACCCATGGCACGCACGTCCCTCTTCCTCGCCGCCGCGATCCTGCTGAGCGCCGTCGCCGGTCAGGCGTCCGCCGCGCAATGTCGTGACGCCGCCGGCAAGTTCACCGCCTGCCCCGCGCCCGCCGCGCAGAAGGGCCCGTGCCGAGACGCGGCCGGCAAGTTCATCAAGTGCAGCGCCTCGGCCAAGCCCGCCGGGACCACGACCGCGGCGGCGACCACCAAGCCGGCCGCCAAGGCCACCACGACGGCAGCGGCGAAGCCCGTGCCGAAGAAGAAGTAGGCGCGAGCCTACTCCGGCAGGGCTTCGATGATCACGAAGGCCTGGGCGTAGGGGTGGTCGTCGGTGAGGCTGAGGTGGACGACGGGCCGGTGGCCCGGCGGCATGATCTCGTTCAGCCGGTCGAGCGCGCCGTTGGTGAGCGCCATGGTCGGCTGGCCCGAGCGCATGTTGACCACCCCCATGTCGCGCCAGAACACCCCACGCCGCATGCCGGTCCCCAGCGCCTTGGCGCAGGCCTCCTTGGCGGCGAAGCGCTTGGCGTAGCTGGCGGCGCGGTCGGACTTGCGTTCGGAGCGGGCGCGCTCGATCTCGGTGAATATCCTCTGGGTGAAGCGCTCGCCGTGGCGTTCAAGCGTCTTCTCGATCCGGCGGATATCGGAAAGGTCGGAACCGAGACCGATGATCACGCGGCGCGCACCGATCTGGCTTCATCCATCAGCGCCCGCATCCGCTGGATTGCGGGGCCCAGGCCGATGAAGATCGCCTCGCCGATCAGGAAGTGGCCGATGTTGAGCTCCATCAGCTCGGGGATGGCGGCGACCGGCTTGACCGTCTCGTAGTCAATCCCGTGGCCGGCGTGGACCTCGAGGCCGAGGCGCGCGCCCTCAGCGGCGGCGGCCTTGAGGTTGTCGAGCAGGCGGCCAGCGTCGGGCAAGCGCTCGCGCACCGCCTGGCACCAGGCGCCGGTGTGCAGCTCGATCACCTGGGCGCCGACGGAGGCCGAGGCCGCCACCTGCTCCAGGTCCGCGTCGATAAAGCAGGAGACCCTGATGCCGGCGTCCGACAGCCGGTGCGTCACGGCGGCGATGGTGTTGTGGCCGCGCACGACGTTGAGGCCGCCCTCGGTGGTCACTTCCTCGCGGCGCTCGGGCACCAGGCAGGCGGCGTGCGGCAGATGGGCGAGCGCGATGGCCTCCATCTCGGCGGTCACCGCCATCTCCAGGTTCAGCGGCCGGCCGCGGCGCTTGGTGATGGCGGCGAGTGCGTCGATGTCGGCGTCGGAGATGTGGCGGCGGTCCTCGCGCAGGTGGGCGGTGATGCCGTCGGCGCCGGCGGCGAGCGCCATCTCGGCGGCGCGCACGGGATCGGGATAGCCCTCGCCACGCGCGTTCCGCACGGTCGCCACGTGGTCGATGTTGACGCCCAGGCGAAGCTTGGTCATGCGCGCAACCTCTTGGAGCCCGGCTCCTCGGCCGGCAGGGCGGCGAGTTCGGGCGGGATCTCGTCGGGGGCGTAGGACGGGACGTCGACGGTGGCCAGCGCCACCAGTGGCCAGCCCACGTCGGCCTTGCCACCCGAGCGGTCGACGATGCAGGCGCAGCAGAGGACCTTACCGCCGGCGGCCTCGACCGGCTCCACCGCCTCGCGGAACGAGCCGCCAGTGGTGATCACGTCCTCGACGACCACGACCTTGGCGCCGGGCGCGATCTTGAAGGCGCGACGCAGTTTGAACGCCCCGTCCTCGCGCTCGACGTAGATCGAGGGCACGTCCAGCCAGCGGGCGACCTCGTAGCCCGGGATGATCGCACCGACGGCCGGGGCGACGATAACGTCGGGCTTGCCGAACTGGGCCACGATCTTCTCGGCCAGCGCCTTGCAGAGGCGCGCGGTGCGCTCCGGATACTGGAAGACCAGGTTCTTCTGCAGGAACATCGGGCTGTGCCGCCCTGACGCCAGGATGAAATGGCCTTCGCGAAGCGCGCCGGCGCCGCGGAACTCGTCGAGGAC
>Ga0068864_100003000_pt1 | contig 13946 bp, 8 predicted proteins | sample KBSSwiS72_FD_66586 | JGI IMG/M metagenome (GOLD analysis project Ga0068864, IMG submission 66586) | Switchgrass rhizosphere microbial communities from Kellogg Biological Station, Michigan, USA - KBS Switchgrass S7-2 | ecosystem: Host-associated > Plants > Roots > Rhizosphere > Soil ... | reverse complement strand
CTCGCAAGGACCGTACCTTCTTCAAAGGCAAGCCTGGCGTCCTTAGGGAGCATTTCTCGGGCTGTCTTCAAATGCCCGGCTGCCTTGAGGTTCTCACCGGCCTCAAGCTCCAGTTCCCCCAGTTGCGTAAGGGCTACAGGCATGTTGGGATTCAACTCCAGAACGCGCTCAAGAGCACGGCGAGCATCGCCAGGGCGATTGTCCTCGTCTGCGATCATTGCGCGGTGAAGCAGGTTTTGCTCCTGAATGTGATCCTTCGGATCCGGGAGCAATGACGGCTCCGGAACATTCGTGGAACTCGCGGCGTCGTTCCGTCCCAAGTATCCCAGGGCCTTCAGTTCATCGATCGTGTTTTGTCCAAGCGATCCCGAAGGCTGCGTAAACGCGGACGACGTTGATTTCCGACTCGCCAATACCACCCGCGAGGTTTGCACGCGCGCATCCCATGGTGCGTACTGGTTGCGCAATTCAGCGGGATCAGATCTCAGATCATAGAGCTCTGGCCGTGGCGCGTCGATGAACTTGAACCCTTGTGAACGTACCGAGTGCAGTGGTGCCCAGCCAAACCGCAAAGGATAGTCGGTTTCGGCAAGAACTTCACGATTGTTGGCTTGATCAGCGTCGGATAGCAAGGAGTGGCCGTCAATGTGGTCAGGCGCCGGCAAGCGGAGCAAGCTCAATACGGTTGGAAGGATATCCAGCGTGCTCACCTGCGTCTGCACGACTTTCCTGGCGGATTGGGCCTTTGGAAGCTTGATGATCAATGGAACATGAGTTGTCGAGTCGTAGAGAAAAATGCCGTGCGTGTCCTCCTGATGGTCGCCCAAGCCTTCGCCATGGTCACCCACAGCGATCACGAGCGAGTTCTGATACCAGCCGCGCAGCTTAAGGCTGGCTAGAAAACCCATCAAGGCCGAGTCGGCGTAGGCAATTTCGCCGTCGTAAAGACTATCTTTGTAAGTTTGCGAATAGGGGGGTGGAGGCTCGTAGGGATCGTGTGGGTCATAGAGATGGACCCATACGAAGCGAGGGTTCCCCGGATGCGTGCTCAGCCAGCGTTCGGCATGCTCAGCTACAGTCTCGGCGCGACGCTCAACGCGGTTCCACCGCGATTTGTTTTTGGTTGATTTGGGGAAGTTGTCGTAAAAATCAAAGCCTCGATCAAGGCCGCGGGCCAGATTCCTGCTGTCGAGAATGATGGACCCGATGAAGGCTGCGGTGACGTAGCCTTGCTTTTTTAGAAGCTCCGGAAGTGTAGGATGCGGCGCGAGGGGTGTGCCGAAGTCGGTCATGCCGTGACTACTTGGCATGAGCCCGGTGAGGATGCTGGCGTGCGAGGTGTTTGTTATAGGGCTGGGTGTAAAAGCATTCGCGAAGCGAATTCCATCATTCGCCAGACCATCGAGTGCCGGGGTCTGAATTCGGTTGTAGCCGTAGCAGTGGATATGGTCTGCGCGGAGTGTATCGATGGTAATTAGAAAAATATCTGGTTGAATCGCTTTATGATCCCTACTTTGCGCAGCGGAGATTGCGGAGAAAACAAGAAAGGACGCTAACCCCACGCAAACCTGCCGCATAGGCATTCAGAGTAACACCTGTCCAACTCGTTCTCGGTGAAATCCTTGGCTGGTTCTGCTCGCGGCTGGAACCGAAAGAGTCGGTAGTCTGGAAAGTGACTAGTTTAGCCGCCGCCAGCTTCGTGATCAGACCCAGCGCGAAAGCACGATTTGCATCCACCCGCGCGTGGTCGTGGAGTGAGCAAGCACCTCCCCCTGGGCGACTTGGGCAGTATTAGCATCCACCGCATTGATTACTACCTGCGGCGTCCGCGTTGTCGCCCGGTCGCCTCCCTCGCAACCAGATCAATCGTGAATAGAGCAGACCAAACCGACCGTCAGCGGTAGCGCACTCTTCTCTCCAAACCACGTTGACAATCACCATCTCGTATCAGCAACAAACTCACTGCACGGCTGCCGCGACCATCTCCTGGAATGCACGTTCAGGAAGTTCGGAGCAATCTCCTTCGCAGGCTGTCATGAATATGGTAATCATGTCGCGGCTTGGGATGATCCACTCGTGCGTTCCGAATGCGCCACCGTGACCAAAGCTTCCCTTGGGAAGAAGCCCTACGACCCCGAGTGGGCGGTTGACAATCTCCCAGATCAATCCGTAATCCGCACCGGGATACCAGCCTGCCTGCATGCCCACGGTTTGCGGCTCGCGCATAGTTTCAATGCTTACAGGAGAAAGGAAGCGCTTCCCTTTCCACGTCCCTTTATTCAAGATCATTTGGCAAAAATGCGAAATGTCTTCGACCGTAGAAAACAGTCCGAATTCTGGGGCAGGATATTTTGCTCCCTTACGATATGCCGCCGGGTCGCCTCCCAGGATGTCGGACCCTTGGCGAACCAACTTGCCGTTTTGCGGCATATAGACCATGGCAATGCGGCTGATCTTGTTAGCTGGCGGATAAAAAAACGTATCTTCCATCTGCAGCGGATCGAGCAAGCGTGTTTGGATGAAGCTCTCGTATGACTCACCGGAAACCACCTCGATAATTCGCCCGAGCGTCGCGATTCCTGGATTGCTGTAGAGCCATCTGGTACCGGGTTCAAATTCCAGCGGTTCTTTCGCGTACTCCTTCACCGCTTCTGCCAAAGTGTGGTCCATCGTGTGATAGAGATCCCGCATGGCACCTTGGGGATCATTGCGCATACCAGAAGTATGAGACAGCAAGTCGCAGATACGGATCGGACGGGACGCCTTCCTCATCCAGCCATTCACGTTCAATGGCTGATCGCGAAATTCAGGGAGGTAGGTTTCAACGTTGTCGTAAAGACTGATCTTTCCTTCCTCGGCCAGCATCATGATACCCACAGCCGTGAATGGCTTGGTCATCGACATGATTTGAAAAATCGAATCCTGCTTCATAGGCTTGTGTTCCTCGATGTTCTGCATGCCGACAGCGGTTGATTGGATAGTCTTCCCATCCTGCAAAACCATCGTTACTGCGCCAGCACTTAAACCTTTGTCGACAAACTCCTGCAGCCTTTTTTGAATGTTTTGTAAACGCTGCGGATCCAGGGTTGGTTTAGCAAGGTTTTGCGAGAAGGCATTGCCTACCAGGAGAGCAACTGCAACCAATTGCAACATTGAATATCTCAGGATGCTTGCCATCGTAAATTCCTTTCGGTGAGTAAATGTTTCCCCCCTTGCACAGCCCGGTTAACAATGCCTTCCGGGCTTGGGTTGCCCGGACAAATTCTGTAGACAATGGCCCGGATTGAACGCAGCTAAGGCAACATTCAACCATTTCTGCAGCGTTGCTCGCCAGTACGACGTTTAATTACAATCACCGCGACATTTCTTTCAATCCATTTGCGGAGGGTTCAATGCGATTGCCGCGCGGGTGTAGTCTTTTATCTTCCGTCGTCGCGCTTCTCGCGCTGTGGATTTCGCACAATTCACCGGCCACGGGTCAGAGCCCATCCGAACCAGCGGCCAAGGGTAAGAGTTCATCGTGTCCGAAGGATGACAGCGGATTGAAGTTGCCTCCTGGCTTCTGTGCGACTGTCTTTGCCGATAGCATCGGTCACGCCCGCCATTTGGTGGTGGGATCGACAGGAGTCGTCTATGTGAACACGTGGTCGGGAGACTATTACAACTTCGACAAGGTTCATGAAGGCGGATTCATCGTTGCCCTGCAGGACAAATCAGGCATCGGGAAAGCCGACGTGATCGAACGTTTTGGCGACACTGAGAAGACGGGGGCTGGCGGAACTGGCATTGGTATTTACAAAGGATGGCTTTACACCGAGATCAACGATCGCATTGTGCGGTATTCCTTAGGTGCAGGTGCCACCGTCCCGTCCGGTGCTCCGCAAACGATTGTTTCGAAGTTGCCGCTGGGCGGCGATCACCCGATGCATCCCTTCATCATTAGTAACGATGGGAATCTCTATGTGGATGTGGCCAGCGCAACAAACTCCTGCCAGGCAAAGAATCGGCAACCGAAGGTTTTGGGGGACCAGCCATGTAGGGAACTGGAGACGCGCGGTGGAATATGGCGTTTCGATGCAAACAAAATGGACCAGCTGTTCTCTCCGTCTGAACGATACGCAACCGGAATACGCAATGGGGAAGGCTTTGCGATCGACTCCGTCGGACGCGTCTTTGTAACTCAACACGGGCGCGATCAACTGCACTCAAATTGGCCAGACCTCTTCAAGCAGGATGAAGAAGCGACGTTGCCGGCGGAAGAGGTGATGTTGTTGAAGGCCGGCGGCGATTATGGTTGGCCCGAGTGCTATTACGATTCGTTCCAAAACAAGTTGGTGCTCGCACCGGAATATGGAGGCGATGGCGGCAAAGCTGTCGGCATTTGCGCCAGCAAGCTCCCGCCGGTCGCAGCTTTTCCTGCTCATTGGGCACCAAACGCGATGACCAGTTACGACAAAAGCAAATTTCCCGCGCGGTACAGGAACGGTGTTTTCATCGCGTTTCACGGATCGTGGAATCGGGCACCTTACGCCCAAGGTGGGTACAACGTAGTTTTTCAGCCACTCGATGGCGATCACGTATCGGCTAGCTGCGAGATTTTCGCGGACGGTTTCGCAGGAACCGTCAAGAGTCCGGAAGGTGCGGAACATCGCCCTTCAGGGCTGGCAGTCGGCCCCGACGGCGCGCTGTACGTATCGGATGACATTCGGGGACGCATCTATCGAATCACCTATACCGGCAATCCAGCCGGGCCGTCCCCGAAGGCGACTCCATGCCCGACCATAGCCGCGCCTGCCGGCAGGATCGTGCAGACGGAAGCCACCTCGCCCGAAAGCAATACCGCTGACCTGCCGGTTCCTGAAGGCTCATCGGCAGCGATGGTCGCGTTGGGGAGCCGCATCTACCACGGACAAGTAGGTGGTGCCACTTGTACCGGATGCCACGGCGCGAAAGGCACCGGGACGCCCGTCGGCCCCGATCTCACGAAAAGGAAATGGATGTGGAGTGATGGCAGTTTTGCTGGAATCTTAAAGGTGATCACTGAAGGTGTGCCCACCCCGAAACAATTTCGCAGCCCTATGCCGCCTATGGGAGGAGCGCAATTGTCTGACACTCAAGCGTCGGCGGTCGCTGCCTATGTTTGGGCGCTGAGTCACCCTAAGCGCGAGCCAAAGTGAACGCTCGAGCCTTTCCTCAGCTGGGCTGCAACACGGATGTGGGCATGAGGGGTAACCGCGGCATCCATGAATCATGTCGTGGGGATTCCGATGCGGCGAACCAGATCCTGAAATCGTGGATCGCTGCGCAGAGGATTGAGTCGGGGATCCACCCCGATCCATGGTATTCAAGTGGATCGCTGCAGGAACGCTTGCTGCAACGATTCAAGCGCCTTTTCGTTGTCGCCTAGCTCTGTGTATGCGGTTGCTACAAGGAATTGGCAAACATACTGCTGCTTGGCCTCTTCCAAGGCTTTGTGCAGAACTTGAGTGGCCTTGGTCTTTTCCCCCACCTGTGCCAGCGCCGATGCCGTGGTAGCCAGACCACTTGGGAAGTCCGCCACGCGAATGGCATCGTTGGCAACCCGAAGTGTCTCGGCATGCTTACCCATTCGTGCGTAAGCGATAGCGAGAACGATGTAAGGAACTCCGTCAGAGGGCGCCAACTCCATTGTCTTTCGGCACTGATGAATGGTCTCGGGCATTCGACCCGAGAAATAAAAAATCCACAGCGCTTCCTTGCGGCTTTCCACCGCTAACGGATCGTAAAGATAGGCCTGTTCAACGCGGGAAAGGGCTTCGTCGAAGTGGCCTAAGGTGGCGAGATAATTGGCGTACCCCAGCTGAGCCTCGGGCGAACTTGGATTGATCTCGAGTGCCCGGCGATATTCTTTCTCTGCCGCCGGCCAATCCCAATCGAAAAATAGATGCACATAGCCGAGCTTCACGTGGCCGCTGGCAAGATTGGGATCGAGCTCAACGGCGCGCTGCGCGGCTTCTTTGGCTCGCGGCATCACCTCGGCCGGTGAGCTGTAGTAAGTGGTTGCGGAATTGTAGGCTTCGGCTAGGGCCGAGTAGAGGCGAGCATCGTTGGGATCGCGCGTGATCCCATCCTGTAAATACTGAATCGCTTTAAAGACGCTCTCCCGCGTTCCCAGCTCCAATTCGTGCAAGCCCAGTAGATATTTGTCATAGCTCTCAAGATTGACGTGCGGCGGCTCTGAAGCATTCGCCGAAACAGGCAGCAATTCACTTGAAAGAGAGCGCGCTACCCTCTCGCCAATCTCCTTTTGAACGGTGAGGACATCGGTGAGAGGGCGTTCGTAGGTTTCCGCCCAGACGTGCGTCTGTGACGCCGCTTGAATCAGTTGTGCAGTGATCCGCACGCGTCCACCGCCGCGGCGAACGCTTCCTTCGAGCACATAGCCAACGCCAAGTTCTTGGCCAATTTGGGCGATTGGCTCCTTCGTGTGCGTATATCGAACAACAGAGGTGCGGGCGATCACGCCAAGTTTGGCCGGCTGCGTCTGCCCAAGCTGAGCGATCAATTCCTCCGTCAGGCCATCGGCAAAATAGTCCTCGTTCGGGTCCCCACTCAAATTGGCAAACGGCAGCACCGCCAGCATGACCTTTTGTGGGGGAGGATTTCGTTTTGGCAACAACCGCCAAGCCACGATCATCGCGGACGCGGTAAGAACCGCAGCCAGCAACCAGGGCCAGAGTTTTCGCCTCCGATTCCGAAGCTGTAGGGGGATTTGCGATGCGGTGGGGGCGGGTGCTACTTCGATGTAAACCGGCTCGTCGCGCGCCTCGAGCAAGCCGGCAAAACGATAGCCTCGTTTGGGGACAGTCTCGATGAATTGTCGTCCATCCGGTCCTTCCCCCAAGACCTGCCGCAGATTGAAGACGTGTCGGGCAAGATTCCCCTCTTCGATAAACACACCCGGCCAGACCTTCTGCAGCAGCTCCTCCTTCTCGACGATGTGTCCGGCCTTTTCCACCAATACGAGCAGGGTCTCGAGATCCTTTGGTGGAATTGAGACCGCCTGGCCGTCGCGCAGTAGCACCTTCTCCTCAGGGTCGAGACGGTAAGAGCCGAATTCGTAGATGTGCTTTGTTTTCAAGGCAGTCGCCAAAGGAAGAAATTCTCAATAATTCTTTCAGAACTCCTCAAAGACATTTCCCGCACCAGCTTGGCAGTTTTGTGGGAACGAAGCAGTCCGGCCGCTTCGAAACGCTTTCGGATTGCGGGCGATTTTAGCGCATTCCGACATATTTAGGAATGGACAAGCGGACGGTTGGTTCCCTGCTTCACTTCGGAGGGTTGGACTATGAAAATCTTGCGGCTCGAAAGCCACTCTCGCTTCCCGATGACGGCATTCTTGGTTGTCGCTACTTGTCTGGGCAGCGCTTTGGCGCAAACCGGACATACGCACCCCAATCCAACAAATAATCAACTTACCCAGGCCCAGGGCGTTCTTTTGCAAGCCGTGCGCGACTCGACTGCAAGGTTCAAAGATGTCTCTGTCGCTGAGTCGGAGGGTTACTCCCTGCTATTCGGCTGTGTGACTGGACCAGATTCAGGTGCAATGGGGCTTCACTACGTGAATATGGCGCTGGTGGGCAGCGGCGTAGTTGATGCCACAAAGCCTCAGATCGTGATCTACGAACCCCAACCAGATGGTCGTTTGCGATTGATCGGGGCTGATTTTCTGGTATTGGCCGATCAGTGGGACAAGGCCCATCCCGGGCAAGGAGCACCCCAGCTCATGGGGCAGCTCTTCCATTATTTCGAGAGTCCCAATCGTTTCGGCCTGCCGCCCTTCTACACGCTTCACGTATGGGCGTGGAAGCCAAATCCAAACGGCGCATTTGTGAACTGGCATCCCAACGTTTCATGCGCAGCATTCTCCGGCCAGGCTCCCTAGCGCGAGGATCAAAACTTCGAACAAGAACATTTTGAACCTGAGCACCACCCTCGAGCCGTGAGTAGCGGCCTTTAAAAAAACCGACAGGCACGAAAATGCCTGCCGCAAGACATGCCAACAGAAGGAGATCCTTATGCGGCAATTCATTGCAATTACCACCCTCGCCATCCTCACCATTTCCGCCGGGCATACCGCTCCCGCAGACTGGGCCATCAATGCCACGGCGATTGAGGCGTGCAGCTGCCCACACTTCTGCATGTGCTACTTCAACTCACATCCAGCCGCGCACCACGAGCACGGCAAAATGGACCACTATTGCCGGTTCAACATCGCCTACAAGGTCAACAAAGGTAACTATGGCAGCACGGATCTGACGGGGGCAACTTTCTGGCTCAGCGGGGACCTCGGCGGTGATTTTTCCACTGGAACTATGGACTGGGCCGTCCTTACCTTCGATAGATCCCTCACGCCAGAGCAACGTCAGGGCTTAACGGAAATCGCAACCCATGTATTTCCCGTTAAATGGAAATCTTTCCAAGTAGCAGAAGGTAGGATCGACATTTGGACATTCGACAAAGATCAAGCGCATGCAATGCTGGATGGCGGCAAAACCGCGGAAGTCAAATTACATCGTTTCAGAGGCATGACCAGCGAACCAGTGGTCCTCAAGAACGTGAAGTATTGGGGCACCCCACGCAACGATGGTTTCGTTATGATGCCGAACGATGTCGAAGCTTATCGTCAAGGCCCGAATGCATTTGAATACAAGGGAACGAATGGATTCATGATCACGATTGATATGAATTCAAAAGACATGACCGTCGCGACAGCTGCCCCCGCACATTAGCCGAAGTTCGAGGGTATCTCACTCTGGGCACTTCAGCACTGCTAGGGTTGCCCTCGTCGGAATTTTCGCATCCTCTGAATTGCCGCTATATCCCCGTGGGCTGGGCCGTGAAGATTCGCCAGCCCCGAGGCTTTTTTTGGCAAACCAAAATCACTCGGATCTCCTTCCCATCTGGCTTCGCAGGGTTGATGATCCCCATCGGAATACCCAAATGCCGAGTGCCATATTGACCAGCACGCCCGTGCTGCTGTGATTCGAGCAATTCAGCCCCATCCGACGGCAAGAACCTAGGCACGGCGTCGCCGAGGAAAATCAGTTATGCTCAAACCCTGCACAGGATTGTCTATGGCTAACGCTTACAGCGGTCCAAGCATTGATGAATACCTTCGTGAACGGTTGATGCCGGTTGAAGGTGCGATCCCCCATATTCCCGGCATCGAAATGTTTGGCAACTCCATCCCTGCGGGGACTGTCGGTGGCGATCTTTTTGAATACATCAATTTTCAACAGCGTTACGACATTGATGCACGTATCGAACGAGCTCAGCACCTGGCAAAGGAGTACCTCGAACCACTTCTTGATGGCGCACCGGCACTCAATTGTGTTGACGATCACGTGCGCTGGCTTAAAGGAAGGCCGGGCTACACGGGGGAAATGGAATGCGAGTACAGATTTGCGAAGAGTTCTGAGCAGGCGCGAGTTGCCGAAGACTTACGCGACCTTTATTCCACCGCCGGTGTCCTGATCGTAGACGCGCAGGGCCATGGAATCATTTCCGCGAAGATCGCCTCCACGGTTCACGATACCTTTCACTCGCTGATGCTCACCGAACTAGACCGATATGGAAAAACAACGCCGGAGCTGCTCGAAAATCTTAATCTGCGTTTGGCGCAATCGGTGACTGCCCGAAACGCTCTGGGATTGAGCGAGCAAGAAGACGGGCGCGAAATCGCGACGATGTTGTTCGGTGAAGTTCGTCCTGGTGGTCACTTCCGCTTTGCAAACTTTGGGCATCCTCCGCCGCTCGTGTTTTCGGCGGAGTATCGCAAGTTCATGAATATAGATGAAAAACGCATGGTGCAGTTCCTTGCCCTCGGCTTGCAGATTCCCTCAGATCATCCCGATCGCAAGAGGTATTACAGCTTGAACTTCAGGCAAAAGGAGTTCAACTCCGCCGACGTTGCCGAGATCACGCTAATGAGTCCGGGAGATATCCTCGTGCTCTACACCGATGGAGTCTACGACGGCAGCGACCAACAGAGGCGCGAGGTCCTGGAAATAATTGTGCGCGAAAGCCATCGGCAATCGGCAAAGGACATCTGCAATGCATTGTTGGATGAGGCGGTAAAACAAGATCAGCGTCTTCGCGAGAATGGCGACGAGGCGTTGATCGATGATAAGACCGTGTTCATCATAAAGAAATTTTGATACCAAGGATGAATCAAACGAGAGCGAGAATGGCGCGCTCCTCGGAGTGCAAGGATTAGTAAGCTTAAAAAGATCTTGAAATCGCCGACATTGTCAGAGACGTCTGCTAGATCAACAATTCTCCTTCGTACAGACGCTCAAGGTTTTCCTCGTGCTATGGGCAGAGTATTTGCGCGGCTCTCCTCCAAAGCAATAAGCCCAAGGAGTGCGCCCCAGTGGTAAAAGCGGTCACTACTGGAAACGTCATCGCCGGTACCGAGGATCGCGTTGTAGTTTTCGTGGACGTGGCCTTTCTCGCGCCATTCCTTCAGAAACAGCTGATATGACTTAGTCGCAAACTCGCCACGGATGCCCGCGTCATCGTAGTTGCAAAGACCAAGATAAACGAGGTAATTCATGGGTCCCCAGATGCGCCCACGCCAGTAATTCTGCTCGTGGAACGCTGGATCGTTCCGAGCGATAGAGGGAATCACCCACTCGCCCCAGAACTCATCCGGGTTGCGCAGGTGTTTTTCGATCATGATTTTGACCTGTTCGGGTGTAGCCACTTTCGCTAGCATGGGGTAGAAATTCGTCGGCGACAGCCGTGTGCTGTTCTCTCCCGTGTGCAAATCTCTATTGAGAAAGATGCCCGTCTTCTCGTCCCAGAGCGCTGCCAGTGCGGCACGATAGCGAGCCGCGCGATCCCGGAGCTCTTTCGCTTCAACGGTCTTGTTCAACCCCTCAGCAATCTCAGCCAGTGCGTTGCAATCAGCGACATAGAGGCTAGTCATGCCCACATCGGCAAATTCGAGCATATGAGTGCCGGGGTCGTAGAAAGTGCCATCGTACATGGGACTGTTATCAAGACCCGATTCATAGACTGCCGCCTGCCAGGTACCAGATGCGTCCTCGGTGCGCTCACGCCAGTTCTCGCCGTCGCTGCCGAGCACGATGAATCCCTGCATGGTCCGGTGTTGACTCCACCAGCGGTTCCAGAGAAGAAGTGACTCAAAAGTATCCCGTAGGAACCAGCGATCGTGGAACTTGTGAAATAGCCCGAGGACTGTTATGGCCCCCACTGGCGGTTCGGAGCGGTCAAAGCTTTTCCAGTTGCCAGCGCGAGCGTAGTTCGGCACGAATCCCTGGGGCGTCTCTTCGCGCAATTCCTCGATGGCATTGGCATAAGCCAGATCTTTGTCGCCGACACCGGCCAGCACGGCTCCGAAGAAGGTATCCCAATCAAAGAGAACATAGCCACCCCAAGAAACGCTCCAGTCGCGGCTTACCGGCGAGATCACCCGGTTGTGCTCCGGATCGAAGATGGTGTCCCATGCAATCGTGGTCTGAATCGCATCTACAATCGGCGCTGTTGCGTTCCCGTCGCCGGCTGATTTCAGGTAGGCTGCCTGTCGCTTTTCAAGGATGGCCTGAATCTCGGAAACGCTTCGCCTGGCCCCGGTGCTTACGCCGACTGGATGCGTCAGCTCAGCCGCAAAGTATGCTCCGCTCATTGGTAGTTGGCCACGCCGCAGACGATCGTCACGCAGGGAGGCGGAGGGAAGTTCATCTTCGCAGGTGCAGTAGATGCGAACGGTGGTCCCTGAGCTCCCGCGCGCGGTTATCAAGCTCGTCTCTCGCAGAGCAGTTCCGGATCGGTTCCATAGAAAATCCACTCCAAAAACCACGGTTGGGGGGATCGCGAATTTTCCAGCTGTATCGAGCGGCGTCACCAGCAATACCAGGTCACGCCCCTCATGCCCGCTTTCGACGCGCCACTCATGGCCCCTCCAACTCACCCTGAGCTGCGTGTAACTCCCATCCCATGAGTGCGGACCAGGAGAAACCATCCCTTGACCGACGGAGGTTCGACGCAAGAATTCGTCTCCGAAAAAGGTCGTGTTGTGTTTGAACCCGATGTGAATCGCGAGTGCTTCTGGAAGGAGTACATGGGTGGTCATGCTGTCGGTGTCCCATGTATTCCAACCACGTGCCAGCCGCTGCTGCAGTTGGGAGTATTCTGGCGACTGCGATTGCGAAAATGCAGGCTGAGCTGCCGGCAATACAGAGAGGCTTGAGGCAAGTACAAGATAGAAGGACGAGCAGACTCGCATTGAGGAGGATCTTTTTTGCCGGTGGAGGGCGGCCAAACGGGTTAAGAATCTCTCTATAGTCACTGGCCCGCTCCCTCGTCGTGAAGGCACAAGGGTACGTTGACCGACGCAGGCGGTCAATCGGTCGATAGATCGCCTCTCCCTCATTGACGAGGCACCTCAATAGTGTTTTCTCCAACACGACAACGGGCGTCCCACCCCTGTTCGCGCCCCTACCGAACAAGTTGTTGATGGAGTTCGGTTGCTCCCGGGGACCCGCAATCGAACCCGTTCCTTTCGGGACGCCTTTTTAATCCACTTCCGTGCTTAAGTAGCTTTTTCCGTTGCACTTACAAGAATTTGCGTATTGGACGCGACTGGTTCAGTGCTGCTTTGTGCGATCTTTTCTCGAACCGACGGGCAGAGTTTGGGCACTAGAACCCGTCCTAGTAAGCGATTGAATCTCAGTAGCGTCCGACGAACTGCCTACGCTTGCCGCGAATGGGCATCACCAATCGCACCGGTGCATCGGAGTAGACTAGCGTTTTTGTTGGAGTACACAACATGCTTACAAACAGACCGAAAACGAAAATTCTGGTAGACGGCGGCGACCCAGATGAAACCTTGAGAGTCAAGAAATTGCTCGGGTTTGTTGATGGGCAGACCACGAACCCGAGCCTCATCGCGAAGAATCCCGAAATCCAGCAGCGAACTAGCTCAGGGCACACATTGACGCCTGAGGAGGAAATGGGTGAGTACCGGAAAATAGTTCAGGCCATCTCCCCATTGGTGGGCGACGCTGGCGTGTCCATAGAGGTTTTCGCAGACCTCGATACGAGGGCCGAGGAGATGCTCGCTCAGGGCGAGGAAATGTTCTCTTGGATCCCGAATGCGTACATCAAGTACCCGTGCACGCACGAAGGCCTAAGAGCGGCGGAAATGTCAGTGCGGCAACAGATTCGCGTGAACATGACTCTGTGCTTCTCCCAAGAACAGGCGGCTGCTGTGTATGCCGCGACGAATGGATCGAAAGAACCGGTGTACGTATCGCCTTTCGTGGGCAGGCTCGACGATCGCGGCGAAAACGGCATGGATGTCGTTAAGAACATCAAGACGATGTACCGCAACGGCGATGGCCACGTGCACGTTTTGGCCGCAAGCATCCGTAACCTTGATCACTTGTTTGCCTGTTTTGCATTGGATGTTGAGCTCGTGACCGTTCCCGCAATGGTTCTGGGAAAATGGGCCGCCAGTAACTTCCCCTTGCCGGTTCAGGATTTCACCTATAAAGCCGTAGGCGCCACTGGCGAGCCCCTGAAGCAGATTCCATATAAAGCGCTCGATCTTAGTATTCCTTGGCAGAGCTTTAACATCGCCCATGAGCTCACAACCAAAGGTATTCAAAAATTTGTGGCCGACTATCGGTCTACCCTCAAGCGCTCGGCTTGAAGGGATAGCGGCCTGAAATCACGAGTCACGACCTGCACATTGTCCCGCAGCCTGAGTGGGCGTGGTGCACGAAAACTGTTGTAACCATCTAGCTGGCGTCCGCCGCAAGGTACTTCACAAAGATCACCTCATTTTGGGCTTCGTTGTAGATAAGCTCATCCGCCATGGAGCGGGTCATGGCGATGCCGAAGCCACCTGGACGAATGCCTAGCTGGTCACGGACGGC
>Ga0068864_100002998_pt1 | contig 13949 bp, 11 predicted proteins | sample KBSSwiS72_FD_66586 | JGI IMG/M metagenome (GOLD analysis project Ga0068864, IMG submission 66586) | Switchgrass rhizosphere microbial communities from Kellogg Biological Station, Michigan, USA - KBS Switchgrass S7-2 | ecosystem: Host-associated > Plants > Roots > Rhizosphere > Soil ... | reverse complement strand
ACCGGCGGCTTCAACTTCGACGCGAAGCTGCGCCGCCAGAGCGTGAGCCGGAGTGACCTGTTCCACGCCCACGTGGGCGGGATCGACACGCTGGCCCGGGCACTCCTCGTTGCCGCCGACATGATCGAGCACGAGACCCTCGCGGCGCCTCGTGCCGCTCGCTACGCAGGTTGGGATGGCAAGCTCGGACGAGCGATTGTCGACGGCAAGGTCTCGCTCGAGGACCTCGAGCGCAAGGTCGCCGAGGGCGGCATTGATCCGCGGCCGACGTCAGGCGGCCAGGAGCGCCTCGAATCGCTCGTGAACCGCCGCATCTGGAACGCGGACCGGAAGCGGTGAGCCGCGGTCGCGGCGGCGGCCACGTCCTCGGCATCGACGTCTCGACCACCGCGACGAAGGCGATCCTCGTCGACGAGACCGGGACCGTTCGTGGCATCGGCACGGCCGAATACGCCTTCGAGACGCCCCGCCCGCTCTGGAGCGAGCAGGACCCGCAACTCTGGGAGGACGGCGCGACGACCGCGATCCGGTCCGTGCTCGCCACGACCGGGGTCGATGGGACCGACGTCGCGGCGATCGGCCTCGCCGGTCAGATGCACGGCCTCGTGCTCCTGGATGCGGCCGACCGCGTCCTCCGGCCGGCCATTCTCTGGAACGATCAGCGGACCGCGGCCGAGTGCGATCTTATCCGCGAGTCGGTCGGGCCGGAGCGGCTCATCGCGATCACTGGTAACGACGCCGTCACTGGCCTCACGGCGCCGAAGCTCATCTGGGTCCGCGAGCATGAACCCGAGACGTGGGCCCAGGTCGCCCACGTCTTGCTCCCCAAGGATCACGTTCGCCTGCGCCTGACGGGCGACCATGCGCTCGACAAGGCCGACGGGGCCGGCACGCTCCTCTTCGATCTGGCCGCCCGCGACTGGTCCGCCGAGGTGCTCCAGGCGCTCCGCATTCCGCGCGATTGGTTGCCCGGGACCTTCGAGGGGACCGTCGCAACGGGCGTGATCAGCGCCGAGGCCGCGGAGCGGACGGGCCTCGCGGCCGGCACGCCGGTCGTCGCGGGTGGGGGCGACCAGGCGGCCAACGCGGTCGGCGTCGGAGCCGTCTCGCCGGGTCAGGCCGCGTTGTCGCTGGGCACGTCCGGGGTCGTCTTCGCGCCAACCGATGCGCCGCTCTTCGATCCCGGCGGCCGCGTTCACGCGTTCTGCCATGCGGTGCCAGGTCGCTGGCATTTCATGTCGGTGATGCTGTCGGCGGCCGGCTCGTTGCGGTGGTTCCGGGACACGTTCGCGCCGGGGGTCGAGTTCGGTGAGCTCGTCGCGGCCGCGACCGATGTCGGCGCCGCGAGCGACGGGCTCTTCTTCCTGCCCTATCTGAGCGGTGAGCGCAGCCCCCACCCCGACCCGCTCGCGCGGGGGACGTTCGCCGGGCTCACGCTCAGCCACGACCGCCGCCATCTGACCCGGGCCGTCCTGGAGGGCGTCGCGTTCGGCCTCCGCGACGGGCTCGACCTCATGGTCGCCGCCGGGATGCCGGCACCCACCCTCGTGCGCGCGTCCGGCGGCGGTATTGCCAGCCCGCTCTGGCGCCAGATCCTGGCCGATGTCCTCGACGCCGAGATCGCAACGGTGGCGACGACGGAGGGTGCGGCCTACGGCGCCGCCCTCCTGGCCGCCGTCGGGGCCGGCTGGTTCGAGTCGGTCGATGAGGCGACCGGGGCGATCGTGCGACCGACGGTCCAGGCCTCACCGGGGCCCGCGGCGGCTCGCTACCGCGACGCGCACGAAACGTACCGGGCGCTGTATCCGGCCCTCGTGCCGTTCTTCCACGGCGCCTGACGCGCGCCAGAGCCGGCCCTTTAGCCGCGGAGCTCGATCGCGGCCTTGTCCTTCTCGGTGACCTCGTCGGGCTTCTTGCCGAGGATGATCATGCCGAGCACGTCATCGGCGGTCACATCGTCCTTGTTGACCGTGTCGACGATCCGACCGTGGTACATGACGCTGATCCGGTCCGACAGGTCGAAGACGTCGTGGATGTCGTGGCTGATCAGGAAGATCCCGATGCCCTCGTCCTTGAGCTGTCGAACGAGGGTTCGGACCTGCGCCGTCTCGGCCGGTCCGAGGGCCGCCGTCGGCTCGTCCATGATCAGGATCCGGGCATTGAAGTAGACGGCGCGGGCGATGGCCACGGCCTGGCGCTGGCCGCCCGACAGCGACTTGACCGGCAGCGCGAACCGCGTGAAGTTCGGGTTCAGGCGGCCCATGACCTTGCGGGTTTCCGCTTCCATGCTCGAGTCGTTGAGGGACCCCAGCCCGGTCGTCAGCTCGCGGCCGAGGAACAGGTTGCCGGGCGCATCGATATTGTCCGCGAGCGCCAGCGTCTGGTAGATCGTCTCGATGTTCAGGGACTTTGCATCGCGCGGGTTGCGGATCGCGACGGTCTCGCCGTTGACCCTGATCTCGCCGCTGTCTGCCTGCTGGGCACCCGACAGCACCCGCATGAGCGTCGACTTGCCAGCGCCGTTGCCGCCGACGAGGCCGATGACCTCGCCGGCTTTAAGCTCGATCGTAACGTCGCGGACGGCGTGGACCCCGCCGAACGCGACGCTGATGTCCCGCATCTCGACGAGCGGCGCCTGCTGGGCAACCGTCATGACGTCAACCTCCTCGCCGCTCAGGAACCGCGCCGGCGGTTGAACGAGTCGAAGCCCACGGCCACGACCAGGACGATGCCGGCCACGACGTTCTGGCCCGGCGAGTTGACGCCCATGAAGCTGAGGCCATACGCCAGCGACTGCATGACGAAGGCGCCCAGGACCGCGCCCGGGATCGTTCCGATGCCGCCGGCGAACGAGGTCCCGCCGACCACGGCCGCGGCGATCACGTAGAGCTCGTAGCTCTGGCCGATGTCCAGCGTCGCGCCGTTGAGCCTCGCCGCCGCGATGGCCGCAGCCAGGGCACAGAGCACGCCCATCAGCACGTAGGTCTTCAGGATCGTCCAGCGGGTGTTGATGCCTGCCAGCTCGGCCGCATCCGGATTCCCGCCGTACGCGTAGACGTACCGCCCGAATCGTCGCCGAGTGGCGAGGAACGCCATGACGACCGTGACGCCGATGAGCAGGATGATCGGGTTCGGGAAGCCCGTCGGTATCAACAGACCGCCCTCCGGGATCGGGATGCCGTTGTCCGCGGCGTACTTGTCGGCGAGGCTCTTCGGCCAGAAGTTGTTGTTCGCGAACGCCGCGAGGCCGAGCATCGCGACGATGCCGACGATTCCGAGCATCACCTCGGCCCAGACGGGCCGGAGCGCGAAGCCGAAACGGCGCCGCTGGCGTCGACTGTTGATGAGGATGGCGACGACCGCCACGCACCCGACGACGCCGAGTGCCCAGGTCAGCGTGCCTCCGATGGAGCCCTCGGCGCCACCGCCCAGCAGCTGGAAGTTGGTGTCGAGGCCTGACACCGCCGCACCGCTCGAGAGATACCAGACCAGGCCCCGAATCGTGAGGAGCCCGCCAAGGGTCACGATGAATGAGGGCACCTTGATGTAGGCGATGATGTAGCCCTGCAGCCCGCCGATGGCCGCTCCGAGGAGCACGCCGATGCCGAGCGCGATCGCCCACCGGAACGGGAAATCGTCGCCCATGCCCAGGAGATGAGGCAGCCAGTCCGTCATCAGCAGGGCGTACGTCATCGCGATGAACCCGACCACGGATCCGACCGACAGGTCGATGTTGCGCGAGACGATCACCATGACCATGCCGGTCGCGATGATCGCGACCCCGCTGGCTTGGACCGCCAGCGTGACCATGTTCGTGGGCCGGAAAAACGTGCCGCCACTGAGGACATGGAAGGTCACGAGGATCCCGGCGAGGACCACGAGCATGCCGAACAGCCGGAGATCGATCTCCGTCTGGGCGAGCAGCCCACGGATGGATGTGCGAGCGGGCGGCTGGACCTGGCCGGATGCCGGAGCCGCGTCCGCCATGTTCGTCACGACGATCCTCCGAATTCCGGGAGGAAATGACCTGCGCCCCCAGGGGTCCCTGGAGGCGCAGGTTAGTCGCTATGTCAGCGGTCGGTGACCGCTACTTGCAGGCAGCTGGCGCAGTCGCCGCGTCGACCCCCTTGCAGAGGTCCGCCTTGCTGATCTGACCGGCATCGATTGCCACTTGGAGGTTGTCCGCCGTGAGCGGGGTGACCTGCAGGGTGAACGAGTTGAGCGTGAGCCCACCCGGGCTCTTGAACTGCTGGGCCGAGAGCCCGGCTGCCGGAGCGACGTCCGCCTTGATCAGGCCGTCGGGCAGCTTCAGGTCGGCCATCTTCGTGCCCGCGCAGAGCGCAAGCGCCAGGGCGCCTGCGGCCTTGCCGAGCTCGTTGGCCTGCTTGTAGACGTCGACGTACTGCTTGCCGAGCGCGACGTTGTTCAGGTTGGCGGGGTCGCCATCCTGGCCGCTGAGGGGCGGGTAGCCGTACGACTTCGCGGTGAGGGCAGCCGCGACGCCGAGCGCCGTGCTGTCGTTCTCCGCGAGGATGGCGTCGATCTTCGTGCCGTCGGCGACGGCCTTGTCGATGATCGCCTCCATGTTGGACTGGGCCTTCTCGGTCTTCCAGGCGTCCGTGAACGTCCCGTCGGGGCCGTTCAGGATCTTGATGTCGCCGGAGGCGACCTTGTCCTTGAGGCCGGCGAGATCCCAGCCCGCGGGCAGGAACGTCGACGCGTTCTTATCGCCCGGGTCGCCCTTGATGAGGACGTAGTTGCCCTTCGGCACCTTCGTCAGGATGGCCTTGGCCTCGGCCGTGCCGACGCCGGTGTTATCGAAGGTGAGGTACAGGGTGTCTGCGTCCTCGAGCAGACGGTCGTAGGCGATGACCGGAACCCCGGCGGCCTTGGCCGCCGCGATGCCGGGCAGGACCGCCTTGTCATTCTGGGCCAGCACGATCAGGACCTTGGCACCCTTCGAGATGAGGGTGTTGATGTCCGTCAGCTGCTGCTCAGCGACGAGGTTCGCGTCGGCGGAGATGTACTTCCCGCCGGCGTCCTCGACAACCTTCTTGAGGTTCGGCTCGTCGTGGGCCGCCCAGCGAGGCTGCTGGAAGTTGTTCCACGAGACGCCAACGGTGCAGTTCTTGCCGGCCGTGCCGGAGCCGCCTGGGGACGCGTTGCACGCGCCGGCAGCGAGCACCATGACCGCCGCAAGCGCGGCAAGTCGTCTTTGCATGTGTGTCCTCCTCGAACGTGCACGATTCGACTGGGATCGCGAGTTCGGTGTCAGGCTATCACCCTCCTCTCGGCTGATTCACCATCCTCAGGCGCTGGCCGCCGCGGCCAGCAACTCGCGCGGTCCGAGCCAGGCGGCCGGATCGGCGAGGAAGGGCTCGAACGCGAGCTCGGCGGCGCCGAGGAGCGGTGCGTCGACGCCGAGCGTGGCGGGCGCGACGCGAACGAGCGCACGGGGGGCGGCGAGCGCGAACCGATCGAGCTGCGAGTCGATCCGCTCGGCGATGAAGGGGTAGATCCGGGAGAACAGACCGCCCAGGACGACGACCCGTGGATTGAGCATGTTCACGAGCGCGGACACGCCCATCCCAAGCGACGTCCCGACCGCGTCGAGCGCAGCGAACGCCAGGGGCACCCCCGCCCGGGCGTCGGCGATGACCGCGTCGACTGCGTCGCGGCCGCCATCGGCCTGGCGGCCGGCCAGGGTCAGCAGCGCGCGCTCGCCGATCTCGGTCTCCCAGCAGCCGATCGAGCCGCAGTGGCATGGCGCGCCATTCGGGCTGAATGACATGTGGCCGATCTCGCCCGCATAGCCCGCGGCGCCGGTCAGCGGCTGGCCGTCGACGATGATGCCGCCGCCGACGCCCACCTCGCCCTGGATGAACAGGACGTCATCGGCGCCGCGAGCCGCGCCGCGCCGGAGCTCCACGAGGGCGCCCAAATCGGCTTCGTTGGCGACATGGATCGGAACACCAAGGCCGAGGGCATTCGCCAGGATGTCGCCCAGCGGGACGTCGCGCCAGCCGAGATTCGGCGCCGTCGAGACGTGGCCATCGGTCCGGCGCACAACGCCAACGACGGCCACGCCGACACCGACGAGCGCGTCGCGGTTCGGCGCCAGCAGCGAGAGTCGCTCGATGAGCTCCTGCAGGTCGGCGACGATGTCGTCGACCGTGAGATGGCCCCGCGGCCGGTCGACGCGAACAAGCTCCAGCGTCTCGCCGCCGAGGCCAACGAGCGCAACCGCCAGGGAGTCCACTGAGACCTCGAGGGCGATGACGACGACCGCGGCCGGCCTCGGCCGGACGAGCGGCGAGGGCCGACCCGGGGCGCCCGCAGAGGTCGAGCGCTCTTCCGTCACGAGATCGGCGGCGACGAACTCCCCGATGAGTCCCCGAATGGCGCTCCGGGTCAGGCCCGTGCGGGCGACGAGCTCTGAGCGGGACAATGGCCCGCGCGCGTGCAGCTCCCGGACGATCGCGCTGAGGTTGGCGCGGCGGACCGTCTCGCTGCGCTGCCCGACCCCTTCTCGACTCAGCAACGGGGTTTGTGTTCCTCTTTGTTAAATGTGCCTGCTAGGCTCTAACATCACCCCGGGCGTGTCAAGCAGGAGCCGCCACATGGGCAGCCTGAACGGCAACACCGCGCGCCTGCGGTGGGGCATCCTCTCGACGGCGTCGATCGCCCGCGAGAAGTGGATTCCCGGCGTCCGGCGTGGCCGCCGCGGCGAGGTCGTGGCGATTGCCTCGCGCGACGGCGAGGCCGCCCGCCGTGTTGCCGCCGAGCTGGGGATCCCTCGGGCGCACGACTCGTACGAGAGCCTCCTGGCGGACCCAGAGATCGATGCCGTGTACATCCCGCTGCCGAACGACCTCCACCGCGAGTGGACGATCGCGGCCGCCCGCGCCGGCAAGCACGTCCTGTGCGAGAAGCCCATCGCGCTCACGTCGGCCGACGCCGAGGTCATGGTCGAGGCCGCGGCCGAGGCCGGCGTCCTGCTGATGGAGGCGTTCATGTACCGCCTCCACCCGTCGTGGCTGGCCGTGCGCAAGCTCCTGGCGAGCGGCCGGATCGGGCGGCTCCAGAGCGTGCAGAGCTGGTTCTCGTATTACAACGACGACCCGACGAACATCCGGAACAGCCGCTCGGCGGGCGGCGGCGCGCTGATGGACATCGGCTGCTATTCGGTGAACCTGTCGCGGATGCTGTTCGGCGCGGAGCCAGAGCGCGTCGAAGCGTCCATGCTCCGCGATGGATCCGACGGCGTGGACACCCTGACGAGCGCGCTCCTGACCTTTCCCGGCGGCGGCACGGCGACGTTTACGTGTTCGATCCGATCCGAGGACGATCAGCGGGTCCACATCTACGGGACCGAGGGTCGCATCTCGATCGGCATCCCGTTCAACGTCCCGCCCGATCGGCCGACGCACGTCTTCCTCGCTCACGGAGGTGAGCCGCCGGTCGCGCCAGACGTCGAGGATCTGACCTTCGAGACCGCCGACCCATATGGGGTCGAGGCCGATGCGTTCGCCGCTTCGATCCTCGACGGCGGGCCGCCGCCGATCCCGGCGACTGATGCGATCGCGAACATGCGGGTCATCGAGCGGATCGTCGAAGCGGCCGAGGGCTCGCACCGCGGCGGCCGATGACGCGGACGCCGCGTGCGCGACTCGGCGTCGCCGCCGTGATCGTCGTCCTCGCCGGCGGTGCGGCGTACTGGTGGATCGGCCCCGGCCGTGGCCCAGGCTCCAACAGGTCCGGGCTGCCACCGCACTTCGTGGACGCCACGACCGCATCGGGCTTGACGCACACCTATGACGGGAGCTCCGACTTCGCGGTCGGGGCCGGCGTCGCCGTGCTCGATTGCAACGACGATGGCCGGCCCGACCTGTACCTCGCCGGCGGCGAGCGCGAGGCCCAGCTCTTCCGGAACGACAGCACGATCGGCGGGGCACTCGCGTTCACGCCCGTGCACGACGCCGCGACGGATCTGACCAGCGTGAACGGTGCGTACCCGATCGACATCGACGGGGATGGGCACCCCGACCTCGCCGTCCTCCGCAACGGGGGCAACCGGCTCCTTCGCGGGCTCGGAGACTGCCGGTTCGCCGACGCCACGGCCGCGTGGGGCCTCGACCCGGGGTCGCGTCACACCGAGGCGTTCAGCGCGACCTGGGAGGCGGGCATGGATTGGCCGACGCTCGCTTTCGGCAATTACGTGGACTCCGCGATCCCGGACCCGAAGGCGTGGTGCGAGCCGAACGTGCTCGTTCGGCCGGCAGCTCCCGTTGGCGGGTTCGGCCCACAGCTGGCCCTGGCGCCATCCTGGTGCACGCTGTCGATGCTCTTCAGCGACTGGGATGGCTCGGGCCGGATGGACCTGCGGGTCAGCAACGACCTCCACTACTACCCGCCCGACGTCGGCCAGGAGCAGCTCTGGCGTCTCGCGCCTGGTGAACCCCCGCGGCTCTACGGTCCCGACGACGGCTGGGTCGACGTCGAGGTCCAGGGCATGGGGATCGGAAGCTACGACCTCACCGGCGATGGCCTCCCGGACATCTACCTCACGAGCCAGGCCGCGAACCGCCTCCAGACCCTCACGTCCGGCCCCGCCCATCCCGTGTACGGCGACATCGGCCTGAAACGCGGCGTCAACGTCGCCCACCCGTTCGCGGGGCCTGATCAGGCCCTGCCGTCGACCGCCTGGCACCCCGAGTTCGCCGACGTGAACAACGACGGCTTCATCGATCTCTTCGTCTCGAAGGGCAACGTCGGCAACCAGCCCGACTATGCCCGGCACGACCCGAGCAACCTGCTGCTCGGACAGCCCGACGGGACCTTCCTCGAAGCGGCCGACAAGGCCGGCATCGTGACGTTCGATCGCGGCCGGGGGGCCGCCCTCGCCGATTTCAACCTCGACGGGCGGCTCGACCTCATCGAGGCGTTCTACGGCGCGCCCGCCCGGATCTGGCTGAACGAGGGGCAGGCAGGCGAGAACGCGGCGCTCGCGACGGCCGCCCACTGGCTCGCTATCCGAGTCCGTCAACCTGGCGCGAACGTCGACGCGATCGGGGCCCGGATCGAGGTCCAGGTCGGCGACCACACGTATCGGCGTGAGGTGACCATTGGCGGCGGCCACGCCGGCGGGCAGCTGGGCTGGATCCACTTCGGTCTCGGCCCGGCAGAACAGGCCAGGATCCGGGTCACGTGGCCGGATGGCACGATCGGCCCGTGGCTGGATGTCGGCGCCGATCGGTTCGGGATCGTCGATCGCGGCGCCCCGACGATCGGGATCTGGGAGCCGGCGCCCTGAGCTAGGGCAGGACCGCCACGTTCAGCCAGCGATCCCCCGTCGCGCGGCGGACGGCGAACGTCTGGACGAACGGCGCCGACTCGCGCCCCAGCAGGACGCCCGCGGCGTCGAAGGTCTCGATGACCATGGTCCCGCGGCCGGCGAGGCCAAGGCTGAAGCCATCCTGTCGTCCGAACGGGACCAGGAGCGAGACGTTCAGGCTGTCGAACTGATAGTGGGTGATCTGCGTCAGGTCGGAGCCGGTATTCGAGGCTCCGACGCGGGCCTGCATCTCGATCAGCCGGTCGCCGTGGTCGACCGCGTTGAGAATCGTCGGGTCGTGGCGGAGCACGGCCTGGTTCTCCAGCTCGAGGTTCGACACGAGGGTGACGACGACCTCCTGCATGCCGGGGCCGGCGAGCTGCGGGTCGAAGTCGATGACGTCCTGGCCGACGGTCACCGGCGGGAGCGTGGCGGGATCGACCTGGACGGGGATGCGCGTCAGGATCTCGGCCGCACCGAAGTTGACCGGCGCGCGAGCCGGCGTGCCGGCGACGACGATCCCCGTCGCGAGGGCAATGACGACCAGGCCCATGAGTCCGGTCGCGACGGCGCGCCTGGCGACGCCGGCACCGGGCTGGAGGAGGTCGAGCAGTCGAATCGCGAAGACCCGCAGCTGATCGCCGTCTGACTTCGGCGCCGGGACGAGCCGCTCGATGAATGGGCGAGCGGCGCACATCACGACGAGGCCGGCCAGGAGGCCGACCTTCGTGCCGAACTCGTCGGTCTGCGGCGCCATCAAGAGGGTACTGACGACCGCCACCCCGAGCCCGAAGACCACCCGACCCACGCGGCCTCCGGGCACCGTCTTCGGGTCGGTGATCATGAAGAACAGGAAGATCAGGACCTCGGGCGACGTCACGATCGATCGCCAGAAGTCGGCCCCGCAGACCGGCGCGAACGACCACCGCGTCGTCATGCAATGGCCGGACGCGGCGAGCGTCCCGACCCCGAGGCTGAGTGCGACCCAGAACGTCGCCGCCAACAGCAGCAAGTGCAAGCGCCGGGTGATGAGCAACCCGCCGACGATGATCACCGCGTAGGCCAGGATCATCGGCAGGTTGAGCGGCGCCCACCAGAAGTCGAGCGGCTCGACCCGGGTCGAGCCGAGGACGACGAACGTCACGACGAGGCCGATGTTCGCCGGGTTGAAGATGTGCGAGCCGCGATACCGGATGACGTACTTCGATAGCAGCGACAGGCCCGCAACCGCGGCAAAGACGTACCACGCGTCGGTCGTCCAGTGATCGTCCGGCTGCGTGCCGACGACTCGCATGATCAGGGCGACGGCGCTGCCGGTGAGCATCGCGCTCGCCGGCCAGACGAGCTGTCGCGTCTGCCAGAAGGTGATCGCGACCTCGAGGACGAAGCACGTCCCGATCGCCGCGACGATCTGCGGCACGCTGACCCAGAAGTGGAGGCCGACCTGGCCGAGGAGGTGGACCGTGAGGACGACGGCAGCCACGTGCAGCCTGGGATCCTTGAGGCTGGGCAGGACGAGCGGGTAGCTCGCGGCGCCGATCGAGAGGGTCCGCGAGGTCATGGCCTTCCTCGTGCAGGCGGTCGGTGGGGCGGGCATCATACGATCCGATGACACGACAGGCCGAGCGACTCCGGCGCGCGCAGCAGACCCCGATCGTCGGTGGCCTGCCAGACGTCCCGGGCATCGGCGCGGCGATGCGACTCAGCCCAAACCTCGGGCTGCACCTCCGCGGACTGGCCGACGAGCTCCTCGTGAACGATTTCCCGGGCGCGACGATCGGGCGCCACGAACGCGAGATGCTGGCCACGGCGGTGTCAGCCGCGAACGACTGCTTCTTCTGCATGGACTCGCACGCGGCCCACGCGGCGGCGATCCTCGAACGCGAGGGCCGGTCCGGCGAGGCCCACCTCCTCGACGCGATCAAGGCCGGCTCGTCCGAGGGCTTCGACCCGAAGATGCAGGCCCTTCTCGACATCTCCCGGACGGTGCGTCGGGACCCACTGGCGCTGACCGCGGCCGATGTCGAGCGCGCCGGAGTGGCCGGCGCGAGCGATGGCGACGTCCAGCTGGCCGTCCTCATCGCGTCCGCGTTCTCGATGTACAACCGGATGGTCGACGGCCTTCGAGCGAAGACGTCGCCGAGTACCGAAGCGTATGAGGCCCGCGCCTCGGAGATCGCCGAGGACGGCTACAGCGCCCGGCCGGCAGCGGCCGTCCCGGCGCAATCCTGAGAGGCCGCAGGCCCTAGCCGTCGAGGGCCGCGGCCTCGGCGCAGACCGCGCTGACGCCGAGATCCGAGAGGCGCTCGAACGTCGAGCGACGGCGAACGGTATACGCGGCGAGCGTCAGCCGGGCCCCGAGAACCCCCTGGGCGCTGCGCGCCCGGATCACGCGCCAGCTCGCCGCGATGCCGACGCAGCCGAGCTCGGCGGCTCGACGAATGGTGGCCGGCTCGAGGTCGATGGCGTTCAGCCACCGGGGCCAGCCCGGCTGGCGCTCCGCGACGACCTCGAGGGCGTCCGGATGGAACGAAGACACGACGGCTCGCTCGAGGCCGCCGCCTCGGCTGCCGCGCGCCGACCCGATGACCGAGAGGCAGGTCTCGTTCGGACGTTCCTTCAGCTCGATGTCGAGGAACGGCGCCCGCCCGGCGGCCTCGAGGACCGCCGCCAGCGTCGGCACCCCGAGTGGTTCGAGCTCGATCGCGGCGAGGTCCGCGGCCGCGACGTCGAGGCCCTGCACGCGGGCGAGGGTCGGGTCGTGCAGGACGATCGGGACGCCGTCGAGCGCGTGGCGGACGTCGAATTCGAGGCCGTCGCACGCGGGGTTCGCGAGCGCCGCGGCCATGGCCGCGAGGCTGTTCTCGGGCGCGCGGCGCCAGTCGCCCCGGTGTGCGAGGCGGAGCGCCGTCACGCGCCGATGCGGAGCTGGGCGACGAGCCCGAAGTGATCGGACGGATAGAGCGTCGGGTCGCCCACGGCGGGTCGGTTGAACACGACCCGGCAGGAATCCACCTCGATCGCGCCGCGAACCCAGATGTAGTCGAGGCAGCCCGGGTCGCCGTCGGTGTCCATCGCCGGCGCCTGGATCCCGGACGGCCACGTGACCGCCGGCTCGACGCCGTTCGCGACGAGGTGGGCGGACCGGAAGCCGGCAGCGGTCATGAGCCGGTACGTCGGTTCGACCGGCTCGGCGTTGAAGTCGCCGACGACGACGAGCGGGTCTGGTGCGGGTCGGTCGGCCAGCCACTCGACGAGCGCGGTCGCCTGGGTCGCCCGGATCGACTCGTCCTCGACCGTGTGGTGGAGATGCGTCACAACGAACGTCCAGGCGGTCGCGTCCGGGCCGAGCCGAAGTCGGAGCGCGGACCGGTTGTGGCCCAGCTCGAGGCGCTCGTCGCTGCCGGAGCCGAGCGCCTCGCGGACGAGCGCGGCGTTGCCGTATTCGGGCCGGCCGGCCCAGGCCCGATGGGCCACATAGCGGCCCTCGCCGGCGGCGCCGATCAGGCGATCCTGCTGGAGCGGGTACACGACCTCCTGAAGGCCGATGACGTCCGGCTGAAGCGCGGCCATGTCGGCGAAGACGAGCGGCGCCCGCTCCCACCAGCGATCCGCGAGGTTGCGGATGTTCAGCGTCGCGATCGTCAGGTTCGTCATGCGATCCCCCGGCTCGTGGCTGCGACCGCCGGCGGCGTGGCCGCGACCGGGATCGGGATGATGAACGTGAAGGTTGAGCCCTGGCCTTCGGCGGAGTCAACGCGAATCGCGCCCCCGTGGCCCTCGACGATGTGGCGCGAGATCGCGAGCCCGAGACCGGTCCCGCCGCCGCTCGAGCGGGTCCGGTCGGCCTTGAAGAACCGCTCGAAGATCCGGCCCTGGTCGGCCGGGGCAATGCCGATTCCCTGGTCGGCGACCCAGGCCGCGAGCTGGTCGCCGTCGAGTCGGACGCCGACGCTGACCTCGGTGCCCTGGCCGCTGAACTTCACGGCGTTGTGGATGAGGTTCGCGAAGACCTGGCCGAGCCGGACGGCCTCGCCGCGAACGGCGGGCAGGTCGGGCGCGACGTCGACGCGGAGCGTCACGCCCTGGCGTTCGGCGAACGGCCGCAATCGGTCCGTCGACTCGGTGGCGAGGGCGCCGAGGTCGACATCGTCGAGGTGGAGCTGGCGGCCGCCGCTCTCGATCCGGGCGAGGTCCAGCAGCTCCGAGACCATCTGGGAGATGTTGCCCGTCTCGACCTCGAGCTTGCCGATGCGCTCGCGCATCTTCGCCGGGATCGCGTCGCCGGCGGCCTCCGCGTCGCGGGCGAGCGTCTCGGTCAGGAGCCCGACGGTCGTGATCGGCGTCCGCAGCTCGTGCGAGAGATTGTCGATGAACTCGGCCCGGATCCGCTGCAGACGGCGCAACTCGGCGACGTCCTCGAGGACGAGCCAGACACCGAGGATCGGTGAGCGCCGGGCCCGGACCACGAATGCCGCGCCCTCGTCACCGCGCATTGCCACCTCGCCCACGGCTGCGCCCTCGTCACGGGCTCGGCGGGCGATCGCCTCGATCCGGTGGTCGCCGAGGGCTTCCATGGCGGTGCGTCCCACCATCGACCCAGGCTCGCGGCCGA
>Ga0068864_100002995_pt1 | contig 13961 bp, 10 predicted proteins | sample KBSSwiS72_FD_66586 | JGI IMG/M metagenome (GOLD analysis project Ga0068864, IMG submission 66586) | Switchgrass rhizosphere microbial communities from Kellogg Biological Station, Michigan, USA - KBS Switchgrass S7-2 | ecosystem: Host-associated > Plants > Roots > Rhizosphere > Soil ... | reverse complement strand
GGCGCGGTCAACCAGGGCCAGGTCTACGAGGCCTTCAACATGGCCAAGCTGTGGGACCTGCCGGTCATCTACGCGATCGAGAACAACCAATATGCGATGGGGACGAGCATCAAGCGCTCGTCGGCCGAGCCGCTGCTGTACCGCCGCGGCGAGGCGCATCGGATTCCGGGCTTCCAGGTCGACGGCATGGATGTGCTCGCGGTGCGCGGCGCGGCCGAGGTGGCGCTCGAATGGACCCGCAGCGGGAAGGGCCCGATCATCATCGAGTTCCTGACCTATCGATACCGCGGGCACTCGATGTCCGATCCGGCGAAATATCGGACCCGCGAGGAAGTCCAGGATGTGCGCGAGCATAACGACCCGATCGATCATGTCTCGAAGGAGCTGGAGAAGCTCGGGGTGAAGGAAGAAGAGCTGAAGGCGATCGACAAGGAGATCAAAGACATCGTCGTCAATGCTGCGAAGTTCGCTGAAGACGCGCCCGAGCCCGAGCCGAAGGAACTCTACACCGACGTTCTGGTGGAGAATTACTGATGGCGACCGAGCTTAAAATGCCCGCCCTCTCGCCGACGATGGAGGAAGGCACGCTCGCCAAATGGCTGGTGAAGGAAGGCGACGACGTGAAGTCGGGCGATATCCTGGCCGAGATCGAGACCGACAAGGCGACGATGGAGTTCGAAGCAGTCGACGAAGGCAAGATCGCAAAGATCCTGGTTCCGGAAGGTACCGACGGAGTGAAGGTGGGTCAGCCGATCGCCTTGCTTGCGGCCGACGGCGAACAGCTGAGCGAGGCTGCGTCTGCCCCTGCCGAACCCGAGCCGGCGATGAAGGATGAGCCGAGCGTTCCCGTTCCGGAATCGCAGCAAGATGAAGCGACGCCGACGCCTCATGTCTTCGAGACGGCCGCGCGCGATCTCGTCGCCGACGTCGCTCACACTCATGACGACCCCGAAGTGCCTGAGGGTACACCCTTGGTCACGTCAACGGTCCGGGAAGCGCTGCGCGACGCGATGGCCGAGGAAATGCGCCGCGATGACCGCGTGTTCGTGATGGGCGAGGAGGTCGCCGAATATCAGGGTGCCTACAAGGTCACTCAGGACCTGCTGCAGGAGTTCGGGGCCAAGCGCGTCGTCGACACGCCGATCACCGAATATGGCTTTGCCGGCCTCGGCACGGGCGCCGCGATGGGAGGCCTTCGTCCGATTGTCGAATTCATGACCTTCAACTTCGCGATGCAGGCCATCGACCACATCATCAATTCCGCTGCGAAGACGAACTACATGTCGGGTGGGCAGATGCGCTGCCCAATCGTGTTCCGCGGTCCCAATGGCGCCGCGGCGCGCGTGGCGGCTCAGCACAGCCAGAATTACGGAAGCTGGTACGCGCACGTACCGGGCCTGGTCGTGATCTGCCCGTATAGCGCCGCCGACGCCAAGGGCTTGCTCAAGGCTGCGATCCGGAGCGACGATCCCGTTGTCTTCCTCGAAAACGAGCTGCTTTACGGCCAGCATTTCGACGTTCCGCAAATGGACGACTACGTCCTTCCGATCGGCAAGGCACGGATCGTCCGGCCCGGCAAGGACGTGACAATTGTAAGCTACTCGATCGGCGTGGGCGTCGCCCTCGAAGCCGCACAGGAGTTGATGGGGCAGGGGATCAATGCCGAGGTCATCGACCTCCGAACGCTGCGTCCGCTCGACAAGGCGACCGTACTCGAGAGCCTCAAGCGCACCAATCGCATGGTCGTGGTCGAAGAGGGATGGCCGGTCTGCTCGATCAGTTCGGAGATCATCGCGATCGCAATGACCGAAGGCTTCGACGATCTCGACGCGCCGGTCACGCGCGTGACCGATGCGGATGTTCCGCTACCTTATGCCGCCAACCTCGAGAAAATGGCGCTGATCAAGGCGTCGGACGTCGTCGAAGCGGTGAAGGCCGTCACCTATCGCTGAGCGAAGGCTCGACGCTGATCGCGAAACCGCGCTTCAAACACTGCCAGCGCGAGTTCGACCGGCATTTCTCGCGCTTTGGAGCCTCGACCTTGCCTTCGCGGACGTCGTAGCGACAAGCAGCGATCCTAACCTTGGCTTGGTCCGGCTCGCCTGGTGGCGGGAGCGCCTGGAATCGCTCGATTCCGCAGAGGATGCACCAGCTGAACCGCGTTTGCAGGCGGTTCAGGCCGAGCTTCTGCCGAGGGGCGTGACGGGCCGCGAATTGTCGACGCTCGAAGATGCCTGGCTTCCTCTGTTCGACCCGTTTCCGTGGAAGGCAGCCCAAGCGGAAGGGCTGAAGCTGCGCGGGCGTATCCTGTTCGGAATTGGAGCGCGGTTGCTGGGTGGCGAAGCAGGCGACGCCGTATCGGCTGGAGCTCTGTGGTCGCTCCTCGACGGCGCAACCCACTGCAGCGACCCGCAATCACGCGAATATCTTATAACGGAGGCGCGATCGGCGATGGAAAGCCTGCCGCCGGGGTCGCCCACACAACTTCGGTCCATGACGGTCCTCGGCGCGCTGGCGGCGAGCGATCTCAAGGGCTCCAGCGGTCTCGCGCGAGCCGCAGCCGCTTTAACCCACCGCATCGTCGGAACTTTCCCTCGCTAGTTGACAGTTACGTATCCGGAACGGAAGGGTGCCACCGTGCCGAATCTCCCCGTTTTCGGAGATTCTCATGGTTCGTTTCATTGCCGGCGCCGCGGCTGCTTTCCTTCTCCTGACCGGCGCATTTCTCTTCTGGCAATCACATGCGGAGCAGGGGCCGTCGCTGCCCACTCCTCCCGAAGCTCGTTCCGCGGGTGCGCTGCCCTATATGGATAACCGCGGCCTGCACGCGCCCGAAGCGAGCCCCCAGAGCCGCGAAGAGAAGCGCTTCTCCCGCGCAGACAAGAACAAGGACGGAAAGATCGAATCCGACGAAGTATTTTCGTCAAGGCGTAAGGCGTTCGCCAAGCTCGACGCAAACGGCAACGGCTCGCTGTCTTTCGACGAGTGGGCCGCGAAGACCATCGCGAAATTCCAGGGTGCCGACCGTGATCACACCGGTTGGTTGACGCCCGCGGAATATGCGACGACGGCTCCGCCATTGCCGAAGCACAAGACCTGCAGCTGCTCAGGCTAGCTCGGGGGTCCGCTGCTCTTCCAGCCAGCGCACGAACGCAGCCCTGGCGCGGTCGGTGTAGGCCTTTTTGCGGTCAGGGCGCTTATGGCGACCCAAGATCGGCGGCATCAGCCCGAAGTTGACGTTCATCGGCTGGAATGTCTCGGCATTGGCTCCTCCGGTAATATGGCCGAGAAGAGCTCCAAGCGCCGTTTCCGCGGGGGGTGGACCGAAGGTTTCACCGCGCAGCTCGGCCGCGGCGAAGCGCGCCGCTAGGATTCCGACGGCAGCGCTCTCGACATAGCCCTCGCATCCCGTGATCTGGCCGGCGAAGCGGATGTTCGGCTTCGATTTCAGCCGCAGCTCGCAATCGAGCAGGCGGGGCGAATTGATGAAGCTGTTGCGGTGAATGCCGCCAAGCCGCGCGAACTCGGCATTTTCGAGGCCTGGAATAGCGCGGAAGATCCGCACCTGTTCGCCATGCTTCAGCTTCGTCTGGAAGCCGACCATGTTCCAAAGCGTGCCCAGCGCATTATCCTGGCGGAGTTGGACGACCGCATGGGGCCAGCGCCCGGTGCGCGGATTGTCGAGGCCGACGGGCTTCATCGGGCCGTGGCGCAGGGTTTCGGCTCCGCGTTCAGCCATGACCTCGATTGGCATGCAGCCTTCGAAGTAAGGCGTGTCCGTCTCCCAATCCTTGAACGGCATTTTTTCGCCGTCGAGGAGGGCCTGGACGAAGGCTTCATACTGATCCTTGTCGAGCGGGCAGTTGATATAGTCCTTCCCGCCCTTGTCCCACCGGGCGGCCATCCACGCGATGTCCATGTCGATGCTGTCGCGGTGGACGATCGGCGCAATGGCATCGAAGAAAGCGAGGGCGTCCTGCCCAGTCTCATTCGCAATAGCCTCGGCGAGCTTCGATCCCGTAAGCGGGCCGGTTGCGATGATCGTCGGATGATCTGGAAGTTTGTCCACCCGTTCGCGGGCGACATCGATGTTCGGGTGTTGCTCGATCGTTCGAGTGACGTCCGCGGCAAAACCTTCACGGTCCACTGCTAGCGCGGAGCCGGCGGGAACCCGGTGATCGTCGGCGGCGCTCATGATCAGCGAATCCAGTGCGCGCATCTCCTGGTGAAGGAGCCCGACGGCATTGTGCTCGGGATCATCGGAGCGGAAGCTATTCGAACAGACCATCTCGGCAAGGCTGTCGCTCTCATGCGCTGGTGTCGTATCGCCGGCGCCACGCATTTCGCTCAGCCGCACCCGCAGGCCCGCTTCCGCAAGTTGCCATGCGGCTTCACTTCCGGCCAGGCCGCCGCCAATGATCTGAACGTCGAAGGACATGCGGGGCTGTTAGTCCGATCTGCTTGCTCTATCTAGGAAAGATGCGCGTTTTCACGATCGGCTATGAGGGCTCGACGGTTAGTGAGTTCATCGCAGCTCTGGAGTCTGCGGGCGTCGAGCGGGTGATCGATGTTCGCGCGTTGCCTCTTTCCCGCCGTCCGGGATTCTCGAAATCGCCGCTGAAGGCCGCGTTGGAGGAAGCGGGTATCGAATATGTCCACCTGAAAGCGCTTGGCACGCCCGCCGAAGGCCGCGCCGCAGCCCGCGCCGGACGGCATGAGGATTTAGAGCGAATCTACGCCGGTCAGCTCGAACTCCCGGAAGCCATCGGTCAATCGGCGCAAATGCTCGATCTTGCGGCTGAAAGGCCAAGCGCATTGCTGTGCATGGAGCGCGAACCTGCACAATGTCACCGGACGTTACTCCTCGACGCCGTCGCGCCGGATGCCGACGTCGTGCACCTCTTTGCTTGATTAACTCTGCCGGCGCCGTAGGAACCGCGCCGAGCGTGACTAGTTACCACGCCGGAACGATAAGAAAGGGAGAATGTGATGAGGAAACTCGCGATCATGCTCGGGGGAGCGATCTTGCTCGCCGGTTGTCAGCCGGCTCCGCCGCCGGCACCGCCTCCGCCACCGCCTGTCGATATGAACAATCTGCTCGCGGCTCCCGGTTTCCTCGCTCACGCCACGAGCGCGAACCTGTTCGAAATCCAGTCGAGCCAGCTTGCCCTGCAGGCCTCGAGCAATCCGCAGGTCCGCAACTATGCCAACCTCATAATTTCGGATCACACGCGCCTCGGACAAGCGGTCGGCGCAGCAGCGCAATCGGCGGGCCTCGTGCCGCCGCCGCCGGGACTTCTCCCGGACGAGCAGGCTGCACTTGGCCAGTTGGCCGCGGCGGGGACGGGCCCCAATTTCGACATGGCCTACCGCCAGGCGCAGATCACGGCGCATCAGCAGGCAATCGGCCTGATGCAGAATTATGCGGCAAGCGGCGACGTGCCGGCGCTTCGCACTGCCGCGCAACAGGCAATCCCAATGATGCAGATGCATCTTCAGCAGGCGCAGCTGCTGAACGTTGCTCCGCCCCCTCCGCCGCCTCCGCCGATGCCGGCGCCGGGCGAGCGTGGCGAACGCGGCTAGCGTATGAAAAGGGACAGTCCCTCTTCAGGGACTGTCCCTCTGCACGGTCAGATGGCCGGAAGTTCTTCGGGCATCGTGTGACCGTTGAGCAATGCCTCGATGTCTGGGATGGGCCGCCCGCTCATCTCCTTGTTGACGATGCAGACGACGCGCCGCTCGACCTCCTTGTGAAGGCATTTCTTGAGGACTCCCAAGGCCTTCGGGGGTGCGACGATGGCTAGTGCCTCGAAATCGCCGCGCAAGACGCGGGCCTTGAGTTCTTCCGCCGCCTCCTTGACCCAGCGATCCTCTTCCTGCTGGTGGAAGTCGGGTTCCTCGTAGGACGATCGGCCAAATCCAAAACTCTGTCTTGTTATGCCGGGTGCGTCGGTCTTGATTTCGCGATCCCTTCGCTCCCTCCTGGCTTCGTGAGCTTCGGTGCGCAGGTCGATTTGATTTTCGTCCCCATGATTGCGGAAGAACAAGATCTTGCGGCCGTCGGCCACGAGCACGAGTGCATTATGGGGAAGGGGCATAGGGACACGTCTCCTTTCGCTCTTTGAGAGAACGCAGGTCTCGTCCCGGCGGCTCCGCCGCTCGTCGCAGCGGAAAGCCGCCCTAGACGAGCCTATTCCTGCTCCGGATCGGCCGGCTTCTCAAGTTCGCTTTCGCCGGTAATCGCATCTGGGACCGGAGCGATCTCGTCGTCAGTTTCGACGTCGACCTCCTCGTCGCTTTCCTCGATCTTTGCGACACTCACGACGTGCTCATTCTCGGCGACGCGGAAGATGGTGACGCCTTGAGTGTTGCGGCCCATGATCCGGATGTCGCCTACCGTCGTGCGGATCATCTTGCCCTGGTCGGTGATGAGCATCAGCGCTTCGCCCTGCCGCGCCGGGAACGAGGCGACGACCCGGCCGTTCCGCTCGGAAGTGTCGATGTTGGTGATGCCCTGGCCGCCGCGGTTCGTGCGCCGATATTCGTAGGACGACGAGCGCTTGCCGTAGCCGTTTTCGGTCACAGTCAAAATGAACTGCTCATTCTCCTGGAGCTCGGCATAACGATCGGGAGGAAGCGTACATTCGACGTCCTCCCGCTCACGCCACGGCGGGCACTTCAGATAGGCCTCACGTTCCTCCTGAGTCGTACCGACGCGGTGAAGGATCGACATTGAGATGACTTCATCGCCTGCCTGGAGCCTGACGCCGCGGACGCCGGTCGAAGTGCGCGACTGAAACTCGCGAACGTCTGACGCCATGAAGCGGATCGCCTTGCCGTTCCTTGTGGCGATCAGAACGTCATCGCCCTCGGTGAGCAGTTCGACGCCGATCAAACGGTCGCTTGGATCACCCTGATCCTCGCTCTCTTCGCCATCAGGACCACCAGTGCCGAAGCGCATCGCAATCTTGCCGGCGCTCGGAATATTGGTGAACGCTGCCATGCTATTGCGGCGGACAGTTCCGTGCGCGGTAGAAAACATGATGTGCAGGGAAGGCCATTCGGCCTCATCCTCAGGAAGCGATAGAACGGTCGAGATCACTTCGCCTTCAGCGAGCGGCAGAAGATTGACCATCGGTCGACCCCGTGTGTTGGGTCCACCTTCGGGCAATCGCCACACTTTCATTCGGTACACGCGCCCGAGGTTCGAGAAGAACAGTACAGGATTATGCGTCGAGGTGACGAAGAGGTTGGTGACGGCATCCTCTTCCTTCGTCGCCATTCCGGCGCGGCCCTTCCCGCCACGCTTCTGCTCGCGGAATACGGATAGCGGCGTGCGCTTGATGTAGCCGGTCATGGTCACGGTCACGACCATGTCCTCGCGCTCGATCAAATCCTCGTCTTCGATGCCGTCGGCAGCAGGGGCAAGTTCGCTCACTCGAGGCGTCGCGAATTCGGTTTCTACCTCGTCGAATTCCTGGCGCATCACCTCATAAAGCCGGGCTCGGTTCGCAAGAATTTCAAGCTTTTCGCCAATGCTTTTCGCAAGCTCTTCGAGTTCCGACGCGATCTCGTCGCGTCCCAAGGCCGTCAAACGATGCAGGCGCAGCTCCAGGATTGCCTTCACCTGAGCTTCCGAGAGCTTGTATTTCTCGCGCTTGCTCTGGGGTTCGACCGCCTCGACGAGCGCGATGTACGGGCGGATTTCTTCGCCGGGCCATTCGCGCTCGATCAATTTTTCGCGCGCTTCGGCTGGACTTGCCGACCCGCGGATCAGTTTCACGACCTCATCGAGGTTTGTGACGGCCACGACGAGACCGAGCAGCAAATGAGCGCGCTCACGGGCCTTCAGCAGTTCAAACTTCGTCCTGCGGGTGATGACCTCCTCGCGGAAGCGAACGAAGCTCTCGATGATGTCGCGAAGCGTCAGGGTTTCCGGGCGGCCACTGCGGATGGCGAGCATGTTGGCGGGGAAGCTCGACTGGGCCGGAGTGTGCCGCCAGAGCTGATTGAGCACGACCTCCGGCGTCGCATCTCGCTTCAGGTCGATGACGATGCGCACACCTCGACGGTTCGATTCGTCGCGGATGTCGGCAACGCCTTCGATGCGCTTGTCTTTGGCAGCCTCGGCGATCTTTTCGACGAGTCCGGCCTTGCCGACCTGGTAGGGTATGGCGGTGAGCACGACCGAGCGCCGGTCGCCGCGACCCTCTTCGATCTTCGCACGAGCCCGCATCATGATCGAGCCGCGGCCCGTCGTGTAGGCGCTTCGAATGCCGGACTGACCGAGTATCAACGGGGCCGTCGGAAAATCCGGTCCCTTCACATGCTCCATCAACCCCTCGGACGTGATCGCCGGATCGTCCATGTAAGCGCGGCATGCGGCCAAGACTTCGCCGAGATTATGTGGCGGAATGTTCGTCGCCATCCCGACCGCGATTCCGCCCGCGCCATTGACGAGCAGATTGGGAAAGCGCGCCGGCAAGACCTGCGGCTCGCTCTGCTTTGCGTCATAGTTGGGCTGAAAGTTGACCGTGTCCTTGTCGAGGTCGTTCAGCAGGAAATTGGAGACGCGGGCGAGGCGCGCTTCGGTGTACCGCATTGCCGCCGGAGCATCCGGATCCATCGATCCGAAATTTCCCTGTCCGTCGATCAGCGGGACGCGCATCGACCAACTTTGGGTCATTCGAGCCAAAGCGTCGTAGATCGCGGAATCGCCGTGCGGGTGATACTTACCCATTACGTCACCGACGATGCGGGCCGACTTGTTGTATCCCCGGTTGTAGAAAAAGCCGTTTTCGTAAGCCGACCACAGAATTCGCCGATGGACCGGCTTCAGCCCGTCGCGCACATCGGGCAACGCGCGGCTGACGATCACGCTCATCGCGTAATCGAGGTAGCTGGTCTTCATCTCATCGACGATCGAGATGGGAACAATGTCGCTGTGCTCGTTAAGGTCGTCGATCGGCGGTTCGGTGGCCAAGAAAAAATCCTGTCTTTTGAGGGTGCACTGAAGGGCGCAGCGGATTTGCCGACCCCCGGGCTTCTATCTAGGGCATCGAGGTCCCTTGCGCCACCCCGCGCGCGTACGCGCGCACGCGCGAAAACGGTTCAATTCGAGTTCAGGCCGAAGGGTGCATTGCACTTGGCCTACAGCCCGCCCGGGACTAGAGGCGGCGCCAAATCAATCCAGCTTAACCATCCATGCTCCCGTACAGGAGGCCGAATCCATGAAGTTGATCACGACTACCGCGCTTGCCCTGGCACTGACCGTTACATCAGGCGCCGCAATCGCGCAGCGCGAAGGTGGCTATGGCGCGACTGCCCAACAGCCGCGGCCGATGCCGACGCAAACCGAGCAACAGCCGCAGGGTCCGTCCGATGCCGGTTTCAAAATCAAGCCGTCAGCAAAGGCGTTGAAGCCGATTATCGAGCTTCAGAAGGCGGTGAACGCGAACGATACGGCCAACATCCCCGCGAAGCTTGCTGAGGCGAATGCGGCCGCGACCACCAAAGAAGACAAATATATCATCGCCCAATTGCAGCTGAAGGCGGCGGCCACCAGCAATGATACGGCGTCGGCGGCTGCAGCCATCGATGCGATTGCTGCCTCGGGCTACCTCGACAACGCCAGCGTGGTCAGCCTGTACCGCGGTCTCGGGGGTTCATACTACAAGGCGAACCAGTTCGATAAGGCGGGCGCGGCCTATGAGCATGCCCTAGCGCTGCAGCCCGGCGATGAGCAGGCGCTGACGATGCTTGCGGAAACCCGCAATGCCCAAGGGCGCAAGGCGGATGCCGTTGCCGCTCTTCAGAAGGTCATCATGGCCAGCAAGGCCGCGGGCCAGAAGCCGTCCGAGGACATCTACAAGCGGGCTCTCGGCATTGCTTATGACGCAAAGCTGCCTGCGGCGGTGCCCCTGGGACGCGATTGGGTCGCTTCGTTTCCGAACGCCGTGAGCTGGCGGAATTCGGTTGCGATCTATCGCAACATCATGAACCCCGATGTCCAGGACACGCTGGACCTGCTGCGGCTATTGCAGGCTGCCGGCGCGCTTTCCGATGCCGAGGACTACCAGCTGTTCGCCACGGCAGCCGCCGAGCAGGGCAATTTCGTTGAAGCGCAGAATGTCATCGACGCGGGAGTCGCCGCCGGAAAGGTGAATCCGTCCACCTCGCCGTTCTCGGAAATCGTCATCGGTCTCAAATCGAAGCCGAAAGTGACCGAGGCGGATCTCGCGGCCGCCAGCAAGACTGCGACGAGCGCAAACGCGCTCGTTCGGATCGGCGATCGCTATTATGCGCTCGGCCAGTATTCGAAGGCCGTCGACACCTATCGGCTTGCGATGGCGAAGCCCGGCGCAGACGCCAATCTCGCCAACCTGCATCTTGGCATGGCGCTTGCCCGTTCCGGCGACAAGGCGGGAGCCGCGGCGGCCCTCAACAAGGTCAGCGGCCCACATGCGGAGATCGCCAAATATTGGCTGATCTATACCCAGACGCACGCCTGAGCCGGACAGGAACCGAAATGAGGGGCGTCGGCGGGTTCGTCGGCGCCCTTTTTTCTTGCCTGTTCGACCTGTCCCGTTTCGGGATGGTTAAGGGGTGCCGCCTTAGCGGCGCGCGCGCTCACGCATAGAGCCAATGGTCGGGACCCGCTGAAGGATGTAAATGAGCGTGCGGTTCGATGATCGCCTGCTGACAGTGCTGAACCAGCCGGCCGGCGACCGTCATGACACGGCGGTGCGCTGGCGGCAGCTGGTCGACCTCGTCGCGCGCGCCGGACCCAATAGCGCCAGCCCCGCGGTCGCCGAGGCTCTCGAGACCATTCGTTCGGAAACTTCCAAGGTTGATGAAAATCTGCGCGCGGCGGCGGCTCGGGCAGTCGCCGCACTTCCTCTTCCTTTGGGACTCCTGGAAACCTTCGCGGCAGATCGGTTGACCGTGTCCGCCCCCGTTCTTGCCGCCGCCAGCCTCGACCCAGCACAATGGCGGGCGTTGCTAGCCCATGCCGATGAAGAGACGCGGAACTTCGTCGAGGCCCTGCATCCGGAGCTTTCGGAGCCGGATGCAACGGAAGCCCTGGTTGAGCAAGCGCCGGCCGAAACTCCACCCGAGGCACCGACGAGGGCCCCGCCGTCGCCCGCGGCCGGTACGTCACTCAGCGACGTTGTCGCTCGGATCGAACGCAGGCGGCGGAGCCGGGAGCAACAGCAGGTCGCGGCAGGCGTCGCAATGCCGACTTCTGGTGCTCCTCCACTTTTCAGGTGGGAATGCGGACCAACTGGGGAAATCGCGTGGGTGGAGGGGGCTCCCCGGGGCGCACTGATCGGCCGTTCCATCGCCACCATGCGCAGTGAGAGCGGGGAGGGAGTGGACGAAGACGTTGCCCGCGCGTTCGCCATGCGCGCCCCGTTCAGGGATGCGGGACTCAGCCTGGCAGGGGAGGGATCAGTCTCCGGCGAGTGGAAGATCAGCGGAGTGCCGGCCTTCGAGCCTGCGGACGGGCGCTTTGCCGGCTATCGCGGGATCGCCATGCGGGACCTCCCGCCGCCTCCCGAGCGCACAATGACGACGGAGGTCTTTTCCGATCCGGATTCGCTCCGCGAGCTTGTTCACGAGATCAAGACGCCGCTCAACGCCATTATCGGCTTCGCGGAAATCATCGACGGTCAATTTTTGGGACCCGCCGATCGGCGCTATCGCGAACGGGCCGGCGAAATCGTTGCGCAGGCGCGCTTGCTTCTTGGCGGAATTGACGATCTCGATTTCGCGGCGAAGCTCCATTCCGCGACCGCCGCCGACGCGCGCCGGGCCGATCTCGGCGAGCAGATCGAAGCGTTGGTTCCGTCCCTTCGCGAACTCGCCGCCGAGCGGGGCGTCGAGCTCGAATTTGCGAGGCGGCCGCGAATGCCTTTGTGCGCAATCGAACCGGAACTCACCGATCGGCTCCTGTATCGGCTGTGCGCGATCGTCATCGAACATGCAGCACGGGGAGAAAGGCTGCGCCTCTCGGTCGAAACCAATGGTGAGGCGTGCCGCTTTTCCATCGGTCGACCAACGACGCTAAAGGGTCTGACCGACGCGCAACTTTTCGATCCGTCGGGTGGTGGCGACGGGGCGCCGCTCGGGATCGGTTTCTCGCTCCGGCTTGTCCGCGGGCTTGCCAGGATCGCTGGCGGGGAGCTGGTCACTTCTGCGGCCGGACTTACGCTGCTTCTTCCACGTGCCTGACTTGGCGCGGCGGATTCCCACGTCTATCTGAACCGAGCCGGGGAGGGCCTGTAGCTCAACGGTAGAGCCGGCCGCTCATAACGGCTAGGTTGGAGGTTCGAATCCTTCCGGGCCCACCAGGGTTTCGATCAAGGTGGTACTTTGATCGAGGAGGAAGAAAGAGGAGCATTTTCCCTTCTTTCTCTCCGGTTCCCCACGAAGTATCGCTTCGTGGGGCGCGGGTCATCGGGGAGTGGCGCAGTCTGGTAGCGCATCTGCTTTGGGAGCAGAGGGTCGCAGGTTCGAATCCTGTCTCCCCGACCAGCCTCGAGCCCGCTCAGTCAAGAGACTGGCGAGCATGAGGCTGACGGCTGAAACTATTGTTTGTTTTCAGCTGTGTTCTCAGTCTTGACGTCCCGATTGACCTTCACGCTGATGTCCGAATTGTTGACCTTGTCGGCGGTGGACTTCGCCTCATTGCCGATGTCCGAAGCGATGTTTTGCGCCGTGTTGGTCACATCCGCCGCGGTGTTGGCGGCGACTTCCTCATTGTAAGTCACGCTGACGGTATTGTTGGCTTCGTCCTTGCTGACGTTGCAGGCGCCCAGCATCAGGACGGGTAGTGCGATCATCAAGATGCGCATTGGATCTTCCTCCCTTTCGTGGGTCTAACGCCGTGACCGCCGTTTCGGCTCCGGCTCAATTCCGCCGGATAGTACGGCGAGCATCGCTGTCCAGGCCGCGACATTCTGCCGCAGCTGGTCGGGATCGATCTTGTCCAGGGTGTCGTCGGGTGTGTGATGCCAGTCGAAATACCGGATGCCGTCCTGGTTCAAGGAAATCCAGGGAGCCCCAGCCTGGATCGTCGGATCGACGTCGGTTCCGTCGGCTTCGCCTTTGTCGTTCTTGGTGATGCCGAGCGGCGCCAATGCGGCGGCCAGTTGAGCGTAAGCGGGCGGATCCGACTTCAGCAAATGAGAGCTGAAACGCCAGACGCGGTCGGCGCCAAAGTCGCTCTCGCCCGCTATGGCATAGCGGTCGGAAGCATGCGCCTTTGCAAGGGCAGCACCGCCGAAGCCACCCGGCTCCTCGGCCCCGAACCAGACCACGCGAATCGTTCGAAGCGGCCGGCCTGCATCCATGATGTGTTTCGCCGCAGCCGTCGTGATCGCGACGCCCGCGCCGTCGTCGATCGCTCCCGTGCCTTGGTCCCAACTGTCGAGATGGCCGCCGATGAGCAGGATGGGTGCCTTGGGATCGCGCCCGGGAATTTCCGCGACAACATTGCCGGAATGGCCGCCTTCGGTCTTCTGCGAGACCAGGGTCAGGCGCATCACGACCGGCTCCCCACGCTTGAGGATGCGGACCAATTGCTCGGCGTCGGGAACGGTGAGCGCGCCGGCGGGGATCGGTTTCGCTCCGTCGGTGAAATATTGGACGCCTGTGTGCGGATTGCGGTGGTGGTCCGTGCCGATCGACCGGATCACGATGGCCAAAGCGCCCTTCAGCGATGCGATCGTGGGACCCTGGCGGCGCGGCGCTCCGAACTGCCCGTAGCCCGACCCGTCCTGCGCCGGCATCATATGATGATCGATGAAAACGATCTTGCCTTTGACTGCGCTATCCGGCGCGGCCCGCAGCGCATCGACGCTGTCGAAATAGGCGATCTCCCCGGTTACGCCTTCCGGACCGGTGGAGCCGCTGTAACCGAGAGCCGCAATCACGAGCTTTTGCGGGAAGGGCGACAC
>Ga0068864_100002993_pt1 | contig 13976 bp, 14 predicted proteins | sample KBSSwiS72_FD_66586 | JGI IMG/M metagenome (GOLD analysis project Ga0068864, IMG submission 66586) | Switchgrass rhizosphere microbial communities from Kellogg Biological Station, Michigan, USA - KBS Switchgrass S7-2 | ecosystem: Host-associated > Plants > Roots > Rhizosphere > Soil ... | reverse complement strand
GAATTCGGCGGGCGGTCATCAAGCTCGACGACAGCTTCTCAGGGGCAGGAAATGCGCTTTACAACTACCCCGAGGAGAGTACCTCGCAGGCGCTGGCGCGCGCCCTCGACGGTCTCAAGTTCACTGACGCCTCGGAGACCCGGGAATCATACTTCGCAGAATTCGCCGACGGCGGCGGAATTGTCGAGGAGTACGTCGAGGGAGTCGAAACCCGCTCGCCCAGCGTGCAGCTCCGTACGGCGCCCTCCGGACAGGTCCTGATGCTCTCGACCCATGAACAGATACTCGGGGGGCCCACCGGCCAGGTGTATGAAGGCTGCCGCTTTCCGGCAGACTCGGCGTACCGCCTCGCGATTCAGGAGGCGGGGCAGCGGGTCGGAGCCGCGCTGGCCGACCACGGAGTCGTGAGCCGCTTCGGGGTGGACTTCATGGTGACCCGCCCAAGACCCGACGCAGCCTGGGAATATCGGGCAATTGAAATAAACCTGCGCCTGGGCGGTACCACTCATCCCTTCCTGGCGCTCCGATTCTTATGCGGAGGCGGCCTCGACCCCGTGAGCGGTCTTTTCCAGTCCGCCTCCGGACATGTTAAGTACTACCGCGCCACCGATAATCTTTGGAGTCCTCGCTACCGGGGGCTCCTCCCCGAAGACGTGATCGAGATCTTCACAATAAACCGGCTGACATTCGACTACCGGACGGAAACCGGTGTCCTGTTTCATATGATCGGCGCGGTATCCGAATTCGGGAAGCTTGGCCTCACCGCGATCGGGAACAGCCCTGAAGAGGCCGACATGCTTTTTGAGGACACTCTGGATGCGCTGGAGGAGGAAACAACCTACGGCTGACCCGGACGCCCGCTGGCCTCGTCGCTCCGCCCTCACACGTCGGTCGCGAGGTACGGCCGGGAACCACCGGGACATCTGGGCAGCGAGACATTAGAATGATCGCGATTGACGAAGACCGATCGGCCTTGCACTTTCGGCAGGCCGAGTTCATCAAGCAATTGAGCCGGGGCGCGGAACACGCGATTTCGAAGGCGGGAAAGCCAACGCGGGCAAGAAGCGGCGTTGACGTCAGACTCGATTCAGCCGCCGATGAACGCAGATAAACGCGGGAATCCCCTTCTAAACCGGACTGCTCGATATCCAAGACTGGGAGTGAGCTTCCAGTACACCCGTCGGGTATGATCCCTGACCTGCGGTTACCATCCTCAATACCTGGCAGACCAACAACCGGGTGACGGTGTTCCTGGTGGAGAATCTGCCGCCTGGGTTATCTGGTGTCTCATGAGGCTCATCACCGGGCCCAGATCGTGTTGGTGGCGCGACAGTTGGGCTTCCGGCTGCCGGCCGAGGTTACCAACGGTCTCTGGCAGTGGACGAAGCGCGCGGCGGAGAACGAAGCCCCAATGATGAGGAGAACAAATGGAAGACGTGCTCCAGCTCTCGAATCTTTGCCTGCTCGTGCTGGTGTTCCTCTACAGTCTCAACCTGGGGCCGGCGCTGTTCGAGTCGTTAACGTCGGACCGCACCTGGGCGTCCCATCCGCCTGAGTCCTTCTCCATGTTTCTCGGGCCGTATGGATACAAGACCAAGCACTATTGGAGGATCGTCTCACCGCTGGCGTCGCTCCTCTTCGTCGTCAGCCTGATCCTCAATTGGCATTCGTACGCCAGGGTCTTGTGGCTGGCGGGTCGCCTTTGCGCTGTATCGGACGGCTCAGATCTCCACGATGGCGTACTTCGTTCCCGAGCAGGAAGGCCTGATCTCGAAGGCGGGATTGCTCTCGCCTGAACTGTTGAATGCTCGCGCCACACGCTGGCTACGGTTGAATAACTTCAGGATGACGGCGGGCGCGCTTGGCTTCTTCGCCTTGTTGTGTGCCGTCCTCGCGCGGGTTCCCTGAAGGCTTGGAGTACCGACCATCACCCAGATCCCGAACATCGGCCCCCGCGGTCAATGGCGCCGGATGACCTCCGGGGCCGTCGCTCTCGGGATCGGCGCCGCGGCAGCGGTCGTCTTAATGGTGGTCGGAGCGCCGAAGCCCTGGCGCCTCGGCCTGTTCCTGCCGATCTGGCTCGGTATGCTGGGGGTGTTTCAGGCCCGCGAGAAGACCTGAGTGAACCTGGCGGCGCGCGGTCTGCGCGACCTGGATAGTGGATCAGAACCGATCGCCGATCCAGCCGAACTGGCTCAGGTGCGACGCCAAGCCAGAGTGGTTCACATGAAATCGTTCGTTGCGGCAGCATTGCTGACAGGGCTTCTGTTCCTGGTGTAGCTTCCATGATCTCCCAGACTCTCGCGCGAGAAGTCCGTCGCCAGGTCAAGCGCAATACGGCAGACCTGGTGCAGTTTACCTCGGAGCTCATTCGGATTCCGAGCGAAAACCCGCCGGGCAATTCCTATCGCGAGTGTGCAAGGCTCATCGCACGCTGGCTCCGGGACCTCGGCCTCAAGGTCCGCACGGTCAATCCCTCCGGCACCGCCCCCTGCACCATTGGTACCTTCGGCGACACGGGCCGAGCCCTCTATTTCAGCGGGCATTACGACGTGGTACCGTCGCAAAGCCGATCGCAATTCAAGCCGGTCCTGCGCAAGAGCAATCTTCACGGCCGCGGCACCGCGGACATGAAGGGTGGGATCGTTGCCATGGCCTTTGCCATTCGGGCGCTGATTGCCGCCGGCTTCGAACCCAAGGGGCGACTGATCTCCGTCTCTGTGCCCGACGAAGAGACTTCCGGACCTCGCGGGACCGTCGCACTGGCAAAGGCGGGTCAGATCGAGCGCGACGCCATCGGCATGCTGACCATGGAGCCGACGAGTGGCGTGGTGTGGCACGCGAATCGGGGAGTGATTTCGGCGCGAGTCACCATACGCGGGAAACCGGCCCATGTTGGCCTGCATTTTCGCGGGGTCAACGCCTTCAAGGGAATGCTGGACGTTGGAGCGATGTTCGATGCGCTGAACGCCCGAGTATCGGAGCGGCGGACCGGGTTCGCCATCGAGCCAGAACAGGCGCGAGGCTCCATCCTTCTTCTCGGTGGAGAGATGTCGGGGGGGCACAATTTCAACGTCGTCCCGGACCGCGTCTCCTTCACCATTGACCGACGCACCAACCCGGAGGAGGATTTCGAGGTCGAGCGAGGGGCGCTGTTGGAAATCGTCGAACAGGCGCGAGCGCGAGGCATCGATTGTGGCATAGAGATCACGCAGGAGGGCCGCTCCGCCTTTACCGACGCCGATGGTCCGCTCGGGACGGCGTTGGCCGCCAGCATCCAGCGGGTGACACGCAAGAGTCCCCGGTTCGAATTGTGTCCGGGGGTTCTGGAGACGCGGCACTATTCAGCGCTGGGGATCCCGGCGCTGGCCTATGGCCCGGGGCTGTTATCGGTTGCCCATGGACCACACGAGTTTGTGTCGGTGAAGAAACTGGCACAGGCGGCGGAGGTGTACGCGCTCACCGCCGCCACGCTGCTCAGTTGAGGTGACTCATGCGCCGAGTGCGATATCACGTGGCGACTAGCCTCGACGGCTACATCGCCGGACCCAAGGGCGAGATCGACTGGATCCTGCAGGAACCGACGATGGACTGGGCCGCCCTCTTCGCCGGGTTCGATACCGCGCTGCTCGGCCGGCGCACTTACGAGCTGACGAAGCAACCGGGCGCCCCAGGCTGGCCCGCGGGGTGGCGAATCTACCTGTTCTCGACGACCCTGGCACCGGAACAGGACCCGGACGTGACACTTGTCAGGAAAGACGCGGGCGCAGCGGTTGCCGCCCTGCGCGCCGGAACCGGTCGGGACATCTGGCTCTTTGGAGGCGGCAGCCTGTTTCGAAGCCTCCTCGAAGCCAGGCAGGTGGACATCGTGGAGCTGGCGGTCATGCCCGTCCTGTTGGGGGGTGGGGTTCCGTTTCTCGAAACGGGTGCCCCCATCACACGGCTCAGGCTCGCGCACTCCGAAACTTCTCCCCGCGGAATAGTGCTCCTGCGATACGAGGTACCAGACGCGGCTCTCGTCTGACACCTATGAACGACGCTCGAGACATGGCTGAGGCTGACTCAACGGACCCTTCGAATGGGTACGAGGCCGTTGCAAAAGGGTTCATCGCGAGCCGTTTTCGCTCATCCGTCGGCGCTTCGACCGTTCGCGACTGGGCGAGGACGCTCCCCCAGGGCGCCACTGTTCTGGATCTCGGCTGCGGCTCCGGCGTGCCGGTCTCCCAGGCCATCGTGGATGAAGGCTTGACTGTCTACGGAGTCGATGCCTCATCCAGCATGATCGCGGCGTTCCGGGCCCGGTTCCCCGAGGCAGCCGCCGAGTGCCGGCCGGTCGAGGAGTCCGAGTTCTTCGGTCGCACCTTCGATGCCGTGGTGGCGTGGGGGCTGATGTTTCTCCTCCCAGCCGACGTGCAGGCAAAGCTCATTGCCAAGGTGTCGAGAGCCCTCAAGCCTGGGGGAAAGTTTCTTTTCACCTCGCCCCACCAAGTGTGCGAATGGCCGGACAATCTCACCGGTCGGAAATCTCAGTCGCTCGGTTCGGCCGAGTATCGTCGGCTTCTGGCGGCGAATGGCCTGATCATACAGAATGAGTGCGAGGACGAAGGCAACAACTACTACTATTCCGCGGCCAAACCGTGATGCCTGGCTCCAATGACCGCTACGCGAAGGAGTTCCTGGCCGGCTGGGGGACGATGGACTTCAACGCCCACATGGCCAACACGGCCTACCTGGACCTCGCCGCGGACGTCCGAATGGCTTTCTTCGCCGAGCATGGATTCCCACCCAGTGAGTTCCGCCGGCTCGCCATCGGGCCCGTCATCCGCAAGGACGAGCTCGAGTATCGCCGTGAGGTTGGCCTGCACGACACCGTGACCGTCACGTACTCCATGTTGGCGATGAGTCCTGACGGGGCACGATTTGTCGTCCAGAATGAGTTCCTGCTGGCGAGTGGGGACTTGGCGGCGATCGTCCGGTCGACCGGCGGGTGGCTTGACCTGCGCGCTCGTAAGCTCGTCCCGCCGCCGGCGGCGCTATTGAGCGCCTTCTCCCAGGTGCCGCGCGCTCAGAGTTACACCGAGTTGCCGCTCAAGGGCTAGAAGTTGACGCCGCACGTCACAGGAGTGCTCATGCCCGACATTCTGCAAGACTTCCCGATCAAGGTTCCGGCAAGCCGCGTCTTCCGGGCAATCAGCGATCCTGCGGGCCTGGACCAATGGTGGACGATTAACTCCGCGGGCGAGCCTCGCCTCGGTGCCGAATACAAGCTCTTCTTCGGCCCCGAGTATGCCTGGGAGGCCAAGGTGGCCCGCTGTGTCCCCGACAAGGAATTCGAGTTCGAGCTGAGCCGTGCCGACAGCGAGTGGCTGGGGACCAGGGTCGGATTCGAGTTGGAAGAGGATGGGAATGTCACCCAGGTTCGGTTCCATCACCTGGGATGGCCGGCGGAGTCGGAGCACTACCGGATATCATGCCATTGCTGGGCGATGTATCTCCGGATTCTGCGGCGGTATCTGGAGCACGGGGAGACCGTGCCATACGAACACCGGCTCGACGTGTAAGGAATCTCGCGTGACCACAACTGGCGACCTCATCGAAAATCCCGTCACTGGTGAGCGCGCTGTCGTGCGGGTCGGCACAGTGGAAACCGGCGGGGCCTATGCCGTGGTGGACCTCTATATCCGACCCGGGGGTGCGGTGGTGGGCGAGCATTGGCACCCGGCAATGGAGGAGCGATTCACGGTACTACGCGGGCGCGTGGGCTTCCAGCTCGCGGGCCAAGAAGAAACAGCGGAGACCGGCAAGCAGATCGATGTGCCGGCAGGTGTGCGGCACGATTGGTGGAACGCCGGTGAGGAGGAGGCGCGCGTTCGGGTCGACGTCCGTCCCGCTGCCCGCTTCGAAGCCCTGATGCTCAACCTCTTTGGTCTCGCCCAGGACGGCAAGACCGACTCCCGCGGACTTCCCGGTCTGCTGCAGCTTTCGCTCCTCGTCGCCGAGTTCCGCGATGTGATCCGCTTTACCCACCCACCACAGGTCGTTCAGGTCTTGGTCTTCGGCCTGCTGGCCCCGATCGCCAGGTTACTGGGCTATCAAAGCAGCTATCCCGAGTATCTGGCCCGTCGAGCGGCGACCGGCGTACCACTGGAGCCATAACACGCCTCTCGACAACGCAGTATACGATCGGCTGGCCGACAGTTGGTGGGACGAAGCCGGCTTCCTGCATTCGCTCGCCGCCCTCAATCCCGCCCGGTTCGGTTACATGCGACGGGTGCTCGTCGAGGAGCTGCGGGTCTCTCCCCTCGGTCTTCGCGTCCTGGATATCGGTTGTGGCGGTGGCCTGCTGGCAGAGGAATTCGCCCGGCTGGGCTGCGTCGTGACGGGAGTGGACCCTTCAGCGGAGTCGCTGGCAGCAGCACGTAAGCACGCGACGAGTCAGGGGCTGACAATCCGGTACCAGTGCGCACGAGGAGAGGCGCTCCCCTTTGCCGATGCAAGCTTCGATGCGGCGTACTGCTGTGATGTGCTGGAGCATGTGAATGATCTGAGGCTGGTCATCGCCGAGACCGCGCGAGTGCTCAGGCCCCGGGGGACGTATTTCTTCGACACCATCAATCGGACGTTGCTGAGCTGGCTGATCATGATCAAGCTGCTCCAGGAGTGGCGCTGGAGTGCCCCGATGCCGCCGCGGCTGCATGACTGGCACCGGTTCATTCGCCCGGCGGAGCTTCGACGCGCCCTCACGCGCCAGGGCCTGGTGTCAGGCGTGATGACCGGGCTTAGGCCTCGTGCAAGCATTTTTCGTCAGCTCCGCGCTCTTCGTCGTCGCAAGCGAGGCTTCATCAGCTATGCGGCAGCTTTCCGCGAGATGGATATCGCCGAAAGTCGTGACCTGTCGGTCTCCTATATCGGATTCGCCCGCAAGCCGTGACCGTATGACCCCTCACTTCCCGGTTGACAAGCCGCGGCGTTCCCGGCATTACCGTTAATCCAACCAACACGAGGTGGGTCATGAACCTGATCGTCAGCGGAACCGGTGCGCTGGGAATGGAAATTTGTCGGCTCCTCGCGGGGCGACGTGAACCGACCAGGGCCCTGGTGCGCGCCAACTCGAAGCCCGAGAAGCTCGCGGAGCTCAAGGGACTCGGCGCCGAGCTGGTGACGGGAGACCTCAAGGACCCCGCCTCCCTGAAGGCCGCGTGCGAGGGAGTGAGCGCCATCATCTCCGCGGCGACGTCGGTGCACTCCCATGAAAGCGGCGATTCGATCGACACCGTGGACCACCAGGGTCAACTCGCTCTCGTCGAGGCCGCGGAAGCCGCAGGCGTCAAACACTTCGTGCTGGTCTCGTTTCCCCCGGTCGATGTTGAATTCCCGCTGCAGAGCGCCAAGCGCTCCGTTGAGGAACGGCTCCGGCGAAGCCGCATGAGCTACACCATCCTGCAACCCACCTTCTTCACGGAGGTGTGGCTGAGTCCCGCTTTGGGATTCGATCCAGCGAATGGGAAAGCGACCATTTACGGACCAGGCGTCAACAAGACCAGTTGGATTTCCTACCGCGATGTCGCCCGGTGTGCAGTCGCGGCCTTGAACAATCCCCGGGCGGCCAACGCAACCATCGAGCTGGGCGGTCCAGACGCCCTGAGTCCGCTCGAGGTGGTGCGAGCGGCGGAGGAGGTCCTGGGGAAGCCCGTCGCGGTGCAGCACGTCCCCGAAGAGGTCCTCAGGTCGCAACATGCCGCGGCCACCGATCTTCTCCAGAAGTCGTTTGCGGGATTGATGCTGTACTACACTGCCGGCGATGTCATCGACATGACTGAGGCTCGGCGAGCACTTTCAGTGGAACGGCTCAAATCGGTTCGGGAGTATTTTCAGGAAGCCGTCGCTGCGGCTATGCCTTAGCCTCGCGTCTTGATGAACCGTCTGCTTCTCTATGTCCTCCTCGCCACCGCCTGCGGGGTCGCCAACTCGGGACGGGTGCCCGAGGTAGCGGAATCGGCCTGCCCTCCGAGCGGAGGACATCGCGATCCCACCGGCGCCAGGACCTTCGATTCGACCGAGGTTGACCGGGACGCCCTGGTTGCCGACGACGTACCGGACTTTCACTCCCCGGTTCGCGCGGGACATGTCGTGGCGCGGTTCGTGATCGACTCGACCGGGCTGGCCGATCTGCGGACCTTGGCGATCGAAGACAGCCCGGACACGGCACTCGCCAGCGCGGTGCGCTCCTACATACCCCAGACCCACTTCATTCCCGCCGAACTGCACGGCTGCAAGGTTCGGGTCTGGGCTCGCTGGCCATTCAGTATTCTGAGTGGCATGGAGGTGCAGACCTAGGGTTAGTGAGCCCATGATCCTTGCCCCCGACCGGCTCGGCCCGCACCTTAAGCGGACCACGACGTCTTGGGATCTTCCTACCTCGGAATGTTTGGACTCACCCTCCCCGGCCGGAACAAATGACCACGAAGGGGCCCCCAGCCCGTACATCCTCCGCATTCCTCCCTTCCCGGGGCCAAGTCCACGTCATCGGTGCCGGCCCCGTGGGGCTCCTCCTAACCGCGCTGCTTCAGTCCATGGAAGGATTCTCCGTCCACCTTTATGAGAAGCGACCCGAGTACAAGCGGACCCGCATGGTCCAGCTCGCCTCGTACCTGGTGGCGGATTCACTTGAGAGCTATCGCAGCGATCGCATCGACGGAGACAACGTCGAGGCCGTCTTCGATCCGCCGGAGCTGGAGGAAGGCCTCGCATTCAGGCAGTCGATTCCCGCCGACCTGATGTCCCTGCTTCAGAAGTGGGCACAGGGATTCATGCCGCTCAATGCCATCGAACGCGCCCTCAGCAACCTGATCGACACGCGCGCCACGTATCCGGTGGAACGGATTGCCGCCGTCATGACGCCGGAGGCCGCGATGGCGCTACTCGCGCCGGGGGATACTCTGATCGACTGCACGGGTTCCAGGTCGCTGTTGCGTGATCACCTGGTACCCGGCTCCGGTCCGGCGACTGAGGGGGCCAACACCGTCAGCATCCGCCTCGAGTATGCAATCGTCGTCACCTTCCTCTACGGGCAGGCTTATGACTGCAACGAGTTTTGCAAGTACTACAAGAACGAGGGGAACCTGCAGTACAAGTTCATTCCGGCGGTCCACCGCACCTGCTACGACAATGGCCTCACCCACGTGACCGGCATCGTCAACATCACCGCCGAGGACTACGCGGCGATGCCATCACAATTCGACGGCCAGTGGCTCCGCACCAACTTTCCAACGGTGGCCGCCTCGATGGACCGGTTCATCGACAAGATCAAGCAGGAAACCCAGGGAGAGCTGGTCGGCGACCTCGAGATCGTGCGAATACCCCTGAACCTGTACCGGGCCCGCAACGCGACGAGCCGGCAGTGGCGCAAGGCCGGACCCGGCGACCATCCATTCGTCAGCTCACCGGTGTTTCTGGTCGGCGATGCGGCCATCGGCTCTCCGTATTTTCAGTCGATCTCGCTGGGGTTTGAGTCCGCCATGTACCTGGCCGGCCTGATCGCGCAGCGCACCCTCTCCCTCAGAGACATGCTGGATCGCTATGAGATGTTCATGTACAAGCAATGGCTTCGCGTCTACATGCGCAGCAAGATGATCAAGCACAACAAGGACCTCCTGGAGTGCATCGACGACAAGTTCGCGCTCTTGGGTCAGCTCCACATCTATTAGCGCTGAGGAGAATTCACGATGGAAGTTCACCCCGGGGTGTTCGTGTCCAGCACGTCGACGGACGCCTGGCGATCCGACCCTGAGGTCGGCGGCGGCGCCGAAGAGCACGTGCTCTTCGACACCCGGAACATGCGAGCCGGCCTCAGCCGCTTCACGGCGAACGCCGATCCCCATCCGCCGGCCTGGGTGCTGCCCCAGACCGAGGTGATCCTGGTGCTCGAGGGCGGAGTCAAGATCGAGATCGAGGGCGGGCCCACCCTCGAGCTGAAGCCCGGCGACATGGTGTCCCTCCCCAAGGGCCTGGTAACGCGCTGGCACCTCACCCTCCCCTTCAAGGAGATGTGGGTGCTCGCCGGCGCCTAGCTCCCTCCCTGACGATGGCTCTCGTCGTCTTCCTCCGAGGTATTAATGTTGGCGGACACCGGAGGTTTCGCCCCAGCGTCCTCGCAAAAGCACTGAGCAAGTATGATGTGGTGAACGTAGGGGCCGCAGGCACGTTCGTCGTTCGTAAACCAGGCTCACCGACCCGGTTCCGTGCTGCATTGGTCAAGAAGCTGCCATTCGAGGCGGAGGTTGCGCTCTGCGATGGCCGCGACCTGATCCGCCTCATGATGGAGCAGCCCTTTGGAACCGAGCCTCCACGCCCTGACATTGTTCGCTTCGTGAGTATCCTGTCAAAAGCCGGCCGGCTCCGGCCCACCCTTCCCATGACTCTCCCCCCGAACGGGGAGTGGTTGGTGCGAGTCATCGCTGCTCGCAATCGCTTCGTCTTCGGGGTGTACCGCCGTCACATGAGGACGATCACCTATCTGGGCCAGATCGACAAACTGTTTGGGGTGCCGGCAACCACTCGGAACTGGAACAGCATTACCGCCATCGTGCGGGTGTTGAACAATGAGGAGAAGAAGGGGCGGTCCAGGGCCGGCGCGGCACCAATCCGGCCCCGGGGAGCGACTACGACAAGTTCTTAAAAACCGGTCGACGTTACTTGTGAGCCAGAAGCTCGGTCACCGCCGCCTCCAGCTGCTGGTCTCGGCCGCCGGTCATGGTCGCCGGATCGTTCCGAACTCGGATGTCCGGTTCCATCTGGTTGTTCTCGCCAAACTTGCCATCGGGCATCCGCCAGCCACCCATCGGGATACCGAACACCAGCGTCGGGTCAATCTGGTTCTCCCACCAGACGAAGGTTCCGGTGCCGGGGATCGGCATGCCAACGGTCTTTCCGATGTTCTTGAGCTTGTAGGCCAGCGGAAAGAGGTGAGCATCGGAATAGTTCCCTTCCCCGATTAGCACCACCGATGGCTTGGTCCATTTGTCGTAAGGCTCCGAGCCGACGTACTGCCCATGAGGGATGATATCGAAATAGACCTTGCCGCTCAGGAAATCGGATAGCTGTTCGTGAATGTTCCCGCCACCGTTGAACCGGGTATCCACGATGATCGCCTGCTTGCCCAGGTTGCGGCCCAGCGCCTCCTCGAACACGGTCCGCATGCTCGCATCGTTCATCGCCCGAACGTGGACATACCCGACTTTCCCTCCCGACAGTGAATCCACCTCGGCGCGGCGGTTTCGGACCCAGCGGAGGTAGAGCGCTTCCCTTTCCTCTTCCCTCGTGACGGGCTTGACCGTTTCATCCCAGCGAGTCTTGGTCGCCGGATCAAAGAGTGAAAGTAGGGTTAGGTTGCCAACCTTACGGTTGAAGTATCGATAGTAGTCGCTGTTCGAATCGACCGGCGTGCCGTCCACCCGCTCGATGATCACTCCCGGACGCACCTTCGACGCCGCCTTGTCGATCGGACCGCCCCTGATCACCTCGGCCACCTTGATTCCCGCTCCAGTGTAGGTGGGGTCGAAGAGCAGGCCCAACGAGGCCGTCTGGTCCGCGACCGACATCGGAGGGCGATAATATGCGCCGGTGTGCGAAGCGTTCACCTCGCCCAGCATCTCGCTCACCATCTCGGCGAAATCGTAGTTGTTGGTGATGTACGGGAGAAAGCGCCGGTACGTCGTGTGGTAATAGTCCCAGTCCACGCCCTGGAGATCGGCCACGTAGAATTTCTGCTTGAACTGCCGCCACATATGCTCGAAGATGTAGCTCCGTTCATCCGCCGCCTTGAGCACCATCTCGCCGTTGGTCTTGAGCGGCTCCGCTTTGCTATCTTCGGTAGTGACTTTCTGGAGTTTGCCGTCGGCCAGAAGGAAGATGAACTTGCCGTCGGGTGACAGCTCCATCGAGGCATTGTCGGCGCCGAGCTTGACGAAGAGCTTGGTCTCCTTGGTCCTGAGCTCGGTGACCCACAGGTCGTTTCCCTTGTCGAACGTGGTGAGGAGGTAGAGCTTCTCGCCGTCTTTGGAGAGGAGCCAGTCGGCGGCGCGCGAGGTGTAGGTCGTGAGCCGCAGCTTGCGATCGGTAAGGCCGTCCCAGTCGATCACCACGTCCTTCTTCGCGGTATCGGCAGCGGTTGAGTCGGTTGCCGGCTTCTTTCCTTTCTTCGACTTGGTCGTTTCTTCCGCCCCTTTCTTGTCCTTCTTCTCCTTCTCCTTCTTCTCCTCCAGCTCCTTGGTCAAGGCGAACTCCTCCTTGGTCAAGGTGAAGCGATCGTAAGCGGCCTTGGAGAAGAACATCGCATAGACGTCGCCGCTCACGATGTTGCCACCCTGCTCCCGGGTTCCTTCCCGGTCCGATCCCCAGATCATTGCCTTGCCATCCAGGCTCCAGAGCGGGTGATAGTTGTCGTAGCCGCTCAACGTCAGGTCGCGAACCTCTTCCTTCCCGCTGGCCGACACCAGGCCGATCTCGGGAGTGAAGATCCGCTGCGGCAAACCGTACTGCACCAGGAACCACTTTCCGTCGGGCGACCATTGGTAGTTCTGGTCTCCGTCGGCGTACGAATAGTTGGCCGAGCCGGGCAGGATGGTCCTGGTCGCCTTGGTGGCGAGGTTGACGACCTTGAGAGTCACCCGGTTCTCGAGATAGGCCACTTCTTTGCCGTCGGGTGAAAAGGCGGGTTGGAACTCCTCTGCACTGGTCGCGACTACCGGAGTTTCCTTGAGAACGGTGGAAACGTAGAAGTACGGTTCGTCTTTCCGGGCGATGGTGGTGGTGAGAACATCCCAACTGCTGTCGCGCTCCGCGGCGTAGACCAGGCTGCGGCCGTCAGGGCTGAACTTGACCGATCGTTCCTGTCCGGGGGTGTTCGTGATCCGCTTGGTGAGACCACCATCCACGCTGCTCACGAAGATCTCGCCCCGGAAGACGTAGGCGAATTCCTTCCCGTTGGGCGAGAGCGTGGCCTCGGAGAATTTTTCGTTGACCGGCACGATCTGATCGATCGGGGTTCGCCCATCATCCGCGATCCGGATGGCGACCCGTTTGGGTTCCCCGCCCTTCTCCAGGGTGTAGATCTCCCCATCGTAGCTGAAGCACATCCGGCCGCCCTGCGAGCGAGTGAGGAAACGAACTGGATGCCGGGTGAGGTGAGTGAGCGCCTGGCTCGTAGCAGGGGCGGCCAGGGAGCTCTGGTACACGTTGAAGGACCCGCTCTGCTCGCTCAGGTAGTAATAGTCGTTCCCGTTCTGGTCGAAGACCGGGTTGCGATCCTCACCGTTGAAGGTGGTCAGCTGCTGATACTTGTGCGAAGTCAGATCATTGACCCAGATGTCGCGGGTAATGGCCGAGGTGTGGTGCTTCCTCCAGGGACTCTCGCCACCTTTGACGTCGTGATAGATGATCTTGTTGCCGGCGGGGTTGACGGTGGCGTCGAGTGCGGGAACCGCGAGCAGCTGGATGACTCGGCCACCGGTGACCGGAACCGAGTAAAGCTGAGACATGACACCGGACGGGAACTGGACGTTCGAGGGGAGCGCCTGGCGGTTGGCCGTGAAGAGCACCGAGCGGTCGTCCGCAGTGAAGGTGCTGGGGGCTTCCCCCGCCGAATGGAAGGTGAGTCGGGTCGCTTCGCCGCCTCCTGACGGCATGACGAACACGTCGAAGTTTCCGTAACGATCGGAAGCGAACGCGATGCTCTTCCCATCGTGACTCCACACCGGGGCATACTCATACGACTCGCCCAGCGTAAGGGGTGTCGCCGGACCGCCCGCCGATGGAACTGAGTAGATGTCTCCCCGGTAAGAGAAGAGGATCGTCTGTCCATCGGGCGAGATTGCCGGGTAGCGGAGCCAGAGCGGTTGGGTCTGAGCCTGACCTGACGAGTGCAGAAGCGGGATCAGGAGCAGCGCTGCAGGGACGGACGAGAGACGGCGCCAGAA
>Ga0068864_100002987_pt1 | contig 13984 bp, 10 predicted proteins | sample KBSSwiS72_FD_66586 | JGI IMG/M metagenome (GOLD analysis project Ga0068864, IMG submission 66586) | Switchgrass rhizosphere microbial communities from Kellogg Biological Station, Michigan, USA - KBS Switchgrass S7-2 | ecosystem: Host-associated > Plants > Roots > Rhizosphere > Soil ... | reverse complement strand
GAGCACGACTGAGAGCGCACTCGATCTCGCCGCCGAGGCCTCCCCCATAAAGTGGCGGCAGTACGCGGTCACGATCGGACGCATCGCTCTGGCGCTCGCCCTGCTCGCGGCCTGGAAGATCGGCGCCGACAGGGCGGGGCCCATCTACGTCGCCGACCCCGTCAAGGTGGCGCAGCGGATCGTCGAGGACCTGTCGTCCGGGGCGCTGCTGCGGCACATCTACGTGACGCTGCGGCTGGCGGGCATCGGCTTCGCCATCGGCTGCTTCTTCGGCGTGGCGCTGCCGTTCGTGCTGCGCCGCCTGCCGCGGCTCACCAATGCCATCGAGCCCTACATCATGGCCTCGGTGGGCGTCCCCAAGTATGCCTTGGTGCCGCTGTTTATCCTCTGGGTCGGCATCGACGATGCACCGAAGCTGTGGCTGGTTGGGCTGCTCGTCTTCTACCCGGTGTTCATCGCCGTGTTCGCCGGCATCCGCAACGTCGACCGGCGCCTGATCAACATGGCCCGCGTGGCCGGCGCCGGCGAGGCCACCATCTCGCGCGAGGTGGTGTGGAACTCGCTGCTGCCGTTCTTCTTCGCCTCGCTCAAGATCGCCCTGCCGCGCGCCATCAGCGCCACCATCATCGGCGAGTTCCTGGTGGGCAACGAGGGGCTCGGCTACCTGATCGAGAATTCGCGCCAGAATTTCGACACCACCGGCGTCTTCGTCGGCATCGTGGTCTCCACCGCCATCGTGCTCCTGATCAACGCCATCCTGGTCTGGCTCGACCGCCGCCACAGCGCCTGGCGCCCGACGGACCGGGACATGCAGCTGTAGGACCGTCGAGCGTATCTTTCCACCCGTCATCCCGGACGGAGCGATGCGAGCGCTTGCGCGAGCAGGGCGCCGATCCGGGACCTCGTGAGTTCGACTCGTTGATGGAGGTCCCGGATAGCCTCGCTGCACTCGGCTTCCGGGATGACGGGTGAAAGCTTTGGCTCGCCCGGTCAACGCGCCGCCGCGTAGCGGAAGAACAGCGGCTCGCCGGGGATCGAGCCGTACTCGTAGGGCCGCTGGCGCTTGGCCGTCGCCGCCAGCACCTCGTCGCGCACCATGCGGAAGAAGCTGCCAAGCTCCACGCCGGGCTCCTCCAGATACTTGAGGAACGCCCTGGCATAGGGGCTGTTCTCGCCCGGCCGGCCGTCAAGCGCGGCCTCGCCGTCCTTGGCCGCATAGGCCACCAGCACGTTCGCCCCCGCCGTCACTTCCACGCGGGCGAGGCCGCGCGCACCCATGGGGCTCGCCAGGCCGCGCTCGCCGCTGGGACGCGTTGTGACCGCCCAGTGCTGCCGGAACGGGTTGTTGCGGCAGGCATCGAGGATGACCAGCTGCAGCTTGCCGGCCCCCCTGAGGCGCCCCAGCACCCAGTCGAGCGGCACGGCCTCCTTCTCCACGTCGGCTGCCCGCTGGAGCTTCGCGTCCACGGGGACGAGGTAGTTCACCCCGTCCACCTCGATGCCATGACCGGCGTAATAGACCACGGCCCAGTCGGCGCCGGCCGCCAGCTCCTCCAGCTTGACCAGCAGTCCGCGCAGCCCCTCAAGGCCCAGATCGTAGTCCTCCAGAACCTCGATGAAGCCGTCGGCGCGGCGCAGCGCGGCGGCGACGTCGTGGCCATCCTTGAGCGGGTTGGGCAGCGGCTCGACGGCGCGGTAGGCGGCATTGCCGATGACGAGCGCCACGCGGCGGCCCGGCAGCGGCGGGTGCTGGGCGCGCAGGGCCTTGAGCCGCTCCTCCAGCTCGACCTGTCTTGCCTTCTGGTCGTTGCGCCGTGTGCCGAGCGCGAGCGCCTTGCCGTAGTCGGCCATCGCCTTGGCGTGCTCGCCCCTGGCCTCGTAGGCCTCGCCGCGGCCGGCGGTGCTGTCGAGGTGTCTCGGATCGAGAATGAGTGCCTGGCTGAAGTCCGCAATCGCCTTGTCGTACGCGCGCAGCGCCCGATGGGCCTCGCCGCGGGTGTGATAGTAGTCCGCCTTGCCGCCGTCGAGCCTGATGGCCTCCGTTGCATCGGTCACGGCGTCGTCGTGCCGGTGCGTGAGGTGGCGACACCAGCCGCGCACGTTGTAAGCCTGAGGATACTTGGGATCGCGGTTGATGACCTCGGTGTAGTCCTCGATGGCATGCTGGCAGTCGCCGATCTTGAAGTAGAGATCGCCCCGCTCCTCGTAGCGCCGGCGGGCGGAGCGCGGGTCGAGCCGGATCGCCTCGCTGAGATCGGCGATGGCCCGGTCGTACTCGCCCTCGGCCACGTAGACCGGCACGCGCTTGTCGTAGTAGGCGGCGGTGCGCGGCTTGAGCGCGATCAGCCGGCTGTAATCGGCGATGGCAAGCTTGTGCTCGCGCATCTGATAGTACACGTCGCCGCGGCCGAGCAGGCTGTCGATGTGGTTGGGGTCGAGAGCGAGAGCGGCGTCGAAGTCGGCGAGCGCGGCCTGCGTGTCGCTGTTCTTCAGATGCGCCATGCCGCGGTGGTAGAGCGTGCCGTGATTCCTCTTGCCGGAGTTCCTCGGGTCGAGCGCCAGGGCCTTGCTGAGGTCGTCGATGGCGCGCTGCTGGTCGCCGGCGTTGGAAAAGGCCACGCCGCGGAATACGTGGATCGCAAGGACCAGATCGGCGCGCAACCGCTTGCCCTGCTTGAGCAGCCGCGTGCAGGCGGCGACGGCCGGGCTGCCCTGCACAGCCTCGCAGGTCTTGATGTCCCGCTCCGCCTGCTGAGCTGCTGCAGCGGCCGATTCGGGAGACGACGCGGCAGGCTTCTCCGAGCCCGTCTCCTGGGCGCTCGCGCGCATCGGCGCCGCAACCGCCATGACCAACAATAAAGCGATGAAGGCCGCCCACGGCAATTTGGTCTGCATGAATTTCCTCGCAACAAAGAATGCCCTTGGGCGCATGTTGCATGCTCCGGCAGCCGCCGCCAAGCCCGCGCCCTCCCATCGGACGGGAGGCGGCCGCCTACATCTTCTTGCCGAAATGCAACTTGACCGGTTGGCCGGCCTTCCAAGTGATCTGCACCGAGGAGGGTCCGGCGCGCTGGCCCTCGTCGGTCTCGAAGCGGCCCGTGCAGTCCGTTCGGTTCTGACGCGCAACGATGCAGGTGTAGTTTGCCGTCGTTGGGATGAACCTCAGGCCCGCCCGGAAGGTGTACTTCAGCATGAGCGTCTTGCCCGCGAAGACGCCCGTGATGCTCGTGCTGAGCAGCGTGGAAGGAAACGGCCCCACATAGCGGGCGGGAATATCCGCAGCGGCGATGGCGGCTGCCACCGCGAGCGTTCCCCCCGCAGCTAACGCCACTGCTTTGCGCACGCTCGTCCCCCTCCGCTCGGTTACGCGTGGTCCCGACCGCTCTCTCGCGAGTGCGCCGCTATTTCACGAACGTCGCCGCAACCGGCACGCCGCCCTTCCACGTGACGGTCAGCACCCCGGCATCGCCGGTTGCCTTGCCCCCGACGAACTGCCCCAGGCAACGAGTCTCAGCGGGCGAGGTCTGGTTGCATGTGAACTGACCCGTCCTGGGGAGAAAGCGGCCGCCCGCAACGAACGTGGCGTTGAGGATGAGCCGGCTCCCGGTGAACGTCGCTGTGACGCTCGTGAACTGCCCGAAGGACGGGAACGGACCGACATAGCGCGCCGGCACCTCCCCGGCGGCGATGGCGATCGCCGCGATCAGGACCGCGCCCGCCGTTCCCGCTATCGTTCGCCGCATCATTCTTCCTCCTCGCGTTCGTGTTTTCGGCCGTATGAGTGAGCGTGCGCTAGCACTTGCCGAAGACCAGCGCGATCGGTCGGCCGCTCTTCCAGGTCACGGTCACGTCGGCACGCCGCCGTAGCGGCCGTCGTCGTCCTGGAAGGTGCCGCGGCAGTACGTCTTGCTCGGCGCCGTCGGCGTACAGCGGTAATTCGCCGTGGTCGGACTGAAGGTGGTGCCGCGGATAACGGTGTACTGGAGCATCAGCGTCGCGCCTGTGAAGACGCCGGTGATGCTCGAGACCCGGCCGCTGCTCGGGAACGCGCCCGCGTATCTGGTCGGGATGTCGGCTGCGGCGATCGCCACCGCCACGATCAGAAATCCCCCGCCCGCCGTCGCAATGGCCCCGCAACATTGTCCCGCCCTCGGTTCACGAATGGACAGCTGAAATATCGACAGCCCACCCGCGATCCTGCCCGATCGCTGCTCAGCCGCCAAGGTCCGTGGCCTCCCATCCGATTGGAGAGGCCGGTCGCAGGCCCTCTCGCGGGAACCAGAGGAGAGGGCACACGCCGGAGTTGACCCGACCTGTGGCCTATACGAAGCTTCCCCGTACGAACCACAGTAAGAGGAGAATTGGATGCCGGCCGACGCCCGGGTGCCAGCAGGGCCGCCGCGTCAGCTCGAACTTTCCGGAGCCCAGGTCCCTGACGACATCGGCGGCTGCCAGCACCCGCGCTGTTCGCACAACCGTTGTCGGGGCCAGACCCTGCGGGTCTGGCCCCATCCGCCATTACCCGTTGACGTCGTATGCCGCCAGAGCCGCCAGGTTGACGATGTCGCTGTCCTGGGCGTTGAGCTGGGCGATCTGCACCGAGTGCGTCAGGCCCACCAGCATCGGCCCGATCAGGGTGGCGCCGCCCAGCTCCTTGAGCATCTTGGTGGAGATGGAGGCGGAGTGGAACGCCGGCATCACCAGCACGTTGGCGGTGTCCTTCAGGCGGCAGAACGGATACTGCTGCAGCGCCTCGCGGTTCAGCGCCACGTCGGCCGCCATGTCGCCGTCGTACTCGAAATCCACCTCGCGCCTGTCGAGGATTGCCACCGCCTCGCGCACCTTGTCGGAGCGCTCGCCGCGCGGATGGCCGAAGGTGGAATAGGCGAGCAAGGCCACCCGCGGCTCCATGCCGAGGCGCTTGGCCACTCGGGCGGCCTCCATGGCAATGTCGGCGATGTCCACGGCGTCGGGCATGTCGGTAACGCTCACGTCGGCCACCAGCACCGCGCGGCCGCGGATCAGCGCGATCGACACGCCGATGACTCGCCGGTCCGCCTTGGCGTCGAGCACCAGGCGCACGTTGTCGTAGGCCGTGTGCCAGTTGCGGGTGACGCCCGTCACCATGCCGTCGGCATCACCCATGGCCACCATGCAGGCGGCGTAGACGTTGCGGTCGTTGTTGACGAGGCGCTGGCAGTCGCGCAGCAGGTAGCCCTTGCGCTGCAGGCGCGCGTAGAGGAACTCGGCGTACTCGTGCCGGCGGTCGTCGCGGCTGGTGTCGTGCGTCTCGATGGCATCGGTAAACTCCAGACCCGCGCTGGCGAAGGCCTCCGCCACGTGCCCCTCGCGGCCGATCAGCACCGGCTGGCCGAGCCCCAGGGTGTGGAAGGCGTTGGCGGCGCGGGCGATCTGCGGCTGCTCGCCTTCGGCGAAGATGATGCGCCTGGGCGAGGAGCGGACCTGGGCGATGATGTTGGCGAGCCAGCCGGCCACGGGGTCGAGCCTGCCGGCCAGCTGGGCCGCATAGCCGTCCATGTCGACGATCGGTCGCCGCGCCACGCCGGTCTCCATGGCGGCCTTGGCGACGGCCAGCGGCACGCGCTTGATGAGCCGCGGGTCGAACGGGGCCGGGATGATGTACTCCGGCCCGTACTTCACGCGCCGCCCGAGGAACGCCACCGCAACGCGATCCGGCACGTCCTCCCGCGCCAGCTCCGCCAGCGCCTTTGCAGCGGCGATCTTCATCGCCTCGTTGATGGTGGAGGCCTGCACATCGAGTGCGCCGCGGAAGATGAACGGGAAGCCGAGCACGTTGTTGATCTGGTTGGGGTAGTCCGAGCGCCCGGTGGCGACGATGGCGTCGTCGCGCACCTCGGCCACCTCTTCGGGCGTGATCTCCGGGTCCGGGTTGGCCATGGCAAAAATGATGGGCTTGGCGGCCATTTTTCGCACCATCGCCTTGGTGACGGTGCCGGCAGCCGAGAGGCCGAAGAACGCATCGGCCCCCTCCAGGGCGTCGGCCAACGTGCGCGCCTTGGTCTCAGCGGCGTAGGCCGACTTCCACTGGTTCATGCCTTCCTTGCGGCCGCGGTAGATCACGCCCTTGGTGTCGCACAGCACCATGTTCTTCTTCGGCATGCCCATCGCCACCAGCAGGTCCATGCAGGCAATGCTCGCAGATCCTGCGCCGTTCACCACCAGCGTGAAATTCTTGATGTCGCGCCCGGTCAGCTCCAGCGCGTTCATCAGGCCGGCGGCGGCGATGATGGCGGTGCCGTGCTGGTCGTCGTGGAAGACGGGGATGTTGAGCAGCTCCTTGAGCCGCTCCTCGATGATGAAGCAGTCCGGCGCCTTGATGTCCTCCAGATTGATGCCGCCGAAGCTCGGCCCGAGGTAGCGCACGCAGTTGATGAAGGCATCCACGTCGGGCGTGTCGATCAGGAGATCGATGCCGTCGATATCGGCAAAGCGCTTGAAGAGGGCGCCCTTGCCCTCCATCACCGGCTTAGCAGCCTGCGCGCCGAGGTTGCCGAGCCCTAAGATGGCGGTGCCGTTGGAGACCACGGCCACCAGGTTGCCCTTGTTGGTGTAGTCGTAGGCGAGCTGCGGGTCCTGGGCGATGGCCTGCACCGGCACGGCGACGCCGGGAGAGTAGGCGAGCGACAGGTCGCGCTGGGTCGTGAGGGCCTTGGTCGGGGTGATCTCCAGCTTGCCGGGCTTGCCCTGGCTGTGGAACTGCAGCGCCTCCTCCGCCGTCCAGCGGGCTAGATCGAACTTGACGGGCATATCGCTCCCCTCTTCAGACTCAGTCCGCGCCACGCGGAATCCGCCCAACTCCGCCCGCCGCTGGCGGAAAAAAGCGACCATAGTGGGCGGCGCCCGGCGGCACAACGCTCGCCTTGGCACACCACTTCTCCAATTGCGTGCAAATGGCACGCCGGTCACACCCCGCGGCGTTCCCTGAAACCGGCCGACGGGCTATGCGTAGCCGCCAGGCGGAAAGGGAATCGCGGCGACCATGCGGCAGGGCGGGGAGTGGGAGACCGACGCAGGCACCGGCGCCGCGGGCGCGGGCGAGCCGGCAGCTCCGGCCGGCCGTGGGCCCGGTGGAGTACCAACTCGTGGACAAGGCGGCGTCCCGCCCGGCGTCACGCCCTCCATGGCGCAGTTCCTGGAGATCAAGGCTGCCCATCCTAGCCGCCTCCTTTTCTATCGGATGGGCGATTTCTACGAGCTGTTCTTTGGCGACGCGATAACGGCGGCCGAGGCGCTGGGCATCGTTCTCACCAAGCGCGGCAAGCACCTGGGCGAGGACATCCCCATGTGCGGCGTGCCCGTGGTGCGTGCCGACGAGTATCTGCTGAAGCTGATCGCGGCCGGATTCCGGGTCGCCGTCTGCGAGCAGATGGAGGACCCGGCCGCCGCCAGGAAGCGCGGCTCGAAGGCGGTCGTGCACCGCGATGTCGTGCGCCTGGTCACGCCCGGCACGCTCACCGAGGAGAGCCTGCTCGACGCCAAGGCGCGCAACTACCTGACCGCCGTCTTCGCCGGGCCTGCTCCGGCGGGCGCTGCAGGCGCCGGCGGCAGACGCGGCGACGCAGGGCAGATCGCGCTCGCCTCGCTCGACATCTCGACCGGCGAGCTGGAGGTGGGCGAGGTGGCGCGGGCCGACTTCGCTGGCGAGATCGTGCGGCTGGGCGCCAGCGAGGTGATCGCCTCCGACGTGGTGCTCGCCGATGCCGACATCGCCAGGGGCGTGGCGCTGGCGCGCTGCGCCACCACGCCGGTGCCGGCGGCCACCTTCGACAGCCTGGCGGGCGAGCGCCAGCTCAAGGCACAACTGGGCGTGGCCGACCTGGCCGCCTTCGGCGGTTTCTCGCGGCGCGAGCTGGCGGCCATCGGCGCGCTCCTCAAGTACGTCGAGTTGACCCAGATCGGGCGCCTGCCCTGCCTGCGCCCGCCGCGCCGCAGCGGCTCGTCGGCGCATATGCTCATCGACGCGCCGACGCGGGCCAGCCTTGAGCTGACGCGCTCCACCTCCGGCGACCGCAAATCGAGCCTGCTCGCCGCCATCGACCACACTGTCACCGGCCCCGGCGCACGCGAGCTCGCCGCCCGCCTGTCGAGCCCGCTGTGCGACGTGGCGGCGATCAACGCCCGCCTCGACGCGCTCGCCTTTCTCCACGACAGCGAGACCCTGCGCGAGGACCTGCGAGGCACGCTGCGCCATACGCCCGATCTCGCGCGCGCCATGTCCCGCCTCGCCCTCCAGCGCGGCGGCCCGCGCGACCTGGCCTCGATCCGCGACAGCCTCGCCGCGGCGCAATCCTGCGCGGAGCTGCTGCGCGCTGCGAGCGGCGGCATGGGCTTAGCAGGGGACCTGCCGGGCACGCTGGCGCGCATCGCCGAGCGGCTCGGGGCGTGCGACGCGGGCCTGCAGCCGCTGCTGTCACGTGCGCTCATCGACGATCCACCGCACTTGAAGCGCGACGGCGGCTTCGTGCGCGAGGGCCACTCCGCCGATCTCGATGCAGCCCGCACCCTGCGCGACGACAGCCGCAAGGTGATGGCGGCGCTGGAAGCCAGGTACGTCCAGGAGACCGGCATCAAGTCGCTCAAGGTGCGCCACAACAACATCCTCGGCTACTACGTCGAGGTGCCGGCCGGCGCCGCCAGGCCGCTCACCGCGGCACCGCTCGACGCGACCTTCCGCCACCGCCAGACCATGGCGGGCGCCATGCGCTTCACCACCCGCGAGCTGGTCGAGACCGAGGGCCGCATCGTCTCCGCCGCCGACCGGGCGCTGACGCTGGAGCAGGATATCTTCGTGGAGTTGGCGGCCGCCATCGCCACCCAGGAGCGGGCGCTGAGCGAGGTGGCGGGCGCGCTGGCCGAGTTGGACTGCGAGGCGGCGCTGGCCGAGTTGGCGGTCGAGGAGGGCTACACCCGCCCCATCCTCGACGACAGCACGGCATTCGAGATCGTGGGCGGGCGCCACCCCGTGGTCGAGCAGGCGCTGCGCTCCTCCCAGGAGCGCGCCCAGTTCATCGACAACGACTGTGCTCTTGGTGGCCCGGAGCTCGCCGGCGATGCGGCCGGCGCACACGAGGCGTTCCGGCCCGCGCGCCTGTGGCTCGTCACCGGCCCCAACATGGCGGGCAAGTCCACCTTCCTGCGCCAGAACGCGTTGATCGCGGTGCTGGCCCAGATGGGCGCGTTCGTGCCCGCCCGCTCCGCCCGCATCGGCATCGTCGACCGGCTGTTCTCGCGCGTGGGCGCCGCCGACGACCTCGCCCGCGGGCGCTCCACCTTCATGGTGGAGATGGTGGAGACGGCGGGCATCCTGAACCAGGCCACGCCCCGCTCGCTCGTCATCCTCGACGAGATCGGCCGCGGCACCGCCACCTACGACGGCCTCTCCATCGCCTGGGCGGTGGTGGAGTACCTGCACGAGGTCTCGAAGTGCCGCGCCCTGTTCGCCACCCACTACCACGAGCTCACCGCGCTCGCCGGGCGCCTCTCCGAGGTCGCCAGCGTGACCATGGAGGTGCGCGAGTGGAAGGACGAGATCGTGTTCCTGCACAAGGTCCGGCCCGGCGCCGCCGACCGCAGCTACGGCATCCAGGTTGGCAAGCTCGCCGGCCTGCCGGGGGCGGTGACGAAGCGCGCCACGGAAGTGCTGCGGCTGCTGGAGAAAACGGGCGGCAAGCCCGCCACCGGCGCCGCCCTGATCGAGGACTTGCCTCTGTTTGCCGCGGCCACCGCCTCCGGCCAGCCGGGTGACGCCCGGGATGACGCAGAGGCCCGCGCCGGCCCCTCACCCGTCGAGGCGGCCCTGGCCGCGCTCAACCCCGACGAGTTGACACCCAAGGGGGCGCTGGAGGCGCTGTACCGGCTCAAGGAGCTGTCGCGCCAGGCAGAATAATTCGTCTATTCCGAGCGTGCGTCGTCGCAGTGCCTCGCACCGATGCTCCCAATCCGCAAGGTCGCGCAATGGGCAGTTGAATGACGGTTGCCGAGCGCGATTTTTGGGAGCTCGGCCAGCGCTCTCGCCGCGTCTGCCGGCCGGGCGGGACGAACCGGTTTCGCAGCCCTGGCGAAGCGCGCGCCACCGAAGCCAGGCGTGCGTGGGAGCCCGCTCGCCCGCTCCTCCATCGGGCAGGAGAAACTAACCCTCCCATCCTACGACGGAATATTCATGGCTTTCAGTACGTCTGTTAGGCGTGGAAGCGTCATTGGCGACGGGCAACTGTGGTTGACATCGTGCAGCTGCAGCCGAATGCGTCGATTGCGTCGTCACCGCACGCAGGCCCCTGGCATCGCGACCGCTTGGCTGCACTGCACGATTACCCGGGAACCTTTCGCTCCGACGATCCATCCAACGGGTCTGTCAAACAGGACTTAGGAGCTGACAATGGCACAGGCTGGTTCGACTTCCATCACAAGACGAAGCGCGGTTGCGGGGCTGACCGTGGTCGCCGCCCTCGTGGGCGCCATGCTGGGGACCGGCGCCGCGTACGCGCAGTCCAAGGAATCCGCGCCTGAGAAAAGCTTGTACGAGCGGCTCGGCGGCGTCTTCGCCATCTCCGCCGTGGTCGATCACTTCAGCGACGCCATCGTGAAGAACCCCATTGTCGGCCAGAAGTCCAAGAATCCGCAGCTGCGGGAATGGCACACCAAGAGCCTGGGAAGGCTGCCCGGCCTCAAGTTCATGCGCACGCTGTGGGTCTGCAACATTTCGGGTGGGCCCTTCCAGTACACGGCCACCAGACCGGGCACGACGGCGCTCGGCCTCGAGGAGGCCCACCGGAACCTCAAGATCTCACCCGCTGAATTCGATGAGGTGGCGGCCGAGCTCGGACGCACCCTGGACTTCTTCAAGGTCCCGAAGCGGGAGAGGGCCGAGGTCCTGGGCGCATTCGCGGCCCACAAGGGGGAAGTCACCGCTGGCTACGTGGCGGCCAACAACCGCCGCTGAAGCATTTCTGGTTTCTAGTCAAGCTCCTGGGACGCCCCCGAGCAGCAGGTACTGATCGTCTTCCCAGTTGATCGACACTTGGAGGCGTCCCATGGGGCATGCCGCACGCGCCGCGTTGCCAGCAATGGATTGTGCCGAGATTTTCGGGCGGACCCTGCAGGCCTTGAAGGACGAAGGCCGCTACCGCATCTTCGCCGACATCCGGCGCGATCGCGGGCGGTTTCCGGCCGCACGGCACTTTCGGGGCGGGTCTAGCCGACCCATCACGGTGTGGTGCTCCAACGACTACCTCGGCATGGGTCAGCACCCCGCCGTGCTGGCGGCCATGCACGAGGCCCTCGATTTGGCCGGCGCCGGCTCGGGCGGCACCCGCAACATCTCCGGCACCACGCATTACCACGTCGAGCTTGAGGCGGAGCTCGCCGACCTGCACGGCAAGGAGGCCGCGCTCCTCTTCACGTCCGCCTACGTGGCCAACGACACGACACTGACGACACTGCGCAAGCTGCTGCCCGGCCTCGTGATCTTCTCCGATGCCAATAACCACGCCTCCATGATCGCCGGCATCCGCAACGGCGGCAGCGAGAAGGTGATCTGGCGCAACAACGACGTGGCCGACCTGGAAGCGAAGCTGAAACTGGTCGGCCGTGATCAACCCAAGATCATCGCTTTCGAGTCCGTCTATTCCATGGACGGGCTGATGGCGCCGATCGGCGCGATTTGCGATCTGGCCCGCAAGTACGGCGCGCTCACCTACCTCGACGAAGTGCATGCGGTCGGCCTGTACGGCCCGCGCGGCGGCGGCCTCGCAGAGCAGCAGGGCGTCATGCACCGGGTCGATATCATCAACGGTACGCTGGCCAAGGGCTTCGGCATCATGGGCGGCTACATTGCCGGCACGCGCGACCTGTGCGACGCGATCCGCTGCTACGCGCCTGGCTTCATTTTCACCACCTCGCTCGCCCCGGCGATCGCGGCCGGCGCCACGGCCAGCGTCAGGCATCTGAAAGCGAGCAGCACGGAGCGTGAGCGCCACCAGGAGCGGGTCCGCGCGCTCAAGCGGCGGCTGAAAGTGGCCGGGCTGCCGGTGATGGAGAACCCGAGCCACATCGTGCCGATCCCAGTCGGCGACCCGGTCCTCACCACCTGCATCACCGACGCTCTGCTCGACCGGTTCGCCATCTACGTTCAGCCCATCAACTATCCCACCGTGCCACGCAAGACCGAGCGCCTGCGCATCACGCCACAGCCGCAGCACAGCGACGCAGATATGGATTGCCTGGTAAACGCACTCGGCACGCTGTGGGCCAAAAGGGATTAGTGCAGCAGACGAAACCAGGATCGTACCGTCGCGCGGATTGGGACTTCCGTTGGCGGCACTCTTTCACCGTGCAGAGCGAGTCGTCAGGTCGTCCGCCATTTCGGGGCGGGTCCAGCTTGCCACAGGACACCCGCCGGGCGAGCGGCGGCGCCTCTTGAAGCGGCGCCAGCCACGCCTAAATATCTGCTTGCGCACGCCGCTGACCGGGTGCGCACCAAGTGCTGCCTGGCCCCTCGGGGCAGGTGAGTGACCCGCCCCCGACCCTACGGTTGGGGCAGGCAGATGACACGTCGCTTCTGAAGGAGGACACCTGTCATGCGACCCGTCGATTTTGCTCCCCTCTATCGCTCCACCGTCGGCTTCGACCGGCTTTTCGACCTGCTCGACTCGGTGACCGGGTTTGACCAGGCCTCTCCCGGCTATCCGCCCTACAACATCGAGCGGCTTGGCGAGAACGACTACCGCATCACGATGGCGGTGGCGGGCTTCGCCCAGGACGAGGTCCGCGTCGACCTCAAGGAGCAGACGCTCACCGTCGCCGGCGCCAAGAAGCCGGAGGACAAGGAGCGCCAGTACCTGCACCGCGGCATCGCCGCGCGCAACTTCGAGCGGCGCTTCCAGCTCGCCGACCACGTCGAGGTGAAGGGCGCCGACCTCCAGAACGGCCTGCTCCATGTCGAGCTGGTCCGCAACGTCCCGGAGCGGCTCAAGCCCCGCACCATCGCCATCGGCGCCGCCAAGACAGCCGAGGCAAAGCAGGTGGCGGCCGCGTAGCCTGGCGCCTGCCATCCCGAAGAGGCCCGCTCCCGCACCCCTCCCGCGCCGGGGGCGGGCTTTTCGGGGTTTGCCGGAAATCACGATTGCGGCGGATTGACTGGCGCGGGCCTGCCCCATATAAGCGGCCTGCAATTCTGGCGGGCGACCGCGGCAACACCGCACCACCGCGGCGCGCCCGCTTGTTGCGATTCCGGGCATCCCCCAGCGCATGCAGCTCAGGGCCTCGACACGGGAGAGGAGACGTGAAGCGCACCTATCAACCGAGCCGGCTGGTCCGCAAGCGCCGCCACGGATTTCGCAAGCGCATGGAGACCGCCGGGGGACGACGAATTCTGGCACGGCGCCGGGCCAAGGGGCGCAAGCGCCTGTCGGCCTGAGGCGCGGCCACCGTGGAGCATGGCCGACCCCCCAGTCGAGACCGCAGCGGAGCCCCGAGCGGAGCCGGTCGGCGGCCCGCGGCCCGATGCCCGGTTGCCACCACGGCTCCCCACGCTCAAGCGCCGACCCGAGTTCCAGCGCGTGCGCACCGGCGCGCGCTGGGCAACGCCGGCATTCGTCCTGGAGGGCAAGCGACGCGAGGCGCCGGCACCGGCCTTGGCACCGGCCGACGCCCCGCGGTTCGGCTTTACGGTGAGCAAGCAGGTCGGGGGGGCTGTCGAGCGCAACCGCATCAAGCGCCGCCTCAAGGCGGCCGTCCGCGGCATCTTGTCGGATCATACCCGGCGCGACTTTGACTACGTCTTGATCGCGCGCCGCCCGGCGCTTGATGCCGGGTTTGCCGCGCTGGTATCGGACCTCATCGAGGCGCTGCAGCGCGTGCATGCGCGCAGACCACGGACCCGAGCGGGGGGCGACAAGCGCCGTTAAGGGATTCTCGCACAAGATTCGGCGGACGGCCGGGCTCA